>Ga0209536_100007100_pt1 | contig 17023 bp, 12 predicted proteins | sample DeeMarSeWOR28_12_FD_187461 | JGI IMG/M metagenome (GOLD analysis project Ga0209536, IMG submission 187461) | Marine sediment microbial communities from White Oak River estuary, North Carolina - WOR-2-8_12 (SPAdes) (version 2) | ecosystem: Environmental > Aquatic > Marine > Intertidal zone >... | reverse complement strand
CTTCCATGCAGAAACTTTATGAAAGATTCAAAGGTGAAAACTTCGAAATCCTCGCGGTCAGTATTGACTCTACAGGACGTGAAGCGGTGGGCCCTTTTATGCGAAAAATGAATTTGACCTTCCCTGCACTCCTGGATCCTGGAGAGAACATCAGGCCTCTTTATGGTATAACCGGAGTTCCAGAGAGCTTCATCATCGACAAAGAGGGGATTCTTATTGAGAAAATTATCGGCCCAATGGACTGGGCCACTTCAGAAGTTTTCCGTTTTTTCCAAGATCTGATTAAAAAGCCAAGATCCTAACCCGGATGTTTCACTTCCCTTTCTGATACAAGGGAAGTATTGCCGTGCCTTCTGAATTAGATTTTGAAACACTTCCATCCAGCGCCCCGCCGGATTCTATTGATAGCGTCCCATATCTTACGTCCCCGATCACTTTTCCTGAACTGAAAACCGTCAACCTGCCGCTGCAAATCATTTCGCCTTCAAAACTTCCTGCCACACTCACGTTTTCTGTTTCAACCTTTGCATCGAGATGGCCATCTCTTAGAATCTCCAAGGAATTACACCTTATATTCCCTGTCACGGAACCGTCTACAATTAAGGTCCCTTCTGTTTCAATGCTTCCCTCCAGTTTGCTGCCGCCTGAAATTATAGTTGTTTCTACAGTTTTCAGTGGGTTCTTGAAGCGTTTCACCTTTTTTGGCTCAGCGTTTTTCTTACCGGTGTTTTGTTTATTTTTCTTCCACATGGTCAATCCTTTTTTGTTTAAGAAAGGTTCGCATTATGATCGCGCCTAGCACGAATATTTCACGAATCCGAGGTCGCAGCAGGCAATTCGTAAAATATTCAGGCTAGAATGCAAGGGCCATGCCTACGCGTCTGTTCCGGCAGCTGGACAGTATGGAGGGGGAAGTTAAGAACTAAAGATTGCGGTCTAGAGCCTGACCGGTTCCATATATGGTAAACGGAAACAAGACCAAGGAGGCTATTTTAAAGTCTTAGAATACGAGAAAAAGATGCACAAATCCATACTTAAAGACATTATAAGAAAAACAGGAGTTAGGAGTTAGGAGTTGAGAGAACCTTAATCGTCATTTCGCATTTCTGAATCCGCATTCCGAAACCCCAAATCCCAAGCACCAAATTACAAATAAATCTCAAATCCCAATATTCAATGACCCAAACATATTCGAAATTCTTTTTTTTTAAAGATAATGTGAAGGTTTGGGATTTCGAATTTCGGTCATTGGAATTTGTTTGTTATTTGGGTTTTGTGATTTGTAATTTCCATCAAGTCCGCGTCTCCGAGTCGTTTGTCTCTTTCCCATGCTTTTTCGCTATGCGCTTTGCGCTATGCGAACTCGGTGCCTAGTGCTTAGTGTCTAGTGCCAAGTTTCTCCATGCTCCATGCTCTATGCTCCATGCCTACCCTTTGCGAACATAATTCGCCGCCAGGAAAATCGCTTCCTTCATGCTGACGGCGCTGGCTTTGCCTGTACCTGCGATATCGAAAGCAGTGCCATGGTCTACCGAGGTCCGAAGGAAGGGCAATCCCAGGGTAATGGATATGGTTTTCTCAAAGTCAAGCGTCTTGGTGGCAATGTGACCTTGGTCATGGTAGAGCGACAGAACCGCGCTGTACTTACCCTGGTGGGCCTGGGTGAATACAGAGTCCGCAGGCACGGGTCCCGCAACCCGGTAACCCTGACGCCGTGCCTCCTGTACGGCCGGCTCTATTTGCTTGACCTCCTCATCTCCAAAGAGGCCGTGTTCACCGCTGTGAGGGTTCAGTCCTGCCACTGCCAGGATTCCCTCTGCCTCGCCAAGTTCTTGCAGGGCTTCCGAACACCGCCGGATGTAGGTGAGCACCCTGTCTTTAGTGACCAGCTCGCAGGCCTCCCGCAGGGGCACATGTCTCGACAGAAAGAAAACCCTCATACTGTGAACTTGAAACATGGTCAGGGGTTCGTCGACTCCGGTGAGAGCTGCAAGAATTTCAGTGTGGCCTATGAAATCCACCTTTGCCGCTTTGAGAGATTCTTTGTTGATGGGTCCTGTTGCAATGGCATCAACCTTTTTGGAGGAGGCAAGCTCAACAGCCTTCTCAATGTACTCGAAGGCCGCCTGGCCACCCAGCCCACTCACAACCCCCATTTTCAGTGAATCCACCTCCACATTGCCCAGATCAATGAGGTCGACCGTTCCAGAAATGTAATTAGCATCTGCCGGCTCGGCCACGACCCTGATCTTGCCATGTGACCGGCAAAATGCTTTTGCCTGCTCCAGCACCCCCAGGTCGCCGACCACCAGCGGTCTAGATGCAGCCAACACCTCCTGGTCCTCCAATGCCTGCATAACGATTTCAGGCCCGATCCCCGCTGGATCGCCCACGGTAATTGCTATACGAGGCCTGTTCATTCTCAACTCCTTGAGCGGGTGAAAATCCTAAATTGAAGCCATCAACCGGGAAACATCAGTAAGAACTGCCCTGAGTTTATAACATTTTCCCTTCTGAAAGCTCAAATTAACAATCAAAGAATCCAGGAGTCAGGAGTTCGGAACCAGGTGTCAGGTGTCAGGAGTTAAAAGGAATTCAATCGTCATTTCGCATTTCGCATTTATCATTGAAAATTCACAGATAACACTAATTGAAACATTTAAGTAAAATGCCAGATGATAACCGATAAATGCGCAATGTGCATTGTCCCTCTGTCTTCTGCCTGCTGCCGGTTTGGCCGGTTGAGAATAGCTTTCAGCGGTCAGCGATCAGCCAAAAAATCCGCAATCTAAAATCCACAATCTTCCTCCTGTCCTCTGTCTTTTGTTTTCTTTTTTTAAATTCGAAATTCGAAATTCGAAATTATTCCCCTCTGCTCCATGCCCTATGCCTTTTAAAATCCGCAATCCCCCCCCTTCCCCATTTTTGCCAATATTCTATGTATTTGGCCTACTTATTGCATTTTTTTATTTTATATCATATAGTTATCTTTACCTAATCCCAATTCATACAAAGGAGGATAAAATGAATAAGGGTGATTTGGTCAATGAGGTAGCTAAAGTAGTGGGAACGAAAAAGGAAGCCCAGGCTGCGGTGGACCGTGTTTTTTCAAGTATTATTAATGCGTTGAGAGCAGGTGGTTCGGTCACGCTTGTGGGTTTCGGAACCTTCAAGGTTCAAGATCGGAAGGCCAGGACGGGTAGGAACCCTCAAACCGGCGCCCCAATGCACATCGCGGCCAAGAAGGTACCCAAGTTTGTCGCCGGTAAGGCCATGAAAGATGCCGTAAGCTAGACCAATTAAAAGATTTCATGGTCAGAACCATAGTGCCTGTGGCATTCGTAACCCATTGGATAGAAAAAAAGGGGGCAGCCCTTTACTTGGGACAATTAAATTGTCCGGTATCAAGGGCTGACCCCGATTTATTTGTTCTGGGAGTTTAGGAGAGTGCTTTATTTTAAGGGCCTCTTTTTTCTTGGCACTCGAGCAAGCACGATTTCCTCCCACGTTTGTGCTTTCATTGGGCTGGCAGCCAAGCCTTCATGTTTCAGCCTGTTCGCTGCCCAATCTCTTCTGATTAAATCTTCTCCATCTTGCTCCATCGTCAGGTCCACTGATACTCGATTACGGCCGCTGGCCTTGCTGTGATACATAAACTGATCCGCCCTGGCTATCACAGCCTCCACCGTGTCGGTGGGTTGTGCCACCGTGGCTCCGATGGATACCGTAGCGCTAATCTGGCCATATTCCGAAGTGAGACTCGATTGCTCTACCAGTACTCGCAGTCTGTCGGCGAACGTATATAATTGAGCCGCATTAACACTCGCGATGATCGCAACGAATTCCTCGCCCCCATAGCGACCCAGAAGATCGTAAGATCTCAGGTTGCTCGAAAGTGTGCGGGCAATCATCATCAATACGCTGTCTCCGATATTATGCCCATAAGAATCGTTGATAGTTTTGAAGTGGTCTACGTCGAAAAAAAGCACCCCACATGTCCAGCCGTACCGCTTCATCTCATCGATCCTCGAACGTAGCTTCATGTGGATGCAGCGCCTGTTTGCCAATCCAGTAAGAGGATCCACCAGGGCCATTTCCTGGAGGTCTTCAATCCTCTGAACAAGTTCAGTTTTGGATGAGTTGTCGCTGAAAGCTTCAACAGCCCCTACAATACGGCCACTGGAGTCGCGCAGGGGAGACACTCGAACGAAAACGGGCAGCCGGTGGCCATCTTTGTGTTGCAGATAGACCTCTATCTCTCGCACCTGCCCATCCATGAGAGTCTGCGCCAAAGGACACCCAACGTCGCAGAGATTGATGCCTTTATCGTCAACATGCATTAGCAGATTATCCGCACAGCCCCTGCCGATCACCTCAGAACTCTCATAGCCAGAGATCCTCTCTGCCCCTCTGTTCCAATAGGTAATCTTTCTGTCCTGGTCTACGAAATAGACGCCATCATACAGACTATCTAGGATATTCTCGTAAAAATTGTCCGCTGTGCTCATCAGAATGCCCCCCAAGGCAGTATTGTTTTTCCGAACAAATCCTCTGCGGTGTTTTGAAGCAAAAAGAATGCCATACAACATAAGTAGGAAATGATAAGTTTAACTTGAGTTTTTCTTTCTCCCACCTCCATGCTAACTGCCTGCCGCAGCAGATGGGCATAAACGTTGCACTTGCTTAAACTAAGCTAAGGTAAATCGAATGGAGGGGGAGCATGTTTAAGCTTGAACTGCAATTCCAGAACACCACTATTAGGGAGTACACCCTCCGAAATGGAGAGGTTAGATTCATCGGCCGTAGTCCCGAGAATCACATTGTGATTGATGACCCACACGTGTCACGGAAGCATGCAGGCATTACACGATTGGGAGACCAGTTATTCGTTTGGGACGAAGGCAGCAAATCCGGCACAGCAGTTAATGGAGCACAGATAATTTGTGCCAAGCTTATTCATGGCGACACTGTCCATATTGGTGCAAGGGACAACCCATTAGTTTCCATCGCGACAATAGAAGAAGAAACCGTAACCGACTTCCTGAAAGCCACAACTTAATCCAAACGGGCCCAACCCCAGACATCTTTATTGGACTAGCCCGGATGTTTTATGAATTGGTGTCGCGAGACCGTGGAGAAGGGTGTGCCACCGTGCAACCGCAGGGGGTTGGATTCGAGGCGTACTTGAACAGTACGTCGCAGGGTCCGACACCCGAGGACGCCCGGAAGGACTCTCATATCCACGGTCGCAGCAGGCGATTCTTGAAATATCCGGGCTACAACAGACCTGACCCAAATCACACGCTTGGGTAGATGATAAGATACGGGAGCAAGGTCATTCTATTGGAGAGCGAGTAACCCCTTTGATCGTTCTGCAGTCGCTCGGCTCCAACCACTTGGGCAGATAACGAATCCCGAGTGATTGAGCAAACTGATATCGAGCACAATCCAAGTATTCGCCATGACAGTATTTTTTTAGCAGTTCAAACTCCTGCGACGCTGGGCTCATCTCACTCCTGTAGAACCAGCACCCGTTACATATCTCGCAACGAGACATTTCGGCACCCCTAACTTGCCACCTCGAAATGTTATAATTTCCATACAGCTCTGCAACATCTGCAAGGGACATGCCCAATACAACAGTTAGCAGGTGTGGGTGGGTTAGTTTGAACTTAACTGGGAAGCACTACCCTTTTCGTAGAAAAAGCTTCTGCCTTTGGTCAGTATTTGGTAAGATGATCCTATACAGATGAACTTCTTCGATAGCCTGCACTTCCTCTAAAACAACAACACCAATAGACTCTACTCATTTTTTAAAACAACGGAAACAAAAAGTTCGATTGACTAGTACAGGACAGGCAATCAGCGGCAACTGCCGTACAATTTCAACTAGTACGAATACAAGGCTTTGTGTTCATTTTAAATTCACAAGGAGGAATGATTATGGCGGGCGACAATGGCAAGTCTAACAAAAGCACCGACCCGGCGGTCCAGGAGATGATCGCCAAGGCCGAGAGTATGAATGTCGATACAGTCTGGGACCGTTATGAGGCCATGCAACCTCAATGCGGCTTCGGTGATACGGGTTTGTGTTGCCGCAACTGCCTCCAGGGCCCATGCCGCATCGATCCATTTGGAGACGGGCCTGATAAAGCTATTTGTGGGGCCTCTGCGGATGTAATGGTGGCGAGAGGTCTGGATCGCGCCATTGCCGCAGGCACGGCAGCACATTCCGGCCATGCCAGACATCTGGCGCATACCATGCTCAAGATGGCTGAGGGCAAGACAAAGGATTATGCTGTCAAGGACGGGGCCAAACTCAGAGCAGTGGCCACCAGGATGAACATCCCGGTTGAGAACCGCTCTGATAATGAGATTGCTCTGGATCTTGCCAAAGCGGCCCTGGCGGATTTTGGCGAAAAAGACACCCCGGTTATGTGGGCGGCGACAGTTGTGACAAAAGACCGTGTCAAGGTTCTTTCAGATCTGGGACTGGTACCCAAGGGTATTGATTATGAAGTTTCGGAAATCATGCACCGGACCCTTTACGGGGTAGATGCTGATGCTGTCAATTTACTGCTGGCCGGGCTGCGCTGCGGTGTGGCTGATTTGGCCGGCTGTTACATGGGCACCGATTTGGCCGACATTCTTTTCGGCACTCCCACCCCTGTGGTCACCGAGGCCAATTTAGGAACCCTCAAAGCTGATGCGGTTAACATCGCAGTTCACGGTCACAATCCTGTACTTTCCGATTTAATGGTAACGGTGGCCGGTGACATGAAAAAAGCGGCGGTTTCGGCAGGAGCTTCGGATATCAACATGGTGGGGATATGCTGCACCGGCAACGAAGTGATGATGCGCCACGGCATTCCGTCCTGTACCCACTCTGTTAGCCAGGAAATGGCCATTATGACCGGAGCGCTCGATGCCATGGTGGTGGACTACCAGTGCATTATGCCAGCAGTTGTCAATGTAGCCGAGTGTATGGGAACCACAATTGTTACCACCATGGATCTGTGCAAGATCACCGGAGCCACCCATGTCGAATTTTCAGAGGAAGCCGCTGCTGAAAAAGCGAAAGAGACCATCGATATTGCCATCCAGAACTTCACCCGCCGCAAGAATAATGGCGTTACCATTCCAGAGATAAAAACCCCGGTTGTCGCAGGGTTTTCAGTAGAAGCGATAGTTGCAGCACTGTCCAAAGTGGATGCGGAAGATCCACTCAAGCCTGTAGTCGACAACATCAAGGCGGGCAACATCAGAGGGGTCTGTCTTTTTGCCGGATGCAACAATGTCAAGGTGCCGCAAGATAAGAACTTTACCGTCATGGCCCGTAAGCTGCTCAAGGAAAATGTCCTCACCGTTGCTACCGGTTGCGGTGCCGGCGCCCTCATGCGCCATGGGTTTATGGATCCGGCCAATGTGGATGAGCTGTGTGGTGATGGCTTGAAAGCAGTGCTAACGGCCATCGGCGAGGCAAATGATTTGGGAGGGCCGCTGCCTCCCATCTTGCACCTCGGCTCCTGCGTGGACAACTCGCGGGCTGTGGCTCTAGCAGTGGCCGTGGCCGATTATCTGGGTGTAGACACGGACAAGCTTCCGGTGGTGGCCTCTGCTGCTGAGGCTGTTTCCGAAAAAGCCGTCTCCATCGGGGCCTATGCAGTGGCTGCCGGCTTGCCCACCCATGTGGGCGTCATGCTGCCCGTGCTGGGGAGTCCTCTGGTGACCGAAGTACTCACAGACAAGGTAAAAGATCTGACCGGCGGCTACTTCATTGTGGATCTGGACCCCGAATCTGCGGCGGATCAACTTTTGAGGGCCATAGACGAGAGGCGGGCCGGCTTGGGCCTGTAACAGAAGGCCCAAGAGATTTTAAGGGTCCCGTTTTTCAAAGCAGAAAGACTTTCCTGAGATGATAGAAAAGGAGATGGTCATGGCTCAGCCAAAGGAAATATTTGTCAGGCTAGATCGATGCATGGGGTGTCACAGCTGCGAACTGGCCTGCGCCGTGGAGCATTCTCAAAGTAAGGCACTCTATAGTGCCATTTCGGAAAAACCTACCCCCCAAAGCCGGGTGTATGTGGAGTGGGTAGCTCCCGACAATCGACTGCCGGTGTTGTGCCGGCATTGCGAAGATGCCCCCTGTATGCATGCCTGCATCTGCGGCGCCATCAGCCGCACCGAGGAGGGGGTGGTGATGACTAATACGGATAAATGCATCGGCTGCTGGACCTGTGTCATGGTGTGCCCATATGGCGTGATCGGGCGTCATTTGGAGGAACACAAAGCCTATCGCTGTGACCGCTGTCCAGACCTGGAAATACCGGCCTGTGTCAGTTCCTGTCCCACCAAGGCGCTGGTGTACCAAACCGTGGGCGAATTCTCAAAAGACGTCCGCAAAGTCGCATCCAGCGAAATATTGGCTGGAGAAGGGGGATAAAGTGGCAAATAATGGCATGCGCTACGTTATCATCGGGGCCAGCGCGGCTGGCATGGCCGCTGCAGAGGCGATTCGCAATTCAGAATCGTCAGGGGTCATCACGCTGCTTTCCGAAGAACCGGTGATGCCGTACTTCCGGCCTATGATCCCATTTCTGATCAGTGGCAAAAAAAGTGCCGCCGACATGGCGCTTATCGGACAAGGGCCCTATTCAGGGACCGGAATAGAAGTCAGGCTTAATTCGAGAGCCGAGGAAGTTGATACCAGCAATCAAGCTGTCATGGTCCAGGGCGGGGATCAGGTACCTTATGACAGATTGCTAATCGCCACGGGTAGCAGACCTTATATTCCCCCTGAAATTAATGGTACCGAAGCGAAAGGTGTCTTTGCCTTGCGTACCCTGACGGATGCCTCGGCTGCAGCAGATCGCGCTGCCAAGAGCGATCACGTCGTTATGTTGGGCGGCGGCTTATTGAATCTCAAGGCCGCTTTTGCCCTGCTGGAAAGAGGTCTTGACGTAACCCTGGTGGTCTATTCACCCGAAGTTCTTTCCCAGCTGATGGAACCGGATGATGCTGTTTTAATCCGGAATGCACTCAACAAAGCCGGCCTTAAGATAATCACCGGCTGCAGTGCCACCCATATTCTCTCCCAGGCTGGAGGGGTGAATGGTGTTTTGCTGGATAACGGCCAGGAAATTTCCTGTCAAATGGTATGCATCGGCAAAGGGGTTTTCCCCAATGTGGATTTTTTGCAGCAAAGCGATGTCCAGGTGGACCAGGGGGTTGTGGTCGACCGGTTCACATCCTGCAATGCGGCCAATGTCTTTGCTGCTGGCGATGTGGCAGTGACCTTTGATCCGATAACAGGTGACAGGATCGTTACCGGCCTCTGGACCAATGCCGTTGAAATGGGACGTTGTGCCGGATACAACATGGCCGGGCGAACCACAGAATACACCGGTACCTTCGGCATACTAAACGCCACCCAGGTAGCGGACGAGCCCTTTGTTTCCATGGGTATTGTTCACACTTCTGAGACCGATCTTGAAACGCATGTTTTCTCTACGCCGAAGACCTATCGCAAGTTGGTCTTCAGCGAGGAAGGGGAAAGGCTGGTGGGGGCCGTGTTTATTGGCGACATCTCCCATGCCGGCCTCTATCGTTATGTGATTCGCGAACGGATGGCTGTGGACAAAATAAAACCTTTCATCCTCAAACACACCCTCCACTACGGTCATCTGTTGCTGTCGTAGATGGGCGTGAGCTGAATAGATATCACCTCTGTCATTAAAAATTAAGTTTCCTATGGGTTACATTCTTCTGGAGGGCGGGGCCGAATTCGGTGGGGAGATGGAGGCTCCGGATCGGCGGGCAATTGAGCTCGCAGGCGGAGCCAATGCCCCTGTCGGTATTATTCCCGCGGCAGCCGCGCCGGCAAACGACCATTTGAATGCCGGAGAAAACGGGGTAAACTGGTTCCGCTCTCTCGGCGCAACCGACGTCACCGCCCTACCCCTTACAGACAGAAAATCCGCAGATGACCCTACCGTGGTCGAGATCCTGAGCCGGGGTAAATTGATCTATATGCTGGGTGGCTCTCCTCATCATCTGGCGCAAAGTCTGGCCGGGAGCCCTAGCTGGAAAGCAATGTTGATGGCCTATGAAAAAGGGGCAGTCATAGGCGGCAGCAGCGCTGGAGCCATGGTATTGGGTTCACGCTACTATGATCCCTTCAAAAAGGAAGTGTTGGAGGGATGGGGGCTTGTTGACGGTTCCTGCATTTTACCGCACCATAACACCTTGGGCCAGAACTGGGCTTCCTGGTTGGTAGATTTACTGCCGGACACCATCCTCATCGGCATTGACGAACGTACCGGTATGCTTGACGACGGCCCGGATGGCTGCTGGCAGGTATACGGACAGGGGGTGGTGTCATTGTACCGGAAGGGCAACATAGAACGCATCGATCCAGGTCATCCATTTATGTTAAGGGAGGAATAAGAGGATCCAGGTGTCAGGAGAACTGAGCATGGGGCATAGGGCATGGAGCATAGGGAATTAATTGCGAATTGCGAATTGCGAATTTGAGATATAAGATCTGAGATGTGAGATGCCAGATGTGAAATGAGAAATGTAATAGTGCTTAGTGCCAGTAGTTTCTCTGCAATCTCAAATCTCTAATTCCTTAATTCCTCAATCCGCAATGTCTCTGGCTCGCCCGTCTCGCTTCATTCTCCATGCCCCATCTCTATGCTCCATGCTTTTTTTGCAACGGACAACGGACAACAGGCAACTGACAAAAAGCCCTACGCCTTTCTCGCCGAGTCCCAGTCTCACCTCTTCACTCTTTTTGTTTTTTTCAAATCCGCAATCCGCAATCCGCGATCCGCAATCCACAATATCTCCGTCTCGCCGTTTCCCCCCGTCTCCGCGTCGTTTGTCTCTTTCCCATGCTTTTTCGCTATGCGCTTTGCGCTATGCGAACTCGGTGCCTAGTGCTTAGTGTCTAGTGCCTAGTTCCTCCTGCTCTATGCCCCATGCTCCATGCTCTCTGCCTTCTTCCCTTTGACATCTACCCACATTTTGGTGCAGACTTAGTCCATCGACCACCGGCTTTAGCTGAACATGGAGGTAAGCTGAATGGAGTCCTCAAAACTGAGTCCAACGGAGATGTGGGACCAACACATTGAGAAGTTGCAGTCCCTCGAATCCGAAATGCAGCAGGCAGAGACTTTTTTAGACAGTGTAAGAGAAAAGCGGGCAAGCCCCCGCATCCGTTCTCTCAACCTGGCTTCCTATGTCCCCAGGAAAGGCGAACAGCAGGAATACATAATCTCGATCGGGCGAACCCTCGACGTTAGTGAGGGTGGAGCGAAGATTGAAACTCACCGGCAACTGGAGAGAGGGCTGCAACTGGAATTGGAAATAGCAGTAGAAGACCAGATAATCTCCGCCAGGGGAGTAGTGTTGTATTCACGGGAACTCGGGGATGATCTTTTCGGGACTGGAATCAGTTTCACTTTTATAGCCGATAAAGACCGCCGGTTGCTCCAGTCCTGAGCGAACGTGCTACGAAGTGAATAATAATTGGGAACGTAGAGCTTGCATGCCCTGAGTGAATCTCATGATGGATATACTTTTGTGGCTAGGAGCGGTACTGTGGGTTCTCCTCTTTATTCAGTTAATCGTAAATCGTGCCCTGGCACTAGATCTATCCAAGGCCAAACTCGAAGCGATAAAGAACCCGCCATTGGTCTCCATCATAGTTCCAGCACGCAACGAAGAAAGGTCCATTCAAGAAGCGGTTGCCTCCTTTTGCACCCAAGACTACCCTCTCTTTGAGGTCTTGGTTGTGGACGACCGTTCCACGGACGCCACCCCCCAGATTCTTGCAGAACTCCGGACGCGCTTTTCAAACCTGAAAGTGATTTACGGACAAGATCCGCCCGATGACTGGCTGGGAAAGCCTAATGCCCTCGAGATTGGGAGGAAAGAAGCTAAAGGTCAATGGCTACTCTTTGTGGATGCTGACGTGGTCTATGCCCCTCATCTTCTCAGCCGTGCCATTGCCTACGCAGTAGGCGAAGAGGCGGACATGCTGTTTCTTGTGCCCAACTTCACCACAAAAGGAGTCATGGAAGCGGTTCTCATGTCGAACCTATATTTTATCGGTGCCGCAGCTTTTCCCGCTTATCTGGCAATTCATTCAAAGAATAAACGTTTTGCAGGCGGTGGTGGTGTGTTCAATTTGGTTCGCAGGGATGCCTTGACGGCTTGCGGTGCCTTCGAAAGCCTCAAGGGCGCTGTGGTTGACGATGTGGGCTTGGGGTACAAAGTGAAGGCTGCCGGCTGCCGGCTGGCGGGTGCCATGGCTGGATCACTTATACGCATCCGCATGTACCACAGTGCCTCAGAAACTGTTGAGGGCTTCACTAAGAATTTGTATCCCCTGGCGCGACAACTTCCCTGGATTTTACCAATCCCCTTCGTGGGCGGTCTGCTCCTTACCCTACTCCCATACTACACCTTCTTTGATGGTTTGCTGGCTGGATTCATAAGTGTTCCGGCTGCGACATCGCTCATTTTCATGCACATGGTTTTTGGTTGTATCTCTCTTTTCTTTCAACAACCCTGGTACATAGCTTTGTTTAACCCCTTGCGAGAGGTTGGCTGGTGGTGGATTATGGTGCGGTCTCTAGTTGTTTATCATCGAAAGGGAATCGTCTGGCGAGGCAGGAGCTACAAGAGCAAAAAATGATCTGCATAAGCTATCAGCGTTCAGCCGTCAGCGCTTAGCTAGAAACTCAATGAGTTTCGCGTCATTTGCCTTCGGCGTCATTAGGTCAATACGCTTTGCTGTCATTTATTGTAAGCTGAAATTCGAAATCTCCAATCTGCAATCTAAAATCTCTAATCTCTAATCTCTAATCTCTAATTCCTCAATTCCTTCATTCCTCAATCCGCAATATCTCCGTCTCGCCGTTTCTCCGCGTCACCGCTTCGTCTCTCCCCATGCTCCATGCTATATAAATACCGAAGGGCGTATGCCTTCAGGATTGATGCCATCGTCGGTTACCAAAACCTCTTTGTTTCCGAATATTTCTAGATATCCCTTGAGATTATATAATTTAAGACTGATGACGATATCCTCCAATTCGTTATCACTGACGAAATCACTGGAGATACCTATAGTATGTTTTGTTTCACCAGTGGGAGCATTAACACGAAACACATGTCTGCCAGATTCGGAATTCCACATGTTTTCAATAACGCATCCGGCAAACAACTCTTTGAGGTAGTCCTCGATTGCTGACAGTTTGTCCTTTTCTTCCATCCAACCGCCTCCAAAATTAAAGAATCCACTAGCCAGCCCATCGACATGCTCAGGGCAAGCAGGCAGGAGTTTATTGGGAAATTAGTTAATTCGTCAAATCATAACCACCAAATGGTTAACGGTAATTTATTATCGAGCATCGAGTACCCAGTATCAAGCATCCAGTATCGAGCATCTAATACCTCAAATTCCTTAATTCCTCAATTCCAAATCTAAAATCAAAGAATCCAGTAGTCAGTAGCCAGTAGTTGGGTGTTGGGTGTCAGGTGTCAGGTGTCAGCAGTAAACGGTAAATCGTTGAAACCGTTAAAGTCGTTGAAGTCGTTCAAATCGTAAGATCGCGACTGCCTGCCCGCCATCGCTCTCGCTCAGTCGAGGCGGGCGGGAAAGCCACTCCCACAAAAAATCCTTTTGTCGTCTGCCTAGTGCTTAGTGTCTAGTGCCTAGTTCCTCCTGCTCTCTGCTCTATGCTCTATGCTTTTTGCAACGGACCACGGACTACGGACAACTGACAAAAAGCCCCTCCGCCTTCTGACTTCTAATCTCCGTCTCGCCGTTTCGCCCCCTCTCCGCGCCGTCTTGAAGTGCTTAGTGCCCAGTGTCTAGTTGAAATCACTGCCCTCCCTCTTCTGCCTCCTGTCTGCTGCCTCCTGTCTGCTGCTTGCTGCCTGTTGCCCTCTGCTCTATGCTTCTTGCAACGGAATACGGACAACTGACAAAAACCTTCCGTCTTCTGCCTGCTACCTGCTTTTCAGTGCCTAGTTCCTCTGTTTAAGTGATTCGATACGTCGGCACATCAAGGTGGGATTTTTTACAGTGTGGGCAGCGTCCTGGGCGGGTAAAACGCTTTCGATCTTCAAAAATGTATCCACATGACAGACACTGGGCGGGTTGAATAATGAGTTTCTTATTCTGCCCTGCTAAAGAACGTGCAATATGAGGCAGATGCTCATAAACCTCTTTCTCGCGGATACCCACCGTCTGGGAGAGTTCCCTGGCACTCATCTCTCCCTCGATTAATAGGGCGATAATCTGCTGTCGAATCGTTTCCATACCTCTTGTAAATCACTATTTCTTCTGTCTGTTGAGTCGGTTGTATTCAGCTATCAACCCTTCGACAAGCTCAGGACAGGCTTTCAGCTGTCAGCAATCAGCTAGAAACTCAACGAGCTTTGAGTCAATCCGAAATCCAAAATCTACAATCAAAAAAGTCAGGAGTCATTAGTCAGCAGCCAGGAGCATGCAGTAAGCGGTAAACAGTAAACGGTCGACTATTCTGTGGGAGCGGCTTTCCAGCCGCGATTTGAACATTTTCAACGACTTTAACGACTTTCCCTACGCCTTGCACCCTGCGCCTTGCACCTTTCTTCAATCCCTCAATCCCACATCTCACATCCGCAATCTGCAATCCACAATGTCTCCCTCTCGCCGTCTCCCCCCATCTCCGCGTCGTTTGTCTCTTTCCCATGCTTTTCCGCGATGCGCTATGCGAACTCGGTGCCTAGTGTCTAGTGCTTAGTGCCTAGTAGCCTTCTGCCCTATGCTCCATGCCCCCTGCACCCCTTGTTGCACTGAACCCATACTTGGGTGCATTGATTGACACAGGAATCTATTGCAGACCACCCCGCACGGAGTTTCTGACAGTCAGCCACACAATCACCGTATTCATTTCTACACTGTGACTCACACGGTGTTGTCTTTGATGAGGAATCCTTTGGGATTTGCATTAGGAGAGTTATCAGAAGTGTAACTACCAGTATTCCTAACTTTCTCATGATTGCCACTTTACGATACTCAGAAGTATCTTTAAGAGATCTATTTCTCGTACTTTTTAAAAAGGCGTTGTGCCAGCACAAGATTACTGAAACCATGATGGAAATGGCAAGAAAAAAATACCCCCAACGACCTACGCATCATGGCCAATGGGGGACTAAGACGTAGCCAGGTGTCAGGAGAACTGAGCATGTGGCATAGGGCATGGAGCATAGGGTAAATATAAAATCTACCTTTTCGCTATGCGCTCTGCGCTATGCGTCTGTAACAACGGACCACGGACAACTGACAGAAACCCCTCCGTCTTCTGTCTTCTGTCTCCGCGTCTCCGTCTCGCCGTTTCTCCGCATCCCCGCTTCGTCCCGCTGTGCCTGGCGCCTCTCTTCAATCTCTTAATCCCTTAATTCCTCAATCCGCAATCTACAATCTCAAATCTACAATCTTCACCCTGTCGTCTGTCCTCTGTCTTCTTTCTTAAATCCCCAATCCGAAATCCGCAATTTATCCCCCCCTCAGTCCTTATCCGACTTTAGAACGGCCACGAAGGCTTGCTGGGGAATCATGACGGCGCCCACCATCTTCATACGCTTTTTGCCCTTCTTCTGTTTCTCCAGGAGTTTGCGCTTGCGGGTGACGTCGCCGCCGTAGAGCTTGGCGGTCACGTCCTTCCGGAAGGCGTTGACGGTCGAGCGGGCGATGATCTTGCCGCCGACGGCCCCCTGTATGGCGATCTTGAACTGGTGCCTGGGGATCTCCTCCTTGAGTCGATCGCACAGCTGCACCGCCAACTTCCTGGCACGGTCTTGGTGGACGATTCCGGCGAGTGCGTCCACCTTCTCGCCGTTCACCAGGATGTCCAGCTTCACCAACGGGCTTTCCCGATAGCCCAGTAGTTCGTAATCAAAGGATCCGTACCCCCGGGTAACGGTCTTCAGGCGATCGTAAAAGTCGTAGATCACCTCGGCCAGAGGCATATCAAAGGTGATCTCCATCTTCCCCGGTACAGGGTAATTGAACTTGGGATTCAGGCCGCGCCGCTCTGTGCACAGTTGCATCACCGCGCCCATGTATTGCTCTGGGGTGAAGATGCTCGCCTTGATGTAAGGTTCCTCGGCCACTTCGATGTTGGCCGGATCTGGGTAGTACTGCGGGTTTTCCACCGTGACCGTCGAGCCTCCCCTGAGGGTGAAACGGTACTCGACACTGGGCACGGTCATGATAATGGCCTGCTGGTACTCCCTTTCAAGCCTTTGTTGGGCAATCTCCAGATGGAGTAATCCCAAAAAACCGCAGCGGAAACCCTGCCCCATGGCCGCGGAGGAGTCCTTCTGGTAGATCAAGGCAGCATCGTTGAGCACGTATTTCTCCAACGCCTCGGCCAGCGTCTGGTAGTCGTCCGAGGAGATGGGGTAAACAGAGGAAAAGACCACCGGCTTCACCCGCCTGAACCCGGGCAGGGGTTCCGGGGCCGGGTCGGCGTCGAGGGTGATGGTGTCGCCGATGCGGGTGGCGCTCACCGTCTTGATCCCGCAGATGATGTAGCCCGCCGCTCCTGCTGAAAGTTCGCGCCGTGGCTCCCGCTGCAGGCGAAAGATACCAATCTCTTCAACCCTGTAGGTTGCTTTGTTGGACATGAGCCTAATGGTGTCCCCGACTCGCACAGTGCCGTCGAAGACGCGGCAGCTGACGACCGCTCCCCGGAAGGGGTCGTAGCTGGCATCAAAAATGATTGCGGAAAGCGGCCTGTCAACGTTTCCCTTCGGGGGCGGGATCCGGTTGACGATGGCCTCGAGGATCTCCTCGATGCCCAAGCCCTCCTTGGCGGAGCAGAGGATGGCCTCTTCCGGGTCAAGGCCGAGTTCCTTGTCGATCTCTTCCTTGACCCGTTCCACATCGGCGGAGGGTAAATCGATCTTGTTGATCACCGGGATAATGGTGAGGTCTTGTTCCATGGCCAGGTAGGCGTTGGCC
>Ga0209536_100007099_pt1 | contig 17024 bp, 16 predicted proteins | sample DeeMarSeWOR28_12_FD_187461 | JGI IMG/M metagenome (GOLD analysis project Ga0209536, IMG submission 187461) | Marine sediment microbial communities from White Oak River estuary, North Carolina - WOR-2-8_12 (SPAdes) (version 2) | ecosystem: Environmental > Aquatic > Marine > Intertidal zone >... | reverse complement strand
CATACTGAAACTGACCGGCAAGATTCATAAGACCGGTGAGGTGCATGATGGTCAGGCCACCACTGACTTCATGGAGCAGGAGCAGGAGCGGGGCATCACTATTCAGTCCGCCGCCACCAGCTGCGAGTGGGACGGCCATCGCCTGAACATTATCGACACGCCCGGACACGTCGACTTCACGATCGAAGTTTACCGGTCGCTGAAGGTACTGGACGGAGGCGTCGGCGTTTTCTGCGGCTCCGGCGGAGTTGAACCACAGTCAGAAACTAACTGGCGTTATGCCAACGACTCGGAAGTTGCACGAATTATTTTCGTGAACAAGCTCGACCGCATGGGCGCCGACTACTACCGCGTAGTCAAACAGATTAAAGAGATACTGGGCGCCGTTCCGTTAGTGATGGTGCTGCCCATCGGTATCGAAGATGACTTCAAAGGTGTCGTCGACTTGCTGACGATGAAAGCCTGGGTCTGGGACGACAGCGGCCTGCCTGAGAACTATGAAATCGTTGATATTCCGGAGGACATGGTCGCGAAAGCAAAAGAATACCGGGAGCAACTCATCGAAACGGCACTGGAACAGGATGACGAACTGCTCGAAGCTTACCTCGAGGGGAACGAACCGTCGATAGATGACCTGAAGCGCTGCATCCGCAAAGGCACCATTAACCTGGATTTCTTCCCGACCTTCTGCGGCTCGGCGTTCAAGAACAAGGGCGTGCAGAATGTGCTCAACGCGGTCGTCGATTATCTGCCGAACCCGACCGAGGTGCAGCCGCAACCGGAAGTTGACCTCGAAGGTAACGAGACCGGCAAGTTTGCGATTGTGGACCCGGACGGGCCGCTGCGTGCATTGGCATTCAAAATCATGGATGACCGCTATGGCGCGCTCACCTTCACTCGGATTTATTCGGGCAAAATCAAGAAAGGTGACAGTGTGCTCAACACTTTCACCGGGAAGACCGAGCGCATTGGTCGCATCGTAGAAATGCATGCAGATTCGCGTCAAGAACGCGAGTCGGCGCAGGCGGGCGACATCGTCGCCCTGCTCGGCATGAAAAACACCCAGACAGGCCATACGCTGGCGGATGAAAAGAATCCGGCGACGCTGGAACCGATGGTGTTCCCCGACCCGGTCATCTCGATTGCCATCGCCGCAAAAGACAAGGCCGGTACCGAGAAGATGGGTATCGCACTGGGCAAGATGATTGCCGAGGATCCTTCATTCCGAGTCGAAACCGACCAGGAAACCGGCGAAGCGATCATGAAAGGCATGGGCGAACTGCACCTGGACATCAAGGTGGACATCCTCCGACGCACCCATGGTGTCGAAGTGGAAGTCGGCAAACCGCAAGTAGCTTATCGCGAAACGATTACGCAACCGGTCACCGACAGCTACACCCATAAGAAACAGACGGGTGGTTCAGGCCAGTTCGGTAAAATCGATTACACGATCGAGCCGTTGCCGGCCGGCAGCGACGTCTACGAGTTCGAATCGACCGTCACCGGTGGTAACGTACCGCGCGAATACTGGCAGTCCATCGGCAAGGCGTTCGAAGGCATGATGAAAGAAGGAACGCTGGCCGGTTATCCATTGGTGAACGTGAAGTTCACTCTGCAGGACGGCGCTTACCATGCGGTCGACTCATCGACCATGGCCTTCGAAGCTGCTACCCGTAACGCCTACCGGCAGTCGATTCCGAAAGCGAAACCGCAACTGCTGGAACCTATCATGAAGGTGGACGTATTCACCCCCGAGGATCACGTCGGTGATGTGATCGGCGACCTCAACCGACGCCGCGGCATGATCAAGGCACAGGAGCCCGGCCCAACCGGCGTGCGCGTTAAAGCTGAGGCACCGCTTTCCGACATGTTCGGCTACATCGGTGACCTCCGCACGATGACATCGGGTCGCGGCCAGTTCTCGATGGAGTTCGATCACTATGCACCGTGTCCGAATAACGTGTCAGAAGAAGTGATCGCGGAAGCTAAAGCCAGAAAAGCAGCCAAGTAAGCCGCCCGGCGGCAGCATAGCTGCAGCCGAAACAGATCTTAACTGGCACTTGAAGTAAAAGGCCGAACCGGGCAACCGGTTCGGCCTTTTTATGTAGAATCTTCTGATGCCCCGCGTAGTTTTATTCAACAAGCCCTTCCATGTCCTGTCACAATTCCGTGAGCACGAAAGCAAAAAGACCCTCGCAGGCTTTTTTACGGATAAATCCCTGCGGGTTGCTGGCCGACTCGACTACGACTCGGAAGGACTGCTGATCCTTAGTAATGATGGCAAATTGATCAGCCGCATAACTGAGCCACGATTCAAATTGCCGAAGACATACTGGGCGCAGGTCGAGGGCGAAATCGATGAAACGGCGCTTGAGGCACTGCGGTGCGGGGTGGAACTAAAGGACGGCAGGACACGGCCAGCGAAGGCCGGGCGTATAGAGGAGCCCGCGGGCCTTTGGCCGCGCGATCCTCCTGTTCGATATCGTGCACGTATCCCCACCCGCTGGATCGAATTGACGATAACTGAAGGACGCAACCGGCAGGTTCGCCGCATGACGGCCGCCGTCGGGAACCCTACGTTGAGACTGATCAGGTGCTCAGTGGGTGACTGGGCTCTGGGAGAACTGCGGCCGGGCGAATATCAGACGTTGAACATCCCGGCGAACGGCTGAATCATTTCTCGAGCGTTTCGGCAAACTCGCTGAAATCCGGGCGCACAATTTTTTTCCTCAAGGCGCGCACGTAGGATTCAGGCCCCAATGGACATTGTGCGTACAGGATGTGCCGCCAGCCTTCGTCAGTTTTGCGGAACAAGGCCAGCACACGATCAAAACCAGCGGTAGGTTCCTGAGGCCCGAAAATCAGTTGGATTTCGTAATAATGGTTAAAAAGTGCGATAGCGAGATCCTCGCCCAGCATTTTCACGCGAAGACTATCGTAATCCCAGCGGAATCCCTTCAGTACTTTGCGGCCGGGGTTCCAGTATTTTTCGAGCTGCGGCCAGGAAAAAAAAGGCTGCTCTACTTCCTCGGGTATATACCAGGGCTCGGGGTCACTGGCATCCCACACTTCTTTGAGAGCCCCGAAATCCTGGCTGTTCCAGATTTCACGAGTTCGCTGCAGCACTTTATCAATCGCGGCAAAAACTTCGTCTGGTGCGGAAGATGGTATATCCATCGGGGGCGGCGTGAAATGGCCGCCTGCAGAAGCCTGCTCCGAAGCCGCAAAGAGTCCACCCATGGCCAGGGCAAAGCCCAGCAGCTCTCGTCTGTCCGGCGAGTCTGGTTTATCCGAATCCTGCATACGTCACCTTGCCGCAGAAAAAACCGGGCCACGCCCGGCTTTGCACTCAAAGACTTTTCAGATAGCCGGTGATCTCGGCCAGATCGGCATCGTTCATCCAGACAAAGGACGGCATCGGCACGCCGGTAACGCTGTCCGGCGCATCGCCGGCTCGACCCGCCTTAAGAAAAGCTGCGAGTTCGGGTGCCGAGGATGAGGCCACCAACTGGGATTCGACAAGGTTCAAGCCAAGCCCCTCGACGCCCTTCGCGTCCGGCCCGTGACAGGCGCCACAATGCGTTCCAAACAGGGCTGAACTGGCTGCAGCTGCCGCGATCTCCTGACCGTCGGACTCGCTCGCCGCATTCGGCTCGCTAATCTCAACTGGCTGACGCGCTGCCATGCCGAAAGGCGCAACATTACCGTCGGCGTCGATCGATTTAACGCCGTGCTCCTGAACGTGAGGCTCGGCCGGCGCCGGCGCTTCTGCCACAGGCTCCGGTTCCGAAGGACTCTGACCGCAACCAAGCACCAACGAAAGCGCCGTCGCTATCAACAGGTTAAGGATTAGGCGATTATTCTTCATCGTGATCTTAAACATTATTGACCCTATTCAACGTAAGCCACTCGACGTAAGCGACGCACAAAACCAGCCGTGCCGGGCCGCTATTTTAACTGTTCCCACAAAGCCCTGATTATCGGGTTCCGCAATTTTTTTTCCAGCGTCAGCAGACCAACATCATAAGCCGTAAGTTGCGGTCGCACATCCAGCACCGTCACTTTGTCCGCCAGCGGGCTGTTATCGAGCACTATCTGCGGCAGCACCCCAACGCCGAAACCAAGGCTAACCATGCTGACTATAGCCTCGTTACCTGCAACCTGCGCATATATGGTGGGCTGAATCTTTTTGCTTTTAAACCACGCATCCACCCTGCTCCGGGCAAGGCCTCTTTCCGACAAGATCATCGGCACCGCTGCCCAGGCCTCGGCATCGCGCCGACCTTTGGCCGGCAGCCATTCCGGGTGATTCCGGGCTGCGATAAAAACGAGTGGCGTTTTTGCCATAGGCTTGAAACTCAGCCCCGCCGGCATTCGATCGGGCCGGGCTCCGATGGCAATGTCTTCGGCACCCGCCTGCACACGCTGTATCGCGTACTCGGGGTCGCCTGTATGCAGTTTTACCTCGACGCCCGAGTGTTCGGCCCGGAACTGACTCAGCAACTCGTAAAGAAAACTGTAGCTGGCCGTTACCGAACAGTAAATCGCCACCTCACCGCGCAATTCGCCGCTCTCCTCCATGAGCTGGTTACGAATCAGCTCCCACTGCGCCAGCGACTCACGGGCGTAGCGCAGGAAAGAGGCGCCGGCGGATGTCAAAGCCACTGACCGGTTGTCACGGTCGAAGAGCGACACGCCGGATTCTGTCTCCAGCTGCCGTATGTTGCGGCTGAGCGCCGATGCGCTGATGTGGCAAAGCTCGCTTGCCCGGCCAAAATGCAGCGTCTCGGCCAGAGTCACAAACTGATGCAATTGCCGCGTGTCCATGAGGCTATTATTGCATAAACCGGGATACTCTATTGCATATATTTCGTTTTACGCAAAATTAGGTGCGGCGTATAGTTCGGCCGCACATGCAACAGCGGACCCCGAGGCTCACATCCTCGCCGCCTTTCGGAGAGATAAAAATGAAAGTCTATTACGACAAAGATTGTGACATCGAGGTCATCAAGGGCAAAAAAGTCGCCGTTATCGGTTATGGCTCGCAGGGTCATGCTCACGCTTGCAACCTTCAGGATTCCGGCGTGGAGGTTACAGTAGGCCTGCGCGCCGATTCGTCGTCACGAGCAAAGGCCGAGGCTCATGGCATTAAGGTGGCGGACGTGCCGACGGCCGTGGCCTCAGCCGACCTGGTGATGATCCTGACGCCGGACGAATTCCAGAGGCAGCTTTATACAAAGGAAATCGAGCCTAATATCAAACAAGGCGCCACCCTGGCCTTTGCGCACGGCTTCGCGATTCTATTCAAGGAAATCGAGCCACGGACCGATCTCGACGTCGTCATGATTGCGCCGAAAGCGCCGGGTCATACGGTGCGGTCGGAGTACACCAAAGGCCGCGGTATTCCCGACCTGATAGCGGTTGCTCAGGATGCATCCGGGAGTGCCCTCGAAACCGCCAAATCCTATGCCTCGGCGATTGGCGGTGGCCGGACGGGAATCATCGAAACGACGTTTAAAGACGAGTGCGAAACCGACCTGTTTGGTGAGCAGTCCGTTCTTTGCGGCGGCTGCGTCGAACTGGTGAAGGCTGGCTTCGAGACGCTCACGGAAGCCGGCTACCCCGCTGAGATGGCTTACTTCGAGTGCTTGCACGAGCTGAAACTTATAGTCGATCTCATGTACGAAGGCGGTATCGCCAACATGAATTATTCGATTTCGAATAATGCCGAATACGGCGAATACGTAACCGGACCAAAAGTCATCAACGGCGAATCGCGTGCGGCAATGCGTGAGGCATTGGCCAACATCCAGAACGGCAATTACGCCAAGCGCTTTATAGCTGAAGGCGCGAACGGATACCCCGAAATGACCAAGGCAAGAGAAGCGAATGCCGCCCACCCGATCGAGAAAGTCGGCGCGGAGCTGCGAGCGATGATGCCATGGATCGCCGCCAACAAGATTATCGACAAGAGCAAAAACTAAAGGGCCTGACTAACCCCACGCGAGGCCGCCTCTATGGCGGCCTTTTTTATGCCACAGGCGGATATTCGTCGAATTTGATCAACTGTTTTAAACACCACAGCCGTGTGTCGTCCGACAGCTTGCATAATAGCGGCCAATTGAGCTAACTGCCCATTGAGCTAACTAAAGTGAAGCTTTATCAGTGGCAGTCATCCAACCACGCCGGTAAATCGAAACATCTCGTAATGAAACCGTTATTCGCAGCTTTCGCTATTGTGTTGTTCGCCTCAAGCGCGAGCATTGCAGATGACATTGAATCCGTTCCGGCAGCCGGCGGAACTCTGCTGATCGAGTGGCGAGGCAGCTTTTCCGCAGCAGAAAAGCAGAAGCTACTAAGCTGGCAGGAATCCGTTGCCCGGACGATGTCGCTACTGCATGGCGGTCTGCCACGCAATCCGATTCGCGTGGCTATGCAGCCCTATTCGTCATCTTCTGCCGTGCCCTTCGCACGCGTGCTGCGCCAGGATCCGCAGGGCGTGCTGTTCTACATCAATCCAAAACAGCCGGAGCATGAATTTATCGTGGACTGGACCGCTTACCATGAATTCAGCCACCTTTTTATACCGTATCCGGGCATGAGTGACATCTGGTTTTCGGAAGGCCTGGCGAGCTACTACCAGAACGTGCTGCAATTTCGCGCCGGCTTGCTGACAGGCGCAGAGGCAAGGCAAAAGCTATTGGCCGGCTTCGAGCGCGGCAGAGACGATAATTCCCATCAGGACCTGACACTCGGGGAGCTTAGCTCTGCTATGCGCAAACGCCATGCCTACATGCGCGTCTACTGGAGCGGCGCGCTGTATTTTCTGGAAGCCGATCTTGCGTTGCGCAAGCAGCCCGAGAGCACAGCCGGCAGTCTCGATGACATCCTGCGAGAATTCGGCACCTGCTGCCTGAATTCAGACAGAGATTGGAATGGTTTGGCCATTGCCGGCGAATTCGATCGCATCGCCGGGCGACAATTGTTTGTGCCGCTGTTTAAACGCTTCGAACAGTCGAGGGCCATTCCGGACTACCTGGAAATACTGCAATCCGAAGACTTGCAGGCGATTTTACCGGTCGGAGCCGCGAATCTGGATTTGGCTGTACAATAGCCTGCGCTCTGGAGCCTGCCCACGGGGCCCTGGCCATGATGTCCCCGAATAAAAACAAATGGGGCATCTTCTTCATTTCGATTACCAGTTGTTTTGTTTTAAGAGGACGTATTCATGATTCTGTTGACGGGAATTACCGGCAATAACGGCGGCGCTACCGCCAATGCACTGTTGGAAAAAGGCGTGAAGTTCAGGGCTATCGTGCGAGACCTGGACAAGGCATCCGCCTGGGGCGAAAAAGGCGTCGAACTGGTAAAGGGTGATCTTAACGACAAGGCTTCAATTGTTGCTGCACTGAACGGCGTCGATCGCGCCGTGCTGATCATGCCAAACGGCCAGGATCAGGAACGTCTCGAACTGGCGTTCATTGGAGCCGCGAAAGAAGCGGGTTTGGAGTGGATCATCAAATTGTCTTCCCCGGAAGCGGTTCGCGGCACCACGAGCCCTACTCCGCTGGTGCACCTGGCTGCGGAGGACGCGATTAAGGCATCGGGCATGAACTGGACCTTCGTGCGGCCGAGTTTCTTCATGCAAAACTTCCGTGGCGCAATCCCGCAGGCCAAGGCCACCGGTAAACTCTCAATGCCCATGGGCGATGGCACAGCTGCGCTGACCGACTGCGCGGATGCTGGTGCATTTATAGCGCACATCCTGACGGACGAAAATTCGCAGCAGCATTACGGCCAGTGTTACGACATTACAGGCCCCGACCCGGTGATGACATTTGCAGAGATTGCCAGGATCATTGGTGAAGCCATTGGTAAAGAAGTCGTCTATGAACATGCCGATCCGAAGGCATACCAGGAAAAACTTCGCCCCTTTGTTACCAGCGACTGGCACTCGGACGCGGTTGCGCAGCTGTTTGCTGAAATAGCCGACGGTACGACACCGGGCCACAAAACCGACACATTCGAGAAAATAATGGGCAGACCAGGTCGGTCGCTCAAAGAGTACCTTGAATCGGTCGTCTGACTGGCGCTGAAACTGCATCTTAAGCCCCGCTTCGCGGGGCTTTTTAATGTCTGCGCTACGTCGGCGACCGGTCAAGCAGGATTCGAAGATCGCTCACGATGGCCGAGATATCATGCGGCGCGCTGATAACCCCGGTGTAAGCCGCCTCCGGGTCAATGATAAATAACGCGGTTGAGTGATCGACGGTATATGCTCCGCCCGTTTTGTCCACAAAATAAGGGGCGCCGAGTGCATTCGCCAGTGCGTCAATTTGCTCGGGCGCACCCGTAACACCGGTGAAGTCCTCATCGAAAGCTTTCACATAGTCCCTGATAACCGCTGGTGTATCTCGGTCCGGATCGACCGAGACGAACAGCACATCCACGGATCCGCCCATTTCCGCTGCAATTGCCCGCATTTTCGCCATGGTCATGGGGCAAACATGGCCGCAGCTGGTAAAACCCATAAACACCAGTGTCCAATGGCCGGTCAATCGCTCTTGAGTAAATAATTGCCCGTCCTGGTCCACCAGCTGCAATTCCGGCAGCGATCGGCGCCCGGGAAAAACTGTCGCAGCGCGCAACCCCGACATATTGGCGGTTGCACTCGAATCGAGGAGCTGGCTGGCAGACCAGATGCCAACAGCACCCGCCAGCACGCCTGCTGCGAGCAACAATGGCAAAAATCGGGGTATCCTGTCCATGGGCAGCGATATTAACTCATAGACGATCAGCGACATATCGCGCAAAACCGGGCGCGATCAGACAAACCATTTTGCACAACAGCGAAACTTTTGCCGAAAAGCGCCGGTCAATAAAACGTTCGCTAACGCGATGATTTAACAGCGCAGGGGTAATTGAAGTATATTTTGTTGCAGCTCGGAGCAGTTCAGGGCGCTAGACTGGCTGCTTCAGGTTATATGAACCAATGTCAGTTTGATTTGATCTGCAGCGCATATTGCGTCAAACGGACACGGGGAGAACGGCGTCAAAGCCGGTAATCAATGCCCGGGTTTTCCGGGAATGTGCTTAATGGAGAAATGTAATCATGTCGAAGAAAGCAATCCGTAAACCTCTTAGCATCGCCCTGGGTGCTGCTGTAGTTACCACGCTTGGCGCATCGGGAATCGCTAACGCTGCCGAAACGGATGAGAATCTGTTTTCCATGGAAGAGCTGACCAACGGCTACCTGATCGCGGGTGCTCACGAGACCAATGACGAAGGTGAGGACAGCGGCGACGAAAAGAAAGACGAAGGTGAAGGCAAGTGCGGCGAAGGTAAATGCGGGGGCGATTCATAAAGCTATCGACTAGCGCTTTATGACCAACGTTTACACTGACGTTGCGCCGGCATCGCGGCAACATATGCCGCAAGGTGCTGGCTTAGGTCTGCGGCGGGCCCTATTGGGCCCGCTCGCAGATCGTTTACCAAAGCAAATAAGTTTTGTGGAAGTAGCGCCCGAAAACTGGATTGGCATCGGCGGGCGTTTCGGCAAACAATTTAACGAACTCCTGCAAACTTATCCGCTTATTTGTCACGGTTTATCTTTATCGATCGGCGGTCCCGCCCCGTTGGACGAAGTTTTCCTGCGCCAGATTAAGAAATTCCTCACGCAACACGATGTAAGTGTCTATTCCGAGCACCTGAGTTACTGCAGCGACGACGGGCACTTATATGACCTGATGCCGATACCATTTACCGAGGCAGCTGTGCACTATGTTGCCCGACGAATCCGACGAATCCAGGACATCCTCGAACGACGCATGGTTATCGAAAATGTTTCCTACTATGCCGCGCCCGCACAGGAAATGGACGAAATAGAGTTTTTGAGGGCGGTGCTGGACGAGGCTGATTGCGACCTTTTGCTGGACATCAACAATATTTACGTAAACAGCATAAACCACGGTTACGATGCGGAGGAATTCATGCTGTCGGTTCCTGCAAACCGGGTCGCCTACTTTCATGTCGCCGGGCACTACAAGGAAGCTGAAGACCTGCGCATCGACACGCATGGGGCCGCCGTTATCGATCCGGTCTGGAAACTCCTCGACAGAGCCTACGAGCATTATGGGCCCGTACCTACGCTGTTGGAACGGGACTTCAATATCCCTCCCCTGGATGACTTGCTGCATGAGATCGACCAAGTTCGCGGTCTGCAGCGCCGTTGGGAAGAGCCCGCTGCGTCGTCCGAGCGGAACAAAGCATAACGATGGGCGCGAGGGACCCCGCTGCGGAAGAATTACTGCGGCAACAGCAGCTTGAATTCGCTGCTCATTTGCGTGCCCCTGACAGGAATCCACCGCCGAAAGATATCGAAGACCGGCGGATGGAAATATATCGCGACCTGTTTATTAATAACGTAACAAACTTCCTCGGCAACAGCTTCCCCGTCCTCAGCGACCTGCTCGGAACAAAGCGCTGGGGCATGCTGATTCGCGATTTTTACCGCGATCACCAAAGCCGGTCACCGTTATTTCCGGACTTGCCCAAAGAATTTCTTGACTATCTGGTCAATGAACGCCAAGCGGGCGAGCACTCCGATCCCGAGGACGACCCGCCGTTTTTATATGAGCTGGCTCATTACGAATGGGTCGAAACCGGACTGGCCCTGGCCGAAGAACCGGAACGAGACCGGCGGCTAAAACGCGAGGGTGATCTGCTGGACAGACATCCGGTAACGTATCAACTGGCATGGTTATTTAGCTATAGCTATCCGGTGAACGAAATCTCCAAGGATCATCAACCCGATCAGCCCGCTGACCAGCCGCTCCACTACCTCGTTTACCGCAACGAAGCGCACAAGGTGAAGTTCCTGAAGCTGAACGTCATAAGCGCTCGTCTGTTCGACATACTCTCGACAGACGCTGATATTAGCGGCAGACAGGCACTGGAACTGATTGCACAGGAATTGAGCCACCCGCAACCGGAAAAAGTCGTCACAAACGGCGCTGCGATCCTTGAGCAATGGCGCACCAAGGGCATTATCCGCGGCGCAAGATAAGCCACACGCCGCGCGCTGTATCCGGCTGCATTCGAAATCGCCCCATTCGTCTGACTGGAAAAGAACAACGAACCATCGGCGCCACTGAACGCCTGGACGAGGCCAAGTCTATCCTCAAGGAGCATGGCAACTACGAGTGGCTGACCGAAAACGGCAGTTTCGTAGTGCTGAACAACGGCATAGAGTTTGCCGCCACTTATTTCATAATGCTGCTGGCGCTGTTTTTTCTCGGTGCGGGCCGGTTCGTAAGCCTGGACTACTGGATCGACAAAAAACTGCATTCCTGAACGGAAAAACCCCGGGCTATTCGCTGTAAACCGGGGTTTTGCATCGGGGCGGGCTGGGCGCTTTAAGCCGTCTAGGCCATAGCCGCGTCCCGCTCCGGGCGGAAACTCGGATCAGGAAACTCTACTACTCGCCAGTAACTGTCGATCAGCTCGACCGCACGAATGAAGCTATTGCCCATGTCTGACTTCAGCATGTAGCCAGCGACATGCAAATTAAATGCCTCGAATTTGTCCTTTTCGTCGTTCGACGTCGTCAATACAAATACGATCAAATGATGCAGTCGCTTATCTGCACGAATTTTTGTTAGCAGCTCTAGGCCATTCATCCTTGGCATATTGATGTCGAGAATAACGAGGCTCGGAGCATCTTCTCCTCCGGCGTCAGCGCATTCGCTGAGATACTCCCAGGCCTCGACGCCATCTCGTGCGATGGTTACAGGGTTGCTTATTTTGAGTTTTGTCATTGCGCGCTGAAACGCCTTGACGTCGATACTGTCGTCTTCGACCAGAAGAATCTTCACCGGCACAACATTGCTATCACTCATCCTATTAATCCTCTTCTAAAACTACCGTGTCGTGACCAATGCACTGCAGATCATTCTGGTCAAAACCGTCTTCACTAAAGATATCCGGAACAGTCGCCTGTGGTCGGGGGTCTTGCTTTTCGGATTGCTCGACTTGCAGGGTCGCTTCGGAGATGCCGGCGGCTTTGCCCCGCCCTTCAGCAACTTCATCGGTCGGCATATCCTGAGGCGTTTTGTTCCAGGTGAACTTGAAAACAACGCCCTTACCAGCAGGGTTGTCTTCGAACCAAATACGGCCTTTCTGCCAATCGATGATGCGTTGCACGATTGCCAAGCCCATACCACTGCCTTCTGTCTCGTCGCGCGGCTTAAGCGTTTGAAACATTTTGAAAACTTTATCGGCGTATTTGGACGGGATACCGTCGCCATCGTCGGCAATTGAAATCATGACGCTGTCACCCTGATCCTCGCACGATATCTCTATGTGGCCTGATTCGGGCTCCGGGTGATGTTTGATCGCATTGCTTATAAGGTTCCTGAGCACCGTTTCCAGTGCGGCGTGATGCGTCGTCAGGCACGGCGCACCTTCTCGAGTGATGATCTGCATGCCTTCCGGAGGAGCGATCAGCGTGGCTATATCCTTAACAAACTCGTCGAGGTGTATATGTTTTACGTCACCGATCTTGCGGCCCGCACGCGAATAGGCCAGCAGGTCTTCCAGCAGACGACTCAGGCGGCGGGTGCGTTGCCCCAGCAGATCGAGGTTTTCCTGGACATCACCCTCTTGATAATCCTCCAGATCTTCGCGCAACCATTCGATAATCACTTCTATTGCTCGCAACGGCGCTTTCAAATCGTGCGAGGCCACATATGCGAATTGCTCGAGATCTTTATTGGATCTGGCTAGCTCCTCCGACTTGGCCTCGACATGCTGTTCCATGATGCGGCGGTCCGTAATATCGATGCCCAGCGTAAGTACACCCAGAATTTCTCCGCTGTCGTCACGGAACGGCTTATGGGTAACGGAAAAATAAGCCATGCTTCCATCAGGCATCGATCTGTTGGATTCGGAATGCACTTCTTCGCCGGCCAGCGCCTGGTCATAGCGAGGTTTGCGCTCCTTAAACATTTCCTCGCCAATCAGATCCCTGATATGGACCCCCACCAGCTCTTCAGCCTGACGATCGAAAATATTTCGGTACTCGGAACTCATGAACCAGACGCGATAATCGCGATCTAGATAGGAGAACAGTCCGGGGATGCCATCCACCAATTGCTGCATCCGCGACTGAGTAGCCTTGAGCCGACCCTCCAGCTCCTTCGTGGCCGTAACGTCGATGAACACGCCCTTTATAAAAAACTGGCGTGCATCCTGTTTTATCGTATGTCCGCGTCCACTGAGATGACGATAGCCGCCTGCAGATCGTTTAACGCGAAACTCACAGGCAAACTTGCCTGTAGCCTTGCAGACTTCGATAGCATTTCGATACTTCTGTATGTCTTCAGCGGGTATTTTTTGCTCCAGAACATCTTGAGGCGTTTCCTGATCCCAATCGAGCTCAAAGAAACTCTTGCATATAGGATCCAGAACTAGCTGCATATTGCCTCCATCCCAGCTCCACATCCCAACACCGACAGACGACATCAGCCTCTCCGTATCACCTATATTGGTCGTGATCGTAGTCATGTCAGATATTTCGCTCCCTCGTTCAGAATCCTTACATTTTGCGTAGAACTGTTGCGCATCGAGACTGCGGGCTTCACCCTGGAAAAGTTATTCTTTGCATCATCCAGCAACTCCACAATTTCCTTACCCCAGATCGGATGCCCAAATAGATAACCCTGCGCGATGTTGCAGCCTGCATCGCGCAAGAAATTTAGCTGACGTTCTGACTCGACACCTTCGGCAACGGTTTCCAGATTCAAAGCTTTTGCCAAAGAAATAATCGCGCGACAGATATGCTCGCTATCCGAGTTCTCGCCAATCTCGTCAACGAAGGATTTGTCGATTTTGAGAATATCGATCGGGAATTTCTGCAGGTAGGCCAGACAGGAATTACCGGTTCCGAAATCATCGATGGAAATTCGAATGCCAATCTCTTTGAGCTTGTCGAGGCACCCCAGGGCAGCGTCCGTGTCCTCCATCAGCAGCCCTTCGGTCAGCTCCAATTCGATCAGGTTCGGGTCCGTATCATGGGCTTCGAGTATCTCGGCTACGCGCTCGGCGAAATCAGGCTGTTGAAATTGTCGCGGCGAAACATTGATAGAAACCGGAACGACCCTGAGCTTCTCAGCCTGCCATTTCGCGATGGCTCGACAGACATCCCCAATTATCCAGTAGCCCAGTGGCACTATGTATCCACTGTCCTCGGCCGTGCGGATGAATTCCGCCGGCCTCACCAAGCCACGGTCAGGACAATTCCAGCGAATCAGGGCCTCCATGCCGGTAAGCCCGTGCGATTTCATATCGACCTTAGGCTGATACACCAGCGCAAACTGTCTCAGGTGCAACGCAGACTGAATATCCTGCTCAAGCTTGTGGCGCTCAATAAGCTGTGAGTGCATGTGCTCGGTAAAGAACCTGAACTCGTTGCGGCCGGCTTCTTTCGCCTGGTACATCGCAATATCAGCATTCTTCAGCAAAACAGCAGCCTCGCGGCTGTCATCGGGGAACACAGTGATGCCGATCGCTGCCGTAACGATCACTTCCCTGCCCTGCACGATGAAGGGCTCTATAAGCGAATTAATCAGGTTGCGGGCTATTGATTCAGCATCTTCTGCTTCTTTAAGCCCTTCAATGACCAGCGCGAATTCGTCACCACCAAGACGCGCAAGTACGTCACCCGCGCGAGTATGCAGATACAACCGCTGCGCGACTTCTTTCAGCAGATTATCGCCGGCGTCGTGGCCCAGCATGTCATTGACAGCCTTGAACTTGTCCAGGTCGAGGTAGAACAGGGCTACCTTCGTTCTTACGCGCTGCGCCCGGGCGATCGCCTGATCCAGCTGCTCTGTGAGGTACTGCCGATTCGGCACGCCAGTCAGGCTGTCATACTGGGCAAGATAATTGAGGCGTTTCTCCGCGCGTTTGCGTTCGATCGCGTACCTGATTGAACGCGTAATAAGGCGACCTTTGCCCTCCCATTTTACGAGGTAATCCTGCACACCTTTATTCAGGATGCCCAAAGCGAAATCTTCGTCGTCGCGACCGCTAAGCACAACGATGGGCATATCCGGGTCCGCTTCCTGCACCGCTTCTACGCACTCCATGCCAGAACCGTCGGGTAATCCCATGTCAAGAAGGACAACGTCAAAGCCCCCCTTACGCAAGGCGCGGGTACCGTCTTTTAATGTGGTGACATGGGTTAGCTCAATATTGCTTGCGCCACTGCGCCTCAGGGATGCGGCCAGAAACTCGGCGTCCGTAGTATTGTCTTCAACGAGGAGTAATTTCATCTAACAACAACCCAAACAAAAATGCATAAGGCACTGCAGCAAAGCAATGCCAGCCTTGAAGAAGCTTATTGTTAAAAGGTTGTTAGAACTGAGACGGAAATCACATTAAGTAATGGCACAGGTGTGAACGACTTCACGCGAACCAGAATCCGTCAACTGACCAAGCTGGCCTGCTTTCAGTCGATGAGTGGTTGGCCACGCAAGCGCCGCTTCAGGTTGGCGCCTGCGCGCATCACTTTCTTCTTGATGGACTCGTGCGCGGCAGACGGCGAATAGAAAGGGCCACCCTTGCCGTCAAAACTGCAGTGGGCATTTTCACCGTCCTTGATTACGTAGGCCAGAATCAGCTGCAAATGCCTCTGCCCTTCATACTTATCCCGCCAGTGAGGAATTTCCAGTCCACGATAGATAAGGGCGTCGCCGCAATTCTGATGGACTATGATGTCTTGGCCATCCACTTCGACACCCAGCGGCCAATCTGTGTCCGCGCTGATCTGAATAGTGACATTAACTTCATTAGCTCCGCGATCAATATGCCGCCGCAACTTCTCACCATGCTTATAGAGGCGCACAAAAGAAAACCCGGGGACCAACGCCAGGCCGGTAATCGCTTCTATTTTTTCCCTGGTCGCATACAGAGCGGTATCCGCGCAGGCCTCGCCGTAACCGTTTAGCGAAGTACCATCCCGTCTAAAGTGAGACCGCCCTCGAGACAGTGTGTAACCGTAGTACGAAGCGAGAAACTGAACCAGAAGCGGATCGAGAAGATCCTTTGCCACAAAATACTTTTGTCGCGAAAATTCTTCTGCTGTGGTCATGATGTCAGACTCGATCTTGGCATATTGGGTTAAATATTATCACGCACGCCGACGGCTATTATCTTTTTAAGCGTGATCTTCTTGCGCTGCGCATATATGCGGGCCGCGACGAAACGCCCAACCAGCGGTATTATGGCAAGCCAGGATCGACTTCAGGGAAACTGACATGCAGCACGGAAAAACCAATCATCTAAACCGTAGACAGCTATTGCGAACTTTGCCGCTAATGGCAGCTGCGCCAACCGCGTTACTGCCTGCGGGTTGCAGCAGCGAACCGCGGCCGCAAGGCGTGCCGCTGAGTGCTTTCGGCTATCGCTCGACTGCCGAGGAGGTAACGCGGGGTATTGACCTGAGCGGAAAGACCGCGCTGGTCACCGGCTGTAACTCCGGCATCGGTTTTGAGACCATGCGGGTACTCGCATTGCGCGGTGCCCACGTATACGGGGCCGGGCGCACAATTGAAAAGGCGGCGGATGCCTGCAACAGCGTTGACGGCCGCACGACGCCACTCGCCGTAGAGCTAACAGACTTCGAGTCGATTACCGCCGCGACCAGGGAATTTCGCAGCAGTGAAAATCATTTAGATATCGTCGTCTGCAATGCCGGCATTATGGAGCTGCCCGAACTTGAGCAGGTTAACGGCATCGAAAAACAATTCTATGTAAATCATCTTGGACACTTCGTATTAGTAAACCAGTTGCTTGAGCGGATAATTGCTGCGCCACAGGGTCGCATCGTCAATGTCAGCAGCGGTCGCGCGACGGCAGCCGCACCGCCCGAGGGTATACAGTTCGATAATCTATCCGGTACGAAAGGCTATGACCCCGCGCTTGCTTACGGTCAGTCCAAACTTGCCAACGTATTGTTCACCTTG
>Ga0209536_100007098_pt1 | contig 17026 bp, 17 predicted proteins | sample DeeMarSeWOR28_12_FD_187461 | JGI IMG/M metagenome (GOLD analysis project Ga0209536, IMG submission 187461) | Marine sediment microbial communities from White Oak River estuary, North Carolina - WOR-2-8_12 (SPAdes) (version 2) | ecosystem: Environmental > Aquatic > Marine > Intertidal zone >... | reverse complement strand
GAAAGTCCACCATCTTTGCCGCCCTGACTGGTGCGAGGGGTGAGGACAAGGCCCTGAAGTCATCTCGCAAAGACCAAAGGCTTGGCGTGGTCCGGGTCGCGGATGAAAGGGTGGATTTCCTGAGTAAGATCCTCAAGCCCAAAAAGACCACCTATGCCAGCGTGGAATATCTACTCCCTTCTGAGATCGCCACGGGCGCGGCCGTCCAGACGGAGAACGTGGTCTGGAGCCAGGTTCGAGCCTGCGACTCCCTGATCCACGCGGTCCGGAATTTTCAAAGTGCTGGAGGAATGCCACCCTCCCCGGAGGAAGACTTCTGGCGCCTTGAAGAGGAAATGATTCTCTATGATTTGATGGTTGCGGAGAAGAGGATTGAACGGGTTGAGCTGGACGAAAAGCGAGGCAAGAAGCCAGATAAAGAGGAATACTCACTGCTCAAGTCGTGCCAGGAGGTATTGGAGAACAGCGAACCGCTGCGCACAAGACCTGATCTGGCATCAGCTCCTGCCTTGAGAGGTTTCACGTTTCTTTCAGCCAAGCCTCAGCTTATCATCATCAACAATGACGATGAGGACGAGGCACTACCTGCGTGGAAAGCCATGCCTGAAGGGCTGGAAATGCTCTTGGTCAGGGGAAGGCTTGAAATGGAGATCGCGACCATGTCTCCGGAAGAGGCACAGGAATTCCAGGTTGCATATCATATTGAGAAATCCGCCCTTGACAGGGTCATAATGAGTTCATATGGGCTGATGAACCTCATCTCCTTTTTCACAGTGGTACATGACGAGGTCAGGGCGTGGACCATTACCAGCGGGACCTCGGCCCTTAAGGCCGCAGGAACCGTACACTCTGACATGGAAAAGGGTTTTATTCGCGCAGAAGTCCTTTCATTCCAGCTTCTGAAGACCCATGGCTCCTTTCAGGAGGCCAAGAAGGCGGGAGATGTTCACCTCGAAGGGAAAGAATATGTGGTTCAAGATGGGGATGTGATTAATTTTCGATTTAATATTTAGGTTTACAAATGGCTACAAGGCATTCTAAACCGCAGACCCACGCAGACTAATAGCTCCGCAAAAAGCGGAGCTATTAGGGTCTATAACATTCGGGCAGATCTGAAGGGGGGTTACTTTTTTGGAGATTGAAATGTTCTGCTTCAGAAAGGCGGTTGACTGAATCATTACATCGAGGAGCACGCTATGGACAAGATAAGAGTGGGAATTATTGGCGCTGGTGGTTATGGGGGCTGCGGGGCCATTGAGCTTCTGCTTGGGCATCCAAAGGCAGAAATTGCTGCGCTCATAGACAAACAGGATGTGGGAAAACCGATCAGTGCCCTTTATCCCCATCTTAAGGGCTTCTGTGATCTGCCCCTTCTGGACCCCAAAGATCCAAACCGGCCGGACAATTTCCACGTGGTCTTTTTTGCCACCCCCGATGGTGTTGGACAGAAGGAGGCCCCTTCATGGTTAGACAAAGGCATCAAGGTCATAGATTACAGCGGGGATTTTCGCTTCAATGATTTTGACACATACAAGGGCTATGCGGCCAGGATAGAAAAGAAGCAAGGACATGCCTCTCCCCACCTTCTGCCCCAGTCCGTCTATGGCCTGGCAGAGTTACACCGGGATGAGATTGCCAAGACAAGCCTCGTGGGCAATCCCGGATGCTTTGCGGTAAGCTGTATCCTGGGTTTAGCCCCAGCCCTGAAAGGACATCTCATTGATCCTGAAACCATTATCTGCGACGCAAAAACCGGGGTATCGGGCGCTGGAAAGACGCCCTCCCCCACCTTCCACTATCCCGCCCGTTACGAGGCCATGAATGCCTACAAGATTTCAGGGCACCAGCATGTTTACGAAATCGAGCGTGAACTGGGCCTTGTTGGGGGTCAGGAGATTAAAGTCACGTTCACACCTCATGTGGTCCCTTTAAGCAGGGGCATTCTTACCACCATCTACGCTCAACTAAAGGCTGACCTGGACATTAAGACCGTTCAAGATGCCTATACCACTTTTTACAAGGACGAAGCTTTTATCAGGATCTCTGGGCCTGAAACACCCCAGAGCAGCATGTATGTCCGGGGCAGCAACTTCTGCAACCTCTCGTTGAGCGTGGATGAGAGGACGGGGAAACTCATTGTGGTGAGTCTTATCGATAACTTGGTAAAGGGCCAGGCGGGCAGTGCTGTTCAAAATATGAACATTATGTTTGGGGTAGAAGAGACGGCAGGTCTTTTACATCCGGGGCAGTATCCATAGACTATTTGATGCAGACCTTTCTCACCTGGATGAGATCCGTTTCGCCATTGAAAACTTTTCTGATCCCATCCTGCATAAGGGTAGCCATTCCATCCTTGATGGCTTGCTTCCTCAAATCCTCCATTTTGGCCCTGCTCTGTATCAAAGTCTTCATGTCGTCTGTTCCCACAAGGAGCTCATGAATACCGGTCCGGCCCCTGTATCCCGTGTTCCCGCAGTTGGAGCAGCCGTTGGGTTTGTACAGGAGCAAGTCATTGTCATAAGAGATCCCCAGGGCGTCGAAATCCCCATCATATGCCCTGACAATGTTATCAAATTCTTCTTGACCGGGGTGATACTGCTCCTTGCAGTCCTTGCAGAGGGTCCGCACCAGCCTCTGGGCCAGTACACCTAGGATGGCATCCGCAAAATTAAAGGGATCCATACCCATATCCAAGAGTCGCGTCACGGTCTCAGGGGCGCTGTTCGTGTGAAGTGTACTGAAGACCAGGTGACCCGTCAGAGAGGCCTCGATACCGGTGGACACGGTCTCATGGTCGCGCATCTCACCCACCATAATCACGTCAGGATCTGCCCTCAAGAAGGCCCTCATGGCCGTGGCAAAATCGAACCCGATTTTTGGATGGACCTGGACCTGACGCAGACCTTCCTGGCTAATCTCCACAGGATCTTCAGCTGTCCATATTTTTGTCTCAGGCTTATTGATATAGCGTAGCGCAGCGTGAAGTGTGGTGGTTTTACCGCTTCCCGTAGGGCCCACCACAAGGACGATCCCGTAAGGCTTGGATATCATATCAATGAACGAACCGTAGCTCCTGTCACTCATCCCCATTTTATCCAGGGGAATGGGCTCCCCAGTGGCCAGGAGTCGCAAGACCACGTCCTCATTTCCCCCTGCCGTGGGAATGGAGGCAACACGCAGTTCGATATCAAGGGGGGCGTATTTTTTGAATTTGATCTTTCCATCCTGCGGAAAGCGCCTTTCAGCGATGTCCAGCTCTGACATGATCTTGAGTCGCGACACGACAGCCCTTTTGTAGGTATAAGGGATGGTCTGGTAGACCTGACAGGCGCCGTCCACCCTGAACCTGATCACCGCATTGGCCTTACCTGCCCGCGGCTCAATGTGGATATCCGAGGCGCCCCTGTTGTAGGCGTCCATGACCATTTTGTTGACCAGCTGGACAATGGCTGAGTCCTCCTCACTCACCCCCACCAGTTCATCGTCCTCATCCTCTTCCGACACGTCCAGCTTCCCGAGAATGTCTTCAATGCTTCCCGAGTCCTTTGTCTTCACCCCGAAGAAGAGATCGATCATCCTGAAGATATCTTCTTTGAGGGCAACACAATACTCGTACTGCTTGGCTGGAATCAGCCGGCTAATGACGTCCCTTGCAGGAAGGTAATCAGGGTTTTCCATGGCAACGGTAATCTTACTGCCAGACTGTGATAAGGGAACAAAGATGTTCTTCTTGAGGAAGTTCATCTTCAGCCCCTTCAGGAGCTGACCTGGAATCACCATCCTTTCGTCATATGGGACGAATGGGGTCTTGTAGTATTCAGAGAGGGACTTTCCAAGATCCTCTTTTGACACATTAAAATCGCTCATGAGGACCGATTCCACCTGTTTTTTGGACTTCCTCGCGTTGATCCTGGCCCTTTCCAGGTCTTTAAGAGTAATTATGTGGTTAGATATGAGGTAATCAAATTTGGTGGGTTTGGATTTCTTGGCCAGTTTCTGGTTATTGAAAAAGGCTACACCTAGGACTCTGGCGATTTCCAGAACTGAGGACTGGTCTTCGAGGGTAAAGTTATTTCCCTTTTTTTTGTTGATGAGCTGAATAACACCGAGGAGATACCTATTGAAGGTGATGGGTGCCACTAAGACCTGTTTCGTCTTGTAGCCCGACTTTTTGTCCCAACTTTGGTCAAAGTTGAGATCCGAATTTATTCTCTTCAGCTCCTCATCATCATAAACATTACTAATGTTGATGACCTTTCCAAACGAGGCGCAGTATCCCGTGATACTATCATTACTGATGGGGACCCGAATCTCGCTGACCTCACTGCCGGTCTTAAAACGGGAGACGACCTGCCTGCTGGCCCCATCCACCACATAGACAGTGATCCGATCGGCATCAAAGAGGGCAAGGATCTCATCTTGAAGGTTCTCAAGGATATCATCCGTATCTTTGGCCGAATGGATCTTGTTGGTGATGGTATTGAGTCTTTTTTGGAACTGGAGCTGTTCTTCAAGAGATTTTTCGGCTCGGGCCGGTTGTTTTGCAGTGACAGCCATAGATAAGTTTCCCAAAACCCCCCTTTTGAGCTAAATCTTATATATTTTAAACGATTTACAGAAATTTGCAACCTATTTGTTTGCCATGCAAACCCGGATAGACTATCATCTCCTGAGGCAAGATATTAGAATTTAAACAAGATTTTGGGTACAAGCACATGTTGGTTGACTCTCACGCACATCTGGACATGAAGGATTTTGATGGGGATCGACAAGCGACCCTGGACAGGGCCTTGGAAGGTGGTATTTCGCACATCATCACCATCGGAACTGACCTATCCAGTTCACTTAAGGCCCTGGAATTGGCCAACATCTATGATTTCGTCTTCTCATCGGTGGGTTACCACCCTCATCATGCCACGGACACAGATCAGCAGGTCCTGAGAGAACTGGAAGAATTGGTATCGGAGCCTAAAGTTGTCGCCTGGGGAGAAATAGGCCTAGATTTCTACCGCCGCTATTCTCCGCCGGATATACAGGTGGAGGCATTCAAGCGGCAGTTGGAAATGGCCGTGGATTTGGACCTGCCCGTGATCATTCATGACCGAGAAGCCCACGCAGAACTGTTTGAAATTTTAAAAAAAATGACAAAAGGAAAGGCCAAGGGCGTCATACACTGTTTTTCCGGCGATTATGATATGGCCATGGCCCTCATCGAAATGGGCTACCATATCTCCATACCGGGTACGGTGACCTACAAGAAGGCCCTCCAGGTGCATGAGGTGGCCACAAGGATACCCCTCGAGCGCATGCTCATCGAGACGGATGCCCCTTTTCTGGCACCGGTTCCCCATCGGGGAAAACGTAACGAGCCCCTCTTTGTGACCTATACGGCCCGTAAAATCGCAGAGCTGAGGAACATGGATTTCCAGCAAGTGGCGCTTCAGACCTCTGAAAATGCAAAACAAGTTTTTGATCTCCCATAACATTTTAGCCCTTTGAAACAGCCATGTTAAAACTCTACACCCTCACTTTGTGCGCCAAACTCAACTGCAGAGCGCAAATTTTTTGGCCTCTCCAGAGAATGCCGATTAACCCAGTGGTTTTTCAAACGGCTAAAGTATTACGATCTCCCAGATAAGCCATGACTTTCCAGCCGATTAGCAAAGAAAACCCCCTCGTATTGGCCTCCCATTCGCCCAGAAGGAGAAGGTTATTGCAGCAGATCGGCCTTCCTTTTCGTTCGCTGCCCAGCCACGTGGAGGAAGACCAAATCCTGGGTGAACCCCCTGTAAAGGCCGTTCTGCTTGCAGAAAAAAAGACGAGGGCGGCCTACGCCACGTCTCAGGACGGCTGGATACTGGGGGCCGATACGATTGTCGTTATCGGTGAGCGTATACTTGGTAAACCGATAGATGATGAAGAAGCGCACTTCATGTTATCTCTGCTGAGTGGCAAAGAACATGAAGTCATTACAGGGTTCTGTCTCTTGAATCCTTCAGGTGAGAGGGCCCACTCTGAAGCCGTCAACACGCTGGTCAGAATGAAGCGCCTGGACGAGAAAGAGATCAGCGCCTACGTGGCCACAGGTGAACCCTTTGGCAAGGCGGGTAGTTATGCCATCCAGGGGGTAGGCGCCTTTCTTGTGGAATCCATCTCGGGCTCTTATACCAATGTGGTGGGCTTGCCGGTATGTGCCCTCATCAAATCCTTGCTCGCCACTGGTGCCTTAAAGAACTTTCCCCTCTCTCCTTAATTGATCTTAATTCTTATAACATCTTCTCCCCTTGAGACAGCAAAGCAAGAACGCTTGATGGGCTGAGGGGGGTTCTCTGGAGGGGGCAAAAAACCAGGCCTTTTGTGCACGTTTTCTTCTAGGGGCTCTCTTGCCTTGACGCCTGCGCACACAGGCCGTCCAAATAGTGACTAGGCGAAGTTCACTGGTGGCAGGAACAAGGCCTCAGAGCTATCTTGCTTTGTGCGCCGTACTAAAGGTCCCCGAGCAAATTTTTTGGCTTCTCCAGAGAATGCCGCTTAGCCCAGAGACCTTTCAGACGGCTGAAGTATTACGATTTGTTTAGCTTGAAACCTTCCGTTGGCGGACAATCTCGGAGAGAATGATGCCACAGGCCACAGACACATTCAGGGACTCCACCTGTCCATAAGTTGGAATACTAACCAGCTCATGACATCGGCTCCTCACCGATCGGCTCAGACCCCGTTCCTCACTCCCCACGACCAGGACCAAGGGCCTCTTCCAATCGAACCGGTAAATGGTTTCCGCCGCTTCACCGGCAGCACCGATAATCCAGAATCCTTTCCTGTCTAATACATCCAGTGCCCTGCCCAAATTGACAACCCTGGAAACAGGCAAATGCACATAACTCCCGGCTGACCTTTTTCTTACCTTCTCCGTAACCTTTGCGGAACGATCTTTAGGCAGGATAAGGCCATGGGACCTGAAAAATGCGGCTGTCCTGATCAGGGCGCCCAAGTTGCCTTCGTCCGTGATATGGTCAGCTGCCAGAAGCAAGGACTGCTCCGAGGCATCCAATGACATATCGATGAGCGTATTGAAATCTATATAGGTGAACTTTTCCGCTAGAGCCATTATGCCCTGGTGGGCAATTCTAGGCAGGTAACGATCCAAGAGAGCGCCTTTCTTAAATTCAACGGGAATGCCCCTGTCTTCTGCAATCTGAAGGATTTCCTTAGCCCGGGCAGATCTCTTGCCTTCTGCTATCCAGATTGCATTGATCTTGATCTGCCCCTTGAGTAAGGTCTCCTTCACGGCATGAAAACCGGGTATAAGATGTGAACTCTTGTCCTTTATAATTCGCCTCCCAATTGGAATTCACTCAATCGTGATATTTTAGCCCTTTGAAAAAGCCGTACAAAAACGCTTGATGGGCTGAGCGGGGTTCGACCTTGCCCTGACGCCTGCGCACGCAGGCCGTCCAAATAGAGACCAAAGCCAAGTTCAATGATGACAGAACTGGCCGATCAGAGCTATCTCGCTCGGTGCGCCATACTTGAGGGCAACGGGCAAATTTTTTGGCGCCTCCAGAGAATGCCGCTTAGCCCAAGGGCTTTTCGAATGCGCAAAGCGTTACATCTAAACAGGTCTCTTATTCCTGCAGCATGGATCTTCTGGATCGGGCAAGCCTCAGGGCTATTTTCGCCACATCAAAGGCCGCTAGGGGTTTTGCCAGGCTGGCAGCATTCTGCTTGAGCTGTCTAAGACGCTTTTTATCGCCCAACAGTCTGGTCATTTTATAAGGAAGCGTGGCCACGTTGTTGATCTTTATGGCTGCACCATTCTCTAGGAGAAAGTCACTGTTACGCGTCTCCTGGCCTGGAACGGGATTGATAATAGCCATGGCAGCACTACTTGCCAGGACCTCTGAGGTGGTAAGTCCGCCCGGCTTGGATATGACCAGGTCTGCCACCGCCATGAGTTCATGGATCTTTTCTGTAAACCCGATAACCTTGGACCGATGCCTGGGGGGAACTTGGATCATTTCAATTTCCTTCTTGATTTCCTCGTTGCGCCCGGCAACGGAGACAATCTCCAAAGGCACATCAATTTCAAGTAACCCGCGGTATATTTTCTCGATCGGCCCAACGCCGAAACCACCGGCCAGTTGCAATACAATTGTCCTGTCGCCCACCAGACCCTGTGATTGAAGAAGCGCTGCTCGATCCTTATGTTTGCTAAAGGCAGGATGTATTGGGATGCCCGTGACCGTTATCTCCCTCCTGTTTACGCCCCAATGTGCCAGGTAGGCTGCCCCCTCTTCGGTGGCCGTGCAGTAATGATCGCAAGGGTCTGTTACCCAGAGCCGGTGTGTCTCATAGTCCGTCGTCACCGTCATATGGGGCATGCCAACCTCATGGTTACGCCGAAGGGATGCGACGATCTCAGCGGATAGGAAATGGGTGTTAATAATGACGTCCCATGGCTCGCTCTGGAGCAGCTTCAAGACTTTTCCCAAGTTCAACCGTTCCACGAGGACCCTTAGCCGATCGCTTTTCTGTGTTGGCCCCCGAGGCCGATCGAGAAGATCATATAGGTAACCCAATACGTGGGGTGCCCGGTTGACCAGATCCAGATATGCCTGCCCGTAAAGGCGACGAAACGTCCTGTTCGTCAGCTCAAGCGTGTCCTGATTCCTTACCTCGGCCTCTGGTTCGACCGCCTTGAGTGCAAGCTCCACGGCTTGTGCCGCACGAAGATGCCCTGCCCCTACCGACGCGGAAAGAATAAGGAGTCTTAAAGGCCTTTTTGGCATGGTGCACCCTCTCTTTTACTAGACATGACAAACTGTTACCCCATGTGTGTGCGAAGCCTTTTCCTTTTTCGACAGCGGCTCAGTACTTGATCTTTAAGGCCTTCGGCAGCACTCTGAAGGTAAACTCATCCGCCTCCCAACCCATATTCCCATCAACTTGCAACATGACTGGAGGTTCCAGTTTTACGGCCAGTTTCCGTCCCGTACGGTATTGACCGACACGATTGCCTACGGTGAACGAGGTCAACGCGCCCAGGATAGAACCAAACAGTCCGGAATTGATGCTCAGGATGTGCAGCAGACCGTCATCAAATCGGGCGCACGGTACAATGCGCATTCCGTATCCGTAATATGGCTGCTTGAATACCATGAGGGTAAGCAGATTCTCCACAGTGACTGTGAGTCCATCAACAGTAATCTCTGCAAGGCATCGCTTGTACTCTTTGAAATATGCCCTCAGAACCGCCCAAAGATACACTTTGAAGCCAGTGTCGCCCTTGGCGAGATATTGATCTCTGAGCCCGAGGATGGTGCCCTCCAGACCCACCGAACTCATGAACGAGCGCCTCTTCTTGTCGCACTCAATCAGGTCGTATTCATGTATCCTGCCCTCCCTGATGCCTACGGCCATATGGGACAAACTTCCCGTCAAACCCAAGGCGTATCCCATGGAATTACCCGTCCCTAAGGGGAGATAGGCAATTGTCTCTTTCTCCGTATTGATAGCGTTGATAACGTCGGAAAGGGTCCCGTCGCCCCCCGCAGCAACGAGCACGTCGCACTTGCTCGCCAGTTCCCGGGCGCACTGACCGAAATCATCCGCAGTGACTGTGTCCAAGCCATGTATTTCTGCATTAAGAATTTCCGCTGGTTTGGCGAGTGCTGAGCGTTTCTGATCTGCAGACATCTTGCCGGAGACAGGATTGGTGATAATAGCGTAGTGCATGCCTGTTATATGGAAGGGGGTATGAGGTCAGTCTTTCGTCTGAGGCGGGCCCTTGGCACGTATTCCTCTTGATTGCGCCCTCACCGGTTTTTCATAACAGGTTCAAATCAGGACGCGTCTTCATCCTTGTTTTGCGCCTTTTTTGCCTTTGCAGAGAGAAATTTAATAATATCTCTCCTGCTCACTATGCCCACCAGTCGTCCTTCTGATAAAATGGGGACCCTTCTAAAATTGCTTCGCACCAGGCTTTCGAATATGGACATCAGGTTCTCATCCTCGTCAAAATGGGTGATTTCTGTTGTCATCAGATCTGTGACCGTCTTTCCTTTCACATTTGGATCATAGAGGAGCAGCATCAAGATATCCTTTTCTGTCACCATACCCAGCAGGCGTCCCTCATCATCAACCACGGGTAGGCCTGTTACATTATGCTCAACCAGAAGCTTTATGACCTCCATCACGTTGGCGTATTCATGTACCGTTGTCACTGTCGTGCTCATGATATCTTTCGCTTTGACCATTCTACTCCTCCTCTAGGCGCAGCTCTGCGTGGTATTTATTTCCAAAATTGACCTGAGAATAATAAAAGAATTCCAGAATACAATGGGGGCATTAAAAGTCATTCTTGTTTTTTGCTGAGTATATATACAATAAAAACAAAATAAAATCAACATAAATAATATGAATTAACCTAATATTAGCCAACTATTTTAAAATAGACAGGAGCGAATAAATGGAGGGGTTGGGATTTCTTTGGGCTCTCTTGGGGCGCTTCGAGGGGGGCGGACCGCGCGAACGACCGAGATCAGCTGCCTTGACTGGTTAGGCTTCTATTTCAATGGTTCTTTGAGGAGATGAACGTCATCAACCCAGACGGTACCCTTGCCATTGATAACGATGTTCAATGTAACCTTTTTTGTCCTCTGTCCTGGCTTTAGCAAGAATGGCGTTTGAAGTATCCTCCAGTCCATAGTACCGGAAACAACCGAATTCATGCCTCGAGAGAAGTATTGCCCTCCACCAACATGACACCACATTTCCAAAAATGCAGTGCCTTCCAATTTTTCACTTTTTACCCTGGCTCGATAAATAATCTGGGCGTTTTCGACATTAAGCCTTTGCACTTCGCCTAGACAAATGGTGGTCGGCCACACAGTTGAGATTTTTATAGAGCCGTTTCCATCTTGCGACACTTTCTGATCTGTTGAAACAGTTGTACCGAGAGACAATGCATCGTCTAAGGCGAGCCTGCTAAGCTCCTCTCCCTGAACTGGCGTATTCAGCAACAGCAACGAAAGAAAAAGTACTGCGTAAATTTTCATAGCGTAAAGTAACCCCCTCTTTCTCATCTCCTATTCCTCCATCCTGTGAGCCTAACGTCAAGCTGAGGGGCGCGGTGCAACGCCGCGATCCCCTCCAGCGAATGGTTAGAGCCCTATTTCTTTCTTTAGGGTCTCTACGCAGAACTGGTTAAGACTTGTCCCTTTTTTCAGTGCGGCAATTGTGAGTTGTTTATGTAAGTCCTTTCCTACCCGCAAGTTGAATTTTCCTGAATAATCTTTGTTCGCTGTTTCTGGTGGAAGAGGATCTCCATCTTCTTCATGGATCTCAATCCATTCCTCTACAACCTGGCAAAGCTCCCTGTACACTTTTGCCTCGTCCTCGCCATGGACGCCACCAAGCGTTAAACCGGGTGCCCTCCCAACATAGCAACCATCTTCTTCAGACCATTCAACTATCTTCAAATAACGATCACTTTTTTTCTTCATGGATAGCCCTCTCAATCGCTTTTTTCACATCGCGCTCTTGGTAAGGCTTGGCGTCACTACCAAGCTTGCCACTGATCGTGATGTTAATTCCTAAATGATGTTTGTAATTTCTATGACTGCCTTTGCCACCACGGTACTTAAACCCCGCAGATTCCAGTTGTTTGATTAACTCTCTGATTTTGGGCGGCATATTGAAATAGTACCACAGTAGTACTAAAATGGCAAGAGATAATACGGGGACAGATCATTAATGTAGGCCTTAACGCATAAGCTAAGTTGCGCGGTGGTCTTTTGCCGCGTCCCTCTTCAGCCCTATGTTAAGTACACTCTTCTTTGACGTTCTCTTCTGTTTTGTCTTACGTGTCTTTTCCTCATCTGTCAGACAAAGCTCACAAGCCCAGACAGATTCAAGTTTACCTTTACCCCCAATATGATGAAGATGAGCTCGACAAGTCGCTCGGTTTCATCTCGCGCAAATGCTCCCCTTTGGAGTATCGAATTCGCCTCCACATACATGGCAAATCCAAGTAACTATTTCTTTCGACCGTTCTCCCATCAACTTTGTACTTTACTTTGAATTAGGTCGCCTAAAAGCGGCGGTTTATTGTTTCGATTTTGCCGCCGCGTAACTACGCGGAAGAATGCATCGGAGTTGCAACACAATACGTGCTTTATGCGAAGGGCGTTGTTAAGAGGAAAATGAAATTTTGAAAGTCTTCTCTACCATGGGGAGACGCCTGGATCTGCGAGATCGCTCGGATAGAATAATGGAGGCGACTTCCTCCAGCGTCTTGTCCAGGCTTTCATTGAAGATAATATGGTCGTAATCTACGCAATTCTCGATTTCCTTTCGTGCCTTCTCAAGCCTTGCCTTTATCTTTGCTTCATCATCCGAGGCCCTCCCTCTCAGCCTTTTTTCAAGCTCCTGGAGCGAGGGCGGTAAAATATAGATTGAAACGCTATCCTGGAAACTTCTCTTTATGTTTCTGGCTCCCTGGCTGTCCAAGTCCATTACCACGTCCAGTCCCTGGTCGGTCTGACTTTGCAAACTGGAAAAGGAAGTGCCATAAAGATCATGGTAGACCTCCGCCCACTCCACAAAGGCCTTCTCCCCAATCATCTTTTCAAAAGTCTCTCTATCTACAAAGTGATAATTAATCCCATCGGCTTCTTTTTTCCGCGGCTTTCGACTGGTGTGGGAAACAGAATAGCCAAGACCTGGAACCTCTTTTCTCAACCGCCCAATAATGGTTGACTTCCCCACCCCGGATGGTCCTGTGATTACATAGAGCTGGCCAGACATGGCTAGTCTTCCAGATCCTCTTTAGTTAAGTGGCAGTTCGGGCTGAATCTTTGAGCCAATGTCTCCGACTGGATCGCTGAGAGAATGACATGGTTGCTGTCCGTGATGATGACCGCCCTCGTTCTTCTACCCTGGGTCGCATCAACGAGCCTTTTTTCTTCACGTGCTTCATCCTTCAGGCGTTTAATGGGTGCGGCATTAGGAGAGATGATGGCCACCACGCGTCTGGAAACGACCGAATTTCCAAAACCGATATTTATGAGCTTTTGAGTCATGGGTTTGCCTCCTTTTACTCCACGTTCTGGACCTGCTCTCTTAGTTTTTCCAATTCGCCCTTGATCTCAACGACTTTGGCTGAAATTGATGAATCAAAAGTTTTGCTACTAATGGTGTTGACCTCCCTGTTGATCTCTTGAATCAAGAAATCCAGTCTTCTCCCGATGGAATCATCCACAGACATATAACTTTGAAACTGTTTTAGGTGACTTCTGAGACGAACAATCTCCTCGGTGATATCGCAGCGGTCCGCAAAGATGGCCACCTCCTGTATGAGACGACTTTCGTCAAGTTCAACGTCCTGCGAGATATTCTGTATCTTCTCTTTTAGCCGCTTCTGATAGGCTTCTATCATGGTAGGGGCGCCTTGCTCAATATCATCAAGGTACGCCTCTATGAGCTTCAGTCTTTTTAAGAAATCCGCCTCAATGGCTTGACCCTCAACCATTCTCATCTTATCCAGGGAATCGAGTGCGAGTCGTAGCACCTCCTGAAGAGCCGGCCGTGCCTTATCTATATCCACGTCGTGCGGCTTATAGAGGATGACGTCTCGCATCTGGCAAAGGGTTTCGGGTGCGATCTTATCATCAAGCCCAAACCGTTCGTTCAGTTCCTCAAATATCTGGATGAGGGACCTGACCAAGGGCAGATTGAGCTCCAGGTCATATTCGGCTTCTGCGGCATTTTTTTCCATCTGAATGGAGACCTCGATACGTCCCCGTCTCACCTTTGATGCGATTTGTGACCTGATCTCATCCTCAAGGGCTTGAAAGGTCTTTGGTATACGGAGAATGATATCCCGGTAGCGGTTGTTCAAAGACTTTAGCTCGGCTGTGAACGCCGTATCACCCTCACTGTGCTCGCCACGCCCATAGGCGGTCATACTTCTAATCAATTGCCCTACTCCTTGTTCTTTCCATGAGGCTGTTTTTATAAATTGAGCATAATCGTGAGTTCTGAACACCTGATGCTAGATGCTGCCTGCCCGCCATCGCGAGCATGAGCTCGCTCAGGCGAGGCGGGCGGGGATACTGGATGCCGGATATTAAAAATCGGTGAAAACTTGCCTGCTTTGTTCATCCAGTATCTAGTATCAAGAATCCAGTATCGAATGATCAATTTCACATTGATCATTCACTTTCTATTCCCCTCAATTGCTTTTTGTACCTTTCCCGCACGTTATTGAAGAAAGCGATGATCTCAGGACTTGCATAATCTTTGTAAGTCCACTGAAGGGGGCCGAAGCTCCCTTTGCGAAAGATGAGGCTCAGATCCGCATAAATACCTTTAGACAGGTAGATACGATGGCCATAATTTTTCCCCGTGACCAGCACCAATCTTTCCAGAGATATATAGCCGGGATCAATGTTTATTTTCCTTTTTCCGTCCTCAAGATTCTCATTTTCTATTCTATTTGTGGTCAGCTTTATCTCCACAATACGCAGTGGCCTAATGAGTGGCTCAAAAGAGACAAAGCGGCGGTGCAGTGGCCAACCCATCTCTTTGGCATAATATTTCGTACGATCAAAAAAGAGTTCGGGACTTCTCCAATCCGTGGGACCAAATATCTGCTCCAGTTCGGTGATAACTCTGAGAATCAATTCCTTATGGGGTGAGAAGAGGCTGGAAATCAGTTTCACATCTTCTGCTTCGTGCGGACTACTCATGAGGCCTGCCCACGCAGAGATAATCAAATCCCCGTGCCCTCATTCTGACCGGATCGTAGATATTCCTAAGATCCACAACTATTGGAGAACGAAGAAGGGCTTTCACCCGATCCCAATCCAAAAACCTGAACTCATTCCATTCCGTGGTGAGGACAAGGGCGTCAGCATCCTCAGCAACGTCATACAAGTCTTTCGCGAAAACAACTTCCCTTAAAACCTCTTTTGCCGCCTCCATCCCGGCCGGATCAAAGGCGACAACATAGGCCCCCTTATCCACTAAGCTTTTGACAATCTTGATGGCAGGAGATTCCCTGATATCGTCCGTATTGGGTTTAAAAGTCAACCCCAGAACGCCTAAACGTTTCCCCTTCAGAGTACCCAGGGTACTTTCCATCTTCTTCACCATGCGTTCATGCTGGCGTTCATTGACTTCAATGACCGTCTCCACAATTCTGAAGCGGTATCCTAAAGACTCTGCCAGCTTGGCAATGGCCCTCGTATCTTTGGGGAAACAGGACCCTCCATAGCCAGGCCCTGCGTGCAGGAACTTGGGGCCAATCCTCTTGTCAAGTCCCATTCCCTTTGCCACCTGATGCACATCAGCGCCCACCAGCTCGCAAATATTGGCCATTTCATTAATAAACGATATCTTGGTGGCCAAGAATGCATTGGAGGCGTATTTTATCATCTCGGCGGTTTCCACGTTCGTAATGACAACCGGCGTTTCGATGAGATAGAGGGGGGAGTAGAGGTCTTTCATGATGGCATTGGCCTGTTCACTTTCAGATCCTATGACCACCCGATTTGGTCTCATAAAGTCCTCTATGGCTGAACCCTCCCTGAGAAATTCGGGATTGGAGACCACATCAAAGGCTATATCCTCCACCTGGTTTCTCTGAATAATCTCCCTAATCTCTTTTCCTGTCCCCACCGGAACGGTACTTTTTGTGGCGATAACTTTGTAACCTTTCATTAATCTGCCGATCGTTTCGGCCACTTGGTAGACATACTCCAGATTGGCTGAACCGCCCGAACCGGAAGGTGTTCCCACTGCAATGAATATGACCAGGCTCTTTTCCACCGCGTCGGCCACATCTGTTGTGAAATGGAGCCGACCTGCTGATTGACACCGCTTCACCATTTCCTCTAAACCCGGCTCATAGATGGGAATGATACCCTGCCGGAGAGCCGCTATCTTTTTTTCATCATTATCCACGCAAACCACGGTATTGCCGAACTCGGCAAAGCAACTCCCTGTAACCAGCCCCACATATCCCACGCCAACGACACAAATATTCATATGACCGAGCACCTCCTCATTAGGTCAGAGGATTGTTAAAAACCTTTTTCAACTCTTCAGCCTTTACGGTAGACGTTCCCACTTCACCTACCACAATACCAGCCGCAAAATTGGAGATGAGTGCAGCGGATTTGGGATCCAAGCCAGAGGCCAGCCCCAGACAAAACGTGCTAATTACTGTATCTCCTGCTCCTGTCACGTCATAGACCTTTCTTGCAACAGTGGGGATATGGCTGATCTCCCCACTATTTTCAAACAGGCTCATGCCATCTTTTCCCCGGGTTATGAGTACATATCGGCAATCTAATTCCCTCAGCATCTGATTGCCGGCCCGCACAAGGCTTTCTTGATCAACAATCTCCATTCTGCAGAACGCACCCGCCTCATGATGGTTGGGTGTTATCACATCAATGTTGTGGTAACACTCAAAATTGCCGATCTTGGGATCCACGGCGAGGATAGCACTGGAATGGGAAATCTGGCCCCTCAAACCTTCCATCAGCTCAGCAGATATGACACCCTTGCCATAATCGGCCACCACGATGGCTTCATAGCCATCCTGCATCTGTTGGATAAAATCGAGGATTTTTTCAACACTGTCTGCCCCTAATTTTTTCCGACTCTCGCGATCAAATCGGACCACCTGTTGGTTGTGGGCCACCACCCTTGTTTTCACACTTGTCGGCCGGCGGGATTCTGTAATAATGCCATCCGTCCTCAAACCCTGCCTCTTCATTCTTTCCACAATTTCCTGTCCCGTTTGGTCATCCCCTATGACCCCGCAGAGAATGGGTTTTCCCCCGAGAGAGGCGATGTTGTTGAGGACATTGGCCGCCCCTCCGAGCATTTTTGTCTCTTCTTGAATGTCGACCACAGGCACAGGGGCCTCTGGAGAGATACGGGAGACGTCACCCCAAATATATTCGTCCATGATGATGTCACCCACGACGATCAGCCTCGCTTCAGAGAACCGGTC
>Ga0209536_100007097_pt1 | contig 17027 bp, 11 predicted proteins | sample DeeMarSeWOR28_12_FD_187461 | JGI IMG/M metagenome (GOLD analysis project Ga0209536, IMG submission 187461) | Marine sediment microbial communities from White Oak River estuary, North Carolina - WOR-2-8_12 (SPAdes) (version 2) | ecosystem: Environmental > Aquatic > Marine > Intertidal zone >... | reverse complement strand
CGGGCGCGCAGGGTCTGTTCGATCTCGTTCGCCTCGGCATAGGGCACTACCACGGCGGGCGTGTCGCTGCTCAGAATATCGGTAATGGTGTTGTAACCGGCCTGCGAAATCGATAGCTGGGCACGCTTTACCAGCAGGCTAAAATCGGGACGATTACGCTCGATACTGACGCCGCTGCCGGCGCGTCGCTGCAGGGCGTCGAAATCCGCTGCCGCAATCGCCGGGCTCACCAGCAGGCGCCAGTGCTGCTCGCGCAAGTCTGACAGAGGCCTTGCCGCGAGCGCGGTAGTCAGCAGCCGCAGCCCGGTGGCGCTGCCGCCGGCCGAGACGATTACATCATCGAGGCCTTCCGCCGACGGTGGCTGCTTGGTGTTATGAGCGCATATATAACCGCTGTAGTGCAACTTTTGATTGATGCTGCCGGCGAGGGAAAAACTGTCTTCGAGGCGGGCGATCCTTGCGTCGCCGTGCACCAGCACGCGATCGTAATAGGTGTCGAGCAATTCGCAGGTTTCCCGATTACGTTCGGCTTTGGCGCGCGGCTGCAGAATATCTCGAATCGAGCAGATCACCAGCTTGCAGCTGGAACGGCTGGCCTGCAGTAATGGCAGCAATTCGAAACGCAGCATGCGGCGTCCAAAGGGGAAAGTCTCGGTGATCAGAACCCGGGGCGCGAGCGATGTGAAAATCTTCAGCAGTTCGTGCTTGCGCCGTGCACGCCAGGCATCGTCTATAGGCCTGCCGTTTTCGTCGAGCAGGCGGGTGAAGCTGCCATCGGCGCTGTACAGCGGGGGCAGTTGGTGGAAATTCAGCCTGTCCGGCAGGTGCATCGAGGCAGGCATGCCGCCGGACACGATTTCCACTCGAAATCCCCTGTTCTGTAGCGCGGCTGCGAGTTGAATCGAGCGTTGTAAATGACCCACCCCGAGCAGGTGTTGCACGTAGATCAGGACACAGGGGGAGGCGCTGCTAGCCTGCATATCTCGACGATTTCCTACTGCGGTCCAAACGATGGGTGACTCAGGCGGTGACGCTGGCCTGTTCATCGGGTTCGAGATAATGGCGCACCATTTCGGCAATGTTGTCGTGGCCGTCGAGTAGTCCGGCTACGTTTGCCAGCGATGGCCGGGGCTGTGCGGGCAGCGCCTGCAACGCGTGCACCATCGACTCAAGGTCGCGCTCTCCGGCTGGATCGAGCATGCTGACCAGCCCCAGTTTGACGGCGCGTTCGGCACGGATCAGCTGTTCCTGGCGCGGCACCGAGCGTGGAACGATGAGCGCCGGCTTGTCGAAGCTCATGATTTCACAAAAGGTGTTGTAGCCACCCATGGCAACAATGGCGATCGCCTTTTCCATCAATAGCTCGATGTGACTGTCGAAGGCCAGAATCTCAACCTTATCCAGTCGCTCGCAGCGATCGTGAAACTCCTGCTGATCGCCGGGTTGCATGAAAGGCCCGGTAACGATCACGGCGCGGTACGGCAGATCCGCGTTGGACTCGTAGGCGCGAATCACCCAGTCGACCATTTCCACGCCATCGCCACCGCCGCCGGCAGTGACCAGTATAAAGGAACCGTCCAGATCGATGGGGGAAGTCCAGTTGCGTTCACTGGGTATTTCCCGATCCAGGTAGCCGGTGTAGGCGATCTTCGCCAGGGTAGTAGTCGGGAGCCCAAGTCCATCGATGGGGCTGCCCATCTCTTCGAGCCCGTATACCCAGATATCGTGATACAGGTTGTCGAGCACCGGCGGCACTTTTTTGCGCGCCCATTCGCGCTTGAGCTGGCCTGTTTCATCCATCACGTCGCGCAGGCCGAGCACATTGATACAACCGTGTTGCTGCAGCATTTTCAAAGTGCTGAGGACTTCACCCTGCAGGCCGGTGGGCTCCTTGTCGACGAGGAACAGGTCCGGCTTGAAGCTGACAGCGGTGTGATAAATGATCGATTCACGCATTGCCAGGGTCTGTTCGAGATCGATGTGTAACCCCAGCGAGGTGTATTCGCCGTCCTTCAGCTTGATCACGCCGGGAATGCGCACAAAATCGACGCGGGCCTTGAAGTCGAAGCTGCCGATGATCGGTGAACCGGACAAAATCAGTACCGACAGGCCCTTGTAGCGAGCCACCAGCGAATGCGCGATCGAGCGGCAACGGCGCAGGTGGCCCAGGCCAAACGAATCGTGGCTGTAAATCAGAATTCTGGACTGTTCGAGTCGTTCGGCCATGTTCTCCAAATTGGCAGCTTTGCCGGCGGCGTTTTCCCCGCAGCCTACACCGAAACGGCAGTAAACGCACTGCCAAAATGGAAAACCGGATGGGTGGCACTGAGCAATCGAGTCTGGAATTATTGACAACTCCGCGGGTCATATTCTCATAATGCCGCGAACCGTATGGAGAGACTGTTCTGGAAAACAAAACCAATATGCCGGAAAAGTCGCTGAGCTGGCCGCTGTTGCAGCCTAATCCGCCGCCAAAAGTGCTGCCCGCGCGCTTGCGCCAGTCTATCCAGGACCAGCAGGAACGCAGTGAAATCCTGATCAGCGTGATCCAGTTGAGCGTGGTCGCCGTGTTCGCGCTGCTTTACGCTATTTCGCCGAAAACCTTTGCCGAGGACGTGGACTTCGTGCCGGTGCCCTGGGTTCTGTCGCTATACCTGTTGTTCAGCCTGTCCCGCCTGTGGCTCGCAATCAGGCGTAGCCTGCCGGACTGGATGCTGTACCTGTCATCGGTCGTCGATATCATGCTGCTGCTCGGGCTGATCTGGAGCTTTCACCTGCAGTACGAACAACCACCATCGTTTTACCTGAAGTCTCCGACGTTGTTATACATATTCATTTTCATTGGAATTCGCGCCTTGCACTTCGATCCCCGCTTCGTCATTTCCACCGGCCTGAGTGCGGCGCTGGGCTGGGTTCTGATGGTGCTTTACGTGGTGTTTCAGAATCCCGAAGACAGCATGATCACGCGCGACTACGTCGAGTACCTGACGTCCAACAGCATCCTGATTGGCGCCGAATTCGACAAGATCCTGACGATACTGATCGTCACCGGGGTGCTGGCGCTCGCGCTGCAGCGCGCGCGCAAGCTTCTGGTCGAGGCGGTCATCGAGGGTAGCGCGGCGCGTGACCTGTCGCGTTTCGTTCCCGAACAGGTAGCGCAAAAAGTGATTCACTCGGAGGAGGGCGCGATTACCGGCAAGGGTGAAGTCAGCGATTGCACCATCTTGTTCACCGACATCGAGGGCTTCACCGCGATCAGCGAAACCCTCAGCCCGGAACAATTGATCGAGGCGCTGAACCAGTATTTCAGCCTGATCTCCGAGCCGATAAGCCGTTTCGGCGGGGTTATCAGCCAGTTCCAGGGCGATGCGGTACTGGCGACCTTCAACGTACCGAGCCCGGACGTCGATCACGCCGCCAACGCGGTGCGCGCGGCGCTCGCCATACAGTCGGTGCTGCAGGGCGTCGAGTTTACCGGCGGCATGGCTTTCAACACCCGTGTGGGTATCAACACCGGTTCGGTAGTCGGTGGTCTGGTCGGCTCCGGTAATCGCGTGGCTTATACGGTGCATGGCAACAACGTCAACCTGGCCGCGCGCCTGGAACAGCTCAACAAGGATTACGGCACGCGCATCATGCTGTCGCAAAGCACGCGCGAGGCCATCGCGCAATCCGCTTTCGATTCCGAGTTCGATTTTCACGAACTCGGTGAAGTGGCGGTGCGTGGACTGAATCGGCCGGTACGGATCTACACGGTTGCAGAGCGGTCGGGGGCGCTGGAAAATCGCTGAGATATGCGGGTTACCCGCCGGCTTTAACGGTTTCGAGGTATTCGAAGTAACGCGCCAGGTTGGCCCGCGCCTGTTGTTCCAGGCGTTCAAAGAAAAAATCGGACAGGTAAAAGCGTGGCCGCGCCAGCAGGCTGCGATGAAACCCGGTCTGGTTGAGGTGATAGTCCGCGTCGCAGAGATGCGGATTTTCCGCGCGCAGGTCGAGGCTGTCGCGCAGAAACTCTTCCCACGGCAGGCCGAAGCTGGACAGGTCGATATCCACCATGTAAAAGCTGTCGGCATCGTCCAGCGAGCTGCCGTCGTGCAGGGTTGCCATGATCAGGCGCTCGACCAGACGGCGCATTTCCTCGCGCTGCGCTCCAGCCGACAATTCCAGGTAGAGTTGCGCGCTGCGAGCTTCATTGTCACGTCGCCCTGATTCCAGGATGACGTCGTGAAACCAGATCGCAAGTTCGATCGCATCGGGCTCCTGCAGCAGCGATTTACACTGTTCGAACATACCAAGGCAATGCTCGATGTGGCGCAGCGAGTGGTAATGTCGATTCTGTTGCTGATATCCAGCCAGCAGCCGCTGGTATATAGCCGGGCTGTCGTCGCTGGCGCCGGCGATCAGGTTGCGCTGCCATAATGACTGGAAACGAGCCGGTGCGGTAAGTGTCACGACTGCATGGGCCAGGATTACTTTGAACCGTGCTGGTGTATCTGCCGCTGCAACGCTTCTAACTGTTCGTTGGTGCGCGTTACTTTATCGCTAAGCATGCGGATGACGTCGAGCGCGACTTCCGAATTCTCGCGTAAAATGCGAAAAAACATTTCGGCGGTAATCTTCATCGCGAGTAAATCGCCATGCGCGACCAGCGTCGCGATGCGGGGCGTATTGTTGAGTACCCCCAGCTCGCCTATCAACTGATTTTGCGACAGGGTGAAGGTGACGATGGGTCCGCTCTCGGTCTCGGTGATGATATCGACCGCGCCTTCCATGATGACGTAGGCGTAATCGGCGGTATCGCCGCTATGAAACACGATATCGCCATCTTCGAACGAAACCATTTCGCTGGCGAAGGCCAGCAATTTCAGTTTCGAGGTTTCCATCTTGGCAAACATCGGAATTTTGCGCAGTAAATCGGTTTCTTCAGCGAGGTCCAAGGTTCTTGCTCCAAACGTCAAATCGACGCCCAATGCGTTCAATCGCTCAAGATTGGCACGAGGTCGGTAACAATTCAAGCGCAACCAGCATAACTTTCAAGCAGAAATATTCGCATCCATAGCGATCTGGGCGCCATATCTCAGCTATTTTCTGGCCCAGGCATAGTAACCGGATACCTGTAGGTGGCTGGTCGGGCGACGCCGAATACGCATTGCGAAACGATCCAGCCAGCGATCCGGCGTCATGCCGAAGCGCTTTTCAAGGCTGTTTTTCCATGATTTATGCAGGTTGAAGATCGACGACCAGGGGCCGCGAATCGAGTACAGGGTGACCTCGGAGAAGTCGCGCAGCATCCACGCCATGCCGTCGCGGCTGAAGCGATAACCATCGGTAAACTGCAGGTTCGCCGGTGCGTGGTAGCGAAACAGGAAGGGCAGGTGCAGGAACAGATAGCCTCCCTGGGGAAGTAGCCGGTGGATGTGCTCGATGGCGGCAAAGGGATCGTAAACATGTTCGAGCACCGACAGGCAGACGATGCCATCGTAACGATCGGCCTCTAGCCGGCTGGGCGCGCAGATATCGTCGATGATGTCGGCGAGCGGTTCGCCGCGATTGACTTCCATGGTTTCGATGCGCTGGCGCTGGAACAACGTGATGCGTTCGCGGGTCGACTGGCCGACATCCAGCACCATGCTGCAGTTGGACGCCATGAAACCGAGCTTGAGGTCGAGCAGGGCGTCGATGTCGTAGGCGTAGTCATCGACGACCCTGGCGCGTTCGATAGCCTGGCGATGGCGCAGCATGGCTGCCTCGGCCTGCGGATTGGGTCGTTGGCGGGATTGTTGACCTGGCATGGAAGATCCGTTGGAAATTGACTACAGCGCGCATGTTACCTTCATTCAGGCTTTTTCGCTTTTCTCATGACGCAAATAACGCTAGGCTTTGCGCACCGCAATGGTTGGAAATGGCTTATGAAACACTACCAGATGTACATCGATGGCGAGTGGCTGGATGCCGCCGACGGCGCCGTTCTCGAGTCGGTCAACCCCGCTACGGGAGAAGTCTGGGCGACCGCGGCTATCGCCGGCAAGGCCGAAGTGAACCGGGCCGTCGCCGCGGCACAGCGCGCGCTGAACTCGGGGCCCTGGGCGCAGATGAATGCAACCCAGCGCGGCAAGATGTTGCACCGCCTCGGCGATCTGGTCGCCGAGAATGCGGCCAGGCTCGGTGAAATCGAAACCATCGACAGCGGCAAGCTGGCGAAAGAAACGCGCGCGCAATCGGGTTACGTGGCCGATTATTATTATTATTACGCGGGCCTCGCCGACAAGATCCAGGGCGCGACGCTGCCGATCGACAAGCCCGACATGCACGTCTATACCAAGCGCGTGCCGATCGGTGTGGTCGCCGCGGTGGTGCCGTGGAATGCACAGATGTTCCTCACCGCAACCAAGCTCGGCCCGGCGCTTGCGGCCGGCAACACGGTGGTGTTGAAGGCATCCGAAATGGCGCCGGCGCCGATGTTCGAGTTTGCTCGCATCGTCGAGCAAGCCGGTTTTCCGCCCGGCGTGGTGAATGTCATCACCGGCTATGGCGAACCCTGTGGCCGCCTGTTGACCAGCCATCCCGACGTGGCGCGCGTGGCGTTTACCGGCGGGCCGGAGACGGCGCGGCACATCGTGCGCAACACGGCCGAAAACTTCGCCGTGGTGTCGCTGGAGCTCGGTGGCAAGTCGCCGATACTGGTATTCGACGATGCCGATATCGAAGGCGCGGTCAACGGCATCATCGCCGGCAACTTCGGCGCCACCGGGCAAAGTTGCGTGGCCGGTTCGCGGGTGTTCATCCAGTCCGGCATTCGCCAGCAGGTGCTCGACAGGCTGGTGGAACGCGCCGCGCAGATTCGCATCGGCGATCCGCTGGCGGACGAGACCCAGGTCGGTCCGCTGTGTACGCGTGCGCAACTCGACCACATCAGCGAGTCGGTCGAAGACGCGGTGCGCGAAGGCGCTACGCTGTTGTTCGGCGGTGAGAAACCGTCCGGCTTCGAGCACGGCTGGTACTACACGCCGACGATCCTCGATTGCCCGCACCAGGACATCCGCACGGTGCGCGAGGAAATGTTCGGGCCGATCCTGTCGGCGCTAAGCTTCGACACCGAGGAAGAAGCAATCGAAATGGCCAATAATTCGGATTTCGGACTCGGATCGGGCGTGTTCACGTCGAACGTCGCACGTGCTTTACGCGTTTCCGATGCGATTCGTTCGGGTATCGTCTGGGTGAATACCTATCGCGCGGTTTCGCCGATCGCCCCGTTCGGCGGTTTCAAGAACAGCGGCCCGGGCCGTGAGAGCGGCATCGATACGATCTACGACTACACGCGCACCAAGACGGTGTGGATCAACACGTCCACCGAGCCCATGGCCAACCCCTTCGTTATGCGCTGATCCTCGACCTCGTCATTCATGTGCAAGCGCGCAACTGTCCGCAACAACTGTTGGTGAGATAATCCCAAGGCTGTCCCGGGGGAGTTGCCGCAAAAACCGCTACCAAACGGCGCAAGCGCCGTTTGGTACATCCATATGTTCGCTTGGAGCCGATGCGTCGGACCGTCGGCTTCCCTGCCGCGCTACACTTTTGCGGCAACTCCCCCGGGACAGCCTTTTCGATGTACCTACGAAATGCAGCCCGCCACAGCGCGCTTAGCGGCGTCCACAGCAGGATATCGTGGCTAGTTCAGGCTTTCCCAGTAGGCGGCGAACTGCACCGCGATGCGCCCGCTGCGCGAGCCGCGCTGGGTGGCGAAGCGAATCGCCTCGATGCGCGCCTCTTCGCTCATCTCCAGTTTGCGCGCGCGCAGCGTTTGCTCGACTACCGCGAGATACTGGTCCTGGGTGAACGGGTGGAAGGATAGCCACAGGCCGAAACGGTCGGACAGGGAGACTTTTTCCTCGATGCTGTCGCTCGGATGCAGCTGGCCTTCGACCATGCGGCTGTCGAGATTGTCCTGCATCGATTCCGGCATCAGGTGGCGGCGGTTGGAGGTCGCGTAGATGACGACGTTTTCGGGTTGCCGTTGCAACGAACCTTCGAGGCAGGCTTTCAGGGCCTTGTAGGAATCGTCGTTGGCCTCGAACGACAGGTCGTCGAGATAGACGATGAACTTGCGCCCGTCGCTGGCGAGGCTGCGGATTATCTCGAACAGTTCGCTGGTGGCCGACTTGGGCACCTCGACGATGCACAGGCCCTGCTCGGCGAACTCGGTCATCTGCGCCTTGATCAGCGACGACTTGCCGGTGCCGCGCGCGCCCCACAGCAGGGCGTTGTTGGCCGTGCGTCCGGCCATGAATTGCGCGGTGTTACGAAACAGCAGGTTTTGCTGGCGCTCGAGATGTAGCAGTTCGGCCTTGTTGACCCTGTCGATTTGCGCGATTCCCTCGAGGCCTCCGGCATGCCAGCGGTAGGCGCTGAATCCCGGCTCTGCCTGCGGCTCCTCGCGGCCCGGCACCAGCGTCTCGACGCGGTCGAGCAGCAGGTCGAGGCGTTTGAACAGCTTGTCAAAATCAGACATCAGACCTCCAGCTTCTTGTACTTGAGGCGATGCGGCTGATCGGCATCCTGGCCGAGGCGCTGCTTGCGATGGGCTTCGTACTCGGAGTAGTTGCCTTCGTAGGTATAGACTTCGCTGTTGCCCTCGAAAGCAATGATGTGCGTGGCGATGCGATCAAGAAACCAGCGATCGTGCGATATCACCACGACGCAGCCCGGAAAGTCGAGCAGCGCTTCCTCGAGCGCGCGCAGCGTTTCCACGTCGAGATCGTTGGTCGGTTCGTCCAGCAACAGCAGGTTGCCGCCGCTTTTCAGCAACTTGGCGAGGTGCAGCCGGTTGCGCTCACCGCCGGACAGGTCCTTGACGAACTTTTGCTGGGCGGCGCCGCGAAAGTTGAAGCGCGAGACGTAGGCGCGAGACGGCACCGTGTAGTTGCCGACGACGATGTTGTCGAGCCCGTCGGAGAGCTCTTCCCAGACCGTTTTGCTGCCGTCGAGATCGTCGCGCGACTGATCGACATAGGCGATCTTCACCGTCTCGCCGATCTTCACCGTGCCCTCGTCGAGGGTCTCCTCGCCCACCAGTATGCGGAACAGGGTGGTCTTGCCGGCGCCGTTGGGGCCGATGATACCGACGATGCCACCTCGCGGCAGCTTGAACTCGAGATTCTGGTACAGCAGCTTGTCGCCGTAGGACTTCTTGCCGCCCTCGATTTCGACCACCACGTCGCCGAGGCGCGGGCCGGGCGGTATGTAGAGTTCATGGGTTTCCGAGCGCTTCTGGTATTCCTGCGACGACATCTCCTCGAACTGCTTCAGGCGCGCCTTGCTCTTCGATTGACGTCCCTTGGGATTGGATCGAACCCATTCGAGTTCGGCCTGCATCGATTTCTGGCGTGCCTTCTCGGCGCGCTCCTCGTGGGCCAGGCGCGCCTGCTTCTGCTCCAGCCAGGACGAGTAGTTGCCTTCCCAGGGGATGCCGTGGCCGCGGTCGAGTTCGAGGATCCAGCCGGCGACGTTGTCGAGAAAGTAGCGATCGTGCGTCACCGCGACCACGGTGCCGGGAAAGTCCTTGAGAAAGCGCTCCAGCCAGGCTACCGATTCCGCATCGAGGTGGTTGGTCGGTTCGTCGAGAATCAGCATGTCCGGATTTGATAACAGCAGCCGGCACAGCGCGACGCGGCGCTTTTCACCGCCCGACAGGTGCTCTACCGCCGCATCCCACGGCGGCAGGCGCAGCGCGTCGGCGGCGACGTCGAGTTTGCGATCGAGTTCCCAGGCGCCGGCGGCGTCGATCTTTTCCTGCACCTCGGCCTGCTGCGCCAGCAGATCGTTCATTTCATCGTCGGACATGGGTTCGGCGAACTTCATGTTGATGGCGTTGAACCTGTCCAGCAGGCCCTTGGCTTCGGCGACGCCGAGTTCGACGTTGCCGCGCACGTCGAGCTGATTGTCGAGTTGCGGTTCCTGCGGCAGGTAGCCGATCTTGATGCCGGTCTGCGGCCGGGCTTCACCGGTGTGCTCGGTATCGACACCGGCCATGATGCGCAGCAGCGTCGACTTGCCCGCGCCGTTGTAACCCAGCACGCCGATTTTTGCGCCCGGGAAAAAATTGAGCGAGATGTTCTTCAGAATCTCGGTTTGCGGCGGCACCACCTTGCCGACGCCGCTCATTGTGTAGATATATTGTGCCATGCAAGCCTTCCAGCCTGGAAAAGGGCGTATTCTAGCAGCGCCCGCGGCAGGAAAAACAGCTCCGTTTGCCATCAAATCGACAGATCATTTAGTATTGCGCGCGTGGCCGGCAATTTGCGCGCTCCCGACACCGAATAAAATGCTTATTAATACAGCAACTTCGGCTATTATGTGGCAAAAGATAGTCACTTCACCGATCCACCAAAATGCCCGGAAAAGGTAATCGATCATGAGCATGAAGAAGATGCAGCAGCAAAGTTATCTTCATGGGAGCAACGCTGCGTTTATCGAGGAGCTCTACTCGAAGTTTCTGCACGACGAATCCAGTGTCGACGAAAACTGGCGCAACTGGTTTGCAGCACTCAAAAATGGCGAGTTGACCGCGGACCAGGATCACCTGGAAATCCAGGCGCAGATGAAGTCCGCGGTGATGAGCAAGCGCCGCGCAAAAGGCGCCGTCGATTCCGTGTCGAATGAGCATGAAGCCAAGCAGGTCAAAGTTCTGCAGCTGATCAATGCCTACCGTGTAAAGGGCCATCAAAAGGCAAAGCTGGATCCGCTGGCGCTGGCCAGGGTGCCGCGGATTACGGAAATGACCCTGCAGGGCAACGATCTCGACGAAGCCGATCTCGATACCGTATTCAAGACCGGTTCGCTGTTCGGTGTCGAAGAGGCGCCACTGCGCGAGATTATCGCGCGGCTGGAGAAAACCTATTGCGGTACGGTTGGCCTCGAGTACATGCACATCGAGGATCGCGCGCAAAAACGCTGGATCCAGGTGCAGATCGAAACCTCGCTGGCGACCCCGAATTTCCGCGAGGGCCGCCGTAACCGCATACTCGACCGGATCATTGCCGCCGAGAACCTGGAGAAGTACCTGCACACCCGCTACATCGGGCAAAAGCGATTTTCACTGGAAGGCGGTGAGTCGCTGATTCCAATTCTCGATCGCGTGGTGCAACAGGCCGGCGCGGCCAGCACGCACGAAGTGGTTATCGGCATGGCGCATCGAGGCCGCCTCAATGTGCTTACCAATATCTTCGGCAAGATGCCGAGCGATCTGTTCGACGAGTTTGAAGGCAACGTGGAGCTGAACGAACGTTATAACTACGACGTCAAGTATCACCAGGGATTTTCTTCCGACATCTATACCGATTCGGGACCGATGCACATGGCGCTGGCGTTCAACCCGTCGCACCTGGAGATCGTGGACCCGGTGGTCGAGGGCTCCGTGCGCGCCCGTCAACGCCGCTTTCCGGACCGCACCACGCGCGACGTGTTGCCGGTGCTGATCCACGGCGATTCGGCGTTTGCGGGGCAGGGCGTGGTGATGGAAACCTTCAACATGTGCAAGACGCGCGGCTACAAGACCGGGGGCACGATTCATATAATCGTCAACAACCAGATCGGGTTTACCACCAGTAACCCGCGCGATATGCGCTCCTCGCTGTATTGCACCGAGGTTGCTCGCATCGTGCAGGCGCCGATTTTTCACGTCAACGGCGACGACCCCGAGGCCTGCGTATTCATCGCCGAGATCGCCGTCAAGTATCGCGAGACATTCAAACAGGATGTCGTCATCGACATGGTTTGCTACCGCCGCTACGGCCATAACGAGGCCGACGAGCCGGCGGTTACCCAGCCACTGATGTACCGCGCCATTCGCAAACATCCGCGCCTGGTCGACCTGCACGCCGAACGACTGATCGAGGAAGGTTTCACCACGCGCGAAAAAGTCGACGAAATGATCGCCGACTACCGGCGTGCTCTGGAAGAGGGCGGCGCCGTGGCACTCAACGTTATTTCCGGGCTGGAGCCTGAAACCGCGCGCGACTGGGCCGGTTTGCACGACGGTGATATCAATACCACCACGGGCACAGCGGTTGCCGCCGATAAAATTCAGCAGCTGGGGCAGCGCATGTTGACCTTGCCCGACGGGTTCGAGCTGCACCCGAGGGTTGCAAGAATCATGGAAAGCCGGCGGAAGATGCTGGACGGCGAGCTGGACGGTGACTGGGGCTTTGCGGAAAATCTGGCTTATGCCACCCTGCTGGACAACGGCTACAACATTCGCCTGTCGGGGCAGGACAGCGAACGCGGTACCTTCTTTCATCGCCACGCGGCCCTGCACGATCAGAACACCGGTGAAATCTACAAGCCGCTGAAACACATCGCGGACCCCCAACCTCGCTTCGAGGTGATCAATTCGTTTCTTTCCGAGGAAGCGGTGCTCGGCTTCGAATACGGCTATTCGTCAACCGACCCGAAAACCCTGGTTATCTGGGAAGCCCAGTTCGGCGATTTTGCCAACGGCGCACAGGTCGTTATCGATCAGTTCATCAGTTCCGGCGAAATGAAATGGAGTCGGCTCAGCGGACTGGTGATGCTGTTGCCACACGGTTACGAAGGCCAGGGGCCGGAGCACTCCTCGGCGCGCATCGAACGTTACCTGGAGCTTTGTGCGCAGCACAATATGCGCGTGGTGCAGCCGACGCTGCCGGCGCAGATATTCCACCTGCTGCGCAGTCAGATGATGTGCAACTTTCGCAAACCGCTGGTGGTGCTGAGCCCGAAGAGCCTGTTACGCCACGAGCGCGCGGTTTCGTCGCTGCAAAGCTATAGCGAGGGCGAATTCCAAAAGGTGATCCCGGAGATCGACGAACTCGACGACAGCAAGGTCAAGCGCCTGATCCTCTGCAGCGGCAAGATTTACTACAAGCTTTATGAATCGCGCGCGGAAAGTTACGATCACAGCAGCGCGATCGTGCGCGTCGAGCAGCTTTACCCTTTCCCCAAGCAGGATTTGAGCGATATCAAGGAGCGCTACCCGGCGCTGGAAAACGTTGTCTGGTGCCAGGATGAACCACGTAACCAGGGAATGTTTCGCGAATTCAAGAGTCGCCTGAACGAGATTTTCACGCCGCTACAGGTGCAATATGCCGGTCGCAAATCGTCCGCGTCGCCGGCCGCCGGGTACATGGCGTTGCACGTGCAGCAGGAGGCCGAACTGGTCAAGGACGCGTTTGAAGCCGAATACTCGGATAAACTCGAATAACCGCCGTAGATCAAACACTTACAAAGACAATAGCACTGGAGCAGAGAATGCAGGTTGAAATCAAGGTACCCCAATTACCGGAGTCCGTCACCGAGGGAACCCTGGGCGACTGGCACAAGCAGGTCGGCGACAGTGTCGCGGTCGATGAAAATATCGTGGACCTCGAAACCGACAAGGTAGTGCTGGAAATCGTTGCCAGCAAAGCGGGTATCATCGAGTCGATTGCGTTTGCCACAGGCGATACCGTCAAAAGCGGGGATGTGCTCGGCGTGATCAATACCTCGGCGGGAGCCGCCGCCAGCGCTGACCAGGCCCCGCCCGACGAGGAAGAGAGCGCCGCCGCCAGCCGCGCCAGTCCCGCGGTGCGCAAGCTACTGAGCGAGAACGATCTCAGTGTCGACGACGTCCAGGGCAGCGGCAAGAAAGGGGCGATCCTGAAGAAGGACGTGGAACAGCACTTGCAGGAGAAAGCGCCAGCCTCCGCCCCGGCCCCGGCCCCGGTCCCGCCGCCTGCCGCCCCGACCCCGGCGGCAGCGCCGATCCCGGCGGAAGGTCGTAACGATCGTCGGGTGCCGATGAGTCGACTTCGTGCCAAGATTGCCGAACGCCTCAAGGAGGCGCAAAACACGGCGGCGATGTTGACCACCTTCAACGAGGTGAACCTGAAGCCGATGATGGACACGCGCGCCGCCTACCGCGATGCCTTCGAGAAGGCGCATGGCGTCAAGCTGGGCATGATGTCGTTTTTCACCGCCGCTTCGGTCGAAGCGCTGAAGCGTTTCCCCGCGGTCAATGCGTCGATCGACGGTAACGATATCGTATACCACGATTATTTCGATATCGGTATCGCGGTCAGTTCCGAACGCGGCCTGGTGGTGCCCATTCTGCGTGACGCCGACCAGATGAGCTATGCCGAAATCGAGAAAAGCATTCGTGATCTGGGCCTGCGCGCGCGCGATGGCAAGCTCGGCATCGACGAGTTGACCGGCGGCACCTTCAGCATCACCAATGGCGGCATATTCGGTTCGATGCTGTCGACGCCGATCCTGAACCCGCCGCAGTCGGCGATCCTGGGCATGCACTCGATTCAGCAGCGCGCGGTGGTTGTGGATGGTGAAATCGTGGTGCGCCCGATGATGTACCTGGCACTAAGCTATGATCACCGGATTGTCGATGGCAAGGAAGCGGTGCAGTTTCTGGTAACCATCAAGAACGTACTGGAAGACCCGGCACGCTTGCTGCTCGGCGTCTAGCCTGCGCTTTACGATGCCCGCGCTGCGGGAGACGGTGAGATCTGCCGGCTAGATAGTTTTCATAAAACTGGTGCGGGTTTTCGCGCTATCGACTGGGGCCGTATCCGTCAGTGATACTTCACCCGACTCGAAAAGACGCGCCAGTTCCGCCGCGTCGATCTCGCTGACGCGCTTGCCGTCGCGATCGACAAAAATAAACAGCGTCGAATCTTCTGATTTCCACGCCAGTTTGGCCAGTTTGCGATTCGCATCCTTGCCGAAGTTTACCCAGCCACCGACGGACAACGCCTCTACCTGGTTGATTTTCACGGGTGGTTCGGGTTTCGCCGACTTGAAGGCAGTCAGCATGTCGCTGGGTATCTGGAAAACACCGGTTTGCATCATCGCGTCGAATTCGGTGGTATCGTCCTCGGAGACGAAGGAACGCGCCGCCAGCGAGCTCGTCTTACGTTTGCTCTCGATGATGTTGCGCGCCGTCTGTTCGGCAACATTCTGTTGCTCGAGCTTGAGAAAATCGCGCAACGACTGTTGCAGGGATTCCGCCAGCTTCAGGCTGCGCATCGCGCGATGCAGGGAATGGGCGACTATCGGCAGCACTTCAATCAGTTCTGCCTGTTCCTCGGGAGTGTTCTTCGGAATCAGCGACCACACCTGTTTCTTTACCATGGCGATGGACTTGTGCCAGGGATCGGAATCCATGCCTTTTTGCAGCGCGATCTGCACCAGCAGGGGTAACCAGACCTTTTCGAACAGTATCAACGGCGTTCCCTGGACACGCAGCGGCTGGGTGATTTCCGCGAGGCGTTCCTTGACCAGCGGCAACACCTTGCGCGTGGCATCGAGCTTGCGTTTGCGCCTGATCGCGATTTCGTTTTCGCGGACGAATTTCTGGTAGCCATCGAGCATTTCCGAATAGTGGTCGACGGTGATGAACTGCAGGCTGGCCATGTTGTCTATGTGTTCGCGAATGAAGCGCACGCCGGAGAATTCGGCGGCGCGCGCGGCGATTTCGACCTCGCTGGCGACGATGCCGTCGAGCAGGCGTCGCGCAGGGTTACTCGAGCGGCGCAAAAAGCCGTCTTCCTGAATGGCCGTGATAAACACGTAAATCTGCAAGCGCGCGAGTTGCTGTTTAACCGGTGAGGGCAGATCTTCGTCCTCGAATATCAGCTTGAAGATCAGGTTCAGTTGATCGATCTGTTCGTTGTAATCGTTCAGCCCGCAGGCTTCGAAGCGCTGCTTCAAATCGGGAAAGTAGTTGTGGTAACTGCTCGATGACTGGCGCGATTTTTCCTTGAACTGTTGCAGCAGAAACAGCAGGCAGGCGCTCTGATTCAGCTTCAACGCCGGTTTGGATTCACTCAATCCCTCTGCGCTGCGCAGGTGGATGCGCGCCGCGGCGAGCTCTGGCAGCATGCCATGGTCGATCAGCAACTGGTCGATGCGCCGGTACAGCGGGCCGAGCGAGTCGATGAAACGATCGGCAAACAGGCGATACAGGGCCAGCTTCTGGCTGGTCGGCAGACTGAGGCCGTTGATCGCATAACGAAAGGACTCACACAGGCGTTTGACCTGCAGCGGATTGTCGTAAATGCTGGCGCGAGAGCGTCGAATGCAGGTTTGCAGTCGTTTCAGGATGCAGCGATCGAATTCGCCGAAGGCCGCGTTGTAGCGCGTGGTAATGCTTTCCAGCTCGGCTATTTCGGCGTCCTCGTTGGCGCCTGACGGTCCGGTCCGCTGCCAGTCGTGCAGACCGACTTCCTTCCCCTGGTTGCCATCGATGGATTTGAACTCGGCAAAATGCCGGTTTTGCTGAAACGCAAAGGATGAGCAGATAATGCGCTGCTTGTGTTTGAGCAGTTTGCTCATGCGCACAGCGTCTTCGTCAGACAGATCCCAGTTGTGGTATTCTGCGGCGCTTTCAATCATGCGCACCAGCATCTCGCTGAGCAGGTTTTTGCTGACGCTGGCCACTTCCGCGAAAGCGTTTTGACCCACGGTTGGTTCAGGATGGTGCGAAGGATTAGTCACTGCCATGCGAGCTTATCAGACGGGTTGAATGCATAATATAGGCTACTTTAGCCGGCAATTCCTGCGACAATTTTCATAAAAGGCATTTTCCGGCAGTTTTCCGACAGAAGGCGTAATATCACCCGCTGTGGTGTCCAGGCAAAAATTCGATGCAAGCGTTTAAATTATTCGTAACCGGCCATAAAGGCTTCGAAACGCTATTGTTTCATGAGTTGCGCGGGTTGCTGGACGGTTACGATGCGGAGCTGGAAAAGCGATATGGCGGGGTTGCTGTCGATGCCGGAATCGACGCGGTTTACCGACTGTGCCTGCATTCCAGGCTGGCGAATCGGGTATTCTGCGAGCTGCTGCGGGCGCGGGCGGAGGATGAGGCGCAGTTGTATAAAGCGGTATCCACGGTTGACTGGGGGACGCAGTTCGACGTCAGCCGCAGCATCGCGGTGTCGGCTACGCTGTCGCGCTCGAAGCTGACGCATAGCCATTTTGTCGCACTGCGGGTCAAGGAT
>Ga0209536_100007095_pt1 | contig 17029 bp, 9 predicted proteins | sample DeeMarSeWOR28_12_FD_187461 | JGI IMG/M metagenome (GOLD analysis project Ga0209536, IMG submission 187461) | Marine sediment microbial communities from White Oak River estuary, North Carolina - WOR-2-8_12 (SPAdes) (version 2) | ecosystem: Environmental > Aquatic > Marine > Intertidal zone >... | reverse complement strand
GTGTGCGGAAAATCGATATCGGTGTAGAGCTTGAGGGTGCCGGAAGAATGGATTCCAAAGGTCTGCTCTCGACTTTGCTGAAGAGTCAATCGGCCAGGGATTTTACCCGGATGTTCGGCAGTTTGTTCGCGGCGTACCTGCTTTGCGGTGAGGAGTGCCTGTCGACGCAACAGAAAGATCTGGTCATTTCACAGGCAGAGCGCCTGCTTGCGAGCAGTCTTGCTGAAGAGATTCGCTCATTGTTGACACAGGACTGGCAGGGGCTTTTTTATAAATTATTCAAGAAAAGTTTTTCATTAAAGCTAACGACAGACAACGGCTGGCTGGATGTGGATAATTATATCGTTGTTCCATATTCCAGGGATGATGGAAAGGCTAAAGCCGGCTTGAGGATACTGCTGAGTCTGGGTCAGGAGGTTGAGCCGATCACTTCATACATGCCGGAGGTACATGGAGGGGATCTGAACACCCGGCTACCGGTATTACAGTGCTGCATTAACCACCAATCTCACTTCTATCCTTATTCGGTTTTTCAACAGCTGGTTATCAGCGCGCTCCATCTGAGTGTCGATGTCAAAGGCTTAAAGAATGTAGTGGCTTATAACCAACACGGCCAACTCGATCCATCAACACCCTTTCAGCCATTCGGGCCCCTGCCAGGGAGTAACGCTTATTTGGTTTTCGGGAATTACGAGATTGCCAGGAAACGGCTGACGGGTCTTGATCTGAATCTGGAATGGGGGGAGCTGCCGCAAAACGCGGGAGGCTTTGACGAATATTACCGTGGCTATCAAACACAGTATGGCAATCGAATATTCAAAGGCGAGTTCAGTGCTTTGTCTGATGGTAGCTGGCAGCCCTATGAACGTGCAGCCGGGCAGCATGTGGATCTGTTCACGAGCGAAGACAATGGTGGCAGGTTGCTTGCAAAAAAATCAATGACTGTCGACGTTCTGTCCTACAGCAAACCTGCTGAGCCGGGTATTCTGGAAGAAGATTTTCAGTACAGCCTCAAATGCAGAAATGGCTTCTTTCGACTTTCTTTGGCAGCCCCGGCAACTGCCTTTGGCCATGCCGAGTATCCCGAAATACTTACCGAGGTTCTGACGGCAAACGCCAGGCTGAAGAAACCCCGGCAGCCGCCGAACCCGCCCTATACGCCAATTCTGAACAGCATTTCTCTGGATTACAGAGCAAGCTCCACGATAAACCCGGCGCTCAGGCAGGATGAAAGAAGTGCTGACGCGGCACAAATCATCCATCTGCATCCGTTTGGTACTGAAATTGTCCATCCGGCGTTGTCTGATAAACCCTGTTTCTTTTTACCGCAATATACGCATGATGGAAATCTGTTCATTGGACTGTCCGCCAACAACCTAACAGGCAGTATTACGCTCTTTTTTCATTTGACCGCTGAGGTGGCGCAGGAGTCATTAAACAAAAGATTGTCTGTTGACTGGTTTTACCTGACGTCCAATAGCTGGAAAGCCATACCTGCGAACCGGGTACTTTCAGATACGACAAACGGTTTCCTTTCCTCAGGCATTGTCTCACTGAATATCCCTGAAGATATAAACCGAGACAACAGTGTGATGCCAAGTGACTATTACTGGCTGAGAGCGGCAGTTGCGCATGAACAGGGTTCAATTTGCCGCGCGTACAGCGTTCAGGCGAATGCATTGAGGGTTATCAGAGAGTCACATGAAGATGCTGCTGAAATTAATACGTATCCTGCGGCTGCGAAGTGGACGACTGTCAGTGCTGTGCCAGGTATCAGTAGCATCAAACAGCCGGGTAACGGATTTGGAGGAAAAGCCGGGGAGACTGACATTGAGCTCAGGACGCGTGGCAGTGAACGACTGCGCCACAAAAACAGGGCGCTGGTGCCCTGGGACTATGAGCGCCTCGTGCTCGAGCAATTTCCGGACATATACAAGGTCAAGTGTTTTTCAAATATCTCGGCTAAAGAGGAATCGATCAAGCCTGGAAGTGTTTTGATTGTTGTCGTTCCCACTTCCCGGGCGAAGCAGGATGATATCTGCGCAAAAGTGATGGTGGGCGCGGACAGGCTAGATCAGATCAGATCATTCGTTAAAAATATCTCCTCGCATTTTGCGGATATAGAAGTCAGAAATCCGGTTTATGAGGAGATCCAGGTTAGATGCAGCGTCAAGTTTGTCGACGGTATCAGCGACGGTATCAATATGAACAGGCTGAACGGCGCAATTTCCAGATACATATGCCCATGGAACAAGGGAGGCTACAAGGCAAGATTTGGCTGGAGCATACGGCAAAAAGATATTGAGTCGTATATTCGCAGTTTGAATTACGTTGATTTCGTAACAAATTTTTCAATGCTTCATATAACCATGGATCGTGACGGCAGGTATAGTCTGTTTGATACCGCAAAGGATACGGGCAACAACGAAGTGATAATAAGACCTCGATACCCATGGAGTCTGGCTATTCCTGTAAAGAAACATTTTATTGAAACGATAAGGGCTAGCCGCTCTATCAAGGCCGAAATAACCGGAGTTGATGAGCTTGAAGTTGGTAGTACCTTTATCATCAGTGGAAACAGTGGTTATGGCGAAGAAAAATAGGAGCACACTAAAGCGTTTTTTCCGTGAAGGTGCTCTGCCTTCGGAGGATCAGTTTGCAGATTTGATTGATTCTTCACTTAATATGATTGATGAAGGATTCGATAAGTCACCTGAAAACGGCTTTGAGATTTCACTGATCGGAGATCACGACCGATTAATCAGTTTCTTCAGAACTGCAGACGCAAAAGACATGGTCTGGTCAATCAGTTACGATAAGGAGCAAGACCAGCTATTCATCAGGAAGCCGGATACTGAAAAGGCGATACCGCCGGCGATGACATTTACTGCAGATGGGAAAGTCGGTGTGAACAAAAGCGATCCGGTCCATGCGCTTGATGTGGATGGGGTCGTCGCAGCACATGGGCGGATAGGAGCCAGCACGGGTGACACTAATACCGTGCCCGCTGATGGCGAATGGCATAGCATTACCAGCGCGCTTTATGGCTGCCACGCGCTCGAAGTCATGGCGGGTGTTGGAAGCAAGGGTACGGGAAGATATGCACTGATGAATGCCATAGCCGTCAATACATTTAATCCAAAAGGATGGATATTTAACTTTCTAAATTTGAAAAAGAGGATCAGGTATCATCAGTCCTATTATCTTGCACGAGGTAACAGGATAAAGCTGCGCTGGTCGGGTGAAGGTGATGAATATTATCTGCAAATGAAGACCAACTGTGATTATGGCGACGGTGCGCAGATACGCTATTACATCACCAGACTCTGGTTCGATGAAGACATGAGTGGCTCCCGGCTGGTGTCTGGTGAAGAATAAACCGGCCGTTTCAACAGTTATGGGTGGCAAGGCCGGGGACTGTTGTGCACGCGACGTATCAATCACCGGGGCATGTTATGTCTGATGCCCTGTCAATAAAGAGACGTAAAGCTGCCGACAGCGATATCAGTTTTGAAAGTCTGCGCAGCGAAGCGGTAAAGCTTTTGCAGCAGGTGTCAGGGAAGGTCTGGACTGATTACAATTTGCACGATCCCGGCATCACGATTCTCGAGCAGCTCATTTTTGCAGTTACCGACCTTGTCTATCGCACCGAGTTTTCGCCGGAGGATTATCTAACCGACGAACAGGGTGTTATCGATTTTGATCGCCAGGCATTATATTCCCCGGTTGAGGCCTTTCCCTGCCGACCAGCAACGATACTCGATTATCGAAAAGTATTGCTCGATGGTGTCAGTGAGCTTGATAACGTCTGGTTGACATCGGTCGATGCAGAACGCGATGAAGGCGGATACCAGGGTCTCTACAGGATAACGGTCAAGCTTGCTCATGGTCTGGACGAACAGTCCCGTGCGGCAGTGCTGAAAAAGATCCGAGATATCTATAACAGCACACGAAATCTGTGTGAGGATGTTGCGGAAGTATCGGTGGTCGATGATCTTGATTATGTTCTGTGTGCAGAGATCGAAGTCAGCAGCGCACGACGCCCTGTCGATATCCTGGCCGAAATCTATTTTGATTGTGCGCGTCGGTTGGCCGGCAGTGTCTCGATTACAGACTATAGCAAGCTGGTAAGTCAGGTGGACTCGCTGGATCAATTGTTCAGCGGACCATTGACCAGCCATGGACTTTTTCTGGACAGTGATCTGGGTGATAACCAGCGTGAGTTCCTGGTCTCGACGCTGTTCTGTGTCGTCAATTCCATCAACGGCGTAGATCATATCCGGCAACTGTATCTGGAGAAAGATAATCAGCGTTTTTATGATGCAGTCTCTTCGGACGGCGTCAATCAGGCCTTCTGTTTACTTCTTCCTGAGACAACCGATGAGATCAAAGTTATTCTCTCAATCAATGGCAGAAGGCTGACGGTTTCCATCGATGAGTTGCGTGCGCGGTACGAAGAGATCGCCTTTAAATATCATTCTTCCAGGTCAACGCCGCAGATGCTGTCATTCGTCTACGATCTTCCGCAGGGTATATCCAGGACTCTGGGTCAGTACACGACGATCCAGCATCAGTTTCCGGACACGTATGGAATCAGCCATTTTGGCTTGCCGGAATCTGCCCCGGTCGGGCAAAAGGCCAAAGCCAGACAATTAAAGTCCTATCTGGTTATTTTCGAACAGATGCTGACAAATTATCTGGCTAATCTTGATCATGTTGACGCGTTGTTTTCGGTGGACAAGGGCTCGCGCAACACCTATGCATTGAATTTACTGGATCAGCGACAGATTGCTGAGCTGGATGCAATTTACCCGAAAGACCCGTTCGATGTTCTGAAAACTATTATCAATAAATATGACGATTATCATGGCCGCAAGAGCCGGCTTCTCGATTATCTGCTGGCGTTGTATGGTGAGAGCTTCAAGCAGAATTCTTTGAAGCACTTCAATTACTACTACAGCATAGATGAAGTTGAAGATATTATCGTCAACAACAAAATTGACTATTTACAGTCAGTTATTCAGCTGGGACGTGACCGCGCTGCTGCGCCCGATTATTCGGCACAGTCATGGGAAAAGCGGGCGCAGTCGGGTTTGCAACTGCGAGCAGGCATGCTGCTGGGTTTTGAGCAGCGTGCTGCGCGCGCTCTGACGATGGCGATCTTCAAGCAGGGCATCAGGCTGACCCGGCACAGTGTTTATGAAGAGCTCAAGGCGGGCAGTCATGAGTTCAGATTTATTGATATGGAAGATATGGGCGAGCCCGGCCGCGACCGCTTCGAGAATGTGCCTGCTCGACCGCTGCCGGCGGGAGTTTCGCTGGACGCATTGCGTCAGCAGATCGGTGATGCCATCCCGCTGAAAAACAATATGTTGAGCGATATGTTGCTACGAGGGGGCATCTACCTGGACCGATACCGAGTGGGCAGCCTGACGTCGGACCAGGATTATCAATTGATTTTTATCACGTCAGATAATCAATACTGGTATCTGGGTACTTACGCAGATAAAGAGGCAGCAATCCAGGCGGCCAATGCACTGCGTCACTTTTTGATCATGCTGAACAGGGAAAGCGAAGGGCTTCATATCATTGAACACATCTTGCTGCGGCCGGCGCAAGACAGTGCCAATAGCAGCCCTAATCCGCTTCAGCACGAAGACTTTTTCTCACTCAGGTTCAGTGTGGTGTTTCCTGCCTGGACTGCGCGTTGTCACGACAAGCGTTTTCGAATGCTCGCCGAGGAAACCGTGCGATTGAATGCGCCTGCGCATTTGTACCCGGAATTCTACTGGCTCGAATTCCATAAGATGTACGAATTCGAACTTCTCTATGAAAAATGGCTGGAAGTGAAGAGTGAAGAAGATAGCGATCACGCTGAACTGAATGAATGTGCGCAGAAACTGATCGCATTTCTGCTCGATAACCGGGACCGAAACGGGCAAGGGCGTTGATACACAAAGATGCATAACCAACACCTGATAGATACGACTATCATTGACATTTCCTGCGATCTTCCGCAGGCCGCATTCAGTCAAGAATCGGGAATCGATCGCTTTGTAAAGGACAAGCTAATGCGTGTTGTTGATGAGGCGTTTGATAAGGCTGCGAGTCCCGGCACGGTCTATCGAATACCCCGTCTGGAGATCGATCTCGGGACAATTCCCTATGAAACATACCGGGAGGAAATGCCGAAAAGGCTGCACGAGCAGTTGGACGCGCTGCTTGCCGATATAGGTCACAGCTACAGATGCGGTGATACATCGAACAACATCGTCATCGATAAAACTAACGCCGAGGTCGGCCAGCTCTATCATTTTTTGCTTTATGGACACCTGCCGTGGTACTCGCGACTTGCAGATATTTCAGAGCTCGCATCGCTGCTGGAGCAAACCATCGATTCAGGGCCGGCCGCATTCAGGGCGTTTTTGAGTCATGCTTCGCACAGGCAGACCGTTGTCGGCCGGCTGGTTAGTCAATTTCCCATACGTTCAATCATTCGCGTCTACACGATGCTCGCGCCGGTTCATTCCAGGGCAATGCAGGACTGGATGATCGAGCTGGAAACGCTTGTAATGACCGATTTTGCGCTAGTGCTGCCCTACGGTCTGGAGCCGGACAGGTTGATCAGTATGCTGTGGCAATGCCTGATCATGGAAGCGTTGCGCGATAACCGCTCGCAAGCAAACGCTCAGGATCTGTTCGAGCAGGCATTGAAAGAGGTTGCCGTTAATCGATTACAGCTTGACTTCAGTGCGCTAATGCTGGCGCTGGATCGCTCGTTGCAGTCGCATCGAGACCTCAAATTGATGGTTGTGTTGCTGCGCAATTATAAACCCGATGCACCAGCCGGAAAGTCCGGGCTCGTGGTCAGCAAAGATCTTTCATCGTCCGGACACGACGATGAGAGCCCGTTCTCTGACAGGAAAAATTACAAGCCTGACCTGAACACATTGAGTGAGCAGCTGGCATCGGCATTGCAATACGGCGATGCGTCGGTGATTCGTCCCTGCTGGTCAGCGCTGCTGACGGAGCATGCGCGGTTGCTCGAACAGGTGCTGCGTTATCACGGACAGCAGTCGAAGGTTCGCAGGCGGATCGCCTTTAATTTCCCGGCTGATATGCTGCTCGACATACTGATGCTGCTTGAACCGGCCGACTATGACTTTGTGAAAGGGACTATCGAATCAGGTCTGTTTTATGCGGATCCCAGCAGGGAGTCCTCCGTTCAAATGCAGCGCAGGGCAGAAATGTGGGAAATATCTTTCGGTTATTTGCTGGTCGAGCGCACAGGTGGTTTCAGCAGGCAGGCCTATCTTGGTAGTGTGATCAGGCAAAGGGCGAGGGTTGCAGGACGGGCTCCTGCTGCCCTGCTGTCAGTTATATATGACAACATCGCCGCTATTGCTGAATCAGACAAGCAGGCCAGCCCGCTGGTCCAGTACCTGATGGATCATGCCGGTTATAACTGGATTGAAGACATCGAACAGCAGGAAAAGCACGAACCCGGGATGGTGGCAAGGTACCGGGACTATCAGCGTATAAAGACCGGCCTTACCGACCGTAGCGCCAGCAGCAGAAGTGGTGACGCCGACTTGCTTGATGCGGTAGCGACGCTCAGACAGCAGGCGCCATGGTTATTAATAAAATTATACCGGGAACTGCAGGCCGGCGCGTATGCCGACAGCACGATATTCCAGCACTGTAGCGTCGAGATGGTACGGGAGCTGGTTACTACTTTTCTGTCACTGACCGCTGGTCCGGGCTCGGATATTTATTATGCGGTTCAGCGCTACGCAAATGCGTCCAGCAACAGGCAACACTATTACCTTTATATTCTTGAACGCCTGTTAAAAGCAGAGCTGATCGACTTTGACTCGATCAAAACCGGGTCCGACGCAGAACAGGACAAGCGTGAGCACCCGGGTTTGGCCGGAAGTCTGGCGGAGCACCCTGAACAGCTCTCGGCCGCCAACGAGTCTGTTTCTAAAGATCACGCTGATCATGCTGTGGTCGATTGGCTTTGCGGTGATAAAGACCTGACCGGCAGTGAAATCGGAAACATTGCCAGCTGGTTGGAAAAGATGGCAACCCGGAACGCTTCCGAATTGCGTCAGCTGCTTGAATCCGGCCTGGCCAATGAAAGTTTCATACAGCGCCTGGCCGGAAGCACGCCCGACTGGCTGCAAATGAAGCTGTTAGCACTGATCGGTGTATCCGGTTCGGCTGAAATGCTGCAATGCGCAGACCTCCTTGCCACAGCCTGTCTTACCAAAGACATCATCAACAGGCCTGAACAGCTGCACACCCTGAAGTGGGCGTGTATCTACAGCTATATTGAAGAATCGGGCCGCCTGTTCAACCGGGATTACTTTGTCAGCCGGTTTGTCGATTCACTGCTGCCGCATACAGGCTTTGCAGATGCTCGTCAGCTTGCGCTGGTGTTGAGAGATGAGCTGCAGCACAGCATGCCACCCTCATCCGGTGACGTCCTCCAGGGCCTGACCGAATCACTCCGGCATCCAGTCAGCAGTCTGCCCCGGACTGAACCGGCTCGTGCTCTGGCGGAAACTTCAGGCACACAAAAGCAGGGTGATGATCTGTCAGCTGAAGAGGAAATCCATATCGCTAACGCGGGCCTGATACTGACAGCACCCTATCTGCCGCGACTGTTCGAGCTGCTCGGGCTAGTTAAAGATTCGGCGTTCAAGGACAGGCGGGCGGCAGAGCGCGGCGTCCATATGCTGCAGTTTCTGGTCAATGAAGCCGTCTCCAGCCCGGAATATCTGCTTGTGCTGAATAAACTGTTGTGCGGTGTCAAACCGGGCCGTCCGATTTGCCGGAAAATCATGCTGAGCGCAGATGAAAAGCAGCTGCTGGAAAGTATGTTGTTGGGTCTGATGCAAAACTGGAAACCACTGGCCAATACCTCGATCGATGGTTTCAGAGAATCATTCCTGCGGCGCAACGGCAGGCTGCAGTTGAAGAACGATGCCTGGCATCTCTCGGTAGAAGCCCGGTCGTACGACATGCTGCTCGATCAACTGCCATGGTCCTGTTCAACGATCAGGTTCCCCTGGATGCATCGGGTTATCTATGTGGAGTGGCGCTGATGGTGCTCGGTCAACGCAATGCGGCCACTTTGGAGCGTGAAATCAACTGGTTCAGCCGTGTGCTGGAGACACGGATATGCCTGTATTTTGAGCAACCCTGTGAACAGGATCATATCCAGGCCGTATTGCCGCCGGATCTGTCGGATGATCCATCAGAATACGCCGCTGTGGTGCATGAGCACGATATGACGTTTGATGAGCGTATCGTACTGATCATTGCACTGATTCCTCATGTTCGACCCCAGGCGCTGGATACACTGTTCATACGCAATAAGAACCTGGATCGTGGCTATACCGAATTCGGCGGCTGGAAGGGGAATTCCCACGGCGGGTTTCTACCCACCTGTGAGACCGCCTCGTTCATTCTTGCCGGCAACGATCTTGCGAGGCGTTTTGAAGTCAATCAACTGTTCGAAAGCGATCACTTTTTTGCCAGAACAGGGATGTTGCGGATCGAACGCCAATGCCAGGATGAACCCCTGTTCAGCGGCGCCCTGATTCTGTCGGCTGATTATCTGTATCGCTGCACGACCGGGATAACCCACAAGCCGGACTACAGCATTAACTTTCCGGCCAAACGGATAACCACGCGACTCGGTTGGGATGATCTTGTACTCGCGCCCCAGGTGCTCGCCGAGATCGAGAATATCAAAACCTGGATCGAGCACTCCAGAACAATCATGGAGGAATGGGGTCTGGCCAGGACCATCAAGCCCGGATATCGCAGCCTTTTTTATGGCCCACCGGGAACCGGAAAGACCCTGACAGCGACACTGATTGGCGCCGAAGCGGGCGTCGATGTGTACCGCATTGACCTGTCCATGGTGGTGTCCAAATACATCGGTGAGACAGAAAAGAATCTGGCGAATGTGTTTGACCAGGCGCAGAACAAGAACTGGATACTGTTTTTCGATGAGGCCGATGCATTGTTTGGCAAACGCACCCAAACGTCCAGTTCGAATGACCGCTATGCCAACCAGGAAATCTCCTACCTGCTTCAGCGGGTTGAAGATTTTCCGGGCATAGTGATTCTGGCGACAAACCTGAAAGGCAATATTGATGACGCCTTTGCCCGACGCTTTCAGTCGCTGGTCTATTTTCCACTGCCAGATGTCGAACTGCGTCATCGCCTCTGGAAGAACACATTAAATGGCAAGACCCGCCTGGCCGAAGATGTCGACCTGCTTCAGCTGGCTGAAAAGTTCGAGTTGTCCGGGGGAGCCATAACCAATGTGGTGCGATACGGGGCGATCAGCGCACTTCAGATGAATCGCAACACCATTAACCGTGATGACTTGTTCAACGGTGTCGCAAAAGAACTCAGAAAAGAGGGGAAGACAATCTAGGCATGGACACTCAAGAACCAAGGTTAAACGGTGGTCTAAGGCGATCTAGCCAATACGTCCTTTTCTGCCTGCCTGTATTGATGACACTGTTATTCATGGCACAAAATGCATATGCCCAGGACGCTGAGCAGGTTTGTCAGGTGACCGTAATCAACCAGGCTTTTGGTGAATCTGAGCTTGCTAGCGATAGAGAACAGCTTAGAAAAATACAGGGCCTATTAAGTGAGTATGGTTATGGCGAGCTGGTTCCGGATGGAACAATGGGACCGGCGACTCTCGCGGCGCTCAAACGCCTGTGTGTGGATTTTGAAGTAACAACGACGCAGGATCTTGCTGCGCAATTGATTGACCTGTTGGAATTTACTGGGATGGTGTGGCAGACATATCCTGAATGGCGACAGCTGATCCAGCGTAATAAGTTCAAGGATTGGTTGAAGCAGCAGCCGAAAGCTGAGCAAGAAAAAATGACTAATACGCTGCAATCAGGCCCTGCAGACCAAGTTATTGCGATCCTGGATGCTTCTGGGATTAAACTCACTGCACCTGTGCAGGCGGCCCCGGATCCCGTTGCATCTGAACCAGCACCGGCGCCAACAAAGAAAAAATGTAAATACGCCCCGGCACCTGGGGGCGGGCCCATGGTTTTCTATCGCTGGCAAGCTGAAAAAGAAGAATCTGAAGATGACGAGGAGGATAGCGCTCAGGCGTGTGAAGATGTTCAATTGCCCGAAGGCGTGCTGGAGGTTCTGGGTGCGCTTGATGGGGTTGCATATCCGAATGAGTTTTTGTTCAAAAAGGCTTTGGCAATGCTCTTTGCAGATACGGGCATTGAGTATCTGTCCAACCAAGACCAGATTCTCCAGCAAGCTCGCCAAGGGCCAGACAAAGAAAATGAACTGCTTCAATTGAAGGATGACAGTTGTGGCTGTTCACGCGATTTTTCCAGTTTAGTGGTTGGCTTTTATCCTTTTTGGCAGGCAAAAGATAAAGATCGGGTTGTCGATTTCAGTTTGTTTGATCGAATGGGTCTTTACGCATTTTCGTTAGATGAAGATAATGAGTTTCAGGCCTACCCGAACTGGGATAACGAGCACACAAAAGATTTTATCAAAAAGGCGCATAGATACGGTGTAAAAGTGGATACAACAATCTATGTATCGCATTGGAAGGACTGGACCAAAGCGGCATGTGCAATAGCCGAATATGCCGCGATCAATATTTCAGATGTTACAAAGAATGATGATAAGGATTGCAATTCATCCGATAATAGAAAAGATACATTATCGGTAAATGCGGATGGTATAACGCTTTATTTTGATGATTATAAGGAGGCCAAAACGGGCGAAAAAATAACTAACTTTATTGAACAGCTGACAGCAAGGTTGACCAAAAAAAGATCTTGGTTCGAAAATATATTTGGTCTGGATAGCGACAAAGGCTATAAGCTGAATATTATGTTGAGTATGAATCTCGATAAGGATCTTGGCGAAAATAATAGAAAACTGTTTAAAGAGCTGGGGAGTATTCTGAAAAAAGATAGTGGGCTGATCGATAATGTTTATCTTTATTTACAGGAGCCCACCACGGATTCTAAAAAGAAACTTAGACAAATAGTGGAAGATGCCTTCAAAGGTGAGAATCGAAGAACAGTACTTAGGAAAATCGTGCCGATTATTTCACTGCCGAATAATTTCAATGAAGTGTATATAGAGCCCAACCCTCCAGTGAATACCCCCGATCAGTTTGAAGATGATCTCATTTATTTCCAGGATAATTTTGCCGGGGTTGGTCTATGGCCATTGCCGCTGGGCTCTTTAGAAAGTAGTGGCATGGGCATAACTAATTTAGAAGAAAAACTCACTAGACTTTTTAAAAGAACAGATAGCCCAGATCAATTCAGAACAATGATTGATACGTATGCGCCAATGATTTGTGAGTTCGCATGTCCGAATAGATGGCTGTTTCGTATCGGTTTCGATCTGTTGTTAGGCGTGCTGGTGTTATATGCCCTACTTGCCATTTGGATATGTAGATTACGTGCTCTGTATAAACAATACTTCTTATATTTTCTCGCTTTTGGAGTAGTAACTGTGTTAATTCAATTTATATCACTGGTGTGTGATCCCTTCTGGATGAGGTACGCAGATACAGTTATTATTGCAGTCTTTTTAGTTTCGCTGGTGGCCACAATCTGGAGATATGTGAGCAAGGCTACACAGCCACCACTGCCATAATAGTTAAGTACGCTAAATAAACTGGACCTGGTCAATGGACAAAAAAATGAAAACAGTAATTAAACAAGAGCCTAATCGGCTTACTCGAAGTCTCGCGAGCATTCATAAAGATAAGCACCCTGCAGCTCCCGGGTTAGTCGATAACCGTTGTGCCACAGCGCTACAGCGTCAGTTGATAACAGGCATCGATAACAGCCCAGTGATGACACTACAGCGGCAAAAACTTGAGCATTCATTTGGCCTACCCATTCAAAGAGCCGCTGTGGAGGACGAGGAGCTGATGCAAGGGAAGTTCGAGACCGCACAACGGCAAGCGGAACTGGAGGATGAGGAACTGCTGCAGGGTAAGTTTGCTTATGTCCAACGTGTTGAGGAAGGGGAGGAACTACTACAGGGTAGGTTCGAGACAGCGCAGCGACAGGGCGGCCTTGAGGATGAAGAGTTGTTGCAGGGGCAGTTTGAAGCAATGCAAAGACAGTCTTTGGCAGAGGAAGAAGAGCCGTTACAAGGTAAATTTCCCGCAGCTAACAGCACATGCCAATTGCAAGAAACATTATCACAGCAACATAACCCAAATGGCATGCCGCATGAGCTGAAAGCAGGTATCGAATACCTTTCCGGTATGGACTTGTCGGATGTGAAGGTGCACAAAAATTCAGGCAAACCAGCTGCGCTGAATGCTTTGGCCTATGCCCAGGGGGGCGACATACATCTCGGTCCCGGTCAGGAGCAGCATCTGCCTCACGAAGCCTGGCATATCGTGCAGCAGCGCCAGGGGCGGGTAGAACCAACGATGCAGATGGCAGGTACACAAATTAATGATGATGTCGGGCTGGAGAAAGAAGCGGATGTTATGGGCGCGAAAGCTTTACAGCATAAAAAGCGCTAGCAAAACTGCTTGCCCACATGAAAATTACATATTGACATTTCATGCTATTCCTCTCGTGATTTTAGACATATATATTGTTGATGGACATGGAATTCAGAAGACAAACAAGTAAGACCTTGGAAGCTCAAAGTAGTCAGAATGGAGCACGTCGTGCCTGCGGAGGCAGGCATCCAGCGCCTTGAGTCACTGGATTCCGGCTATAAACATGTTGGAATGACGCGTAAGTGGGACAGCAATGGGCTAGCCCACATTTCTCATCAGGGGGCAATATGAACACGCAGAGATTTGGATCCACAAAAAATATACATAGAAATGGAATAACGGGGAAGGTGATGCAATGAAGCAGGCGACCTGGTGGTGGTTATCTACGGCGTTATCTGCTGTCTTGTTAATCGTGCTGATTAATTTATGGGCAAAAATGAATATATATGAAGTCGAGCCGACTCAATTGGTAAATGAGCAGGCCGTAAACGACTATTTGAAAGCAAACTGGGAAGATCGGCCGGATATATCTGATTCCAATACGGCGCCGCTCATCAAGATCAAGACCGGAATTTTTATCCAGTCCCTGCAGTTCTTCAATTCCAGCGATGTCAATCTGACGGGTTATATCTGGCAACGCTACAAGGACGGTGTCCACGACGCGATCAAGCCCGGTCGGTCCGAGGTCGGCTTTATCCTGCCCGAGCAGGTCAACTCTGGCGGTGATATTGAACCGCGTGAGATCTACCGCGTGCGCCATGGTGACGAGGAAGTAGTCGGTTGGTATTTCGAAGCGACGCTGCGTCAGCCGTTTGAGTATGCAACCTATCCTTTTGATCACAAGACCGTCTGGGTGCGCATGTGGCCGAAGGAGTTTTCCAAAAACATCATTCTTGTGCCGGATTTTCAGGCCTACAAATCAACCGGGTTGTCGGATATCTTCGGCATCGAAAAAAGTATTGTCCTCGGAACCTGGGAGCGCAAGAACACCTATTTTGACTACAAGCTATCGAGCTATGATACTGACTTCGGTCTGCACGATTATATAGGGGAAGATGCTTTCCCTGAGCTTCACTACAACTTCGTCGTAAAAAGGAAATTCGAGAATGCGTTCATCGTATATCTGCTGCCACTGTTTCTTGTCGCAGCCTTGTTGTTTGCAGCATTGCTGACGGTGAGCGCTAGAGATGAACTATCGGGCAGGCTCGGATTCAATGCGTCCGGCTTTATCGGTGCCAGCTCGGCACTGTTCTTTGTCGTTATGCTGGCGCATATTCAACTGCGGGAGCAGTTTGCCGGAACAAATATTGTGTATCTGGAATACTTTTACATCCTGATGTACGCCATGCTTGTGGTCGCAACTGCCAACACCTACCTCTTCTCAATAGGCTCGACACGTTTTCATGGCATTATTGTTTATGATGACAATATCATACCGAAGGTGGCTTACTGGCCGCTTGTTCTCGGGTGTCTGATTGTCATAACCTGGATCTTTCTATGATGGCGACGCAGGATGCACGCATACGTTGAGCGAGGTCGCCCTTGAGCCGCCATTTATCAGCAGAGCGATAAAAACCGACGTGCAGATGCTCTGATAAAATCTCCATGCGCTGTCGCGTCATCCGTCAAGAGCAAGATGTTAACCCGCATTTCTCACCAGGGGGTGAGAAATGCGGGCCGGGCATGTTCTGGGTACGGCCTGACGTGGCGACACTCACCGCGGCGAAAAAACTCAGAAAAGTGCAAAAACTCCTGTCGGCAGCGATCACAGGGTTGCGCTAATATAGTGATGTACAACACTCTCTGAAACTAATGTCACCGTTATTGAATATTCTCGTTGCTGTTGGCTTCATGGCTGGCCTGGGGTTGGCTCTGGCATCGGTTCTGGTGATCGCCAACCGGCGATTATTCGTCTACGAGGACCCGAAGATTGATGAAGTCGAAGAGCTTTTGCCGCACGCCAACTGTGGTGCCTGCGGCACGGCCGGCTGCCGGGCCTTTGCCGAAAAACTGGTCGCCGGTGAACTCCAGCCCGGCGCCTGTACAGTCAACAGCACGGAAATGAACCAGGTGATTGCCAGTTTTCTGGGTGTCGAACTCGGTTCACAGGAGAAACGTGTCGCACGACTGGCCTGTGCGGGTGGCAGTAACGTCGCCCGCAGGTACGGTGACTATCGCGGAGTGGAGAGCTGCCGTGCCGCCGCTCTCGTTTCGGGCGGCGGCAAGGGTTGTGTCTGGGGGTGCCTGGGACTTGGCGACTGTGAGCAGGTATGCGATTTCGATGCGATTATCATGGACAGGCATGATTTGCCCCGGGTCGATAATGATAAATGCACGGCCTGCGGTGATTGCATCGAAATCTGTCCACGCGATCTGTTTTCATTGCAACCACTGAGCTACCATCTCTGGGTCGCGTGCAAAAACCTCGAGAAGGGGGAAGCAGCGGAGGCCGAATGTGCTGTTGCCTGTAACGGTTGTGGCCGTTGCGCGCTCGATGCGCCGGGCGGCTTGATTACGATCGAGAACAACCTGGCTTCGATCGATTACAGTAAAAATTCCCTCGCTTCCCGTATTGCTCTGGAACGTTGTCCAACCGGAGCGATTGTCTGGCTGGATGGGGGTGTCCACAAGGGTCGGGAGGCTGTAAAAATTGTCCGGAAGGAGGCTTTGCCGCTGAAATGATACATTCTTCGCATGCAACAGCGCCTGATCGGGTTCGGATTATTTCTGCGATTGGTGACTTCAGCACAAATTCAGCAAACACGGATTGGTTTATACTTAAAGTTAATTTCTGCATCAGGGCCTAAACGATGTTCGATAACAAAAAACAAGCCAAGACATTCAAGTATCCCGGGATCCGCAAGGCGATGGATGGCAATACGGCAGTGATCATGTGCGAACGCGAGTCTTCGGACGCCGCTGGCGCCTACCCGATCACACCATCGACGCAGATGGGGGAATACTGGGCGGAAGAGGCCGCGAGAGGCCATATCAATGTTTCCGGTCGCCCGCTGATATTTCTTGAGCCCGAAGGTGAGCATGCGGCCGCTGCGGTTACCGCGGGCATGTCAATGACGGGTTTGCGTGCGAGCAATTTCTCGTCCGCGCAGGGTATTGCGTATATGCACGAATCCCTGTACGCCGCAGTCGGTAAACGTTTGCCTTATGTATTGAATATCGGATGTCGCGCGATCACCAAAGCCTCGCTGAACGTACATTGTGGTCACGACGATTATCAATAACTAAGCTACAGTTTTTTCCACCAGTAGGTTATTTAATCTGTTAACCTGCTATTTATCACTGCCTCCGATATGGACGAATTATTTGCACATTATGTGGATGACCTGATAGGAGTGTTTCTGCTTAGTAGTGAAATAGAGATGGATATTGTATAGGAGGATGAAATGGCTGTAGAGCGTAAAGAAGAAGTGAAATCAAATGAGGGTTTAAAAGTTGTAGGTGAACTTG
>Ga0209536_100007094_pt1 | contig 17031 bp, 18 predicted proteins | sample DeeMarSeWOR28_12_FD_187461 | JGI IMG/M metagenome (GOLD analysis project Ga0209536, IMG submission 187461) | Marine sediment microbial communities from White Oak River estuary, North Carolina - WOR-2-8_12 (SPAdes) (version 2) | ecosystem: Environmental > Aquatic > Marine > Intertidal zone >... | reverse complement strand
AAACATAGAGATGATCAAACGTTATGCTGAAGCAGGCGTCGACATTTGGTTTTATTTAGATGATTTAGGAATGAAAGGGCGTTCTATACTTTCCCTCGAAAACTTCCGGAAATTTCTCATACCCCAATATAAAAGAATGTTTTCAGAATGCCATAAGCACGGAATGTTTGTTGTTCAGCATTCGTGTGGTTATATTGATAAATTGTTACCAGACATGGTCGATGCGGGTTTAGATTGTATCCAAACACTAGAACCTGCAGCAGGTGTTGATTTGGCACATTTAAAGGAAACTCTAGGAGATCGCTTAAGCTTTATGGGGGGAATGGATGTAACTAGAGCATTAAGTTTTGGTACACCTCAGGAAGTTGAAGAAGAAGTAAAAAGATGCATCAGAGCTGCCGGATATGGAGGCGGTTATTTTGCAGGACCAAGTCATAACGTATTAAATGCTCCTTGGGAAAATATTCTAGCCTTTAGAGCGGCAATAGAAAAATATCGGGAATATCCTTTGAATGTATGATACTGACTGCTTAAATTATCCCTTTTTCTACTAGATCTTTAATTTCTTCAGGCGTTAACCCAAGGAAATGCTCAAATATCTCTTGATTGTACTCTCCTAGTCCTACCCCTAGAAATTTGACTTTACCCGGGAAATTTTTTAGCTTCGGAACAATACCCGGAATTAACAGATCCCCATAATCGTCATCATTCAATAGTAAAATGGCATCTCTCTCAAGCATATGGGGATCTGTGGCTAAATCGGCAATATTGTTAACCTTATCGCAGGGCACTCCTTCTCTTTCGAGAATGTGCATTACTTCTTGTGTAGTTTTACTTTTAACCCACTCTCCAATTAACTTGTAGAGTTCATCTTGATTTTGGAATCGTGCCATATATTTACCATATTTCTTACTTGTGAGTAGATCTTCCCTGTTCATTGCTCTTACTAATTGTTTCCATAATTTTTCCGTTCCTGCATTAATAGCAATAAATTCGCCATTAGATGTCTCGAAATTTTCAGCTGGGACAAAAAACCTAATTCTATTTCCACAACGTTCATAGATAGAACCTGTTAAGGAATAAGTTGTCAAACTTCCTCCAGTTGCTTTGAATGCTGCCTCTGCTAAACTTAAATCAATCACTTCTCCCCCATTTTGGTTAACATCTCGGTTATATAATGCCATCATTACAGCAAAAGCTCCAAGGTATGCTGTAAGGTAATCTACTAATGGATGACCACTGCGTACTGGAGGATGTTCCGCGTAACCCGAGGTATAAGTTAAACCTGCAAATGCACTAATCGTTCGATCAAATCCACCCTTATGTTTATAAGGTCCAGTTTGACCGTAACCCGAAACAAGACATATTATAAGGTTTGGGTTAATTTGATGTAAGATATCTGGACCGAGATTCCATTTATCTAAAACTCCTGGTCGAAAATTAAACAATGCAACATCTGCTTTTTCACACAGCTTTCTTGCTAACTCCTGTCCTTTTTTTGAATGTAAATCTAAAGTAATAGCCTTTTTATTTCGACCTCCAACTAACCAATTATGACTTCTTCCTTTTCCACCTAACGCGCGAATCCCACGTTGAGGGTCACCAATCTTAGGCAATTCTACTTTAATAACTTCTGCCCCAAAATCTGCCATTATCGTCCCTACAATAGGAGCTGCAATCAGAGTGGAAAAATCAATTGCAACTATACCTTCTAAAGGTAATTTCGATTTCATCTAAAACCCACTTTTTTGAGTAATTAATTAAAAAAAAGAAAAATGTAATAAAATTATTGATATTTTTATTTATTCTCTTTTAAATATTGCCTTTATGTCTTTCTCACATAAGAATAGGGCGATCACTATTGGAAATCCGAAAATGATAAAATAAGCTGACGCAGCGATTGCAAGATATCTGCACATTTTTATTTTAAAGAAAATCCCTATTGACCCAATAACTAGAACTAGGGCAATAGCAAGATAAATCGCACCGAATATGGTAACAGAAGTTAACGCTTCAGGACTGGTATCTCCATATAATTCTCCCACGAAATCAGGAATAAACACCGCGATAGACGCGTATGCTACCATAATCACGCCAAAAAATGTCGATAAAGCGGTCGCAATAGTTAACAACTTTTTCCTTTCGATTTTTTGCACATCAGGAGTCTCAATTGGATTATCTTGAATATCCCGAACGACATACATGAGTAAAATTAAGGGTGCAAATATGTAAAGACTGATCTGAATCAATACAGCGTATTCCCTTTCGCCAAAAAAAGTCAGTGGGGAAATGAGAAGCATCGATAATAGAGCTAATCCAGTAGCGATTAAGATGAGTTTAAAAGTATCTTTGTGTCCCCTTTTGAAAAAGTACAATGAAAGAAAAATAGTAGCAATTACAATTGAATCCCCTATTAACATTAGAGGGCTAATCTGATGATAGGGTAATCCACTCCATTCGAGCATGGCAGTATGTGGAATTTTTAAATCGAACCAAGCACTGTTAAATAGTTCCATATTCCATTCATTATGAAAGAATTGATCAATGAAAAAGTGCGACAGCATTCCCGCAATACAAAGAAAAAACGCATTTTTCCAGCTTACTTCGCTTACACCACTATCTTCAAATTTTAAGGGAAACCCTTTATCAGATCTTACCAATGAAAATCTGGATGCATAAGACATAACAAGTGCAAAGGGGAGTGCGAGTATTATGTACCCCAAAATTCCATGGAAGGGGACATACCCAAAGAAAAGGGCTACCATGTCGGGACCGTATAAGTTGTTTAAAAGAAAAATGAATGCGACCTTATAATTAAATTTATCCCTCGCAAAATACATCAGCGGAATTATTAAGCAAAGTCCATAAAAAATGTGTCCAAAAGTTGGCATTTTTGATACACTACTGTTTTTTGTAAATTCAAAATTAATTGATATATTATATTCAATCTTGATGTATTTAATAATTCCCAATCTCTTCTCCTTGCAGAAAATAAAAGAAGGAAAGAAGGTTGACTACTCTATTTTTCTCAATAAATTGTTATCTACTGAGACTTGGAGAGAATCATAGAAGAACGAGGAATACTTTTGATAGAACTCTTTCTTTTTAGACATAATCAAGCTTTTTTCAGACGACTCGACCTTTCCTTGTGCCCAAAAAATTGATCCTTGCATGTCTAAATCAACTTCATTTTGTTTTTTCACAACTTCTCCTGATTTAATAACATAAGCAATATTGGAGAAGGCATTTCTAAGTTTATTGTAATCTTTTGAGATTTCTACTTCTTGAACATTAAGATCTATTATATTTATATCAGCATCAGCACCCCGTCCTAGGTTTCCTTTTACATCCGCAATCCCGAGAGATTTAGCGGGACTGATTCTTGTCAAAGATATAGCTTCTGAGAAATTTAACGAGTTCTTCATATTTTGCACAATGCTAGCTTTCAGAAACTTTTCATTCATTCCCTCCATAAAATCGTTTCGAGCTTTCTCACTTGTTAGCCATGTGAGTATTTCTGGGATATTAGTTATATTTCCATAATTAGGGTAATTTAATGAGAAGCATATCTGAGATTTATTGCTCACATTCAATGCTAAATCAATAGCATTAGCCCATATTATACAATCGTTAAAATTTTTCTTACTTATCTGGCGTAAAGTTACAAATGAGTCCCCTTCAAATTCTACGGCTGAAGTGATCAGCTTATTTGTAGGATCAAGTGAGTTCAGTGTAATTAATTGATTGATGCTTCGTCTATCTGACGTTATCAGAGGATTGATTTGATTAAACCCAACAAAGGAAAGATTAATACTATAATTTGGATTATTATTTAAGAATTGAATGAGTTCTTCATTTTTTCCATCAGGGGCATACGTATTTGCATGCGCAATATGGAGGATTTGATCTCTTTTTATTGTTGATTTGGTTTTTTGACTGGGTGATATATTCAATGAATTAACCTTTTCTAAAACTGTAAGAAGATTTTTCTTTCCAATTCCGCTTTCATAACCTTCAATATGCACATGAGCTGAATGGGGTAATCCCATTGTTTCTATGCATTTTACTACATTTTCATAAACATCCAAAGCTGAAAAATTATATAATCTACCTTGAGCTGATAAATCTTCTCTTAATTCTTTGAGATCCCACATCTCATTTTCAAAAGGATTATATACTTTAAAGCCGAAACCATAGGTTTTCTCTAATAGATCAGAGAGAAACACTGCCATGTCAGTAGTTTTATTTCTTTGATATTCAAGCTCTAGAGGCCAAAAATTGCTGATATTTAAGAGCATAGCTTTATCTAAAACGGGAATTTGCTGAAAATTGAAGATAGTCTGTTTTGCTAAAGAAGGAAACACATTGGCTTCTAAAATAAAGGTATAGCCCATTGAAATATAATCCCGAGCTATTTTTTCTAATGTTAATCCCTGCCAAATTTCTTTAAACTTCTCGTTATTTACGCCTATTAACCTTGCCCAATTAACTTGCTGTGAAGCTACGTGGGTATGAATATCAATAGCAGCGGGGATAACTGTTTTTCCCCTAGCATCAATTTCATTAATGTTTTTATTATTTGAGAACTTATCTATTATTTTTCCTGATTCTATTAAGATATCTTTTATTTCTCCTTCGATGTTATTAATTGGGTCATATACGAGACCGTTTCTGATTAAAACTTTGTTTTCTTTCATTGTAAATCAAAAAAAATTATGGTATGATTTTATTCAACAATTCTTTAATGGTTAATATAGCATCTCTGGTTGCTTCTGCTGAAACTTTTATATTTTTAAATATTAATTGCTCATCGTCAATACCTGTGATTAGATTTGCCCAAATTGAAACAGGCATTAAAACTGTCCCTGAAGGGATATCTTTGTTTTCTTTTACTTTAACAACTACTTCCCCGTACTGGTTTGCTAATTTTAAATTTAAACTTGGAGTTAGGTTAAGTTTTTTAATATCCTCTGGATTTAAGATACAAATAGCAAGATTTTCTTTCAAAGAATTTTCATCACCACACGAATATTCTTTTACTTGATCATAATCGACCATTCTTACAGTATTTAACACTAAATCCATTTTTCAAACCTCATTTTAACCCGTTAATTAATTTTAATAAAATTTCCTCATCAGAAATAATATGCTCAGGGGGATTTACAATTTTATATAATTCAACCGGGACGTGGTCTAAACGATATCCTAACCCTCCACTTTCAATTCCAGTAATAGTTGAAGGAATAACTACGTGAGCACAATTGAAGGTTGCTGACTTTTTATTATCTATAAGAATTAGGGGTTTCGAAACTAATTTTTTACTTAATGTCCAAGGTAAATGTGAAACGGGATCTGACCCTACAATTATAGAACAATCAAAATCACCATTATTTATTTTAGAGACTATCGTGTCTGATGTTTCAACAAGTTCATTGTCTGAAAATTGTAAACTATGGTTTTTTCCGTAGGTTGAAAGAGCAACATGATCAAATCCAACCATATTATAATGGCCACCTAGCATCATTAATGACATACGACCTTTTTGTTGCTGTGCGTTAATCATTTGGATTAATTCAAGTAGTTCCTTGATGACTTCGGAAGATCTTGAGGAGCCCACAATTCCTTGACCAATAAAAATAACACCATTTTCGACATTAGTGAGTTGAATTAATAACCTCTTCAAATCTTCTTTATCAGCACCAGCGACCCCATTCGAAGGAATACTATTTGGAGAGCAGCATTCTTCTTTTAAAGCTCTAATTAATTCTATATCTTTTCCAGGTTCTACTTGAAGTGCGATATCGCGCACACCCATTACGTTGAAGGAAGCAGTTTTTGCGGGATCTATTATTACAATAGTTTTTATCTCTCTTCCCGTCATTCTAAATTTACCCCGAGAAAAAAGTGCCTTATTTAATAATCTTGGTATCGATTCTGCAACATTAGCACCCCAGAATATTAATAAATCTGTCTTGTTAATAACTTCAGAGATTGTAGATAAGGTCATGCCTGTTTGTTTCGCGGCGTTCATGACTTTTCCATGACATATGATCGAATTAGAATCAATAAATCCGTTTACACATTTCGCAAGTTCAATTCCCATCAGTTGAGCTTGACAATTTACAGTAGAAAAACCATATAATATTGGTTTTGATGAATTTGCTATGATTTCAATAGCCTTTTTTATTGCATTTTCAAGAGAAGTCTTTTCTAATTCACTATTCTTACGGATCATTGGAGAGAGAATACGATTTTGACCAGTAGTACAATCAAATTTTTCTTTACCTTTTAGGCAAGCACCAATTACTTCATCAATATATAGCCCATCAGTTCTGATAATAATATCATCGCAGAGAAGTGAACAGCCTGTACACGTAACACGTTTACTAACCAAAATTTTTACACTTTTTTCTTATTTAAATAATATTTAATAATAATTTCTTAAACATAGTCTATTTTCACAGCTTCCCGGGGACAATAAGATTCACACACACGACATTCCCTTGCTTGGCCTTCTCCCTCTATTCTCCTACAATATTTTAGATTTAAAAGTTCACACTTCCCATTTTTTACTTGAAAAAGCTGATGTTTTTCTGGAGGATAATCTGGTGCTTTTCCACTTAAAGATGGTGGACAATACCTAGCATTTACGGGACAAATCGTCACACAAATCCCACATCCGTCACAGAGATCCTCATCAACATCTATTGTTAATTCTTTTTCTTTCCCTTCCTCTGATCCTATCAGTTCTTTTAATGTATCGTAATTCTTTTTATATTTAGGCTCTAAAAGTGGTGTACAATCATCAATCTTAACTTTTCCCTGTAATAAATCTAAAGCAAACGCCATACAGGTTGGTTTCCCACATTTTTTGCAGTTTGTTTTTGGCAAGAATTTATACAATTCCATAAAATTTGTAACGGGGATCCAGTACCACCTTTTTTCTAATTTTTTCAGTAATGAATAATACGTGGAAATTTATTAATTTCTTTAGTTTATACGTTATAAAAACTTTCATTACTAAAATCGAATTATAAGGAAAAATTAAGGAAGATTCATAAAAAATTAACGATAACATTAAAACTCGTCCTAAGTTTCCTATTATAAAATACGAGGAAGTGAATAAATTAAATGTCAGATGAAGAAATTCCCGATATAGATTTAAAAGAAATGATGATGGATGATCGTACAAAGAATATCAATGAGAACATGGCTAAAATTAAAAACAAAATTGTAATTATTTCTGGAAAAGGGGGAGTGGGAAAAACAACTGTAGCAGTTAATCTAGCGATGACTCTGGCCAGTGTAGGATTAAGAGTTGGGATCCTAGATGTTGATATAACTGGTCCGAATGTTCTTAAAATGTTAGGAGTCGACCCCGAACTTAAACCTAGAGTAGATTCTGAAGCAAAAAGATTTTATCCTGTAAACGGCCCATTAAATCTTAAAGTAATGAGTATGGCATTCTTAACGTTAAATTCTGATGATCCTGTCATTTGGAGAGGACCGATGAAAATGAGTGCTGTCAGGCAATTTCTTGGGGATGCGGTATGGGGTGACCTTGACTATTTAATCTGTGATTTACCCCCAGGTACTTCCGATGAAACACTTGATATATTACAGTTAATTCCTGATGAAAACGTTGTGATTGTTACGACTCCGCAACAGGTGGCTTTAATGGATGCAAGAAAGACTATAAAAATGGCAATCGTAATGGAAAGAAAGATTCTTGGTATCATTGAAAACCAATCTGGTTTTAATTGCCCTCATTGCGATCAATATATCGAACTCTATCCTTCTGGAGGCGCAGAAAGAGCAGCAAGCGACTTCAATATACCATTGCTCGGAGCTATACCCTTCGAAATTGAAATAGGGCAGCAAGGAGACCAAGGACTACCTTTTGTCTTGAAATATCCTGAGAACAAATCCACCAAAGCATTCAAGCAAGTAGTAACAAAAATAAGAGAGCTATTGGAAAAATAATTCGTTCTACTTAAAAACCTGCTTTCTTTTTCTTGATTTTTACTTTTTCATGAAATTAGATTAGCAACTCTCTTCTATTCCGTCGATATTACATTTCTTTAAAAATTTTGATTTTAATAGGTTTTATAAAAGTACATTTATATTAATTATAATAAGCACAAAAAGTAAAGAAACGGGGATTAAGATTCTTTCTGAAGACCAAAAATTATTAAAAGGTATTGTGATTTGTAAGGAGTCAGGTGAGTATTTATTAGATCTTATTCTCGACTCAAAGATTAATCCCGTTTTATTATCTTCCTTTGTTGGAGCATTGAGGCTATTTGGGAATAATTTGGGAGAAATAGAAGAGATTAATATTAAAGGTCTCGATGTAGAAATGATAATTGTATATAAATACAATTTAATCTTTGTAGCTATTCTTGATAAGGAATTTGTTAAACATGATATTCGAACAGAAGCCGAAAAAGCATTGGATATGTTTTATACACTCTATCGGACTGAGATTCGTTCGAGTGCATATGAGATAAGTCAATTTGAATCATTTAAAAACGTTTTATCAATGCAAATTGAAGAGTACTTATTAAAATTACAGAATTCTGAGGAAGAAAAAGAGATCGGGGATTTTGGTTTTTTTACAGAAGCGATAAAGAAACTACATACAAACTCAGATTCGTAATTTTAACCTTTACTTCTTACATTTATGTGTATTTCTACTTGATCTTTCGCTCTTTAGAAAGATCTTAAATATGGTTAGAAAATTAATATTTAATCAATAATCTCAAAAAATTTGATGATAAATGTCAGAATCAACAATAAAATTTAGTTTAAAGCAAACAGCTCTGATTGGTTTAGCTTTCTTTACCACGAGTATTGCTTGGTCAATGTTCAATACTCAAGTCAATATTACTCTATTTCAGTACCTTGGCTCATATGCACTTGTCGGAGCATGGATGGCAATGGATAACATTATTGGTGTAATTCTTCAGCCAATAATGGGAACATTCTCAGATAATACACGTACAAAACTCGGACGGAGAATGCCTTACTTACTTATTGGTATTCCCCTCTCAGCAATATTCTTTATTATGATTTCTACAATTAATCCCGCGAATGACCCCCTCTGGTTATTGCTTTTATGGATGTTTTTCTTTAATGTCAGTATGGCATCATATCGATCTCAAGCTGTAGCATTAATGCCTGATTTTGTCCAACCCGTGAATAGAAGTAAAGGAAATGCAGTTATTAACTTTATGGGAGGTATAGGAGCACTAGTGGCTTATGTGTTCAACAAATTTCTTGTACCGATAAGTCTCTTTTTAGCATTTGTAGCCGTTGCCATTATCATGGTTCTAGCACTCGTTGTTCTGCTCGTAACCATCAAGGAAAAAGAATCATTTAGTTACCAATTAATTCTTGAAGTAGAAGGAAGGGAAGGGGAAAAAGTAGGGGGGACTAAAGACAAACCTAATCTAATTGAAAGTTTTAAAGACATTCTCTCAGAGGATGATAAGTCTACATTGTTCATGCTCTTAGCAATTTTTGCATGGTTTGTGGGCTATCAAGCATTAGAAGCACTTTTTACAGTTTATGGGATGGATGTTCTCGGTTTATCACGTGGAGATGCGGGATTCATGCTACTTTATGTTGCTCTTGCTTTTCTTGTCTCAGCACTCCCAGCAGGGATATTAGGTTCAAGAATTGGTCGGAGATCAACCATTAAAATTGGCTTAATCTTGTTTATTGCTGCCCTCATAATTGGATTTGCGATTCAGACTGAGACGGTTATTACAATAATACTTATTATAGCAGGAATCGGATGGGGATTTATTAATATAAATTCAATCGTCATCGTATGGGAAATGGCCCCCACTAGTAAAAAAATAGGAACCTATACTGGAGTTTACTACTTTTTCAGTTTTATGGCTGCTATCTTAGGACCATTCATGGTCGGCTCATTAACAGACGCTCTTGGTAATACGTACCTATTCCTTGTATGTTCTTTCTTCTTTATAGCAGCATTAGTATTCATGTTTCTAGTAAGAAGAGGAGAAGCAGAACTGACTGAAGAAGAAGAAAGAGCGAAAAAGGAAGCAATCCAAGAACTTTAAAATTTTTTATTTTTTTTTGTTTTTCTTAGATTATAAATAAAAAAAGGAAAGTAGAGAATTTTATATTGTAATTTGAATATTAATATGTTCTATATTTTCTGGAACCGCTTTAGTTGATTTTAAATAACCAAGAATAATATTGGTTAGCATTTCTTGCATGAATTCTTTTAAAGGAATTTTTTTTTCGTTAACCGCTAATTTTACTTCTGGCATTTTTTTCTAACCATTTTGATTTTTTATCGTTTTCCTAACTTTTTAAAAAAATATTATCTAATCAACCGTAACCATTGCGTGGTTTGTCCTCTTCCAACTCTTTTTTTTTTGAAAGCATCATTCAATACGGTTTTAAATTATTTTAATTATCGATGTTAAAATTAAACTCTCCTGTATTTTGTATGTGGATAAATTTATCAGTGGGAATCCGATAATGCAACCTCATGATCCACCGTTACTCGGTATATTAAATAAATTTAAACTAGTAGAGATGATAATGAAAGTAATTATTGCTGCCGTAGCTGATATTCCTATAACCCAATATAAAGTATTTTTAGATGATCGTTTTTCTAAATCGTTACCTTCAGAGTCCATTATAATGTTTATTATGTCTTTTTTACTTATAAATAGATTCTTAGTAAGAAATAAGTAGAGGAATTCATACTTTCAATTACTAATTGAAGTTTTTGGTGTTCTAATATTGCATATAAATACTGAGGGAAAATTTAACGATAATAGTTATTTAATCGAAGCCATGACTATGAACTTGCCTAAATTCACCGCAATCTATATTGTTGAACACGATGGTATGAGACTTATGATTGATGCTGGGGATGCCATTAAGTCGAGGAAGATTGTTAAAAAGATTAAAGACTATGGCCTTTACCCGATAAATAAGCTTGTGCTGACTCATTCTCATTGGGATCATGCTCAAGGAGTAGCAAAACTACAACAACTAATGAAAGAATCGGACATAGAAATCTTAGCGTCTGAAAGGGGAGTGGAAAATTTGAGAAATCCCCAAATCGTAAACGAATATTACGATTTTAATATGGAAAAAGTAGAGAATGTCATACCTTTAAAAGATGGTGATAAAATTGATGTAAATGGATTAGAATTGGAAATTGTAAACTTATACGGTCATACTCGGGACTCTATTGGCATTATTGACCGAAGGAATAACAATATTTTTGTTGGGGATGCGATAATAGATAAATTAGATTATAATGCATTTTTCATACCACCCATGCCCTCTGATTTTTCTGAGGACGAGCTTTTAAAAACCTTTAATAAACTTAGAGATATAAAAAGTGGAATTAACTCAATTGCATTGGCTCATTTCGGAGTTTGGACGGGAGAAGATTTCGAAGGAATAATTAACAGTATGGAAGATCTCTACTTTGAAGTAAAGAACTCTATCATTGAATGGCATGATGCAAATTTATCAATTGATGAGATAGCAAATAAATACGTTGAGAAATTCATGCCAAACTCCAAAGTATGGAATGCTCAATTGATGAAGGTGTTAATTGAATGGATGATTGATGGTCTTAGGTTATAATAAAACCTATATCTAATTCTTAATTATAATTAATATTAAAAATATATAAGAAAAAGGATGGAAAAAATGGATTTATTGCGTACACCCGATGAGAGGTTTGAAAATCTCCCCGGTTTTCCTTTTGAGCCTAATTATTTTAAGGTTGATAAGATTAGAATTCATTATATTGATGAAGGTCCCAAGGATGCTGAAGTTATGTTGCTTATGCATGGCGAACCCTCATGGAGTTTTCTTTATCGTCATATGATTCCTATTCTCGTAAAAGCGGGTTTCAGAACCGTTGCACCTGATTTGGTTGGTTTTGGACGTTCAGATAAACCAACTCTAAAAGAAGATCATACATATGCTAAACATGTAAAATGGATGAACTCCCTTGTGAAGGAACTCGATCTTAAAAGGATAACCTTGTTCTGTCAAGATTGGGGGTCATTAATTGGACTTAGAAATGCTATAGAAAACCAAGATCGATTTAGTCGAATTGTCTTGTCAAACGGAGGATTACCTACGGGAGAACAAGGAATGACTGATGCTTTTTTAACTTGGAGAAAGTTTTCCAGAGAATCACCTGCTTTTGACGTTGGTCGGTTAATTCAAGGTGCCACTACCACAAAACTAACAAAAGAGATAATGGCTGGTTATGATGCTCCCTTTCCTGATGACAGTTACAAAGCAGGAGCCAGAATTTTACCTTCATTAGTGCCCATCAGTACAGATGATCCTGAGCATAAAGCTAATAAAAAAGCAAGTGAGGAATTTCTGAAATGGGAAAAACCGTTTCTTACTGCTTTTTCAGATTCAGATCCAGTGACTCGAGGAGGAGATAGATTTTGGCAGCAAAATATTCCAGGAGCGAAAGATCAAAATCATACTACAATAAAAAATGCAGGTCATTTTGTACAAGAAGACAAAGGACCAGAACTAGCTAATCTAATGATAGAATTCATTAAAAATAATCCTTTATGAATCTTTTTTTTAATCTTTTTTTTCTACTCTTTTTCTGAATCTCCAATCAATCTCATAAGGAACCACATCACAAGTAGCTTGATACCATTCTAGCATTCTCTCTCTTAGTGTGATAAGAGCATCTTTATATTTTGGATCGTCGATGAGGTTATCTATTTCACTCGGATCATTTTTTAAATCGTAAAGTTCATCAATCTCATACAAACGTCGAACATATTTGAAATCTTTTGTTCGGCACATAGTAGCCTTGCTATGATAGGGACCATCATCAGTTATTTGAAGCCCCACTCGAGGCCAATAAAGACCTTCTGGAGTTAGTGTGGATGTAGATTCGAGCTCCATAGCATGTTTTTCACCATAGAGTCTTCCTCCTTCACAGAACACAGCATCTCGATGACTTTCAGTTTCACCCTGGAGTAATGGGGTTAAACTTCGACCAAATCGGGAATAATTTGGAGTTATATTTGTCAAAGCATATACTGTTTCAGAAAAGTCAACTAATTCAACCAATGCATCAGAAACTCGCGGTATAGCTTTAATACTTGTAGGAGGTTTAATAATAAAAGGTACTCTAGAAAGGCAATCTTCAAATGTATTTTGGGTCTTCTCAACCAAACCATAATCTCCTGTAAAATCACCATGATCCGAGAATAGAAAGATTCCACTGTCGTTATAGAGCTCTCTTTTTTTAAGCTCTTCAAGTACCAACCCAATTTGGTGGTCAAGACGAGCGCACATTCCGTAATATGTTGCACGAAGCTCATTCCAACGATCTTCAGTCCAATTCTTCAGATTCTGTCTATCATATATACCCTTTAAGAGGGAGGGTTTCTTTGACCAATCCTTAGGAGCTTGGATTCGTGGTGGCAATTTTTTGCGATCAATCATACTATACCATGGCTCTTCAATACCATATGGTGGATGAGGATTAGCAAGTGCAATATACATGCAAAGAGGTTTCTCTCCATTATAGGTGTTGATAAAATCGATTGCGCCCAATGTAATAGCCCAATCAAAATCAAAATAGATGTCATCACTCTTAGTATCTAATTTTCCTGCAAAAAAACTATAATAATTATCACTATCAGGACCATCTCGCCATTCATTTGAAACATGAAGATTTGGTTTCCATCTATGACCCCAACGCTTAAGATCTTCTCTTGAAGGCCAAAAATAAGTATCACAATGATCTCTCAAGTTTTCTTGAGCGGGGATTAGATCATTTCTCCCACCCCACCACGTGAAATAACCATTACTCCTAAGAACTTCTAATAAATTCGGTTCATCCCTATCTAAATGGAGCATATGGTACATTGTACGATGTCCTCTGACATGAGGATACCACCCGGTCATAAAACTGCATCGACTCGGAGTACAAACGGGATTTTGGCAAAATGCATTGCGAAAAGAAACAGCATCTTCCTCAACTAATTTGTCGAGAGTGGGAGTTCTTGCCGCAGGATTTCCCAGATGTCCTAATACATCAGAACGCCATTGATCAACATTAATGATGATTATATTTGGTTTATTATCCATAATATCATAAACACCGAAATGGATTTAAAAATTCTTTATTCAAAAATTTACAAATGAATTCTTCCACGCAATTTTTGAAACAAAAAGAAAAAAAAAGTTTAGAAGGGTAATACTATTAAGGTAATATTAAAAATCCAGCCTATTATTATTGCTACTATAACATAAAGCACAAAAGCTACAATTGTAACCAAGATTGCGTATCCAAAGCCAGTGTTATGGCGGATACTAATAATAATCCATGTTAGTATTAGTACAATCACCCATGCCAGCCAGTCTCCTAAAAAGAGGAACACCACGGCAAAAATCACTGTTATTAGAAACGAGGTAAAAAAAACTTGCCCAAACTCCGTATGTGTCGCTTTCCCGAAGAAACTTAAAGCTATTTTCAAGAAGATCGCCATTACAATAAGTAAAATAAGGTAAAGAATTAAAAACCACATAATCTCTTCGAAACTGTCAAGAGATTCAAGCCAATCTTCATTAAATATTTGGAATATCATTTTTATTCATTTCTCCTCTTTATCTCCCTTTTTATAAATCTATATACAATAATTCCGAAAATGCTCTACGCTCTTTTTCAGAGGGTACTTCCCCAAGTTCCATATGAAATCCCAATTTATCCATTGTATTCATCATATGAACCGGTTTTACATCAGACCTCATGTCTTCACTAAGTTTGTTCCATAGTGGACTGAATGTAAACAGAGGTTCAATATCTTCTTCCTTGAACTTGTTAACGACATCATCAATATCATTTGCCACCCATGTAATGTTGTGAACGTAGGACCCATTTTTCTCCAAGAGATTAAACCAACTTCCCATTGGGGATTTATCTAATTTTACTTTAGGTTGACAATACTGGAGCACGACATTACTTAAATTAACATGGATGATTGGCATGAAAGGAGTGCTTAAAAAGTTTGCAAACTCAACTTCTACTTTTTCGGATCCAAAGACTTTGTTTAACAAATGATAAGTTTTCTCAAGATCAGGTGTTACTAATTCAATATGTAGCATTGAAGAAACTGCCCCGATTAGTTCATCATGGCCTGTTGCATAACGAGGTCGAGGTAAAACATTAAGATCTCCCTTAAAAGGATTATCACCGAATTCCAGATGAAATCCTAGCTGTCCCATTGAATCCATCATAAAGACTTTTCCTGCTTCAGAATTTAAAAGCTCAGCAGGTATCATATTAACCCATTCTAGATCAAAAGTAAAGAGAGGTTTTATACCGCCTAATCTTTCCATCTCTTTCGCGGCCTCTTCAGCACTTTCTACCCCAAATGTCAGATTATGAACCCCAGGACCTTTAGTCTTCAACTGGATGTCCCATGAACTCCCTTCAGCTAATGGTTCAATAAATTGTAAGACCACATCACCAAGACCGACGTGAATAACTTTATTATACTCACCGTCAAGGAAATTAGCAAATTCTTCTTGTACTTTTTTAGCCCCAAATACGTTATGAAGGATCTGGTAAGCCTTTTCGGCATCAGGCACACTTATTTCAATATGAACCAAATCTAAAAAATTGACTGTCATATGTATATCAATCAAACAATTTTTTAAAATTAAACAGTTAAATTTCTAGCTCTTTTTTAATCTTTTCAAATTATACATTTACTTTCATGTGAAAATAAATATCCTTGGAATGATTCCATGGGCGAATTCTTAAATTTTGTAGTAAGAATATTTTTACAGAATAGAAGCTTAATTTCTAATAACTATTACAAATTTTGATGATAATAATGAATATAGATGATATAAAACGCGTTATGATATTAGGATCAGGGACTATGGGAGTACAAATAGGTATACAATCGGCAATGCACGGATATAAAGTTAGTATTTTTGTTAGAAACCCCGCGAAAAACGATATAGTTTGGGAAGACATTAATAAGAGAATTGGTTGGATTGTAAGACGTGAAGTTATGAATCGAGAAGAAGCTGATGAAACACTGAAAAGAATTTACACAACGAACGATCCTGCAGATGCAGCAAAAGATGCTGATATACTTTCAGAATCAGTTCCCGAAGTTCCTTCTTTAAAAAAGGAGCTTTATGAGAAATTTAATAAATTGTGCCCTGAACGTACAATTTTTACTACGAATACCTCAACTCTTTTACCATCATTGTTAGCTGAAAGTACAGGACGACCTGAAAAGTTTTTAGCTTTACACTTTAATAACCCGGTGTTTATTACTGAAACGGTAGATGTAATGGGACATCCTGGAACGTCCAAAGAAATACTTGATGTATCAATTGAATTTTGCAGGAACATTGGATTAGTTCCTATCATACTTGAAAAGGAACAACCAGGATATATAATCAATTCACTGTTAGGGGGATTAATGGGTAGAGCTCTTGAATTAGTCGCAAATGGAGTCGCGACTCCTCACCAAGTCGATAAATGCTGGATGAAAAATATGAAAATTGGAATCGGAATTTTTGGAATTATGGATAGCAATGGTTTAGATGTAGGATGGGAAATGCGGGAGAAATATGCTCTCTCTTCTGGAGACAAACAGGCAATGGCAATATATGAGTATCTTAAAACTAATTATATCGATAAAGGGCATCTCGGCAGGAAAACTGGCCAAGGGTTCTATAAATACCCAAATCCAGAGTATAAAGATCCAGATTTTTTAAAGTAAAATTATTCCTATAAATTATTGTTTTTTTTAATTATTTCATCACATTTATTATTTCAATTTGTCCCATTTTCACCCTCTGAATATTCTTAAACCCAGCTTTTGAGATCATTTCATTCTGTTCCTTAAGAGTAAGAAACTCTACTCCTAGGATAGTCTCGTTAAATTGATGAATTATTGCTGAACCATAATTTGAGTTTTTGAAATCATTAATACGCTCTGGATAAGAAAA
>Ga0209536_100007093_pt1 | contig 17031 bp, 9 predicted proteins | sample DeeMarSeWOR28_12_FD_187461 | JGI IMG/M metagenome (GOLD analysis project Ga0209536, IMG submission 187461) | Marine sediment microbial communities from White Oak River estuary, North Carolina - WOR-2-8_12 (SPAdes) (version 2) | ecosystem: Environmental > Aquatic > Marine > Intertidal zone >... | reverse complement strand
AGATCGTGCTGCGCGAATCTTCAATATTATTCTTTAAATGGTGCAAGATACGTCCCGCTTCAGCCATGCCACTGGCGCTGATGATGACCGCCGGTTCGCGCAAAAAGTTTAATTCTTTAGATTCGTTCGTGGAGCGTGTATAGCGCATCATATCGAAGCCAAAGGGATCCCCGTTGCGGTCCCTAAGCAGAAACTCCTCAACTTCTTCATCATAAGCTTCCGGATGCAGCCGGTAAATAGCAGTGGCATCGATCGCCAGCGGGCTGTCCACGTAAATCGGCAATGTTGGTGAGATGTCCCGTGCTTCAACCAGTTGGTGCAGGCGGTAGACCAGTTCCTGTGTCCGCCCCACGGCAAACGCCGGCACTATCAATGCCGCACCACGTTCGGCAGTCTCCCGAATCACACGGGCCAGATCGGTATCCGGATCCGGGGCATGCGTCCGGTCACCATAGGTGGATTCGACCACCAGCACGTTCGCGCCCGGCACCGGGACTGGATCCTTGAGGATCGGGCGGCCCCAGCGACCCAGATCGCCGGAATACACCACCCTCCGATTCGACTTGCCACCCAGCTGCAGTTCCACCGTGGCGGATCCAAGTATGTGTCCCGCACAACGATAGACAGCGGATACACCGTCGGTAACTGCAAACGGTTCTCGGTAGCTGCGCGCCTCAAGCAACGGCAGTGTTTGCTCCACATCCTCCATCGTGTACAAAGGCAGCGCCGGCTCGTGTTTCGAGTACCTGAAACGATTTGCGTGCGCCGCCTGCTCCTCCTGCAAATAGGCAGAATCGCGCAGCAAGATCCCCAACAGGTCACGAGTGGCAGAAGTGCAGTATATCGGGCCTGCGAACCCCAACCGCACGAACAGCGGCAAGTAACCCGAGTGATCGAGGTGCGCATGACTGAGCACCACGGCGTCTATCTCAGACGGGGTCACGGGCGGCGCCGCCCAATTACGCATACGTAGCGGTTTGAGACCCTGGAACAGACCACAGTCGAGCAGTATGCGGCTGCCGTTGGCAGTGACCAGGTGTTTGGAACCGGTGACGGTTCCAGCGGCACCGAGGAATTGAACGTTTGGCTGTTTCATCGCCTTGTTGATGGTGCGGTGTTAGAGAATATGAGTCTGGTTTGCTGCCCCTGGGTCATGAGCTAGGTCCTCCGCGGGCCAGTCGCTGGAGCTCCGCGTGTTGTGATCGGATTTCTTTCATTACCAGATCCACCATTCGCTGGGCAGCTTCCTTGGTACGTTTCCCGGCTGCGAACTTGGAACAGTCTATGGGAGGTCCGTAGCACACATAGACTCGCTTCATGATTCGGGGGATGCGGCATCCGATCGGGAGCACTTCGTTCATTCCCATGATTGCCACGGGGATCACTTTGGCCCGGGTTGCTATCGCCACGAGGCCAGCTCCAGGTTTGCCTGAGCCTACCGACCCGTCTCGTGTCCGAGTGCCCTCGGGGAAAAGGGTCATCACACCATATCGTAGAACCTCGGTCATGCGATGCAGCGCATGAAAGTCGCGCCGGCCTTCACGCACCGGGATGCATTTCCAGTTGAAGGCCAACCACGCAAGCAGGGAACTCTTGAAGAAATTCTCGACCGCCGCCGGATTCCAGGGAATCAGTTGGGGTTTGAGCCAAGACTTGGGATAGAAAGCCGCCAAGCCCACCAGGAAGCTGTCAATCATTGACTGGTGATTCGACAGCAGCAGAGTGTTGGGATCCTCTCCAACATTGGGCTTGCCCACTACCGTGGTGCGGTTCAACACGAAGAACAGAAACCAGAACAGAGTCACGGTTACGTTCGTCACAAGATACGAGGTGACCGGCCAAACCAGCTGCGACAACCAGCCCAGCCGTGGAGCACCACCCGTTTCCTTTCGTGGCTTGCCAGAACGTACTTGCGGTGCTTGTCTCTTGAACACTCAGATCCTCCTACACCCCCGCATCAATCAGCTCACTTACGCGGACTCGCAGTCCGGCTAAAGGCGCATTGCGTACTGCAACTTGACCAACAGCTGATTGGATTCGAGTTCCCACTCCGTGGGACGATCGGCGACGTTGTGATTGTAGACTACGAACAGGTCTCCCAACGGATTGAACGTCCAACGCAGTCGCGTATTGGTACCAAGCAGACGGCTATCGTTGTCGTACTGCACGTAACTGTTGACCTGCAGGTCGGGTGAGAAGTTGATTCGGAGCCGAGCGCTCACGAGATCCTGGGTAATGTCCCCGGTCGAGAGGCTGCCTACATTGCGTTCGGCACCCAATTCGAGGGTGGCGGTCGCCGATGGCTTTACGAGAAACTGCACCGAGACCTGATGCAGGTGTCCATCATAGAATCCACCGAACCACCACGATACCCTGCCAGAGACGGGACGTTTGCTGGCTATATCTCCCTCGATCCGGAATCGCGTCCACTGATAGCTGCCCGGTTGAATCGCCACCCCTGCTATTTCATCCGCTTCCAACAAGCGTTCACCCTCTGGTACGATATTGAACTCGAATCGCTCGCCGCTCTCGAACAACCAGTTGATCGGTGCAGTGAACACCCTGTAGCTCTCCCATCGCCCGTCGAGATCGAGCGCCAAGGTCGGCTGCAACTCATGCAGCATCCAGCGTATCCACGGCCAGCCGGGACGGAACCTAAAGTTGGCACCACCACTCCACTTTTGAATCCCGTTCCTGGGTGTGAATCCCAGGGATGGGTCGAACCCGTCGCCAATCCACTTGTAGACCAGAGCGATGTCCCACACATCGTTGGGGTAGTCGATCTTCCCGCCAAACGCCTTCCTGTCACCTACCAAGCCTTCGCGATCGTTCACCAATCCCCAAACGCCCACAAGAAAATTCTTGTCACCGAACAGCTTGGATGTCTGATAGGTGGCGTCGACGCCGATCGTCCACGCACCAGCACGTCCTTTGGGATCACCCACCGTGGCAAGCACACCGATTTGCGACTGCTCCAGCACATTCTGCCTGACGCGTGCCACCGCCATCGAGGCAGCCGGGACCAGTTCTTCGACTTTGCCCGTCCGGGTCGCCAGCGCGCCAAAGTTGGTGTTGCCCATCCTACCATTGAGCTTGCCACCGACCAACAGCGGCACTTCCTCACCTTCGAATAGGCCAATGGTTCGCGAGTGGAAAGGCAGCAGGTCGACTGAGCGCCCCGAGGTCAGGCCCAAACCAAAATCGAAGATGTCCGATCCCTGCAGGAAGAAGGTTCGTTTTTCCGGGAAGAACAAACTGAAGCGGGTCAAGTTGGTGCGGCGGGTATCGACTTCCGTTTCTGCAAAGTCCGTATTCACCGTGAATGACGCAATCGCGTTGGATCCCAACCGCTGGCCGACGTCGAGGCTAGGCTCAATCGAGCCCCTCGTCGTATCATTGGCCGCCTCTTTCTCGAATCCCGACACCAACGCCGGTCGCACGGTCAGCCCCACCCCGAAGTTGAAATCGGGCAGGTCGGTGAGACGGCCGGCTCGAATCGACTGGGAGATCTTGGCATCACGGGTGGGGCTGGCCCAGCGGCTGGTCTCCTGCAGCCGCTCCAACCGGCGTTCGATGTTGAAGCCCCATTGCGTCACTCCCGACCCATATCCGAGGCTCTGGATCGGGATCCTTATTTCGGCCGACCATCCCGTCGAGTCCCGGTGAGCGGAGGCTTCCCAGATGGCGTCCCAATCGGGGTTCTCACCCTCTCCCTGCCGGGCGACCAAGGCATCATACCGCGCTCCGCTGGGGTTCAAGGCAAAGATGTAGCCGGAACGACCGTCCAAAAAGGTGTCGAGTATGATCTTTACGTGATCCTCGTTGCGCAGCTCCGAATCACGTGCTTTGGAGAAACTGACAATGCCAACGGGGTTGGGGTCCTCGCAGGCAACCCCGACTACGATCGTGGTGGCATCCGCCAGCACCCACGCCCTGGTGGCACCCACCAGCTCTCCACCTTCGACCGGTTCAACCATCGTCAGATTCGGGATGGCCACGGCCTCCTGCCATGCAGATTCGTTGAGTAGTCCATCGAGCCGCATGGGGCCGGCTAGCACCCCCACCGCTATACTGGGCCGCCCGTCGTTCTGAGCCAACGCTGGCTCAGAGCCAGCGGTACCTAGCAGCAAGGCCGTGAGAATGGAAAGCCCTGTGGATCGCTCGTACAAAGGCGCCCCCAACTGGTCCCAGTCGATGCAGCTCAGGCAGCGGTCTCGTAGGCGGGACCCCATGATGTAGTTCTCGATGCAAGAGGTACAGCAAGCAAGATCACAGCGGCAGTTGCACACCGGAAGCTTGCGCCACGGATTCCTGCAGATCGCTTGCGGAGCGATGTGGCTATTACTTGGCCGCTGGAGTGGCTCCGCCCCGGTTCGGCTGCGCGGTAACCAGTTGCGGTTCCAGCCACAATGACACCATGGTCTCGAGTTGATCGAGCAGCTCAGCAGGAGACTCCACGAAGTACTGGCCGATCGTGTCTTTGCCTCCCACAAAACAGGTGATCACGGTGTCCCTCTCAGAGCGCAATACCACTTCGAACATGCCTTCATCCACACGATCGTTGCCCCCGCAGAACACCAACTCGGCGTCGGCGTATGACTCGAGCAGTCGTTCCGCGACGCTCTGTTTGGTCAGCCTGGCCGGTCTCACCTCGATGACTCGAGCGCCGCGCAATACCGCATAGGGCAGACCCTTCAGGGTGTCCTCGAGTTGGGCGTACAGCTCCTTGGCTCGCAGTGATCCGAGCCTGGGATCGACCATGCGGTAGTGCCAGCCAAGCGCAATGCGCCCCCGCACGAGCTTGCTTCCGGGAGTGTGCTCTACAAAGTCTTCCAGGACCGGCCTGACTAGCGTATCGAGTACCGTGGGATCGATCTCCGGCATCGCTGGCCAGTCCCTACCGGGTTGCTTGATTGCTACACCATCCTCACATACCAACCCTATCGGGATGTCTCCCAGCCAGCGGTCCAACACCGCGGCCGGCCGGCGACTGATTACATAGACCGATGCCATTGACGCCAACTCGTGCAGCACATTACGGACTCGCCTATCAGGGGCTGCTTCACTCACCTGAGGCACGTGCGGCTGGAGCGTCCCACCGTAATCTAGAATGAACAGCCGCCGCTGCGGATCGACAGATCTCATCTGTACACCGCTCGCTGCGTCCAGCCTTCTCGCCCCGGCCCGCTGGCTCTCGTGAACCTCATCCAGCCGCTTGAGAAACCGCTCGGCCCATGCCTCCGACGTGTTCGCATACACGAATTCACCCATCTGCCGGAATTCCGACTCCGCGGTTCTGGAGTCGCAAAGTGCATCAGCGAGTACATCCGCCATGAGGCCGATATTGTGAGGATTCACTTGCCGTGCGCCCGCGAGGCATGAGGCAGCGCCGGCGAACTCACTCAATATCAGGGTTCCGGGGTTGTCGCTTCGGGCTGCCACGTATTCCAGAGCTACCAGGTTCATGCCGTCCCGTAAGGGGGTGACGAAGGCGACATCCGCCAAGCGATAGAGGGCCGATAGCCGCGTACGGGGTATCATCTGGTTGATGTAGACGAGTGGGGTGTGGTTGAATGTCCCATAACGGCCGTTGATGCGGCCCACCAACTCGTCCACCTCGCGCTTCAACTCCCGATATTCCCGAACTCCCGTGCGTGACGGTGAGGCAATCTGGATTAGAACCACCTTCGTCTGCCAATGTGGATTGCGTCGCAAGAATTCCTCGAAGGCGAGGAGCTTCTCCGGTATGCCCTTCGTGTAGTCCAGCCGATCTACACCGAGGATCACCTTCTTGGCACGGAACCTGGCTCGCAGGCTCTCGAACTCATCCTTCACTTCCGGCAGCTGGGCGAACGCTTGGATCTCCTCCGGATCGACCCCGATCGGGTGGACTCCCAAGTGCGTCAAGTGGTCCGGCAAGGCGATGACCTCCCGATCCGATTCGATCCCCAAAACCCTGAGGCATGCGTTGCGGAAGTGCTGAGCAAACTCATAGGTATGGAATCCAATCAGATCCGCTCCGAGCATGCCTTGCAGGAACTCTTCCCGCGCCGGCAGTGTGCGATACGTCTCATGCGAGGGAAACGGAACGTGGAGGAAGAAGCCTATGGCGCATTCGAGCCGGCTCTTGCGCAGCAACTGCGGCACCAGGGCGAGCTGGTAATCATGTACCCAAATGGTGTCACCCGGCTCAGCTAACTCCCGAACCGCGTCTGCGAATCGTTCGTTGACGACCTTGTAGCGGTACCATGCGGATCGGTCGAACTTCAGTCGACCCGAGATATTGTGAAATAGCGGCCATATGAGCTGATTGGAGAACTGCTCGTAGAATCCCTGCAGCTCCTTTTGAGCCAGGAATACCGGGCTGCCGAAACCCCTCAGCGCGGCGGCAGCGGCGGGTTGGAGTTGGACCGGCACGCCCACACCAGGCCAGCCGACCCAGGTGAACGCTCGTCTCCGGGCCACGCTCCGGAGCGCGGTCGCAAGACCTCCGGGACTGGGGCCTGCGTGCCAGGCTTCTCCGGTCCGAACCAACCGCACCGGCAGCCGGACAGATACTACTATGAGCTTGGATTCGCCCATCGCTCTCGGCCTCGCTGGACCACGCTTGGGACTTGACACGGCCGGCGACTGGCCGCATCCCTAGAGTCGGTTTGTCGCGCCGTCAATCGATAGAGTCCTGCGTTGCGCACGCCTCCGGAGGCAACGCTGCTACTACTAATCTACAAGCTTTTCGCCGCCATGGACCGCGCCGGTCCGACGTGGCAGTATGCGGCGTCGCGCCACTCCCTATCTTCAACCTGGCACCCCACCAATGGAAAGCGTCACAGCCCAACTGAGTTTTGCCGCCGGCATATTCGATCTGGACGGAGTGGTCACCCACACGGCCAGCCTTCACGCGCAAGCCTGGAAGCGGGTTTTCGATGAGTTTCTGAGAGAGTACGCGCAGCAAACGGAAGGTAACTTCATACCGTTCGACTTGCGCGGGGACTACCTGACGTATGTCGACGGCAAGCCGCGCTACCAGGGCGTGCAGAGCTTCCTAGAGTCACGTGGGATAGAACTCCCTCTCGGCGAGCCCAGCGACGCACCCAGCCACGCAACCGTCTGCGGGGTAGGCAATCGCAAGAACGAACTCTATAACGCCATGATCGAGAGCGAAGGCGTAGAGGTCTTCGCATCCACCGTGACCCTCATACAATCGCTCCGCAGCCGCGGGACCCGGGTGGGCCTCATGTCGTCCAGCAAGAACACTGCACAGATTCTGCTGCGCACGGGATTGGAACATCTGTTCGAGGCCCGGGTGGACGGCGTGATGGCCGAGCAGACTGGGCTCCGCGGCAAACCGCATCCAGACTCGTATCTCAAGACCGCAGAGTTGCTCGGCGTTCCGGCAGCGGATTGTTTCGTCGTAGAAGACGCTGTCTCGGGGGTGGAAGCCGGCAGGCGCGGCGGCTTCGGATTGGTGATCGGGGTCGATCGTGAAGGCAATGCAACTGAACTCCGCCGCGCCGGTGCCCACGTGGTGGTCGGCGACTTGGGGGAACTGACCGTGAACGAGATTGACGAGCAGTTTGTGCGACACCGCTATGAGCGCCCATCGGCTTTGGAACGATGGGACGCGATTAGCAGCGGCTGCGAGGGGAAGCGCATTGCCGTCTTTCTGGACTATGATGGGACGCTGACCCCGATCGTTGCGCGGCCCGAGTTGGCGCAGATCTCAGCAGCCATGAGAACTGTGTTGCACGGACTCGCGAATGTATGTCCGACCATAATCGTGAGCGGCCGGGGCCGCGAGGACGTGAGCGGACTCGTCGGGCTCGACAACCTCTACTACGCCGGGAGTCACGGGTTCGATATCGCGGGGCCGGCTGGCACGACAGTGCGCCACGAGATCGGCGCCGAGTACAGGCCGGTTCTCGAGGAAGTCGCACATGGCTTTGCGGAGCAGTTCTCCGACATAGAAGGAGCGCTGATTGAAGACAAGAAGTTCTCCATCGCCGTGCACTACCGGCTGGTTGGGGACGAGGATGTCCCGCGCATGGAGCACGCCGTCGACCAGGCAGTGGCGCAACATCCACAGCTGAAGAAGTCCCACGGCAAGAAGGTCTTCGAGGTACGTCCCCGGATCGAGTGGGACAAGGGCAAGGCCGTGCTGTGGCTGCTCGGCGCGCTCCACTTGGACTCACCAGAGGTGGTGCCATTGTATGTTGGCGACGACGTGACCGACGAAGATGCCTTCGCCGCGCTAAGGGATCGGGGTTTGGGGATCCTAGTCGCAGAAACACCGCGTGAAACGCACGCTACCCTATCGCTGAGAGACACGGACGAGGTCGGGAGGTTTTTGCGGATGGTGAGCTCGTGGCAGACTTCACAGCAGTCAGGTGAGGGAACGCAACGATGACAGACGACAACGAGAGATGGACCATTACATTCGAGGGCTACGACCCCAAGCAGGAAGGATTGCGCGAGGCGCTGTGTGCCCTTGGTAACGGCTTCTTCGTAACGCGTGGAGCTTCCGAAGAGGTAGCAGCCGACGGCATCCATTACCCAGGTACATACATCGCCGGCGGATACAATCGCGCGCAGAGCGAGGTTGCCGGACAGACGATAGTCAACGAGGATCTCGTCAATTTCCCCAATTGGGTCTGCCTTACGTTTCGGCCCATCGATGGTGATTGGGTGGATTTCACAACGATGGAAGTCGTGTCCTTCCGCAGAGAGCTGAATCTGCGCGAGGGAATATTGCTGAGAACCTACACGGTCCGTGATGACCGGGGCAGGACCACGGCAGTGACCAGCCGTCGGCTAGTGCACATGCGTTGTCCACAGGTAGCCGCGATTGAGTATCAGATCACTCCGGTCGACTGGTCCGGGCCGCTCCAAATCAGGTCGATGCTCGACGGCAAGGTCACTAACACCGGGGTGGAACGGTACCGCCAACTCAATCCCAACCATCTGAGAACGGTCAACAAGGGTACTGTGGCACCAGAGGGGGTCTATCTCCTGGTGAAGACCTCCCAGTCACGCCTGGAAGTAGCCCAAGCGGCCAGGACACGGGTGTTCAAGCAGGAACAGGAAGCGCACGTCCACATTACGACCGTGATCGAGGACTCGGAGGTGGGGCAGGTCTTTGCAACTGATGCCAGGCAGGGCGAACCGATCACAGTTGAGAAGGTCGTGGCGCTACACACATCGCGCGACCGCGGCATCACGGAGAGCGCGCTCGATGCCCGCCTGCAAATCACTACAGCCGGAAGCTTCGCCCAGCTGCTGCGAGCCCATCGAGCTGCGTGGCGCTCACTGTGGCGCCGAGCCGACGTGGAGCTGGAACTGGAACCAGATGCCAGGGACGGCAAACCGGACGACGGGGTGCTACTGCGACTTCAGATCTTCCACCTACTCCAGACGGTATCCGAAAACACTCGCGGATTAGACGTGAGCGTACCTGCCCGCGGGCTGCACGGTGAGGCCTACCGGGGCCATATCTTCTGGGACGAACTGTTCATCCTACCCTTCTACTTACAAAGCTTCCCCGAAATCAATCGGTCGCTGACGCGGTACCGCTACTTCCGGCTGACCGCAGCCAGAAGCTACGCTCGGGAATCCGGCTACCAAGGAGCGATGTTCCCTTGGCAGAGCAGCAGCAACGGCAGGGAGGAGACCCAATACGTTCACCTCAATCCGAGATCGGGAACTTGGGATCCGGACCACAGCAGGTTACAGCGTCATATAAATGCAGCAATCGTCTACAACATCTGGCAGCACTATCTGGTTACGCGGAGGCGCCCGTTCATCGAGCAGTATGGTGCCGAGATCATTATCGAGATCGCACGCTTCTGGAGCAGTATCTCGCAATACAACGAACAGACGGAGCGGTATGAGATCAACGGCGTGATGGGTCCAGATGAATACCACGAGAAGTACCCCGATGCACCCGAGGGCGGCCTGAGAAACAACGCCTACACCAATATCATGGCGGTCTGGTGTATCGAGCGTGCCCTGGAGGTGCTCAACAAGATCGATCCGGAACGGCGCCATGATCTCATCGACATTCTCGACATCAAGGACGAGGAGATTCAGAGGTGGCATGACATAACGCACAAGATGACCATTCACTTCCATGGTGACGGCATCATCAGCCAGTTCCAAGGATACGAAGACCTGGAGGAGTTCCGCTGGGAGGAGTATCGCAAGAAATACAGCGACATCCATCGGCTCGACCGCATTCTCAAGGCGGAGGGATCGTCCCCCGATCGCTACAAGGTTGCCAAGCAACCTGATCTGACGATGCTATTCTACCTGCTGCGGCCCGAGGAAGTGAAGCGGATATTCATCCAATTGGGATACGCCTTCGATGAGCAGACCATAGCTGGCAACATCCGCTATTACATGTCGCGGTGCTCCCACGGCTCGACGCTGAGCAGCGTCGTGTTCTCTGCAGTGCTGGACCGGATCGACCGCAAACAGAGCTGGGAACTGTTCCGACATGCCCTGCGCGCCGATTTCGAGGATGTTCAGGGCGGAACTACGAAAGAGGGAATCCACCTCGGCGCCATGGCCGGCACGATCAACATCGTGCTCAACCGCTATGCGGGCGTCGACACCACCGGCAAGACCATCGCCATCAACCCCAACCTTCCCAAGGCCGTCCGTAGTGTCCGTATGAAGGTGCAATACCGTGGCGAGTGGCTCGATGTGACGGTGACCAAGGACAAACTGCGCATCGAGCTGGAAGAATGCGCCGACGAGATCCTGGTGGTGGAGGTGAAGGAGATCCCCTACCGGATTGAACCCGGTGGGGCGCTGGACATCAACCTGTGATCAGGGTCCCGGACGAGCGGGACAAAAGCTTTCCCGAGGCGCAGAGAGCCCGCTCTCGCGAGCGGGCCCCCCGGCCTCCCAGCCTCTGGTTCAGCCAATCGACTACTTAACCGAGATCAGCCTCGGCTTGGCCTGCTCCGATTTGGGAAGCGCCACGTTCAATACTCCATTCTCGAATTTCGCCGTCACCTTGTCCGCGTCGACACTGCGGGGCAGCTTGAAGGACCGCTCGAAGCGACCGTACTGGCGCTCGATCAGGTGATAATCACTATCTTCACTGCCCTCTTCGAACTCCCGCTTCTTCTCACCGCTGATCGAGAGCACTCCGTTGTCCACCGTGACTTTGACGTCGTCGGAAGTGAGACCGGGAAGCTCGATGCTGACAGTGATAGCGTTCTCCTCTTCACGGATATCGACTACCGGCGCCCAGGTGCCCTGCGGCCGTCCCTCGGTTGCCGGACCGAAGAAGACGCCGTCGAACAAACGGTCAATGTGGCGCCGGGACCCCAGCCAGTCAGTCAGGGCCGGCGCACGGCTAGCACGCCATAGAGTCGGGTACATCATGATCAACATCCTCCTTAAGAAAAGGCTCCATCGGTTACGTTCGCCGGGTCGGTGACGCCCGGCCGTTTGCCAATAGGCACCATTGCATGTGCGATGCCATGGAAATGCCGCCAAAACGGCATAACCCATCCCGCTGCGTCGGTGTCATGATGTCATAATGGCACCACGGGGCCTGCACTTGGGGCAGTCGTGATGGAGAGGGGTGAACCAGGATGGTGATAGTACGTGACTAGGGGCGTGGCCTTCCCCGAAGCAGGCCGGGTGACTAGTCCGTCGGGCTGATGAGACCTTCAGGAAGGGCCCAGATGGATGGAGCAGGCTAGCGGCCCAACACCCGGGCAGTCTCCCTAATATCTGCGATACACTGCTCCATTCTGTCCATGTGGGTGCGGAACGACAGCACGCAGATTCTCATGGTGAATCGGTTTGTCAGCATGGTTCCCGTCAGATAGACTCTCTGAAGTGAGTTCACTCGGGCTATGAAATCGCGGTTGAGCTCGTTGAGAGCGTCGCTGCTCAGGCCAGGCCGTGAAAAACGGAACGCTACGATCGACAGTTGCGGTTCGGCCACGATCTCGATCCCGTCGATCGACCTGAGCTGTTCGGCGGCCCAGCGGGCGAGGTCGAGCTTCTCGTCCAAGCTTTTCGTGAACGGCTCGATTCCCAGGAGCTTCACGGGAAGCCAGACCGCCAAACCGCGGAACGGACGTGATAGCTCCGGCGAGATCTGACAGAAATCGACCAGGTCCTCCTCGTCCTGCATGGGTGGCATGTAGTCGGCGTTGACCGTGTGCGATCGCATGAGCGCAGTGCCGTCGCTCACCAGCAGTGATCCGGTGCCATATGGAAGGAACATCCCCTTGTGCGGATCGAGCACGACTGAATCGGATCGTTCAATGCCCTGCATGACCGCGCTGCCACGTTCTGTCAGCATGAAGAATCCGCCATAGGCGCCATCCACATGGAACCACATGTCGTGGTGTTCCGCCAGATCGGCGAGGCCCCACAGATTATCAACCGCTCCCGTATTGGTGGTTCCCGCACTGCCCACTACCAGAAACGGTGTCCGGTTTTCCGAACGGTCCTCTGCTATGCGGCGCTCCAACTCGTCGAGCCGGATCCGGAATAGATCGTCCGATCCAACCATCCGGGTTGCTTCCGCATGGAAGCCTGCGAGCATCGCCGCCTTCTGAACCGAATGATGGACCTGGTCTGACGCATAGATCGTCCCTTTGAGGAAATCGTCGGGCAGGAGCTTCCGCCGGGCTGCCACCACGGCCGAGAAGTTGGCCAAGGACCCGCCACTGGTGAGAAACCCTCGAGAATCGGGGCCGTAACCGACGATCTCGCAGAACCACCGGACCACATTGGCCTCGAGTTGGGCTAATCCGGGGGCCGCTACCCAGACACCCACGTAGCGGTTGACCGCATCGGCGATCATGTCAGCCACCGCTGAGTGCGGTATTCCCCCGCCGGGGATATAAGCCAGATAGCCGGGGCCTGCCGTGTTGAAGCTCTTGGGCACGAGTCGATCGAAGATCAGATCCAACACCTCGTTCGGCGAACAGCCATACCGTGGTAGCGGCTCGACCAAGGATCGCGCGAGTTCAACTCCACCTGCGACGTCAGCTGCCGGCTGTTGCGGCAGGGAGTCTATGTGTGGAGCGATACGGTCCATCGCAGCATTTACCAGCACCCGCAGCTGCTCGCCGGTCAGCTCGAGGGGAGATTCCATCGCGTTCATGGCAGTTCACCGATCTGACGTACGCCTTCCGCTGCGCTGGATTCTACAGGTTATTCGGCGCAAGGGAATCCCCTTGCTGCCGCGTCTCGTACTTCTTCCGCTTCTGCGGCCGCGCAATACCTTTCGCTCGACTACCGTATCACACCACCCTCCACTTCAACTGGAAGCGGCAGAATGAACAAACGGGCTCTCTGTCTGATCACGCTAACCACCGCATCACTGGCACCCAACATTGCTGCCCAGCATCCGGCTCCGCAGCGACCGTTCGGCACCCTACGCGAGCAGGCCCAGCAGCAGCAGCAGTGGTTGGCAGTGCGACTCGACTCGGTGCTCCCGCAGCTCATGCGGCAGCACGGGGTCGACATGTGGGTAGTCGCTATGCGTGAGTACAACGAGGATCCAGTCTTCCGTGCGCTCGTGTCACCGACGACGTTTGCCGCCCGCCGTCGCACCATCTACATCCTTTTCGACCGTGGACCAGAACACGGCCTGGAACGCCTGGCCCTAGGAGGGTCGAGCCAGGGCGGGCTTTACGAGGCTGTGCGCGGCACGCAGCAGGCGCCGGACGGCCGCCAACGTGAGCTCTGGGGACGCGATCAATGGACATTGTTCGCTGACATGGTGCGAGAACGCGACCCGAAGACAATCGCAGTGAACATCTCCGAGGAGCACAACTTCTCGGACGGGCTCAGTGCCGGGGAATGGCAACAAATGAGTGCGGCGCTGGACCCGGAGCTGCTCAGCAGGGTCGCGCACGCGGAGTTACTGCCGATCGACTACCTGTCGATCCGCGTGCCCGGCATGTTGCCGGTGTTCCGGGACATGGTGGGCTTGGCCCACGAAATCATCGCCACGGCGTTCTCGAATCGAGTAATCACTCCGGGCGTAACCACAACCGCCGATGTGGTGTGGTGGATGCGTCAGCAACTGAGCGACAAGGGCCTGGGCACGTGGTTCCAGACTTCAGTCGACATCCAACGACGCGGCGGCAGCCCTCAAGGTGAAGCGCCAGTCATCGAGCGAGGAGACGTGCTACACTGCGACTTCGGCATCACTGCTCTGGGTCTCAACACCGACACCCAACACATGGGTTACGTACTGCGACCGGGTGAAAACGACGTGCCTGACGGTCTCAAGCAGGCGCTGCAAGCAGCCAACCGGCTTCAGGACATTGTGATCGACGTTATACGCCCGGGTCGTACCGGTAACGATGCGCTGTCGGAGGCGCTCGCCGCGATGCAGAGCCAGGGGATCGACGGCACCGTATACAGCCACCCAGTTGGCGACCACGGTCACGGGGCTGGTCCATTGATTGGCCTGTGGGACCGGCAGGACGGTGTGCCGGGCCGCGGGGATGTGCCGATCAGAAGTAGCACCTGGTATGCGATCGAGCTGCAGGCCGGTACGCGGGTACCTGAGTGGGACAACCAGTCGGTCCGCATGATGCTCGAGGAAGATGCAGAGGTTGCCGCGGACGGGATCGTGCGGTGGATCTTGCGGCGACAAACCGAGTTCCACCTGGTGCGGTAGCCGGATGACCGAGATCGCACAACTCCGTACGCCAGCGCTGCTGCTTGACCGGGACAAGCTGGAGCAGAATCTCACCGCGATGACAGCACGGGCGCGGACCCTGGGAGTGGCGTTGCGGCCGCATATAAAGAGCCATAAGTGCATCGAGATCGGCCGACTGCAGCGCGGGCTCGGGGCAACCGGCATCACCGTCGCCACGTTGGCCGAGGCGAGGGTGTTTGCAGATCACGGCTTCGACGACATTACCTGGGCCTTTCCCATCATATGGAGTCGGATCGACGAGGCGCGGAAACTCGCTTCACAGGTTACGCTGCGGGTCGTGATCGACTCACCGGAGGCTCTGTATCGGCTGAAGGAAAGCGACTACCCGTTTCAGACTTGGATCAAGGTTGACTGCGGGTATCATCGGGCCGGAGTGGACCCGCGCGGTGAGGGCGGGCTACGGCTCGCCCAGGACCTGCACGACTCACCCAATCTCATGTTCGACGGTATCCTCACGCACTCGGGCCACTCCTACCACGCCCGGGGACGAGACATGCTGCGCAGTATTGCGGAAGAGGAGCGACGCGTGATGGTCGAGTTCTCGGACCGACTGCGATCCGAGGCCGGTGTGGATGTGTCCCGTGTCAGCGTGGGATCGACGCCGGCAATCAGTGCAGTCGAGGACTTGACCGGTGTCACTGAGGTTCGCCCTGGCAACTACGCGTTGTATGACTACAGCCAGACGGTCATTGGTTCGTGCGCGGTGACAGACTGTGCCGTCACCGTGCTGGCCAGCGTGGTGTCCTGCCCAACGGGAATGAACCACTCCGTCATCGATGCCGGCGCCCTCGCCTTGTCCAAGGATCCTGGTCCGAATCACGCCGCCGTCAGTACAATGGGAGAGATCTTCGACGACTACGCGGCCGGAACGCTGTTTCCGGATACGAGGGTTGTGGCGGTAAGCCAAGAACACGGCATCGTAAGCGGCAGGCTGCCGGTAGGGTCTCAGGTCCGGATTGTGCCCAACCACGCGTGTCTCGCAGTGTCGCAGTTTGATCAGTTCCACGTGGTGCGGGGCGACAACGTCGTAGACCGATGGAAGATCTGGCGTGAGCGGTGACGCCTGACGTCAGCCCTGCAGCTGTGCCACAGTCAGGTCGATCAGCTCAGCCGGAAACGTGCCTCCTAGTTCCAGGGTACCGCGGTATTTGACGATCGCTTCTGCGACCTCCGGAAAGTGCCGCGGCACGCGGGGCGCAATCCCGGTTCGCTCTCCGGAATATGTCGTGGAGGTCTGCCGCAGCAGCTCTTCCAAGTCAGGGTTGTCTCGCCCGTGTACCATGGCCAGGGCCGCGCCCGCAAGCAGGAGGTGAGGCAGTGCGGAGCCATCCGGCAGCCGGAATTCGATGGTGGGGGAGCCGACCAGACGGCCGTTCGCATCCCGGGTGACGACCGGGAGGCGCACTAGCGCCAGCCGATCGAACTCACCCCACACGATCGCGTTGGGCGCTTCCTTGCCTTGTTTGAGGCGAGCAAATGAATCATCCACCCGGTTGCCGAATGCCATCAGAGCGCCACCCAACTGCACCAAGCCACCGATGAGCCACCGGGCCGTCTCGCTCAGCTCGCCGTGGGCATTCTGAATCTCCAGACGTTTCCCATCCTTGATGGGAGCAAAGTGGAAGTGAAGGCCGTTCCCCGCGTGGCCCTCCTCCATCATTGGCGCGGTACTGCAGCGCATGCCGTTCTGGTGCGCGAGGTTGCGTAGCACCCATTGAGTCAGCAGAACACCCTCGGCTGCATCGGGTAGCGGACTGAGCGCTAACTCTATCTCATGCTGTTCCCAGATCACGCCGTGGATTTCTTTTGCTTCGATGTACCCCACCTCGGAATGACCGTACTTCACCGCCACTCCGATGTCGGCCAGGAGCGCCTGCGCGCGCCGTCGCACGGCCTCTCCGAAAACGAAGGGCGAGGTTGAGTGATAGCCGCGATCATCGGCGCCATAGATATCGTTCTCGTCGCGTCGCTTGCCCAAGAAATACTCTACCTCACCCAACGCCCACAGCTCTGCACCGGTCTCCCGCTGCAACAGCTCACACGCCCGTCGCAGAATGGTGTCAGGTGACTGAGGTAGGGGCGTTCCGTCCCGAGCCGCGTGCCAACACATGAGCACGAGCGTCGGCTGTGAGGAGAATGGATCGAGGAACGCACTCTCCACCCGGGGGCGCAGCACGATATCGGAAGCGTCGGGAGGTATGCCAGAACCCGGAAATAGGTTGGATCCATCCGCCCGCTCACCGCCCTCGATGATATCGGTGAGATGTGACACGCTGCGAGGTACGAAGTCGAGAGTCTTGAGCCACCCATCTCCCCCCACATGCATC
>Ga0209536_100007092_pt1 | contig 17035 bp, 13 predicted proteins | sample DeeMarSeWOR28_12_FD_187461 | JGI IMG/M metagenome (GOLD analysis project Ga0209536, IMG submission 187461) | Marine sediment microbial communities from White Oak River estuary, North Carolina - WOR-2-8_12 (SPAdes) (version 2) | ecosystem: Environmental > Aquatic > Marine > Intertidal zone >... | reverse complement strand
GATTTAGACCAAGATAGGGCAGAAATTCGCCCTCTCCCACCAGATCTGAGATACTTTCAGTTTGAGCCGTGGTCTCTGCTGAAATTCCTGGCAGTTGTCTCTGAAATAGCTCTTCAGGCAAATCCTGAGGCCGAATCTCATCACCATCGGAGAGGATTACCGCACGTTCGATGACGTTTTCCAGTTCACGGACGTTGCCTACCCAGTCATGCTGGTATATGTGCTTAAGCGCATCATGGCTTACACCCTTTGCGGGAAGCCCGTTGGCTTTGGCCACCTTCTCCAAAAAGTGGTGAACCAGAAGTGGTATATCATCTTGCCGATCTCTGAGCGGCGGAACTTTTATGTGGATAACCTTGAGACGATAATATAGGTCTTCTCTGAAGCGTCCGATTTCTACCTCCCGACTCAGATCACGGTTGGAAGCGGCCACCAACCTGGCGTCCACTTGCAAGGTCTTAGTACCACCCACCCGCTCAAACATCATCTCTTGCAGTACCCTGAGCAGCTTCACCTGAAGAGCAGGTGACATATCACCCACTTCATCCAGAAACAGCGTTCCGGTGTGGGCCAGTTCAAAACGCCCTTTTCGTTGACTGACAGCCCCGGTAAATGCGCCCCGTTCATGCCCAAAAAGCTCGCTCTCCAGCAGTGTTTCCGGTAAGGCTGAGCAGTTTACCGTAATGAACTGCTTGTCACTTCTGAGGCTATTAAAGTGAATGGCTCTCGCTATGAGTTCCTTGCCTGTACCCGACTCTCCGGTGATCAACACCGAGGCCCGAGTTTGCGCCACCTTTTGAATAATCTCATATACTTGGCGCATGACTTTGCTCTTGCCCACAATGTTGCCGAAATTGAAGCGCTCTTGCAGTTGCTGGCTGAGTGATCGGTTTTCTTGTTTCAGCCGATGCATCTCTATGGCTTTTCGGATGGTCAGTATCAGTTCTTCATTCTTGAAGGGTTTGGTGATGTAATCAAAAGCACCGCGCTTCATGGCCTTTACAGCCTTTTCCACTGTGGCGTATGCTGTCATCATAATCACCGGCAGATCTGGATGCCGGCTCCCCAACTGGGCGAGAAATTCCATCCCATCCTGACCAGGCATCCTCATATCGGTTATCACCAAGTCGAGGTCGTGGCTTGATGCGATCTCCAAGGCCTTGCTGGCACTGCCGCTGGTTATAACTTCGTAGCCGGCATCTACAAGAAGGGCCTCCAGCACCAGGAGATAATTTTTCTCATCATCAACAATCAGAATGGTTTCCATAGTTCTTGTCCATCGTGCATTTACTAGGCACTAAGCAGTATACACCAGGCACAATAGTAAACCTGCAATCCACAATCAAAGAAACTAGGAGTTAGGTGTCAGGTGTCAGGTGTCAGGTGTCAGGTGTCAGCAGTAAATGGTAAATCGTTGAAACCGTTAAAGTCGTTGAAACCGTTAAAGTCACTAGAATCGTTTTGAGCATTTAACGTTAGACTTGTAATCTCTCACCTCTTCTCCGTACCCCCTCCTCTCTCTTTTTATCAATCCAATCTGCCCTGTACTTTTTCAAATTCGCAATCCGAAATCCGAAATCCTTCCTCAGCTCGCCGCCAAATTAACTGGCAAAGAGATAATAATGGCCGTTCCCCCATGCGCGAATTCCGCCAGCCCTTTCTGCGGTGGGCTTTCAATACTCACTTTACCTCCATGGCTTTCGATTATACTCCGTACTATTGAAAGTCCCAGCCCCGTGCCCATCTTGCGGGTGGTGAAAAAGGGATCAAATATTTTTCCTATCAATTCTTGGGAAACGCCGGAACCAGTGTCCACTATAATCACCTCGAGGCTTTTCTCCTGACTGTCTTTGTAACGCGTGATTATCTGGATCGTCCCTCCATCGTCCAAAGCCTCCATGGCATTCACAAAAATGTTCAAAAAAGCCCGATACAATAGATCACCATCTGCGTACACTGGTCTCCCATTCTCAACAAAACTTCTCACTACTTTAATGTCTCGCCTCTGGAGTTCAACCTCCAGAAACTTGAGGTTCTTCTCCAGAACCTTATCTACTCGGCACTCGGAAAAATGTGGCGTAGTGGGACGGGCAAAATCCAAAAAATCCGTGACAATGTTATTAAGTCGAAATGTCTCCTCCATGATTATCTTACCGAGCTGCTTCTTTGGATCACCTTCCTCTGTTTTTTGATGTAGAAGTTGAGCGGTGGAGCCGATGATCCCTAGTGGGTTCCGGATCTCATGGCTGATACCGGCCACCATCTCTCCCAGCGTAGCCAGCCTTTCAGCATGGTGAAGCTGCTCTTCTAGCCGCCTCCGTTCGTCCGCTCTTCTGGCGATGATCTGCTCTGCCCGTTTTACGATGAGACGTAATACGAAAAAAAGTAGGCTCATCACCCCTATGAGGCTCACTATAATGATATTCTGGAAGCGGGTTATGGCTGAATAATCTTCGGAGATATCCTGGGTAATCTCGAAAACTCCAAGGATACGCCCTTGTTGTCGCGCCAGCGGCCTTTCCATCCTGAAAGGAATGTAGGTTTTCAACTCCCGTTTCTTTGCCATTGCTCCCAACTCGAAGCCCAAAAAGCTCCCTCGGGAGACAAGCCGCGATGAGGACTTGCCTTCACGCGCCAGTTTAAAGTCTATGCCGCCCAACCCGGAGAGCCCGATTAGAGAACGATCCGTACTATAAGTGATCAGCTCGTTCAAATCATACACTTCAACCCTATCGAGCTTGAACCCATGAATGGTATTGCGAACCACTTTGTCCATGCGCTCATACTGTTTTGCTTTGCCGAGCTCAATCCGACCGTATTTGAGCACTGTCGGCAGAACAAACTGAGTGAAAACTTGATGGTTCAAATTGGCAGCCACCAAAAGTGCGTATTGTTCACTTTTTCTGAGAAGTTCGCTCTTGGCCCGGTGCGAAATAAATATAGAGAGCATCAGAGTTGGAACGAGGATCACCACTAGGCTGGTCAGTGAGAAGTATTTGACTAACCGAAATGGTTTTATGCTTTCTCTGGCCTCAGCTTCCATTTGTTGAAATTAGCCCTTGTTTTTTCATATTATACACTACCGGCTAGAAGCTCAGCCGTAAAGAAAGTGCCAATCGATCTTTCCCGGGCTCCAAACCGATCGATAACCGATAGTCTTCCTTGAGCTCCCGGCGGTATCTCTGCTCTCGCTCCCGATTCTCCTCTCGTGCCGCTTGTGCCGCGCTGCGGATTCCTCCCACATACCAGCCCAATTCGAAAAAGACCAAGATGCCGCCGAGGACCGGACTGTCGTTCTTGAAGGCCACAACCGCTCCGGTTATAAAAATGGCGTTGAGCAAAAATGAGGAGATGGCCTGCTCTGGTCGACCCGCGTAGAGATGCCCCGCTCCGGGCAACACTGCGGAAAGCACTCCTGCCGTTTGAGGTGACTTCTCAGTTCTCTCCGGTCGCTGCTGCAATGCTTGGCTAATTGATTTTGCTCTGGAGTAATATGCGCTATCAGGCTGGATCAGGTCAAGGGTGGCAATTGCTTCGTCGTATTTACCGCTGTCGATCTGGAGCCACGCCAAGCTTAGATATATGGTATCAATTTCCGCATAGTCAGGGTAGTGCGCAATGAATTGTTTGGTCCAGTAAATGGCCTCCGGATAACGATTTTGTTCCTCGCGGGTCGCCACCATCTCCAGCAAAGCTTCGCGCCCAATTGTTTCTTCTGCTTTGCGTTTGTATAGCCCGAGAAAATGGCTGACAGCCTTGTTTGACCTTCCCTCCCGCCGGTAGCAGCGGCCAATTTGGAGTTCGGCTTCGGAAGCGCGAGGATCAGTCGGAAAAAGAAAAACAAAACGCTGGTACTCACTTAAGGCCCTGTAAAATTCCTGCTCCTGATACAGGTGATTGGCAAAATCCCACAAGAGATCCGCCCGCTCTTTGGCCCCCACCGGCTTGGCCAGGACGGCAATATACAAGACCAGAATCCAACACCAACTCGATCGGCCTAATAGTGTGGCGCGAACCATTGCCTCATCCGCTGCAGTTCTTTAGTGGACTTGTCGTCTCCGGCTACCTGTTCCAGGGCCTTCTCTATCTTTTCCTTTGTCTTTTCCCGGTTGTCCCTTCGTTCCACATAATCACTGTCCAACTCCCGGGCTTTACTGTAGGCCTTGGCTGCGTCCAGATAACGTCTCTGATGAAACATAGCCACTGCCAGATTGTATTGAGCCTTGCTGTAGTTCGGCTTTAGCTTGACAGCCTGGCGAAATTCCTCCTCTGCTTTCTCTGGACGCCCCTGTTTAAGATACACCACACCAAGGTTGTTATGAGGCGTGGGGTAAGAAGCGTCAGTTTCGATTGCCTTCAGTAGATGAGCCTCCGCCTCCTGCAAGTTCCCTGATTTCAGATAGTAGTAGCCGAGCGCGTTCCAGTAGGAAGCTTTCTGGGGTTGTAGCTCTACCTGTTTCTTGTAGTGATCGATACCCTCTGCTGAGGACAGTTCGCCATCCCTTGCCAATAAAGGCCCCGCAAGGAAGGAACTCAACAAAATCAGTATGGCAATACTTCTGCGGATCATAACTTATCTAGTCTTTGTCACATCTGTTTAGCCAGTCTAGCCGGTTAGATTAAGCGATCAGCGTTCAGCTGCCAGCTTCATAAACGCTAAGTGTATTGAGCTATGCGAACTCCGTGCCTAGTGCCTAGTGCTTAGTTGAAATGGCTGTCCTCTGTCCTCTATTCTCCGTCTCGCCGTTTCTCCGCGTCCCCGCGTCGTTTCTCCCCTGCCCTATGCTTTTTCAAATTCGAAATTCGCAATTCGAAATTCGAAATTATCTCCTCCTACTCCATGCTTTATTCGCAACGGACAACGGCCAGAAACCCCTCCGTCCTCTTTTTCTTGCCTTCTTCGCCGCGTCTCCGTTTCGCCCCCTCTCCGCGTCGTCTTGCAGTGCTTAGTGCCTAGTTCCTAGTGAAAAACCTGCCTACTGCCTACTACCTACTGGTTTTGGTTTGTCCTCCTGCGTCTCACGCTCTGCGCTTTGCGCTTTGCGCTCTGCGTCTTTAATTCTCCGGCGCCATTGATCCAGCCGTTCTTTGAGGCTCAACTCATAGCCTCGGTCTGTTGGCTCATAAAACCTTGTCTGCCGCAAATCTTCGGGTAGGTAACTTGTCGGGACGTGGGCCTCGGAATAATCATGCGGATAGCGGTAGTCTCGACCGTAGCCCAGTTTTCGCATCAGTTCGGTTGGCGCATTACGAAGTGCCATGGGCACCTTGAGACTCCCTTTTTTCTCTACCTCCTGACTCGCTTTGCCATAGGCGACATAGAGGGCGTTGCTCTTTGGTGCAGTTGCCAGATAGACCGCTGCTTCGGCCAGGGCCAAATCTCCCTCCGGCCTTCCCACAAAGTGAAAAGCTTGTTGGGCTGCCACCACCACCATGAGCGCTCTAGGATCAGCTAGACCCACATCCTCTGAAGCGAAACGTACCATTCGACGAGCAATGTAGAGAGGATCCTCTCCCGCCTCCAGCATCCTGGCAAGCCAATAAAGCGCAGCGTCAGGATCACTTCCACGCAGACTCTTATGAAGTGCGGAAATCAAATTGTAATGTTCCTCGCCGTCCTTGTCATAAATTAAACTCTTCTTCTGCATGGCGTCAGCCATCGTCTGAAGATCCACGCACCTTCTGCCATCCATGTCTTCCGCTGTGGTCAACACAGCCACCTCCAACCCATTGAGAGCCAGCCTTGCATCCCCGTTCGCCGCACGGATCAGGTATGCCAGTCCGTCTTCCTCCACTTCAGGGTTCAGACCGCCCAGTCCCCTGTCCACATCGGCCAAAGCGCGTCGGAGGATTTCCTTTAAGTCATTCTCACCCAGTGGTTCCAAAACCACAACCGGCGCCCGGGAAAGCAACGGTGGAATTACCTCAAAGGAGGGATTCTCGGTGGTTGCACCTATAAAGGCAACGGTCCCATCCTCCACATAGGGAAGAAGCAAATCCTGCTGGGCCTTATTGAAACGATGGATCTCATCCACGAAGAGGATGGTTGGTATGCGGTGCAAACTTGACTGTTGTCTGGCTTCATCCACCGCAGCTCGGACGTCTTTTACACCTGCAGTGACCGCCGAAAGGTTGATGAAGTGCGCTTCCGTATCTCGTGCTATCAACCGAGCCAAGGTGGTCTTGCCGCAACCCGGTGGACCCCAAAAAATCAAGGATTGCAGTCGGCCATATTTCAACAAGCGTCCCACCAGCTTATTGGAAGCCATGATGTGCTGCTGCCCCACAAACTCATCCACACTGCGGGAGCGCATGCGCTCCGCCAATGGCGCTTCCGTTGGCCCGCCGGCCAATATGAAAAAATCCTTTTGCCTCACCATTCATCCTAAGCAGCAACCAGAGGTCAGCTAACAGGAAAATGAGATTTTACTTTAGCTGCATGCTGAGAGCCGATGGCTGACAGCTCCATTATCACTAGTAATATCAAGGGATTTGAGCGAAACCTTACCCCAAGCATTACGGTTTGTCAATGCGATCCCGCATACCGCTCTGCCCCCTTTATTATTTCTTCGCGCTCGCTTCGCTCCGCTCAGTCCCCGCAAGCGGGTCCCAAGTTTCACACTTGTCATCTCGCATCTGACATTGCGCCTTTGAATATGCCACTATTAATGGCAAAACATTGAGATGAATATTGATAAATGCCAAATGTGAGCTGTCATATGTGAGAAGAAGAGCTGGTTGGGCTGCAAGGGATCTGTCTTTTGCGGGGTAAGAGTGATCCTTCCGACATTCTGTGCACTGAACAGCAACTACTCTCCTAAATAGGCCTCCCTAACCTTCGGGTTCTTCAACAAGGCACCTGCCTTGTCCTTGAGGACAACCCGTCCGGTTTCGATAACGTAGCCATAATCCGCCAACTCCAGGGCGGCCTGCGCATTTTGTTCCACCAGAAGGATGGTGACGCCCTGCTCCTGGCGAATCTGGCGGATGATAGTCATAATGTGCTCAACTATAAGGGGGGCCAGTCCCAAGGAAGGTTCGTCCAGCAGCAGCAGTCGTGGGGTGCTCATCAGCGCTCTGGCGATGGCAAGCATTTGCTGCTCACCACCTGAAAGAGTGCCCCCCACCTGTTTCCGTCGCTCTTCCAGAATCGGAAAAAGAGCGTACGCTCGCTCCAGAGCTGCTGCGATGCCCGCCTTATCCCGCCTCAAATAAGCCCCCAGAGCCAGATTTTCCTCCACTGTCAGCAGGGGAAATATTCTCCTGCCTTCCGGGATTTGAACTATTCCCCGTCGTACGATCACCTCCGGGGCAAGGCCATGAATGGGTTCTTCCTCAAACTCGATCTCCCCAGAAGTGATTCGCTGAATGCCACTAATGGACATGAGTGTTGTGGACTTGCCCGCACCATTGGCTCCGATTAGGCAGCAAATGGACCCCTCCTTCACCTCCAGAGAGACTCCCTTCAAGGCGTGGATCTGACCATAGTGGCTGTGAATATCTTTAAGCTTTAGCATCAGCAGAACCCCTGCCGAGATAGGCTTCAATTACTCTCGGGTTTGCTCTAATTTCATCCGGTGTCCCGTAGGCTATCAGTTCCCCGTGATCAAGAGCGTAGATATTGTCTGCCAGATTCATCATTACCTTCATATCATGCTCGATAATAAGCACGGTGACTCCTTGATCACGAATCCTGCGAATCAGCTGCATTAGCTGGGATGATTCCTGCGGGTTCATACCTGCTGCCGGCTCATCGAGGAGAAGTAACCGGGGGTGAGATGCCAGGGCTCGAGCCAATTCCAACCTCCGCTGCTCACCGTACGCCAAGGCTCCGGACAAATCGAAAGTCCGGTGTTCAAGTCCCACAAACCTTAAGATCTCCAGAGTTTCTTGCTCGATTTCATTTTCCTCATTCCGTTGAGAACGGGTCCGGAGGAGAATGGACCCAACCTGTTGATGCATCCGGCCGTGAGCACCTATCCTGACGTTATCCAGGACACTCAGACCAAGAAAGAGGCGGATGTTCTGGAAGGTACGAGCCATTCCCAATCTATTAATCTGGTCAGGACCCAACCTGAATCCGTAGAGCTGGCGCACATCGCGCAAGAGTAGTTGCCAGCTCAAGTAGATACTGAAAGGAACGGCAAAACTCACCCAAGGGAAAGCGAAATAGGCCAGGCGAACCTCGGTCCCCGGCAATGACCCCAGTGTTGTGGGGTGGGTCAACCACCAGATGGCCAGATAAAGATCGCCCAAAATGAAAACGAACATGACACTCCAGGCCCACAGTTGAAACTCCTTCAGACCCCTCACCACCAGCAGCCGGATACTCAGGATAAAAATGGCCAGCAGAGTCAGCTCCACTTTAAAGAAAGTTCGCGACAGGAAAAAAGACCAGAAAAGGGGAAGCCAGGCCAGGCTTAAGATAATGAAGATGAGAGACCAGCGTTGCACAAGTCCTGCCTTCCGACTGGACAGTTCCGGCACAACCGGGTTTCCTTGAAAAAACACCTGGCCGTCAGTGGGATAGTATAGGCCGGTAAGACAGTTAAAAAGGGTTGTTTTCCCCGCACCGTTGGGACCGATAATTCCCACAATCTTGCCGGTCACCACCTCAAGACTTATGTCGCTCAGGGCGCTAAGACCCCCGAAGACCTTGGAAAGACTGCTCACCTTGAGAATAGTGTCCATGGGAACCTTACTCCTTGCCTCCAGAAGTCGCCAATCGCTCTCTGGTTCGTGCCGCCTTGCTTTCCTGGGCTCTATCGAAGGGAACCAGCCCTGCTGGACGCCAACGCATCATCAAGACCAGGATTAAACCGTAGATCAAATAACGAGCAGTAAACATCCCCTGGGGCAGGATGGCCCGGAGAATCTCGGAGAGGGGAATAAGGATGAGTGCACCAAGCATAGTGCCGGCAATGCTGCCCATTCCTCCAAAAACTATCAGGCAGAGGATGAGAATGGACTCCCAGAATTTGAACATATCCGGGTGGATGAACTTGAACCATCTGGCAAAGAAAGCGCCGCCCATGGCGCCGATAGATGCACTGATGGCGAAGGCGATGATCTTGTAGCGAATGAGATTGATACCACAGCACTGAGCTGCTGTCTCGTCTTCTCGGATGGCAAACCACGCTCGCCCAAGGCGCGACTCCTCCAGGCGGGTAACCACCAAAAGCACTATCATCAGAAGCAGGACCACCAAATAGTAGAACTCCCAGGCCAACTTGAGAGGGTGTCCAAAAACGATCGGAGGTGAAATGCCCGGAAGTCCCATAGGTCCGCGGGTAAGCCAGAGTTCATTGCGGAGAACCAGAACCACCAGCTCAGAGAAGCCAAAGGTGACGATGGCAAAATAATCTCCGGTTAACCGCAGCGTCGGTGCTCCGAGGAGAATACCCCAGAGGGCGCCGTTGAGGGCGGCCATTGGTAAGATTACCCAAAAGCTGAGATCGAAATGGATGGTCAGCAGGCCGGCTGTATAAGCCCCTATGCCGTAGAACCCCACGTAACCCAGGTCGAGAAGGCCAGTGAACCCTGCGACAATATTCAGCCCCAGCGCCAGGATCATATAAAGTATGGCAGTGGTAATTACTCTAAGGAAATAGCTTGTGGAAGTGCCCAGGGGCAACCAGGGCAAAAGAAGTGCAAGGATAAGCAAACCCGTCAGTTTCCAACGGGGGGATATCTTGGACATTACACCTTCTCCCCCGTTACTTGACCTATTAGACCCGAGGGTTTAAAGATTATAACCAAGATCATAACAGCATAAGAAATGCCATCCCGATAGGAAGAAGAAAGATAACCCGCTCCCATAACCTCGGCTATCCCCAGGACACCCCCACCCAGCATGGCGCCGGGCACGCTGCCGATCCCGCCAAGTACGGCTGCGGCAAAAGCCTTGACTCCGGCAATATAACCCATGGTGGGGAATATGGCATTGTAGTATAGGCCAACCAGAATGCCGGCCATGCCTCCCATGGCAGAACCGATGGCAAAAGTAAACGAGATGACTCTATTGACGCCAATGCCCATCAAAGATGAGGTAACTTTGTCTTGCGAAATGGCACGCATTGCCATTCCGACTTTGGTCTTGTGGATAATTAAGTGAAGAATCAGCATGGAAATGACTGTGACTGAAAGGATAAAGATCTGCAGCCAGGTCAAGGACACATCGCCCGCGCTCAATGCCGGCTGGTAGAATATCTTTGGTAAAACTTCCCGCGGGTATGATTTGATCTGGGACCCCCAAATGAGCAGGGCGAGATTCTGTAGGAATATGGACATGCCTATGGCCGTGATTAACGCCGCCAGTCGCGGGGCCGTGCGCAGAGGGCGATATGCCACATAGTCAAGAACAACTCCTATTAGGGCACAGATCAAAAGTGTCGTCAGGAAGGCGATAAAGAAAGGGAGGCGTAATACAGTCACCTGGGTGTAGGCCAGAAATGCCCCCAACATGTAGATCTCACCGTGGGCGAAGTTGATCAACTGAATCACGCCATAGACCATGGTATAGCCCACAGCGATTAGAGCATATACTCCCCCTAGAGTGATGCCGTTAACCAGTTGTTGGAGAAATAGGCTGGATATATCCAGTAGATTCCCCACCAGAACTCCTCGATGCTAAAAAAGGGCAGGTCAATTATGACAGTCTGCCCCAACCATGGAAGAAAGGGCAACCTAATAATGCTCCTCTATCCCTAATATTGAAAAAAGGGCAGGCCAAATGTTGACCTGCCCTTTAGCCCCATCCAACGGTGCTTACTGCAATTGCCCAATGGAGCTTGCCCACTTGCCGCCTTTGATTTCTTTAACGAAGGCAGATTTGAGGCAATCACCGTTTTCATCGAAGTAGGTCTTGCCGGTGACTCCCACGTAGGCATTGTCCGGAGAGTTGATGCCAGCCAGATATGCCTGAATCTTTTCACGATCCAGCCCTACAGCTTTGATAGCATCTGCAGCCATGCCCACCGCATCGTAGGTGTTGGCGGCAAACCAGTTGGGCTCCTTGCCATAGACCCGCTTGTAAGCGGCGATGAACTTGGCAGCCTTTGGACCCGCCTTGTCAGGCAGAAACGGCGTGGTCACGAAGAGCCCCTCAGCGTCGGGATTCTTGACCATGAGGTCGTCATCAAGACCATCTGCCCCGAACAGTCCCGCCTTGAGACCTAAGCTCGCGGCCTGGGAGGCAATCAAGGTTCCCTGGGGAGCATAGCCGGGGACGAAGATGGCATCGGGCCTCATCATCTTGAACTTGGTGAGCTGCGGTTTGAAATCAGTGGTGTCCGAGGTGTAGGCCTCAGTGCCGAGGATCTTTATGCCTCGTTTCACCGCTTCTTTCATAAAGGCACTCATCAAGCCCATGGAGTAATCATTGACCTCGTAGAAGACGGCTATCCTCTTGAGGCCTCTTACCTCATCTACGTAGCGGGCCAGAAATGCGCCCTGGAAGTCGTCCCTGTAGACATTGCGGAAGTAAAAAGGGCTCATCTTGCCGATATCCACATTTGTGGAGGCAGGGGATATGGCCGGCAGCTTGGCCTCCCTGTAGATGGGCAGGGCAGCCAGAGTCGAGGAACTGCAGAGATGACCCACAACTATCGCTACCTGAGGATCACCGGCCAGCTTCGTGGCTACCGTGGCCGCTTCCTTTGGATCACACAGATCATCTTCCAAGACCACCTTCACTTTTTTGCCGTTAATTCCACCGGCGGCATTTATCTCAGAAGCCTTGAGGGCAGCTCCGTTCTTCACCCCTTCACCAAACGAAGCAAGCTGCCCTGTAAATGGTGACGCCACGGGGATAGTAATGGTATCCGCCCATGCCACCCCGGTCATAAGGACTAAAGCAAGGACTAAGCACAACAGTCTTTTCATAATACCCTCCTTCTCATGAGATCTTTAACCCTTCTTACCCTAAGATCCATTCAATATAATAACCCCAATCAATAAAAAATGGACCATCCCTTTACAGCGTCCTAAGAATGCTCCAGTTCGCTCTGTTGAAAATGCTTCGGCTCGCCCTATTGGATAGGGTTCCCTTCGGGAAATTCAACAGGGCGAGCAGTTTCCCCGTAGTCCGACCCAGGCGAGAATGCAGGGAGATTCAATCAATAGTGCATAACAAAAAGGCAAAGCCAGTGTCAATTTAAAAATCCGTACCTGAGTTACCCCTGTTTTTGTTCTTTTATGATTTGCCAATCTTTGAATTTAAATCGGCTATATATTTGGTAAATAATGCTGTCTAACAGATAGGGAACAAGCTATGGATTTACCGTGGTAACGTAGGAGAACTTGCCGTCCTTGACCCTGTTGATTACCAGGCTCTTGATCGTATTGCCATCCTCGTCGATGTTTATGGTCCCGGTGACCCCCTTGAAATTCTTTGTTTGAGCCAAGGCCGCCCGCACTTTCTCCCCCTCTGTAGATTTGGCCCTCTTGATCGCCCCAGCAAGAATGAAATAGGCATCCGCACCAAGGGCACTAAATGCTCCCACATTCTTCTTGTGTTCTTTCTTGAAGTTTGCGACAAACCTTTCGCCCAGCTTGGTGGTAATGGCCTCCGAGCTGAAGTGACCCGTAAGGTAGGCTCCTTCCACTGCCCCACCACCGATTTTAATGAGTTCTGGCGTTTGGGCTCCGTCAGCCATCAGAATCGGCACCTCGATCCCCAAGGCTCTTAGTTGCTTGGCTACGAGCCCACCTTCAGTATAGTAGTTGGGCATATAAATAACTTCAGGCTTAGCCGCCAGAACCTCAGACAGTTGACTCCTGAAATCACGATCGCCCGTCTGGATATAGGAGGTAACGAGTACTTTGCCCCCTATTTCCCTGAAAGCTTTCAGAAAGAGATTGCCCAACCCCACACTGTAGTCCGCCTGGGCTATGTCCACAATTACTGCAGCTGTCTCCGCGCCCATTGCTATTCTGGCCTGCCTGGCAGCTACTTGACTTTGAAAATAATCATCGAAACAAGCGCGAAACACGTAATTCTTGTCTCGGGTGACCAGAGGATTGGTGGCAGAAGGTGTAATTAAGGGAATCGTATATTTCTCAGCAATGGACCCGCCCGCCAGAGCAGTTGCGCTTGTAGCTCCGCCGATGATAGCCACCACTTTGTGTTCTGTGATCAAGCGTTCCACAGCATTGGCCGCCCCAGTCTGCTCAGTCATGCTATCTTCTAAAAATAATTTTACCTCTCGGCCCAAGATCTTGCCCATCATCTTATGGGCTGCCTTTATACCCCGCCACTCCATTTGGCCAAAGGTAGCAATATTACCGGTCATGGGCAGAAATACGCCGATATTGATGTGCTCCTGGGCCGTGGCCGGTGTAGCCCCAATGCAGACCATGGCCACAAGCAATCCGATGGTGATCATTTTCGCCATTTTTCTGGCTTTCCAGCTGATTGGGTGTGAGCGGATTCTACCCAAAACTTCTCCCTTGCAATGAATCCGGCGGATGTATCAATCTCACCTGAGAAATCAAAGACAGAGAAAGAAAGGCAACGCTATCATAAGGCCGACAACAGTGTCAATGCACCGACAGCAAAGCCAATTAACATCTGACATCTCTAATTTCACATTTGGCATTTGGCATTTTTCAATCTGATGCGATGCTTGCATGGCATCAGACCCCAATGCGAAATGATAAATGCTAAATGTGCAATGAGAAATGATCTCACTGCTTACTGTAAGATACCGGAAACTCCACAGTTGGCGGCTTGGCGGGTCTCAGCCATCCCTGGTGGACTTCAGCCACAAAAAGAGGTCTTTGACTCGTGCCATCCTTCCGGAAGAAAAGGGGGCCACTGAGTCCGTTAAACGCTGTGTCGGGTCCCGAAACTGCGCGGATGGAGCGAAGAAAAGCAGTTCTTCCAGGCCCGGAGCGATCTAAGACCTTAAGTGCCAGCCGCATTCCGTCATAGCCGGCTGCAGCTATCCAGTCTGGACGACGTTTGTGGAGTAACTCGAATCGGTGGACGAATCCGCTCTCCTTGGATTCACCCGTCTCCAGCAGGATGGACTGGCACACAAGCAACCCCTCTGCTGCCTGGCCGGCCATCTCATACAATTCAAGCTCTCCCAGTTGATCTGGCCCCAAGACCACTCCAGCCATCTGGTGTGAGTGAAGTTCGATCAAAAACATACTGGCAGCTTTCGGTTGGGCTGCGAGAAAGATTCCTTCAGGACTGGCATCCTTGAGCAGTTTTACACCCCGGGCCGCTTCCTCCGGACTAGAATTGACCGATACATTTGCCACTAAAGCCAAGCCCAAGCGTGTGGCTGCGGCAAGGAAAGAAGCGCTAAGAAGTTTCCCGTATGCTGACTGATCACTGATAATGGCTAGACGGGTGAGACCGAGCCCCTTGTTGGCATAGGCAGCGAGAAATGCAGCCTGATCGCCATCCCCATACAGCAGAGGAAACAGATATCGGCTTTCATCCCTTCGAATATACTCAGCTGAGACGGTGGGATTAATAAGTGCAAGGTGCGCCTTTCGATAGATGGGAAGAACAGCGCGAAGCGTCTCAGCGCATAGGTAACCAACCACCGCGCATACTGACGTATCAGCCGCAATTCGTTCCGCAACAGAAATGGCCCCCACAGAATCACAGGGTGAGTCATACAGGACCATTTCCACCTTCAGCTCAGCCGACTGCCCCCGCGCTTCCTTGATTGCCATCTGGGCCCCAAGCTGCAGCATCTGTCCTTCCCCCATCAAGGGGCCCGTATGTGGTACCACTACTGCAATCTTTGCAGGACCGCTCCAGGTCGACTGATCTTCTTGCTTGCCGCAGCAGAGAAGCAAAGCACTCAATATGAGCAGAAAGCCGGTGCGAACCGAAACGGAGACACGGCAACGAAACTCATACCGCATTGCCAAGAGAACATTTCGCATCTGTCATTTCTCATTCTGCTATTCACAATCAAAGAATCTAGTAGTCAGTAGTCAGCGGTAAACGGTAAATCGTTCAAACCGTTGAAGTCGTTAAACTCGTTCAAATCGTTGAACTCGTAAGATCGCGGCTGCCTGCCCGCCATCGCTCTCGCTCAGGCGAGGCGGGCGGGAAAACCGCTCCCACAAGAAAACCTTCTGTCCTCTGCTTAGTGCCTAGTGCCTGGTTGAAATGGCTGCCAGCTGCAATCTGCCTGCTGCCTGCTTTTTTAAAATCCGTAATCCGTAATCCGTAATTTACCCTCTACCCTATGCCCCATGCTCTATGCCCTATGCCCTATGCTTTTTCAAATCCGCAATCTGCTATCTACTTTCTGTTTTTCCTTTTCTTCCTCCCTTCCCTTCCTCGAAACACAATACGCAGGGGTGTCAGATCCAGGGAAAACGCTTTTCTGATTTGGTTTGTCAGGTAACGCTGGTAAGAAAAGTGGATTGCCTCCGCGTGACTGACAAAAAGTACAAAAGTGGGTGGTTTAGAGGTCACCTGGGTCCCGTACAAAATCTTGGCTCGCCTTCTGCCATGGAGCGGTGGCTCATGACGCGAGACTGCGGCTGCCAGAGCGTCGTTGAGAGCCGCAGTTTGTACCCGGGTGGAATACTGGGCAAAAACCTTGTTCAGGGTAGGCAGCAGGTTCGAAACCTGGCTGCCGGTTAAGGCGGAGATCCTGAGTGTCGGGGCATACGGCATGAATTTCAAAGCATTGGCCACTTCATCGGTGATTTCTGCTACCTTTTTGGTATTCTTTTGCACCAAATCCCATTTATTGATTGCCACAACCGCACCGCGGCCCCGATCGTGAATATAGCCAGCGATACGTACGTCCTGCGCCGTTATTCCCTCGGAAGCATCCAGCAACAAGACCGCAACCTGGCACCGGTCAATGCTCTTCAAAGCTTTGAGTACACTGAACTTTTCAATCTTCTCTCTGGTTTTGCTCCGCCTGCGAATGCCGGGTGTGTCTATTAGAAGGTATTCCTCATCATTCAGGGTGACACTGACGTCGATGGCATCCCTGGTTGTGCCGGGTATATCGCTAACCAGCACGCGCTCTGAGCCCAAAATACGATTTACTAGCGAAGACTTCCCCACGTTTGGTCTGCCAATAATGGCCATTCGGATGGCCTTGGTCTCTTCCTGCCCAACCGTCTCCGGAGGAAACATCTCTTCCAGACCATCCATCATGTCCCTGACGCCATAGCCGTGAGCAGCCGAGACGGGAAATAATTTCTCCAAACCAAGTTTATAGAATTCGTAAATGGCACTCTCTTGTTCTGGCCCGTCGATTTTGTTCACCGCATAGAGGACAGGTTTGCCGGACCGGCGTAAGAGATCGACAACTGCTTCATCGCCAGGATGCAATCCTTCTTTGCCATCAGCGAGAAAGATCACCAGGTCGGCCTCCTCCACAGCCAGCTTTGCCTGCTGACGCACTTGCATCTTGATTGGGGTCTGGCCTTCCCCCTCCTCAATACCCCCGGTGTCCACTAGGCAGAATGACCGCTCACCCCACCTGACCTGGGCAATTAAACGATCACGAGTGATGCCGGGGGTGTCGTCCACCAGTGCCCGGCGGTCCCGGCAGAGCCGATTGAACAGCGTTGATTTCCCCACGTTGGGTCGACCGACTATGGCGACGATCACCGTAGCACTGTTATTTTGACCATTCATCTGCTCATCCAGCATCTTTGGCCGCTCTAGGTTAGCTATCAGCTGTCAGCGATCAGCTAAAAACTCGCAATTCGAAATTTCTTCCCCATGCTCCAAGGTCTATGCTCTAAACCTTCTCAAATCCTTAAATTCCTTAATTCTAAATCCGCAATCTGCATTCCGAAATCCCAAATCCCAAGCACCAAATTACAAATAAATCTCAAATTCCAATACTCAATGACCCAAACATATTTGAAATTCTCTTTTTTTATGATGATGTGAAGGTTCGGGATTTTGAATTTTGATCATTGTTCTTTGCCCTTCGACCTGGCTCAGGGTGGTGAGTGCTTCGACTCTGCTCAGGACCGTGAGCCTGTCGAACGGCTTGTCGAACCATTTGTTATTTGGGTTTTGTGATTTGTA
>Ga0209536_100007091_pt1 | contig 17040 bp, 13 predicted proteins | sample DeeMarSeWOR28_12_FD_187461 | JGI IMG/M metagenome (GOLD analysis project Ga0209536, IMG submission 187461) | Marine sediment microbial communities from White Oak River estuary, North Carolina - WOR-2-8_12 (SPAdes) (version 2) | ecosystem: Environmental > Aquatic > Marine > Intertidal zone >... | reverse complement strand
AAAGATTCCCGCGACGACTTTTCTTCGGATTCTTGGACTTTCGCGTGACCGTGATCTGGCTGGAGAGTTTTTCGAAACCACCGAACTGAAACTGGACGGGTTCAAGAAGGGCGCCACCAAAGCCGCCGACCTCCCGAACTACATCGGCGAGTCCGTCGTCGAAGAGCTCCACGACACCGAGAAGGACAAGAAGATCGCCTCGCCCGGGACGAAGGTGACCAAGAAACTCATCGACCAGGTCAAACAGGCCGGCATCAAGAAGGTCGTGCTGACCGCGGCCGAGGCCTACCGCGAGATCCTGGGCCGCTGCCTGGGCGAGGACGTGGTCGACAAGTCTACGGGCGAGATCCTGGCTGCTCTGAAAAACGGATAGAAGCTTGCCATGAGAACGACGGCGAACATGACAAGGATGGATTTGATGACGGCGGCCGGAGTCAGGGTGGCGTACATGTGAGGGTCAAAGGCCACGCCGACGAAAGCGAAGGTTCCTCCCATCCAGGAGATGTCCCAGCCGACGTGCTCTAAACGCAGCGACCAGAGGATGCCCGCGATCCCACCGCTCAATGCAGCCATGAGTGAGAGGAAGATGGTCTCGTAAAGGATAAGGCATACGACCGACAGGGGGCCGACCCCCAGGGCTCTCATGATGCCAACCTCTCTCGTCCGTTCGAAAAGGGACATGAGCTGCGTGTTGACGATCCCGAGGGAGGCCACGGCGAAGATGATGAAGAGTACGATGGTCATACTGCTCGAACTTAATCTCAGGTACTCAGCCAGTGCAGGGAACAGCTGTTTCCAGTTCTCCACTTTATATTTTTTCCTGTCCAGTGCCTTGCTGAGTGCGGAGGTCGATGTATCAAGTTTTTTGGGATCGCTCAGCCTGACGGCTACTTCGTGGATTTTGCTGTCCATCACCAGGAGCTCCGACAGGTCCCGGATGTTCATGATCACACCTCCGCGGTCCAGCCCCTCCCCGATGCTTTTGAGCGTACCCGACACAGTGTAAAGAGCATTTCCCAGGGATCCGTCCGCTGCCTGCGTGAGGACCACGATCTCGTCACCCGGTCCGACGGAAAGGGTCCTGGCCAGGTTCCTTCCGAGGACCACCCGTCCCCTTCCACCCGCCAGCCAGGTGCCCTTTTCCAGATGTTCATGGAGTTCGGTGACAGAGCTTTCCAGGTCAGGATCGATCCCCCAGAGCTGTCCTCCTGCTGACTGCTGGCCTGAGCTGACAAGGGCAGTGGCGAAAACCCTGGGAGATGCCGTTCCGAGGCCGGTGGCTGTAACAGCGGCCAGCAGAGCCTGGGGGTCGTCCATGGTGTCGTATATGGAATGGTCCTCGAGATAATCGGGGTGGTGGATCTGGACGTGTCCGGTTCCCAGGAGGGTGGCGTAGTGGACCATCTGGTCCAGCATCCCGTCCGTGAGGGTGTAGCCTACGATCATCATGGTGAGACCGAAGGTCATGGAGAAGAGGGTGATGATCGTCCTCCTGGAGTTCCTCCATAAATTACGCCACGCCATCTTGATGAGGATCACTGGACAAGATCCTTTCGAGTCAGGGTCGCGCGGGAGAAAAATTCCGGTGTAAGGCCCAGACCCAGTTCAAGGGATTCATAGGTGATCACGGTCTTCTCGTCAGGTTTGTCCTCGGGAATGAGGCTCATGACCGTTGGTACGAGCCTGCCGCCCAGGGTTTTAACGCTGCTGAAGGTCATGGTCCTGGAGAGTTTCCCATCCTCATCGTAGTAAAGGGATCGGGTGGGGATCAGCGTCTCCTGGATGACGGTGATGACGATGCGGCCCCAGACGACAGGTGCATCAGGTTTGGGGGTGAGGGTCAGTTCATAGACGTTGCTGCCGTCCCTGGGCCCCTCAAAGGTGACCTCGGAGACATAATCCTCGGACATGCGGCTTTCCTTTACCAGATCGTCGTTGGTGAAATGGCTGCCCATCCAGTTGGCCATCATCATGGAGGTCGGGACCCGTATGACCCGGTTAACCCTGGGCAGAAAGTTCCATATGTCCTGCTCGGACTTCAGTGTGGCCACCCCCCGGTCCTTGGGCGGGTAGGTGATGACAAAGAGGGACCGTTCCTTTCCGAGCGACCATGCCCGGAGTTTCATGGACCGCTCATAGTTCTCGGTCACGACGTCCATTGCCATCTCGGCGAAACTGGATTCCCCCCGCCAGAGGTCGTCCACCTTTTCCAGAATTTCTTTGGCGGTTGCTGCACTGGAAATCCTTGAGCTGAAAATGCAGATGAGGAGAACCAGAAATACTGATATCGATCTAACTCTTTTCATTATCACCCGTCCCCTGGCACAATTCACCGTTAAAGAAGAGCGGCCTATTTGAGGCTCTCCTCCATCAGGTACTTCATAAAATGGTCCACCTGTTCCTGAAGGTCGAACTGACCTCCTGTGGCCATGTAGTCCAGGCAGATGCCGTCCAGGAAGGCAGTGAGATTAATGGCGATGAATTCCGCATCCCTGGGATCCTGGATCCTGAAGGAGCCCGTCTCCATGCCCTCCAGGAGGATCTTCTCGATGGATGCCACCCCGCTCCTGAAAATGACCTTGAGGGTGTCCCCGTAGTATGTGTCGTGAAGTTTAGTCATGAAAAGCTGAAAAATGGATACCACGAGGCGCGGCATTTTTTCATCGCCGAGGAACATGCTGATAAAGGATTGAACGTAAAATCTGAGACGCTCCCCTGGATCAGGGATCTTTACCAGTGCCTTCTCCACATCTGCGATCATCTGCTCCATCCACAGCCGGATGGATGTGGCGATGAGCTCGTCTTTGGATGGAAAATATTCGTACAGGGTACCTTTGCCCACACCGGCAGTGACCGCCACCAGGCTCATGGAAGTGCCGTCGAAACCTTTTTTGGAGAACACACTCATGGCGGCTCTGGCGATGTCGAGGCGCTTCTGATCCTTGTCTATGATCCTGGCTGCCACCATAAAGCTCCCTGTCAAGGAATGCAGAATGCAGAACGTTATGACCCGCAAAAGATATTTGTATCAAGAAGCTGTTTGGGCCTGGGTTCTCAATTCTGGATTCCACATCCTGCTCTTATTATGACCGACCGGTCGGTCAGTGTCAAGGGAACAGGAAAAATACATACTTATAGAGCGGAGAATGCAGAATAGGATCTGGAAAATCCCCGGGCAGAAATTGAGGAGCAGAGATTTCTCAACTTTAAATATTTGAGATTCAGCAAAGCCCAACCCGGCTGCGGGTGAAGATGCCATCTGTGTACAATAAATACACAAGTGTCTATTAAAATCACACATACTTGTGGCCTGCCACGGCGCAGGGCAGGGCAACAATCTTCTAATGTATTGTTATTAAAAGCGTATTCTACTCTTGCTCGCGGTCTGCATCATGGTATAAATATTGCAAAACTAACCGGTTACCATATTTTTGCGACCGCGAAAAAGGGATCCTGACCCTATATATACATACCCTCACCAAGACGGAAGCGAGAACAACCTTCGCTGCCGCTAACCATCGAACGACAGCTTGAGAAAGGAGTGCTGCAATGAACCTGAGACGGCCCAATGCAAGTACCGCCACCGGTACATTCAACCGCGCCAGGAATGTCGTCCCCATGTCGGGACTGTGCGTCGACTGCCTCGACGGATGCCGCGGCGGGTGCGAGGTATGGTTGTCCTCCTTCCGCGGAAGAGAGGTGATCTATCCGGGTCCCTTCGGGCAGATCACGGCCGGTGCCGACAAGGACTATCCTCTCGACTATTCCCACCTGAACATCCACGGCTATGCGGTGGGTGCGGAAGGTATGGCCAACGGCCTGAAACCCGATCCGGACGATGCTATCTTCCCCAACGTTGATGTGCAGACCGAATACGGTTGGGATAAGAAGGTCAAAATGAAGGTTCCGGTATTCACAGGCGCCCTGGGGTCCACCGATATAGCCCGTGTCAACTGGGAGCACTTTGCCGTGGGGGCTGCCATCAGCGGTGTGACCCTTGTGTGCGGCGAGAATGTGTGCGGGATCGATCCCGCACTGGAGCTGACCAAGGAAAAAAAGGTGAAATCTTCACCTGAAATGGATCGCAGGATCAATACCTACAAGAAGTTCCATGAAGGGTTCGGTGAGATCCTGGTCCAGATGAACGTGGAGGATACAAGACTCGGTGTTGCAGAATACGTTCTCGAAAAGCACGGCCTTGACACAATCGAGCTCAAATGGGGACAGGGCGCCAAGTGTATCGGCGGCGAGATCAAGGTAAAGGAGATCGAGAGGGCCAGGGAACTGGCGCGCCGCGGTTATGTTGTCACCCCTGACCCCAATAACCGTGAAGTGGCGATGGGTTACGATGACGGCGCCATCACCGAATTCGAACGACACTCGAGGCTTGGCTTTGTCAGCCGGGAAGCGTTCATGGCTGAGGTGGAACGCCTCCGGAAGGTCGGGTTTGCGCGTATCACACTGAAAACAGGCGCCTATTCCATGGTCGAGCTTGCCATGGCCATGCGCTGGTGCTCTGAAGCCAAGATCGATCTGCTCACCATCGACGGCGCCCCAGGCGGTACCGGTATGAGTCCCTGGCCCATGATGAACGAGTGGGGCGTCCCGACGCTTTATCTGCAGTCCCTCGCTGTCGAGTTTGCTGACAAACTCAAGGCCCAGGGGCTCCGTGTGCCGGATCTGGCCATGGCAGGAGGCTTTGCCCACGAAACCGATGTTTACAAGGTCGTCGCCATGGGCGCTCCGCACTTCAAGGCGGTCTGCATGGGCCGGGCCCTGATGATCCCGGGTATGCTGGGCAAGAACATCGAACAGTGGATCAAGGAAGACAACCTTCCCAAGACCATCTCCAAGTACGGGACGACCGTGGAGGAGATCTTCAGCAGTTACGAAGAGGTCAAGGAGAGGTACGGTAAGGATTTCAAGGATATCCCCCTTGGGGCCCTCGGGATCTATACCTTTTCCAGTAAATTGGCTGTCGGCCTGCAGCAGCTCATGGCAGGCGCCCGCAGGTTCAGCCTGCCGGTCATCGGGCGTCGGGATATTTTCTCCCTGACGGAGGAGTGCGCCAGAGTCACGGGGGTTCCCTATGTCATGGATTCCTACAGGAAAGAGGCGGAGGCGATACTGGAAGGAAAATAGAAAAATAAACGGGTAGACGCCATATTTTTCCATATTCAATTGATTTTGAAAAAACACGGGCCGGCTGTATCAAGCAGCCGGCCCTGGCTTTTATGAAAAACCTGTGGAAGGGTTCTCTTATTGATACCGAGCTCAACGGCCCGGCTGGAACTTACATCGGTACGTATTTCATCCCGTTGGGAAGCATGTCTTCGGCCGGGGGTTCACCCTTATTAATGCGAAAGATACGGCGTTTGCAGTCCTCCAGCCTGGGCCCGTGGCAGTACAACGCGACGAAACCGTCGTAGGCAGCACCGAGGGTGTCCTTATACTTATTGAAAAAGGCACACCCGTTAAGGAATTCGCAACCAGCTGTTTCATCGGACATCTGATCACCCTCCTTCCGAAAAACCCGAACAGTTATTGTAGGTTTGTCTGCCTTATATCCCTTATATGACTGGGGTACATATTACCTCGGTGCAATGGGGATGTCAATATTGTTGTATGTAGTGTTTTTAAAAAATCAGCCAATGGAAATGGCGATAATAGAACTGAAACAGGGCCAACCGCTTTTTTCAACCGCCCCTGTTTTTTGGAATCTGGAATTTGTGATCTGAAATTAGATCTTATTCCATCTGCACAACGTCCGGTCCAGTACCTCCACCCCTTCATAAAGGGCCACCCCAAGCAGCCCCATTCCCACGATGCCGGCGTACATGGCGCTGTAGTCGAGACGGCTCCAGGAGTCGAGGATAAAAAAGCCGAGTCCGTAATTTGTCGCGAAGGACTCAACAAAGAAGAGCACGGCAATGGCAGTCCCGATAGCGATCCTGAGGCTGGTCAGAATGTTGGGGAGCACAGCCGGTAGAACAAGGTGAACCGCTTTCTGGGTCCTGTTGGCCCCCAGGCTCCGCATGGACAGGATGTGTTCCCTGGGGATCTCCCGGGCTGCATCGCGGGTTGTGACCAGAATCTGGAAAAAGAGGATAAAGGCTATGAGAAAGATCTTGGAACCGTCCCCTATGCCAAAAACCAGCAGGACCAGAGGAAGAAAGGCGATCTTGGGTACGGGGTAGGTCAGGTATACGAGAGGCGATGCCAGCCGGTCGACCCGCTTGATGCGTCCCATGGCGATCCCGACGGGCACAGCGGTGACAAGGGCGAGGACCAGGCTTGCGAGGACCCGGTAGGTGGAAATGAAGAAATGGTTCGTCAGGGGTCCACTCATCAGTTTGATGAAGGATACGAGAACGGACAGGGGACCGGGAAGGGCCTCCGTCCTGAGCATAAGGGCAGCCCCCTGCCAGAAAACGAGAAGGAACGCCAGGGCCAGCACATAGGGTCCCGTTTTCCCCTTCCCTGGTTTCACTAAAGATCCTCCACGATCCGTCGGATCTCACTGCACTTTGAATGAAAGGCTTCGGTAAAGCGATAGGAGCCCTTCCCCATTCCAGGGTTTTCCAGCACGGTGACAACCCGTCCGGGGCGGGGGGAAAGGACCAGGATCCTCTTGCCGAGGAACACCGCCTCCTCGATGCTGTGCGTGACGAGCACAAAGGTGAAGGTTCTTTTCCACCAGAGACCGAGAATCAGATTTTGAAGCGACTCCCGTGTGATGGAATCCAGCGCGGAAAAAGGTTCGTCCATGAGGAGCAGGTCCGGTTCCGTGGCAAGGGAACGGGCTATGGCCACACGCTGCCTCTGCCCCCCAGAGAGTTGCCCCGGAAAGCTGTCGCGGACATCCCAGATGCCGACATCCTCCATGAGAACCTTGACCCTTATGGATCTTTCAGCCCTTTTCACACCGCGTATGGTCAGGCCGAGACAGGCGTTTTCAAAAGCGTTCTTCCATGGAAAAAGACCATGCTGCTGAAGGATGAGGCTTGTTGAAAGACGCACCGAGGACAGTGGCTCACCGTTGACGACCACCTGTCCGGCGGTGGGTCTGAGCAGGCCTGCCAGGAGGTACAGGAGAGAGGATTTGCCGCACCCGGTCGGACCGATGATCACGCAGGACGACCCCGTTTCAAGGGAAAGATCCACATGGGCCAGAGCCTCATGATCCCCTGCATCGGTCAGATAGGTGACGCTGACATCGTTTAAGTTAAGCAAAAAGGTTCTCCTTCAACCGGTGAACAGTGAATCGTGAACTGTGAACAGGGAAGACAGGCGCTCAACAAGTCTTAATCAGCCAACCCGATATCTACCGTCCACTAATTGATTATAATACCATTGACATTAAGACCTGCAGTTGGTTTTCTTTTCACCATTCACCATTCACCATTCACCATTCACTGCCCTTCTCTCATATCCACACTCACCGTATTCATCCCCTCGGTAACCTCCCTGACGACCTTTTTTTCAACCCCCAGAGGATCGTAGCTCAACAAAAAGGTGTGCTGACCCACAGGAACATCCTCGATAAAGACCGGAGTCTCGCCCTTGCTCTCTCCCCGGAAGCTTACCCTGGCCCAGGGTCTGGCGCTGATCCTGACGATACCGGTAGGTAGGGGCGCAAGTGTGACAACGAGCCGGTCAACACCCTCGGCGGGGACCTGAAAACTTTCATCGCGATACCCGTACAGATTGGCTTCAAAACTCCGCTCAGACCCGCCGGAACCTGTCCGGATAACGACTGGGCTTTTTCCGATGAGGATCCCGTCGGCCAGTATCCGGGCGCCCGGCGGCCTCGATACGATGGTTACGGGATGTTCGAAGGACGCCGGCTCGGGACCTGAGGCCGCCGGTTTTGCTTCGCCGGGCATAACCTCCGGTGCCACGGCGAGGCGGGGCCCCGTGGGGATGGGAAGAAATAACATACCAACGACCAGAATAATGGCCGCAGCACCCATGGCCAGAGACAGCCTGAGGCGGGACTTCATGATCCGTGGTCTTGTCGGGGCTGTCAGGGATCCTTCAGGTCCCGCTGTCTCCGAGACCATGGTGCGGATCCGTCCGGCCAGGGAGGCTGCGGCTGACGGCACGGTCAGCGGTTCCAGGATTTTCATGACCGCTGCGGCGCTGTGGGGCCTATGTCCGGGATCGAGATCGAGGAGCTGTTCCACCAGGTCGTAAAGACGCGGGGGCAGGCCGGGGGCGGCTTCCGGCAGGGGCCGATGCTCCGCTTTTCCTATGGCGGCGATGGTCGCCCCCTCGCTTCCGCGATCGAATGGGTGTTTGCCCGATAGCAGTTGATAGGCGATGATGCCGAAAGAAAAAAAATCCGTGCGTCGGTCAAGCTCACGGCCTTCCATCTGTTCCGGCGACATGTAGGCCAGCTTTCCCCTGACGGTGGCGCTGGCTGCGGAGTCGTCGTGTACGGCGCGCGCGATCCCGAAATCGGTGACCTTTACCTCCCCTAAAGTGGACACGAGAATATTATGAGGATTGAGGTCGCAGTGGATGATCCCTCCCTTGACTCCATCGCGAATTTCGTGCCTGTGAGCGTGTTCAAGGCCCCGTGCAACGGCGTAAAGTATGATAACGGATTCCTGCAGGGAGAGCTTCTCCCCGGGAGCAGAAGGGCGCAGGAGCCTTCTCAGATCAACGCCCGACACGTATTCCATTTCAATAAAGGGAGTTTCATCGATGATGTCGAAGCCGTTGACGTGAACGATGTTGGGGTGTTTCAGGGAGGCGGCCATCCTGGCTTCCCGTGAGAACCTCCTCCTGAAGGATTCCTCCCTCGCGAGATGGGGAAGGATGACTTTAAGAGCCACCTGCACCTTGAACCCGTCGGGGCCGTGTTTGGTGGCTCTGAAGACTTCCCCCATTCCTCCTATTCCGATCCGCTCGTGGAGAATGTAGTTGCCGAAGTGACGGTCCATGGGGAAAAGGTAGCAGAAAAGCGGTGAACGGTGAACTGTGAACAGTGAATGGTAAAGAGTGAGCCGTATACGATGAACTGTAAAATAAAATCGCTTATTAATCCGCTGTTTCAATTTGTTGACGAAGGTTATTGAAAAAGGTAGGTTCAACGGCCCGGTAAAAACCGTGATTCGTAATTTGTGACTCGTGACTGGTTAAAAAAACCAAAATGCAGAAAACGGAACGCAGAAAATATCATTTATGAACGGAATGACCGGGCATTAGGAATTTTCCTTTTTGGATCTCGGATTTTAGATCCTGGATCATGATAATTTGAAATTTGAAATCAGGAATTGCATTTATGATCGATCTCCACACCCATTCTACCGCTTCTGACGGTAAGCTCACACCGGCGGAGCTGATGCGGCATGCAAAGGCGGTTGGCATCGAGGTCATAGCTCTGACCGACCACGACACCCTTTCGGGCCTGAAGGAAGCGTCCGAGGAGGCTGCCAGAGTGGGCATCGAGTTCATACCCGGGATCGAGATCAGCGCTGAATACAACCCCGGCACACTGCATATGCTGGGTTATTTTGTTGACCCTTCAGACACGGAACTGGAGGAAACCCTTTCTTGGCTGCGGGGTGGCCGGGACGAACGGAACCACATCATCCTGGCAAAACTCGCTGAACTGGGTTGCCCCCTTGAATGGGAGGAAGTGGCCGCTCTGGCAGGCGGGGAAAGTATGGGACGACCCCATATCGCCACCGCCATGGTGAACCGGGGTTATGTGGCCACTTTCAAGGATGCCTTTGACCGGTATCTGGGCAAGGGAGCAGCGGCCTACACAGACCGCGTAAAAATGACCCCTGAGATCGCCATCGAGCGAATCAGGTCCGCTGGTGGACTTCCGGTGCTTGCGCACCCGCAGACCCTGTCCCTGACGGAAGTTGACCTGGCGGAGCTCGTGGGCCGTCTCAGCGCCATGGGACTCGCCGGTATCGAAGCTTATTACTACAGCCACTCCGATGAGGAGACAGCGCTCTATATCCTGCTGGCAGGCAAATACGGACTTGTCCTTACCGGAGGAACCGATTTTCACGGCCCGGGGATGCTCGATACAAATCTGGGGGTCGGCCGCGGAAATATGAAGATACAAAAATCTGTTGCCGACGACCTTAGACGGCGGCATCTTGAAAGCTCCCCTCGTTGACAGGTGAAGAAATAGTGCATAAATTCAAGGATCAATTGAGAATTCAGGATTCCGGATTGAGCATCAACTGACAAATCGTGGAAACTGTGTATAGCTCTATTACTCCATTCTCAGTGCGCAATCAGGAATTCATTTGATTTGAGGAGATCGCAATGCCCACTTACGAATACCAGTGCAGCAAGTGCAGGAAAGCGTTCGAGGTCGTACAGAAGATAACCGATGACCCTGTCAAAGACTGCCCGGAGTGCGGGGGATCCGTTGAGCGCCTTATAAACGCAACGAACTTTATCCTCAAGGGAAACGGCTGGTACAAAACCGATTACACCCAGCGGGAAGTGCCCTCCAAGGTTGAAGGGCCCTCATGCAGTGCCGAAAAGAACAAGCCATCCTGCCAGGGATGCCCCGCTTCCAGCACAGACTGATGTCTGACGGATGGGCTTGTGATAGCCATTGTGGGGGGAGGTAAGGAGCAGCGAGACCCTTCGGTAGGGAGGTCAGATCGAGGTTCGCCTAAACTCCATCTCCGCATCGCTCTGATCGTCCTGTTTTTTGCCGTCGCCGGGGGGACAGCAGGTTACATGATCGTCGAAGGGTGGGATTTTCCTGACGCCTTTTACATGACCGTTCTGACCATCTCCACAGTAGGCTACGGTGAGGTTCACCCCCTTTCCGTTTCAGGTAAGTTCCTCAGCATCTTCATCATCATATTAGGAGTAGGTTCAGCGGGCTTTGCCGTAGGTACAGCGGGCAAACTCATGCTCGAAGAGCGCATCAGAGCTGCTTTCGGGAGGAGATCCATGAAATCGATCCAGAAGCTGCAAAATCATTACATTATCTGCGGCTTTGGCCGGATGGGCCGCATCATATGCGAGGAGCTCAGCGAAAGGGGGATCCCCCTGGTTGTGCTCGAAAACAATGATGATGTTCTCGATGAGCTTGAGAGGATCGGATATCCTTTTCTGAAAGCGGATGCCACAGTCGACGAGGAGCTGATAGCGGCCGGTATCGAAAGGGCATCAGGCCTGGTATCGGTCGTGACGGATGATGCCCAGAATGTTTTCATCGTTCTCACCGCACGGGGGCTTAACCCGAAACTCACAATTGTAGCACGGTCGGCGGCTGAGGAATCCGTCAAGAAACTGGTCCGGGCCGGCGCCAACAAGGTGATATCGCCCTATTTCCTGGGTGGACACAGGATCGCACAAGCCATCATGCGTCCCACCGTACTTGATTTCCTGGAGAACATCATCCAGAACAAGGAACTGGAACTCGTTCTCGACGAGATCCATATTGCTCCAAAATCGAAACTTGTCGGGACCACCCTGGCTACCTCAGGTTTGAGAAAGGATTACAACATCATTATCCTGGCCATCAAGAGGGCGACCGGATCCATGGATTTCAACCCTCCCTTCAACACCGAGATCAAGGCGGGCGACACCCTTGTGATCCTGGGGGGGGGAGCCGATCTCGAAGATCTGGGTGCGGCTACCGGGAGCTCATGACCTGTTCCTCACTTTACGGCAAGGCCGGTCTGAAGGACCTTGTCCAGGACCTCGAATTCCTGGACAGCTCCGGTCTTTTTCCCGAGGTCTACCTGTCGGGGGAACTCCTCGACTCCCTCGCCGAGGACGACATATCCGCAATGATCAAATGGCGGGAGGATGGCAAGGGAATCACATTCCATGCTCCCTTTGTCGACCTCGCTCCCGGAGGATTTGACCCGAGGGTCCTGGAGATCACCAGACTCCGTTTCTCCCAGGCCATGGAACTTGCTGAAAAAGTGGGACCGAAGCAAATGGTTTTCCACCCCGGCTTCGACGAGTTCCGGTTCGCTTTCCGCGAAGAATTGTGGATCGAAAACAGCCTCCGGGTGTGGGGCGAACTCCTGGAGGCGGCAAGCAGGGTCAATACCCGGATCTGTCTCGAAAACGTTTTCGACACACGCCCCGATCACCTGGCCAGGTTAAGGGAAAGGCTCGGCGATGAGCTGGGCTTTTGCCTCGATACCGGTCACTTTCTGATCTTTTCCCAGGTCCCCCTCCAGGAATGGCTGGATGCATTCTCGGACGGCCTATTCGAACTGCACCTTCACGACAACGACGGTCACCAGGACCTGCATCAGCCGGTAGGGGAGGGCGCCTTCGATTTCAGGCCCCTTTGCCGCGAAGTCCAGGACCGGGGCCTTGAACCGCTCATCGTCCTGGAACATCACTCCAAGGAAGAAACAGCAAGATCCCTCATGAATTTTCAGCAGATGATTCTTGATCTTGAATCGCTTCCCTGAATCATCTGTCAATTGTTTTCAACAGACAAATTCCCTGGCAGGTGAATTAGGTATTTATGAAAGTATACAAAAGAGCATCCGGCAAAGGGACGGTCCCTTTGGAAACTTTGCTGGACAGGGTGGAAAAACCCTCGCGGTACCTCGGAGGGGAGATCAACGCGGTCCACAAGGACCCTACCGAGGTGATCCTGAGGGCCTGCCTGGTTTTCCCTGACCTTTACGAAGTGGGAATGGCCCATCTCGGCACACAGATCCTCTACGGTCTCGGCAATGATCTTCAGGGCGTCCAGGTCGAACGCGTCTTCCTCCCGGGTTCAGACCTCCTGGCGCTCCTACGTGAACATCACCTTCCTCTTCCAACGCTGGAATCCAGGACACCACTTGCCCACTGCCACATTCTCGGTGTCACACTGCAATCGGAGCTGACCTACACGAACATTCTGACGATCCTGCAGGCAGCGGGCATACCTTTTCATGCCGGGGACCGCTCGGAGGACCACCCCGTTATCCTGGGAGGCGGTCCGTGCGCCTTTAACCCGGAGCCCCTGGCGCCTTTCTTCGATCTTTTCTACCTCGGGGACGGGGAGATCCAGTGGACGGAAATGCTGGGTGTCCTGAAGGGGAAGGCGCTGGCGGGCGCCGGCCGCACTGAAAAGATCGAAGCTCTGAAGAGTATGCCCGGGGTATACTGTCCCCAGGACTTCGAACCGCGGTATGCTCCCGACGGCAGCATCGAGGAGGTTATGACAAAATGGGAGGGAACCACGATCGGACCGTCGACCATTGAATCCCTGGATGTCTCCTTGCCGGCCGCCTCCTTCATCGTTCCCTTCCTTCCCCCCATCCACGATCGGATCAACATAGAGGCCACCCGTGGATGCACCAGAGGCTGCCGTTTCTGTCATGCGGGTATGGCCTACCGACCCACCCGTGAAAGGGGAGCCCGATCCCTGCTCGAAGAAGTTGACAAAGCGCTGGTGCTGACCGGCTACGAGGACCTTGCCCTGACAAGTCTGAGTATCGGGGACTATGGTCCCCTTGACACTGTCCTTGAAGCGGTCATGGACAGGCATGGCAGGGATCGGGTGTCATTGTCCCTGCCTTCCATGCGCATCGGCGGATTGACGCCATCGGTCGCCAGACAGATCCAGCGTGTGCGCAGGACCGGCTTCACCATCGCTCCGGAGGCCGGTACCGAGCGCCTGCGCAGGGTTATCAACAAGGACTTTTCCGACGAGGAGATCCTGCAGACGGCCCGCTGGGTGTTCAGCCATGGCTGGGAGGCAGTGAAGCTCTATTTCATGATAGGGCTGCCTTCGGAAACTGACGAAGATCTGGGCGGGATCGTCCACCTCGTCAGGACCATCGCCGGGGTGGCCCCCGGCAAGGCCAAGGTCACTGTCAACATATCCCCCTTCGTTCCCAAGGCGCACACGCCCTTCCAATGGGTCGCCCAGGACCCGGAACCCGAACTGAAAAGGAAACTCGCCTATCTTCAGAAAGAACTGAAGGGTGGCCAGGTGCAGGTTCGCTGGAGCAGGACCGACCTGGCTCTCCTGGAAGCCACTCTTGCCAGGGGCGACAGGCGAATAGCCCGGGTGATCGAGGCGGCATGGCAGGGCGGAGCGGCCATGGACGGTTGGGAGGAGCACTTTGACTGGAGGATATGGAGCGACGCTTTTACCGCGTCGGGCCTGGACCCTCAATGGTACTCGTCCCGTGAGAGGAACCCCCGGGAAATCCTGCCCTGGGATCATCTGTCGTGCGGCGTCGATCGCGGTTTTCTGATCTCGGAATTCGAAAAGTCTCTCGCAGCCGAAGTCACGCCGGATTGCCGCGAGGTCGGATGCCTTGACTGCGGGGCGTGCACCCCCAGGCAGAAAAAAACACTGCCTCCGCTCAGGACGCCCCTGACAGATCCTGATCTCCAACCGTCTCCCCAACAGGGAACGCAGGAAGCCGACCGATCCATGAGAAGGATCAGGATCGTGTTTAAAAAGACGGGAGATCTGAGATACCTGGGACACCTGGAGATGGCCCGGATGTTCGAAAGGGCCTGTCGTCGGGCGTGCATCCCTCTGGCCTTTACCGGCGGGTACAGCCCCAAGCCCCGGATCACCTTCGCCCTGTCACTGCCCACGGGCACAGAGGCGCTGGCGGAGTGGCTGGATCTTGAGCTTGCCGAGGCATGGTCCGCCGAGGAGGTCATGGACCGTTTGAACGAGCAGCTGCCGTCAGGTATCGAAGTTTCTGACTCCTGGAAGGTCCCCGTGGACGTGCCGGCACTGAACGGCAGAGTGAGGTCCATGACATATGAAGCGCGCCTCCCGGAACCCCTTGAGGGGATGGATGACCTGGTCCGGGACCTCATGAACCGTACCGCGGTTCCGGTAGTCCGCGTGAAGAAGGGAAAGGAGCGGACCCTTGATCTGAAGGACTACCTTCTTTCCATGAAAGCGCCGGATGACAGGACGCTGATCTTCTCCCTCGCTCTGAAGGGTGAGGCGGGCAGTGCCCGCCCCCAGGAGGTGCTCCGGGCCGTTATGGACAGCGGTGAGGGCACCCTCTCCCGTATCCGGCTGACCCGCACCCATCTTACTTTCGCCCTTGAGCAGGACAGGGCCGGCGGCCGGCCAGGGTGGGCGAGGATCTGGGATTAGGAGCCGTGAATGGTGATTCGTGAACCGTGATCTGTGATCTGCAAGCGACAAGGTGCAATCTGTTGACCTCACACTTTATTTAATTATCCTTTCACCAATCACCAATCACTGCCCCTTCTCCCTGATTTCCCGTAATTTACTATTTTTATTACTGACTTAATTGAAAGTTATTGCTATCTATAAGGTACGTTGATCCAGAGAATGCTCAATGGGGTAATTTAATAACCATGAGATATCTCAGAAAATATTTCGGCAAACATCCGGCCAGCAGTGAACTCGCGTGGAATGTCCACGATATGGAGATTCCTGCCACAACTTTGGATCGGGGTTTTTATCCTCGTGACTTCTGGCTCCCCCTCGACAGGCTCGGTACGCTGAGTTTGGTCGCCGGGCTGGGCACCGGATACTGTCATTTAAAACCAACGCGTTCAAAGAGCGTTTACGGATTTAACTCGGGATTGAAAGGTTCGTATAATGGGATCGGAAATTATTATCAACACCAACGAGTTCGAGACAAGGGTGGCTCTCCTGGAGAACCGCCAGGTCTCGGAGATCTCCGTGGACCGGATAAAGGATCGCGGAGTCACGGGGAACATATACAAAGGTAAGGTCGTCCGGGTACTGCCCGGGATGCAGGCGGCCTTCGTTGAGATCGGCCAGGAGCGGGCCGCCTTCCTTCATGCGTCGGACATCGTTCTGGACATGGGGGAGTACGCAGAGATGCTCAGCGAGGCCGAGATCAACGGGGATGACGAGTTCCCGATGATGACCTCGTCGGGTCATGCCATTGAGGACCTGCTGAAGGAGGGGCAGGAGGTTCTCGTTCAGGTCACCAAGGAACCCATAGGCACAAAAGGGGCGAGGGTCACCGCCTATATCACTTTGCCAGGCAGGATGCTCGTGCTCATGCCCAACCTCGTCAAGGTGGGGGTTTCCAGGCGGATCCAGGATCCGGAGGAGCGGGAAAGGCTGCGAAGCATCATCACCGCTCTCAAGCCCGGCGGTGTGGGGTTCATCGTCAGGACTGCGGCCGAAGGGGCCTCCGAGGAGGAGATCCGCCAGGATATGGATTTCCTGGTTCGCCTGTGGGACACCATCAAAAAGCGCAGGCCCCGGTCCCGGGCCCCCAGCCTCCTCTATGCGGAACTGGATCTCACTTTCCGGATCCTGAGAGATCTGTACAGCTCGGATATCGATGCCATCTACGTTGATTCCAAGGAGGAATACAAGAAACTGGTAGATTTCACCAGGAAGTTCATGCCCGGTCTAAAAGATGCCCTGTCCCTTTATGAGGACGATGAGCCCATTTTTGAGCATTTCGGTGTGGAGCTGGAGATCAATCGCGCCCTGGGGAAGAAGATCTGGCTCAAATCGGGAGGGTACATCGTCATCGACCAGACGGAAGCCCTCACCGCCATCGATGTGAACACCGGACGGTTCGTGGGCCGGCGGAACCTGGAGGACACCATCGTCAAGACGAACATGGAGGCGGTCCAGGAGGTCGTCTATCAGCTGAGGCTGCGCAATATAGGCGGGCTCATCATCATCGACTTTATCGACATGGAGAAGTTCTCCAACAGGAAAAAGGTTTTTTCCTCCCTGGAGGAAGCTTTGAAGGAAGACCGTGCCAAGTCCACCATCCTTCAGATCTCGGAACTGGGCCTGGTGGAAATGACCCGCAAGAGGACGCGGGACAACCTGGCCTCCATCATGACCGAACCGTGTCCCTATTGTGAAGGGAAAGGCCTCATCAAGTCGCTGCGCACCATCGTTTACGACATCTTCCGACAGGTCAAAAGGGAGTCGTCCATCCTGGAGGGCAAGAGGGTCGTTCTCATGGTCCATCCCAAGGTGGCCGACCTGCTGTATGAGGAGGAGAGGGAATACCTGGAGGCGCTGGAGAAGAGGATCAAGAAGAAGGTAGTAGTAAAAACGGACTATAACATGCATCAGGA
>Ga0209536_100007090_pt1 | contig 17041 bp, 14 predicted proteins | sample DeeMarSeWOR28_12_FD_187461 | JGI IMG/M metagenome (GOLD analysis project Ga0209536, IMG submission 187461) | Marine sediment microbial communities from White Oak River estuary, North Carolina - WOR-2-8_12 (SPAdes) (version 2) | ecosystem: Environmental > Aquatic > Marine > Intertidal zone >... | reverse complement strand
AGTGCATCCCAGCCCCGGGTTAACACCCAGTGAACTGTACCTGACCGGCAATAATAGCACGGTCTACGCGGTGGCCTCCCTCGACCTGAAGGTCGATGGTCCCACGGTGGTAGAAATTCCACCCGGCATGTACGGCACTGCTGATGATGCGCTCTTCAAGTTCCTGGTGGACTTTGGTTTCGTGGGGCCTGACAAGGGCGAAGGCGGCAAGTACCTGTTCCTGCCTCCCAACTACGCTGGCGATGTCCCCGATGGTTATTTCGCGATCAACTCACCGAGCTATCGCATCTGGGTCATGATGCGCGGATGGGGCGATGTCGGTGTGGGAAACCAGGCGGTCGACTGGTTCAAGCAACACTTGAAAGTCTATCCGCTTTCAAACGCCTCTCGTGCAGGTAAATTCCTCAACGGAACCGGCGACGGAACCAATTCGCTGGTACCGGAGGATGGTTCTGCATTTGAAATGTTGAATGAGATCGTGCAATACGAACCAACGGAATTGTTCGATGCTGAACAGTTGGGCCGACTGGCCACGCTAGGTATTGTCAAAGGGAAACCGTTTGATCCGGATGAACGCATGCAGCGCATCCTGGACCAGGGAGCCAGACAGGGGGTGGCCATGTGCCGGGCCATTGTCTATGCTTCACGCGAGCCGGACATCAAATATTGGCCGGATCGCCACTGGGAAAAGATGTTTTTGTACAACACCACGTTTGAACGGGATGGTATCAATGATATTGATGCACGCACCCTCTGGCACTACCAGGCCATTGTGGTGTCGCCCAATCTGATCTCAACCACGCCGGGAGCCGGTACGGCCTATCTGACGACCTTTCGTGATAACGATGGGCAGTATCTGGATGGCGGTAAAAAATACAGATTACGTGTGCCGGCCAACCCCCCCATCGAGCGATTCTGGGCTATTTCGGCCTACGACCCGACCACCCGCAGCCTGCTGGATGTCGGGGGCAATGAGAACAAGTCTGTCGGCAGCTTGGATAACCCGGCAGTCAATGACGATGGTTCCGTTGATGTTTACTTTGGCCCCAAGGCGCCCAAAGGCAAGGAAAAGAACTGGGTTCCCACGGTTCCCGACAAGGGCTTCTTCCTGGTGTTCCGGTTCTATGGACCCAAGGAGGGCTACATCAACAAGACTTGGGTGCTCAATGACCTGGAATTGCAGAAATGAGGTTCGTAGTGACATGCGCAGACACATGCGCTCACCCATCCCATTTTTCGCAGGTAAGCACCGCGCGGGTCACTTTTCAAGCCAGGCAACAACCGTCTGGCAGCCTACAAGCTGTCGACACAAGAGTACATTGACTCTGAGTTTACATAAATATTGATAAGGAGGTAAAGAATTGCGCAGATATCTGCTAATGGATAAGGATTCGATACAAGACAACTTTGGTTCTAAGCCTGCATAAACGCTTAAAAGGAGATTTACAATGGCTCAAAATCCAGAAAAAACCGGACGGGAGATCCTCCCCATCCCCGATATTCCCGCAAAGGGAAAAATGGCACTGGATGCTCGCAAGGCCGAGTTTCCAAAGATCAAACCGCTGCGACCGCCGGAGGGCGCGCCCAACGTGGTCATCGTGCTGATAGACGACATGGGCTTTGGTGCGCCGAGCGTCACCGGCGGGCCCTGCAACATGCCCGCCATGCAGAAAATTCATGACGACGGTCTGCTTTACAACCGCTTCCACACCACCGCCCTCTGCTCGCCGACCCGCGTGGCGCTGCTGACCGGGCGAAACCACCACTCGGCCGGCATCGGCTCCGTGGCCGAAGTGGCCACCGGCAATCCGGGCAACGACAGTGTGCGCCCCAACAGCGTGGCTGCCATTGCTGAGATGTTGAAGCTCAACGGCTACAACACCGCCGCCGTGGGCAAGATGCACCAGACCCCGACCTGGGAGGTCAGCATGTCGGGTCCCTTTGACCGCTGGCCGACCGGTGAGGGTTTTGAAAAGTTCTACGGCTTTGTGGGCGGCGAGACCAACCAGTGGGCGCCGACCCTGTTTAATGGCACCACCCCGGTGGAACCCCCGAAGACGGCCGAGGAGGGCTACCACTTCTCCGAGGACATCATTGACAAGGCCATCGCCTGGGTGCGCGGCACCCGCGTCATGACCCCCGACAAGCCCTTCTTCCTGTACGTGTCGTTCGGCGCCACCCACGCGCCGCACCACGTTGCGCCGGAGTGGATCGACAAGTACAAGGGCCGCTTCGACAAGGGCTGGGACGCGGTCCGTGAAGAGACCTTGAAGAACCAGAAGGCCAAGGGCATGGTGCCGCAGGACGCCGAGTTGACCGGCCGCCCCGAAGGGGTGGGTCCCTGGGACGAGCTGGACGACACCCGCAAGAAGGTCTTCACCCGCCTGATGGAGACTTTCGCCGGCTTTGCCGAGCATACCGACGCCCAGGTGGGGCGCTTGATCGACGCGCTGGTGGATGTCGGTGTCTACGACGACACCCTGTTCATCTACGTCGCCGGCGACAACGGCTCCAGCGCCGAGGGCGGCCTGGACGGCACCTTCAACGAGCTGATGGCCCTCAACGGCCTGCCGCAGGAGCTGGATGACTTTGCGGCCCGCCTCGACGAAGTAGGCAGCATCACGGCCTTCAACCACTACCCGGTGGGCTGGGCGCACGCCATGAACACCCCCTTCCAGTACACCAAGCAGGTCGCTTCCCACTGGGGCGGCACCCGCAACGCCACGGCCATCAGCTGGCCAAACGGGATCAAGGCGCGAGGTGAGATCCGCTCGCAGTGGCACCACGTCATCGACATCGTGCCCACCATCCTGGAGGCAGCTAACCTGCCCGAGCCCTACATGGTCAACGGCATCGCCCAGAAGCCCATCGAGGGCGTCAGCATGGCCTACACCTTCGATAATCCCGACGCCGATGAGCGGCACCTGACCCAGTACTTTGAGATCTTTGGCAACCGCGGCCTCTACCACGAAGGCTGGACGGCGGTCACCCGCCACAGTCTGCCCTGGATTCAGCGCCAGTGGCCTTCCTTCGACGCCGACGAGTGGGAGTTGTACGCCCCCGACGATTGGAGCCAGGCCAAGGACCTCTCGGACGAGATGCCCGAGAAGCTCCGCGAGCTGCAGGACCTGTTCCTGATCGAGGCCAGTAAGTACAACGTCTTCCCGCTGGACGACCGGGTCTACGAGCGCTTTAACGCCCGCATCGCCGGCCGGCCGGACCTGGCTGGAGACCGCAAGACGATGACCTTCTACAACGGCATGGATACGCTGATGGAGAACACGGTGCTGAACATCAAGAACGTTTCACACACCATCACCGCCGAGGTGGAAGTGGCCGCAGGCCAGAAAAACGGCGTGATCGTGGCCCAGGGCGGACGCTTTGCCGGCTGGAGCCTGTACGTCAAGGACGGCGTGGTCAAGTACTGTCACAACTACTTTGACCTGGAATACTCCTACGTGGAGGCTGGCGAAAAGCTACCCACCGGCACCGTCAACGTGCGCTACCACTTCGACTATGAAGGCGGCGGCACCGGCAAGGGCGGCGTCGGTAAGCTGTACTTCGACGAAAAGCTGGTCGGTGAGGGCAAAATCACCAAGACCGTGCCCATGATCTTCTCCGCGGACGAGACGCTGGACATCGGCGGCGACCTGGCCCTGCCGGTCACCGACGACTATGCCGTCGGCGAGGAGAACGCGTTCCGGGGCACCGTCAACTGGGTGCGCATCGACCTGGAAGATGACGACCAAAGCCACTTGATCCCGGATGATCAAATCTACAAGGCGATCATCTCGAGGCAGTAGTCATAATATCTGGATTGGTGGTCGACCAGGATCTCATCCCTTGACCACCAATCCACCCTGAGGAGTGAAAGGGTATGACTACGACAACAGCACCGGCAGCGCCAACTGGAATCGTTAAGTATATCCCCATCCTGGGCTGGCTACCCAAATACCAGTCTAAATGGTTACGCTTGGATCTGGTCGCCGGGCTGACGGCTGCCGCTGTCGTTATTCCCCAGGCCATGGCTTATGCTTCTATTGCCGGACTGCCGGTCGAGGTCGGTCTCTATACTGCCCTGACACCGATGGTAGTCTATGCTTTGCTGGGCACCTCGCGACCTCTCAGTGTCAGCACCACCTCGACAATTGCCATCCTAACGGCAACCGTATTGGCCGGGGTGGCGGCCGGTGGAAGTAGCGAAGATCTGCTTGTCGTTGCGACCACCCTGGCCGTGTTGGTGGGTGGGCTGCTGGTACTGGCCTCCCTACTGCGGCTGGGAGTGGTCGCCAACTTCATCTCCGCCCCGGTATTGACCGGCTTCAAAGCTGGCATTGGCGTGGTCATCTTCGTAAGTCAGCTGGGCAAAGTCCTGGGCGTTCCGGTGGAAAAGGGGTCCTTCATCCAAACGATCCGGTCGCTGCTGGAGGGCCTGGGCGACCTACACTGGCCGACACTCGTCCTAGGCCTGACCACAGTAGCCATCTTGATCTTCCTGCCGCGCCTAGTCCCGCGCCTCTCTGCACCGATGGTGGCCGTGGTTTTTGGCATCGCCGCTTCAGCGTTCCTCAACCTGGAAGGGCAAGGCATTAAGCTGGTGGGCGAGGTGCCACCAGGTTTGCCCTCCTTCTCTCTACCAGACCTGTCGTTGTTGCAGGTTCTTTTACCCGGTGCGCTGGGTATTGCCCTTATGTCTTTTACCGAATCCATCGCCTCAGCCCGGGCCTTCCAACAACACGGCGAACCAGAGCCCGATGCTAACCAAGAGCTTTTTGCCCTAGGCCTGGCCAATATTGGCGGGGGCTTGCTGCAGGCGATGCCCTCAGGCGGAGGGACGTCGCAGACGGCGGTGAACGACCAGGCTGGCGCCAAATCACAGCTGGCCGGGATCGCCACCGCGGTTCTGGTCGTCATTACACTGTTGTTCCTGGCGCCGCTCATTAGCCTGATGCCCCAAGCCACTTTAGGCGCCCTGGTCCTGGTAGCCGCAGCCGGTTTGATCAAAGTGGACGAGTTTCGGAAGATTGGCCAGGTATCCAACCGCGAACTGGCCTGGGCCTTGGTTGCCTTTGCCGGAGTGGTGCTGATTGGTACCTTGGAAGGCATCCTGGTGGCCATAGCGCTTTCCTTGTTAAATCTCATCTACCAGGCCAATCACCCCCCAGTCTATGAAGTAGGTCGCAAACCGGGCACGAACATCTACCAACCGATGGTCGATCACCCGGATTACGAGACCGTTCCCGGCCTGTTGGTCCTGCGCACCGAAGGCATGCTGAATTTTGCCAGCTCGACCAGTGCATTGGAAAAAATGCAGGCACTGATATTGGAGCGACAGCCCCAGGTCGTCCTTTTAGAGTGCAGCGCTATCCCGGATTTCGAGTATACGGCGCTCCAGAAACTGGAACGGGGCGAGGAAAAATTGCGTGAGGCCGGGATTGCGCTATGGCTGGCCGGTCTGAACCCGGCCCCGCTGCATACCATTCAACGTTCACCGCTAGGGGCAACCTTGGGCGACGATCGTATCTTTTCTGACATCTCATTGGCGGTTGAAGCATACCTACAACGCTTCGGCAGGAATGCATCAAAAGTCCAGATGCACAAAGGGGGTGTTGAAACTGAACATCGATGAACTGTTTGCTTAAAGAAATCTAGCATTATTTTACATAATCAAGATAGGAGATAAATCATGAGTAACGAAACGAGTACAGATCAAGGAGTCGCTGGGGTTGGTTTATTTGTAGCCGCTTATGTGGATGAGTATGGCGCAGACCAGACCTTAAAGGATTTGAAGCAGGCCAAGAAGGGCGGCGAGTTTTATTTCGATGATGCCGCCGTCGTCCGCCGGGACGCCAAGGGCAAAGTACATATCAAAGAAACGGGTGATATGAGCACCGGCAAGGGCGCCGGGATTGGCGCCTTGATCGGCGGCGTCATTGGCCTGCTGGCCGGTCCGGCGGGCGTGGCCGCCGGCGCCGCCGCGGGTGCCGCCATCGGTGGTATCGCCGCCCATCATGATGCCGGTTTCGACCAAGATTCCCTGAAAGAGATCGGCAGCGCCTTGCCCTCGGGCACTTCAGCGCTGGCAGTCACGACCAGCAAGGATTTTGTCGAAGCGGTGCGTGAAGAGGCCACTGAGGAGGAGACGCTCACGCTGGCCAGGGATATCGCCAGTGAGATCAATGACCGGTTGAAGGCCCGCAAGGATGTGCTCATGGCCATGGTGTTGACCGAGGCCGGTGTGGCCGCCACCAAGGTCGTTTCCTCCCCTGACGAAGTGGCTGTGTTTGGCATCGCTGCCTCTGAAGAGGGTGTGGTCGCCCGGGCCGGTGTAGCCACCGAAGAAGGCGTCACGATGGTCGATGCCGTGGCCACCCCTGTCGAGGAAGAGGCGGAAGACGACGCATAAAAAAAACGCCGATAGCTAATATAGCGTTTCTTCCGGAAGCCCACCCTGTACCTGTTCAAGGTCCAATAGAGCCGGTCTCTTGAGCCGATTCCTTGGACTTATGGTTCGAAGAGTGCAGGCTCCTAGTTGGGATCGAGTTCTGGCCTAAGCGCCTGAAAGGAGGTTTATATAGCTGAATAGGAGACGTCAAACAAATTGATTGCCGGTTAGAAGTCACAAAACATTCAATTTTACTATTTGGAGGTAAAAACATGTCTAAAGAAAGAAAACAAAGTCTATTTATCGTCGCTTACGAGGGACGCGACACGGCCGATGATGTTTACAAAGTGTTGCGCGACCTGGAAAAGCAGAAGCTCCGCGATATCGACATCAAGACGGCGATGACCGTTCACCGCAAGGACAACGGTAAACTCAAGCTGAACCACAAGGGCCGGGTAACGACCTGGAAAGGCCTTTTCGGTGGCGCCATCATTGGCCTCATACTGGCTGGGCCCGCCGCTTTACTGGGTGGCGCCGTGGTTGGTGCCCTGGTCGGCAGCAGCCGTTCCGGAGACCGACGTGACGTCAAAGAATTCCTAGAGGACAAGCTGGGCCCCGACGACTCTGCATTGGCCATTCTGGTTAGCTCCGCTGACTGGCAGGCCGTGGATGAGGCGGTCCAATCTTATGGCGGCACGGAACTTCTGGTCGAACTGACCCCCGAGGCCGAGGAAGCGATTGCCAAACTTGCGGTCGACGATGAAGCCATTGCCCAGATCCAAGAAGAGGTTGATATCGAATAGGAAGCACAGCTGACAAAGAGCTCTTACCGCACCAAACCTCGCCCCATGTGAGCGAGTCAGGACTGGCGGCTGTTTCAGAGCTGCCAGTCCTGAGGCCCTGAAATACTAGGTAAAGTTTTAATCTGGGTTTGCAATCCAACGATCAGGTTTCGTTCTTCAACTCAAGCGTAAACGGGGGTCGGTCGATAAGAGCAAGGCAACATTATCGAGTATTTCAAATAGGGTTGAGTACTTGGAAATGATGGATGCGAACCAGGTAAGGAGGACCAGATGACGACAGAAGAACAAAATGAGCTGGAGAATGACCAAAGTCAATTAACAGCTTCAGATTCGCAGGAGATCGGCCGGATATTTGTGGCCGGTGGCGTGGTGTCGGCTGTCGTCCAAATCGTCCGCGGAAAACGTGGTCTCAAAGATCTGCTTCTCCCAATTGGCCTAGTCGGTTTTGGAGTCGTCCTCCTTTCCATGCAACGCAGGGAACACATCGACGAAGTGGCGCAGAACATTTCGGCCGAGCTAAACGGGCTTGACCCGATAGCTAAAGCCCAGGTGCTCAAGACCGTCGCCGAAGGTGAATTGCATAAATAAGGATCTGAAAGAGGTCAAAACCCAGCTAAGGCAGCGTGCGAATAGCCTCTTCAAGGAACTGAGCAACCGATGACAATGATAAAAAAGGCCCCAACCATCGAACAAGGGGAGCTAACGCTGCCTAAAAATGCGCCCCCCGCTTTCCATATCCTGGCCAAACCAACCGGCCCAATTTGCAACCTGGATTGTAAATACTGCTTCTTTTTAAGCAAAGAGATGCTCTATCCTGGCAGCCGCTTTCGCATGGCCGATGATCTGCTGGAAACCTACATCAGGCAATTGCTGGAAAGCCATCAGGTGCCCGATGTGACCATCGCCTGGCAGGGCGGCGAGCCAACCTTGATGGGGCTGGATTTCTTCAAGCTGTCGGTGGCTTATGCGCAAAAACACAGACGGCCCGACCAGCGTATCCAATACACCATCCAGACCAACGGCACCAAATTGGATGATGATTGGTGTGCCTTCTTCAAAGCGAACAACTTCCTGGTTGGCTTGAGCGTCGATGGCCCTCGCAAGATGCACGATACCTACCGGGTCAACAAGGGCGGCCGGGGCAGTTTCGACCAGGTCATGCACGGCTTGGCCTTTCTCAAAAAGTACGGCGTTGATTTCAACATTCTGTGCACCGTCCACGCTGCCAACCAGGATTACCCACTGGAGGTCTACCGTTTCTTCCGCGACGAGTTGAAGGTTGAATTCATCCAATTCATCCCCATTATCGAGCGCGCCACCGCCGAACTGCTGCCCCTGGCCAATGAGGGCTGGAGCGAGCGGCCAGGGGGTGAACGCCCCCTCTATACCCTCGAGGGCAGCTTGGTCACCGAGCGCTCGGTAAAGGCGGAGAAGTATGGTCAATTCCTGATAGCCATCTTTGACGAATGGGTGCGGTGCGATGTGGGGAAAATTTTTGTGCAGCATTTTGACTCGGCCCTGGTCAACTGGGCCGGCGCCTCGGGCGCGGTCTGCATCTTCAACGAAACCTGTGGACAGGCGCTGGCTGTCGAGCACAACGGCGATCTATACAGTTGCGACCATTATATTGAGCCGGGCTACAACCTGGGCAACATCAGCGAGACTCACATGATCGAGCTGATCGCCTCTGAACAGCAAGTGAACTTCGGATTGGCGAAGCGCGACACCCTGCCTGCGTACTGCCGCAACTGCAGCGTACGTTTCGCCTGTCACGGCGGCTGTCCTAAGAACCGTTTCATAACCTCACCCCCAACTGAAGCGACGCCCGAAGGCGAAGACGGCCTCAACTATCTATGCGCCGGATACAAAGCCTTCTTCAACCACATCGACAAACCGATGATGATGATGGCCGACCTATTGCGGCAGGGGCGCTATGCCGACGAGGTGATGGGTCTGCTGGCCCAGGAAGAGCAAGAGAAGTATGCCGGCGTCGGCCGCAATCAGCCGTGCCCCTGCGGCAGTGGAAAGAAGTTCAAATATTGCCACGGGAGACAGTGATGAAAATAGCCAGCTTCGGATGAGGCGTCGGCCTACTGTCTCTCATTTCGTTTAAGAAATGAATGTCTCTCAAGTCAATTAACAAGAAGAGTATAAGACACAAGAAAATGATTTCTGAAGCATACAAGTGTGTATTGGGAAAGCTTGAATATCAATTGTTGTTATTACTAACCCTATTCTTGTTTGCCGGGTTCGCTTCAGCTTGTGCATCACAGCCAGAGGCCACGGATGGTACGGCGAGCGCGCCGTCCGCCACGGCCGTTGCCCCAACGGCGACTCTCTCTTCCAGCCAGACAGCCCCGACGCCTGAAACCAGCGCCGAGGGAAGCGGCCAGGTTGTGCCAGAGGATGTGGTAGACGTATCCACGGCCGTCGCTGCCCGAACGCCAGAGCCCACACCGACGCCTGGGCGCGTCGATCAGGGGATCTCGGAGATTACCAGCGATTTAGGCGTGAGCGGCAAGACCTTTTTAGGCATAACCGTGGAGGATTGGATCGATATAGGCCTATCGGTCCTCATCGTTTTACTTGCCTATTTTCTGGCCGTTAAATTTCTGACGGTCATTTTTAGATGGATTGCCCGGCGTACCAGCACCGAACTCGACAACAGGCTTGTCGAGCACTTGGCGCCAGATCTGAAATGGCTGGTGGTCCTGTTTTTCACTCGTTTCGCCATCCTACGTTTGGATTTCCTTAGTGATACGGCCAGGAAGACGATAGAGGATGTGTTCTTTGGGCTGGGTTTGTTGATATTTGCCGTTATTGGCATCAGATTAATCAAATACGGGGGTGCCTGGTACAAAGATAATTTAGAGAGTGATGAGGAGCGCGAACGTCTCGACCCACTCGTCGGTGCCGTGCAGCGAATCTTGAACCTGGCTTTGGTGATCATTCTGCTGAGTATTGGGCTGTCCCATTTCGGCATCAACCTCGGCTTGCTAACGATCGGCATCCTGGCCGTGGCGGTGATCCTATCTTTTGGCGCCAAAGATACGATATCCGAAACCATCAGCGGCTTCATCATCTTATTAGACCAGCCTTTCCGGGTTCACGATGGCATCCAAATCAAGGAATTCGATACCTGGGGGGATGTGATAAAGATTGGCTCTCGCACAACTCGTATCCGAACCCGAGATAACCGTGAGGTGATCATCCCCAACACGACGATGCTGACCAGCCAGTTGGTCAATTACACCCTGCCGGATCCCCAGTATCGCATGCAGGTAGACCTGCGCATCGCTTATAACTCGGACCTGGAAAAGGCCAGGCAGGTGATTGTCAATGCCCTACGGGCAGTTGATAGGGTACTGCCCGAAAAGCCAGTGGAGGTCTTGTTTATTGGTTTTAGCGACACCGCCCGCCACCTGCGCGTGCGTTGGTGGGTTGCCGATTATCATCTGCATTATCCCATGCTTGATAGTGTTTGCACGGTCATCGATTCCACGCTTAATCAGGCTGGCATTGAAATACCCATCACTACCTATGATCTGAACGTAAAGATGAAGAACGAAGGTGAACGATGAAAGAACAAAACTACAGAGAATGGAGATTGCTTCTGAGTCTTGTGCCCTATTAAAAACTCTTGAGGTTTAGAGATACCAAAATGAAATTTTCATTGAATAAAGACCTGCTTAGTAATCATCTAAAGTCCACTTGGAGATAATATGTCACGTCATTATATCAATCGCCGAACGCTTAAAGAAGACATTTCTGCTGGCCTCGTCTTGGGCATCGAGAGTGTCCCCGACGGCCTGGCGCAGGGATTACTGGCAGCGGTCAATCCTATTTATGGCCTGTATGCCTATATGACCGGCACCTTGTCGGGTGCTTTCTTTACCAGTTCCGCTTTTATGGCCGTCCAGGCTACCAGCGCCATGTCCCTGATTGTGGCCAGCGTTCCGCAAGTCCATGCGGGCGATAACGCCGATGCCTCCCTGTTTGCCCTGGCCATTCTCACGGGTCTGATCATGTTGATAGCCGGCTTATTGAAGCTTGGTAGAATGCTGCGCTTTGTGCCCAACGCCGTCATGGTTGGCTTCGTCAACGCGGTGGCCATCTTGATCGTTCTGGGGCAATTGGGCGATTTTACCGGCTATGATACCAGCGGGGCGAACAAAATCGCCCAAACCATCGACCTGCTGCAAAACCTGGACCAGATCGACTTACCCACCTTGATGGTGGGCATCGCCACCATCTTCTTGATCCTTACCCTGGAGAAAACCCGCCTAGGGTCTTTGGGCATGGTGGCGGCCATCATCGTGGCATCGCTGCTGGTCCCGCTTGCTGGCTGGGAGGAAGTGGCCCAAGTAAGTGATATTGCCGATATCCCCGGCTCATTGCCCCGACCCGTTCTGCCACCCCTGTCGGTGATCCCGGCGTTACTCATACCGGCCTTCTCGCTGTGCTTTGTGGGACTTGTTCAGGGCGCTGGCGTCAGCAAGAACTACGTGAATCCCGACGGTGAATATCCTGATCCCTCCGGCGACTTTGTCGGGCAGGGTGCTGCCAATATATTTGCTGGCCTGTTCCAGGGTATGCCAGTGGGTGGATCTGTGTCGGCCACGGGATTGGTAACCAGTGCGGGCGCCAAATCACGCTTTGCCAATATATTTGCCGGCATCATCATTGCCGTGGTGATCCTTTTGTTTGCCGATTCCGTGGGATATATCGCTTTGCCAGCCATTGCCGGATTACTCATCGTCGTCGGCTTCCGCACCCTGAAACCGGCCCAGATCGAGATGGTGTGGCAGACTGGAGCTATACAACAAGTGGTGATGGCCATCACCTTCGTCGCCTGTTTGTTCATCCCCCTGCAATATGCGGTATTGGTTGGCGTGGCGTTGTCCCTGCTTTTGTTTGTGGCCGAGCGATCGAATCAGATCAAGGTCAAGGCCTGGAAATGGGAGCCGGGCGAGTTGCCTATTGAGTATGATGCACCGGATATTGTACCCGCCAATGATGTCACCGTCATCGTAGTTTATGGCAGCGTCTTCTTCGCCACCGCACCGCTGATAGAGGAACAACTACCGGACGTGACCGATGATACAGTTCATGCGGTCATCATTTTGTCGTTACGGGCAGAGGAAGACCTGGGCAGCACATTTTTGGAGGTTATTGGACGTTATGCCACCGAACTAAACAGCCAAAACAGCAAACTCATGCTGGCGGAAGTCGGTTCCCTGGTGAGAGATCAACTGGATCAGACCAAGATCGCCGATGTCATCGGTCGGGAAAACATCTTAGAACGCACTGAGCGATTTGGCGAAACAGTTACCCAAGCCTGGGATTCCGGACAGAAGTGGTTGGCCGAGCAATCTGAAAGCCCTGACGAAGCGCCTACCGCCCAAAAGATCGACAGTTCAGGACCAGTCAAAACATAGCAACGAGGACGAATATAGGATTAGTTAGGAGAGTAGAAAATGTCTGACCAAACGAATGAAAACGCGCAGTCGAGTATCAAGCAGCAAAAGTCTATGGGTAAAGAACTTCGAAAGCAGACACCCCGCAGCAGTCATGGCGACTGGGTGCCTGCAGCCGACCGGCCTGATCCCATCAGTCTACTACAGGCCCAGGACACTGGAAGATTGCAGCATTTGATACCCATCAAGTATGGGCGCATGCTGGAATCTCCCTTTGCCTTCCTGCGTGGCTCGGCCGTGGTGATGGCTTCAGACCTGGCCAGTACCCCAACAACGGGCCTGAAGGTCGTTCTCTGCGGCGATGCCCATCTTTCTAACTTTGGTGTTTTTGCCACGCCAGAACGCAATTTGGTTTTTGACATCAATGATTTCGACGAGTCATACCCCGGGCCCTGGGAATGGGATCTCAAACGGCTGGCAACAAGTGCGGTCGTCGCCGGCCGGGAGAATGGCTTCAGCGATAAAAAATGTAAGAAACTGGCAACAATCGTCTCCAAATCCTACCGCGAATCGATGGGCCGCTTTGCCCAAGCGCACATCCTGGATGTCTGGTACTTTCACGTTGATGCCGATAGGGCCCTGAAAGTCTTTGATAAATATGCCGGAAAAGGCGCGAAAGGCGCGCAGAAAACGGTCAAGAAGGCCCGCTCACGTACCCGCCAACAAACGCTGAATAAACTTACCGAAGTCGTTGATGGTAAGCGACAAATCGTCAGTGACCCACCCTTGCTGGTGCCCCTCAGACAGCTTCTCAGTGACGATCAGAAGGAACGTATCTCGCAACAGGATACAAAGAAACTCTGGCTGGAATATGTGGACAGCTTGCCGGTGGAGAGGCGTCTGCTTCTATCGCGTTTCCGAATTACAGATGTGGCCTTAAGGGTCGGCGGCGTTGGCAGCGTGGGCACTCGCTGTACTATCGCTTTGCTCGAAGGAGACGCCGACGACGAAGATGATGCGCTCATTCTGCAGCAAAAGGAAGCCGGCCCATCGGTCCTGGAAGCCTACCTGCCCAAGAGGGGCTACGCCAGCCAGTCCCAGCGGGTTGTGATCGGCCGGCGGCTCATGCAGGCCTCGTCCGATATCTTCCTGGGATGGAACCGAGGGCTCACGGGCATCCAATATTACTGGCGGCAGTTGAAAGACATGAAAGGGTCATTCGACGTGACTAGGTTGAACGCTAAGGGACTTGGCACCTATCTTGGCTTATGCGGCGTCTGTCTGGCTCGGGCTCACGCTCGGACAGGAGACCCTATAGCAATCAGCGGTTACCTGGGAAGCGGAGATGTATTCGACAAAGCCATCAGCAATTTTGCTCTGGCCTACGCTGACCGGACGGAGCGCGATCACCAGGCTCTGGTGGATGCCGTGGAATCTGGCCGGATTGTTGCCGAAGTCGGCGTTTGATAAGGTGATCTCTGTGAAGTGAATAGGTGTCGGAATCGGTGGCGAAAGCTACATAGATCTGGCAATTGAAGGCCGGGTCAATCTAGATATCTAAACACTAATCGAGGAGAGTTGATCATGGTTCGTGCAATTCGTGTTGATGAATACAACAGATTTACCAAACTGCTCGTCCTCTTACGTGAGTGGTTTCTGGATTCACTGACCTTGGTGCCGGTGCTTTGTCTCATCGGAGCTGGGCTCTTAGCCTGGATCATGTTTAACATAGAAACGAGTATTTTGGAGCAGGCCGACACCTTCGCCTCGCTTTTTGGCAGCACCGCATCAGCCATCTCGGTAACGTCGGTCATTGCATCATCCATGTTAAGCTTTTTGGCCGTCGTCTTTTCGGTCACCCTGGTTGCGCTGCAATTAGCCAACCAGCAGTTTTCTCCGCGGGTTTTACGCACATTTATCCGCTCGACTATCGTCAAGGTCATGCTGGGCCTTTCCATCGGCACCTTTGCCTACGCATTGCTGATTCTCTATTTCGGCATCAAAACCGATGATGCGACCACCCCGTTTCCGACCGTCTCAGTCGCCGTCTTGTTAGTACTTGTGACCACCATCTTCTTTGTGGTGTTTGTCAAGAAAATTCTGACGATGATGCGCGTCGGCTACATCATCAGCATGATCGCCAACGAAACCCATGAGTCGATTCAGGATGTTTTTCCGCCGGAGGAAGCCTATCGTCAATGTCCAGAGGTTATGCTGGGAAAGCCATACCAGGTGATTCACTATGCCAAGGGTGGGCGTTTGTCTCCCTTACCAAGAGAAGGACAGGGTGTTTTTCTAGCTGTTGACAACGGCCATTTGGTGCAACTGGCCCAGAAGCAAAAAGCCACCATACGGGTACTGCCTCACACTGGCGAATACATTATCAATGGCGATCCGGTGTTGGCGGTGTACGGGGACGCTGAAATACCGCCAAAAGAGTGCTTGTCCACGTTTTTTGTAGAGCCCGAGCGATCCATACAGCAGGATCCGGCCTATGGATTTCGTGCGCTGGTGGACATCGCCCTCCAGGCCCTTTCGCCCGCTGTCAATGCGCCGACCACGGCCACCCAGGTGATCTATCGTCTCACGGCGCTGTTATTGGCTATCGCCAGGCGCCCTCCACCGACTGGTTACTACGCCGATAAGACAAATATCGTGCGATTGTTGCGACCAACAACAGATTGGGAGGCGTATGTGAATCTGGCTTTCGAGGAGATCATCGAATTTGGTGCCACATCCTCGCAAGTACGGCACACACTACAACTTTCATTCGATCATCTACTGGAGGAAACACCACCCGATCTCCACGAGCCGCTTCAAAAGCAACAGCAACGTCTGTCAGCTACCGTGGTAGGTGTTGACTCGGCCGTGAATGGTATGGAACAAAGGTCAAACTTAGAAACCGAGAAGATTTCGGCGGTGTTCGATGAAGAGCTTGAGCATGATGGCTGATTCTAATAACAACTAAGTGGAGGTTTTACATGGGCATTCTACTGGCGACATTTGCAGCCATGGGCACGTTTTTGCACAACCTGTGGCGTTTGTTCAAAAAACCAGAGTATCGGGCCGGGATCATTTGGCTTGTCCTCTTGCTGTTGGTTGGAATGATTTTTTACCACCAGGTAGAGAGCTTGACCTGGCTGGATGCGCTTTATTTTAGCGTTATCACGTTGTCAACGGTCGGCTATGGGGACATAAGCCCCACGACGACCGTATCGAAGGTTTTCACGATGGTTTATATCTTATTTGGCTTGAGCATTTTTGCTTCCTTTGCCAGTATGCTGGTTCGAGAACGGGTCGAGTTGCAGAAGGAACGCGCTGAAAAAAGGGGGCAAAAAAGCAAAAGTAATGAAAACGAGTAGGACTATTTGATGACCGAGTTGGTGGTGGTTTACTGGTCCATCACGCTGTGGGCCTTTCTGGGCGGATTGATCCTGTTCAGACAAGCCTGGCGGCGGCGCAAACGGCTTGTGAATAAACCGCAGAGCGCATAGGAGGCGACTTGTGATAATGAATAAGCAAGAGGTGAGTCATGGATCCGAAGGATCTTAGGTTTGAAACACCGGCCATTTATACCGTCCGGGTAGTAGGATTTCTGGATGAAAGATGGTCCGGTTGCTTTGGCGGTCTGACCATTAAAGCCGAATCGACCGGCGACGATGACCGTCCAATAACCACGATAACGGGCCGAATGGCCGATCAGGCCACACTACTCGGCCTACTGAATGCCTTATACAACTATCATTTCCCGCTATTATCGCTCGAGTGCCAGTGCCTGGAGGAGCTCTAACTCAATACGGAGAAGAAAATGAGTAAAAAACCAGGAAAAATGATTCAAGCCATTGCAGGCACCCGTTATCTTGTGATCATCCCCATCATTGGATTGGCCTTGACGGCTGCTGCCCTATTCATCGTCAGCGGCCTCAGAATGATCCTATTCTTTGTTGAGCGATTATCCGCCATATTGCAGCCCGGACACTTCGAAGAGGTTGAATCTATGGTGACGATTGAACTCATCGAATTCGTCCACCAGTTCCTTATTGGTACCGTGCTATTCATCACAGCCATTGGGCTCTATCAGCTCTTCATTCATGAATTACCCTTACCATCCTGGATAACCGTCGAAAGCACAGAGGAACTGGAAACGAACCTTATCAGCGTGACGGTGGTTGTTTTGGCTATCAACTTTTTGGGCATCGTATTCGCCGGACCTGAGGTCAATATCCTCGAACATGGCGCCGGTATCGCCTTACCCATAGCGGCCCTGGCCCTTTTCATCGGCGTTCGCTCGAGAACCCAACCCGACCTGCCGGGACAGGCTTCGGCTAATGACCGAGAGGATTCGAAAGCCTAAACCGGCTGGGAACCTGGTGATAGATAGACCATAAAACTATGGAGAAAAATCATGAAAAGACGACGATTATCTTTATCAAAAC
>Ga0209536_100007089_pt1 | contig 17041 bp, 17 predicted proteins | sample DeeMarSeWOR28_12_FD_187461 | JGI IMG/M metagenome (GOLD analysis project Ga0209536, IMG submission 187461) | Marine sediment microbial communities from White Oak River estuary, North Carolina - WOR-2-8_12 (SPAdes) (version 2) | ecosystem: Environmental > Aquatic > Marine > Intertidal zone >... | reverse complement strand
GAGCTTCCCGACGAGCGCGCGACCGAGGCGCTTGCGCGGCGGTTTGCTGCCGCCTTGCCGGAGTGCACCGCCGGTCTGACGCTGCTGTTGCAGGGCGACCTCGGCGCGGGCAAATCCACGTTTGCGCGAGCGCTGATCCGCTCGCTGGGCCATTCGGGCGCGGTGCCGAGCCCCACGTACACGCTCGTCGAACCCTACGATTTGCAGGGCGGCATGGTTTATCACGTCGATTTGTACCGGGTGTCGAGCGAGGAGGAGCTGCGTTACCTCGGCTGGACCGAGCTCGATGAGGGTTTTCGCATCGTCGAATGGCCGGAGCGGGCACCGGGAATCGCCGCGCAGGCGGATATTCGCATCGAACTCGGCTACGACGATCCGGGGCGCCGCGCAATGATCGAGGCGCTCAGCCCGGGCGGCGAGGCTATCGTTGCCCGGCTCGAGGAAAGCGCTGTTACTGAACCAGTGGATTAATAAGTCGGTTTATCCTGCTAATTTTAAAAGAATATTGTTGGAATTCGCTGTAAATTTCGTATACTGACGCGACATAAACCAAGGCTTGGGTGGTCGCCTCGCGATGCGAATTTCGCGTTTTCTCGTCAGCTGTGTCCTGATCCTGCTCTGCACCGTGGCGCAGGCGGCAACCACCGTTGAGAATATCCGGATCTGGTCCGACGACGGCAAGACCCGGGTCGTACTGGACCTGAGCCACCCGGCCGCACACAACATCTTCACGCTGCGCGGTCCCGACCGCCTGGTCGTGGATCTCAAATCGAGCCGGCTGTCGGATTCACTCAAGGCGATGCCCAAAGGCACGGGCTCCGTGCGCTCGATCCGCAGCGCAGTGCGCGCCAACGGCCAGTTGCGTGTCGTACTCGACCTCAGCGAAGCCGTGCGCTCGCGGAGCTTCACGGCGGGCCCGAACAACAAGTACGGCGATCGCCTGGTCATCGACCTGCAACGCAGTGGCAGTCTGCACGCGGTGAAAACGGCATCCCAGTCCTACCAGCCCGGGCGGGATATCGTTGTCGCGATCGATCCGGGGCACGGCGGGCACGATCCGGGCGCCATCGGCCGCGGCAAGACGCGCGAAAAGGACGTGGCGCTGCAGATATCCCGCACGCTGGCCGCGCGCATCAACGCGGAGCCGGGCATGAAAGCGGTGCTCGTGAGGGACGGCGACTACTACGTCGATCACCGCAAGCGCATGGCGATTGCGCGCCGCAGCAATGCAGACCTGTTCATCTCCGTACACGCCGACGCGGTCGACGATCGTCGCGCGGATGGCGCATCCGTCTACGCGCTGTCATTAAAGGGCGCGAGTGACGAAGCCGCACGGCAGCTCGCAGAGCGCGAAAATGCTTCCGTGCGCGTTGGCGGCGTCAGCCTCGAAGACAAGGATGAGGTGCTTGCCTCGGTACTGCTCGACCTGTCGCAAAGCGCGGCCCTGAGTGCGAGCCTGGACGTGGGTTCCAAGGTGATCGGTGAACTGGCACGCATCGGCAAGGTGCACCGCCGCACGGTGCAGCAGGCCGGTTTCCTCGTGCTGAAGTCGCCTGACATGCCGTCGATCCTGGTCGAGACCGCGTTCATTTCGAATCCCTCGGAAGAAAAGCGGCTGCGCGACAAACGCCACCAGGGGCAGCTTGCGGACGCGATCCTCGCAGGCGTTCGCAACTATTTCTACTCGAACCCGCCGCCCGATACGCGGATTGCCATGGAAATGCGCAAGGTGCCGGCAAAACAGGTGCGGCACGTGATTGCACGGGGCGACACGCTCTCGGAAATCGCGGCGCGCTATAACGTCAGCACAGCCGCGATCCGCGCGGCCAACAAGCTGTCGAGCGACAGGATCCGGGTCGGGCAGACGCTGAGTATTCCGCTGTACGCCGGCAGCTGACGCCGCAAACCGAGACATTTCAGCGGCGATTTGAAAAAATGACGGGTTTGAGAGCCCGTTAGTCTTCATGCCCATCCAGCAACTCCCAGGCCACCTGATCAACCAGATCGCCGCCGGCGAGGTCGTCGAGCGGCCGGCCTCGGTCGTGAAGGAACTCGTCGAAAACAGCCTCGATGCCGGCGCCAGCGACATCCAGGTCGATATTGCCGCGGGCGGAGCGAAGCTGATTCGCGTGCGCGACAACGGCAGCGGCATCGACAGGGAGGAGCTGTCCCTCGCGCTGTCGCGGCACGCGACCAGCAAGATTGCGAGCCTCGAAGACCTCGAAGCGGTCGTGTCGCTCGGTTTCCGTGGAGAGGCACTGCCCAGTATCGCCTCGGTGGCGCGCCTGGTGCTGACCTCGCGGTCCGCGGCGGACGACACGGCGTGGCAGGTCGAGGCAGACGGCGGCGAAATCAGCCCCGTGCGGCCTGCAGCCCACGGCCGCGGCACAACCGTCGAGGTGAACGACCTGTTCTACAACACGCCCGCGAGACGCCGCTTCCTGCGCACCGAGAGGACGGAATTCGGTCACATCGAGAAGTGGCTGCGGCGGCTGGCGCTGTCGCGCCCGGGCGTTGCGTTTACACTGACGCACAACCGGCGCACTGTCCTGAAGCTGCCGGCCGCGCGCAGTGACGAACAACAGCTGGCGCGTCTGGCCAAGCTATGCGGGGACGCCTTCGCCGATCAGTCGATACATCTGGAACACGACAGCGACGGCGTGGCCCTGCAGGGCTGGATTGCGCTGCCGACCTACAACCGCAGCCAGCCGGACCAGCAATACTGGTTCGTCAACGGGCGCAGCATCAGCGATCGGACGCTTGCGCACGCCGCCCGGCATGCTTACCGGGACGTGTTGTTCCATGGCCGCTTTCCTGCCTATGTGCTGAACCTGGCAATGGATCCCGCGGGCGTGGATGCGAATGCCCACCCGGCGAAACACGAAGTTCGTTTCCGCGACGGCCGGCGTGTGCACGGCATCGTCTCGCAAACGCTCGAAGCGGCGCTGCGCGATACCCGGCCGGGCGGTCATGCGCCGGCGCCCGCGTCTATCGTCCGCTATCCGGAGGCTGCGCAACGGCCGATGCCTTTGTCCGGGGCAGAGCGGCGCAGCGGTCCGGCAAACGTCCGCGAAGCGCTGGCGGGCTACGGCGCCCTGAGCGACGCGTCCGCGGCGCTGCAGATCGACGCAGAGCCGGGCGAGATTCCGCCGCTGGGTTTCGCAATCGCGCAGCTTGCGGGCGTCTACATACTTGCCGAAAATCGTGACGGGCTCATCGTGGTCGACATGCACGCCGCGCACGAGCGCATAACCTATGAAAAGCTCAAGCGAAGCTTCGACGACCGGGCCGTCGTGCGGCAGCCGTTGCTGGTGCCCGTGACTCTCGCGGTCGCCGAAAATGAAGCCGACCGGGTCGAAGAGGCATCGCAGTATCTCGAAACGCTCGGCCTGACGGTGGATCGCGCGGGGCCGACAAAGCTCGTTGTTCGCGAAGTGCCGGCGCTGCTCAAGGACTCCGACGTCGAGTCACTGTTGCGCGACCTGTTGTCCGATATCGGGGAGGCGGGCAGCAGCAGCCGCTTCGAGGACGCCAGCGACGAATTCCTGGCGACGATGGCGTGCCATCATTCCGTGCGGGCGAATCGCAGGCTGTCACTGGCCGAGATGAACGCGCTGCTGCGTGAAATGGAAACCACAGAGCGCGCCGACCAGTGCAACCACGGCCGCCCCACGTGGACCGCCATCTCGATGGCGGAGCTCGACCGGCTATTCCTGCGCGGCCAGTAAAGGCAGCGAAATCCTCACCCGAACCGCAATCTGCCTGATGGGTCCGACGGCCTCCGGTAAAACCGAGGTAGCCATCGAGCTTTGCCGGCATTTTCCGCTGGACGTGATCAGCGTCGACTCCGCGCTCGTCTACCGCGGCATGGACATCGGCACGGCAAAACCCGACGCGGCAACGCTGCGCGCGACGCCGCATCGCCTTATCGACATCCGCGACCCGGAGGACAGCTACTCCGCGGGCGAGTTCGTGCGCGACGCGCGCGAGGCCATGGGGGCGATCTTCGAGTCCGGCCGGACACCGCTGCTCGTCGGCGGCACGATGATGTACTTTCGCTCACTCACGGCGGGCATGGCAGAACTGCCTGCCGCCGATGCCGGGATCCGGGCGGCGGTCGATGCCGACGCGGCGGAGCGCGGCTGGCCGGCGCTCCACGAGGAACTGGGGACGGTCGATCCTGCGGCTGCGCAGCGTATCAACCCGAACGACAGCCAGCGCATCCAGCGTGCGCTAGAGGTGTACCGGCTGAGCGGTCGCCCGCTCTCGGCCTGGCAGCAGACCACGACAGCAGAGGGGGACATCCGCTTCGAAAAACTGGCGCTCCGGGTAGAGCCGCGGTCTCTCCTGCACGAGCGCATAGCAATGCGGCTCGACCGTATGCTCGGCGCCGGGTTCCTCGACGAGGTGCGGCGCCTGATGCAGCGTCCGGGCCTGCACCGGGACAGTCCCGCAATGCGCTCGGTCGGTTACCGGCAGGTCTGGGCGCACCTCGCCGGGGAGTGTTCGTTCGAGGAGGCTCGGAGCCGCGCGCTGGCGGCCACGCGTCAGCTCGCGAAGCGGCAAATCACGTGGTTACGCTCGGAAAAGGCCCTGAAAAGCTTCGATGCCCTTGATTCCCGCGTGGCAGATGCTATATCGGGGTCTCTGGCTGCGCTGGACGACTGATTTTTGGCTTGGTCTGGTCGCGCCTGTGATAGACTTTTTCGACGCTTAGGCTGAACTTCGCACAAGGGCAACGCCGGCGCCATCGGTATGCGGGTTCAAATAACAATCAACAATAAGGAGACCCCGAAATGGCTAAAGGGCAGACATTGCAAGACCCGTTCCTGAATATTTTACGGAAGGAAAAAGTTCCGGTTTCCATTTACCTGGTCAACGGCATCAAGCTGCAGGGACAGGTCGACTCGTTCGACCAGTTCGTCGTGCTCCTGAAAAACAGCGTGAATCAGATGGTCTACAAGCACGCCATTTCGACCGTAGTGCCATCGCGCAACGTGCGTCTGCCTTTGCCAGATGACGCAGGAGACGGTGACGATTAACTGCAGAGCGCGACCCTCGTTGCAGGAGGGCGCTTTTGTTTGAAAGACCGCAAAGCGGCGAACGTGCAATTCTCGTCCACGCGGGCCCCGACGGCGCACCTGACGACTCCGAGCGTTCGGAGTTCGCGGAACTTGCGCGCTCGGCCGGCGCGATCATTGTCGAGGAGATCGTAAGCGCACGTAAACGCCCTGAGCCTCGCTATTTCATCGGCAAGGGCAAGGTCGAAGAACTGCGTGCGAGCGTCGATGCCAAATGCGCCGAGCTCGTCATTTTCGGCGCGCCGCTGTCACCGAGCCAGGAACGCAACCTCGAGCGGGAACTCAAGTGCCGTGTCCTCGACCGGGCAGGGCTTATTCTGGATATTTTCGCGCAGAGGGCACGCAGCTTCGAAGGCAAGCTGCAGGTGGAACTCGCGCAGCTGCGGCACCTGTCGACCCGACTGGTTCGCGGCTGGACGCATCTCGAGCGCCAGAAAGGCGGTATCGGGCTGCGCGGTCCGGGCGAGACCCAGCTGGAAACGGATCGTCGCCTGCTCGGGCGCCGTATCCGGCAGCTGAACACGCGGCTCGAGCAGGTGGACGCGCGCCGCACCATGAACCGCCGCAACCGCGTGCGTGCCGAAGTGCCGACCGTGGCGCTGGTCGGCTACACGAATGCCGGCAAGTCGACGCTGTTCAATGCGCTGACGAACGCCGGCGTCTATGTGCGGGATCAGCTGTTCGCAACCCTCGATCCCACGGTTCGGCGACTCGAGCTCCCGGACGGCACGGAAATCGTGCTTGCCGATACCGTCGGCTTCGTGCGGGACCTGCCGCACGAGTTGATCGCCGCGTTCCGCTCGACGCTGCAGGAGGCGCGCGAGGCGGATCTGATCCTGCACCTGATCGATGCGAGCGACCCGAATCGCTGGCAGCGTGTCCGGCAGGTCAATTCCGTTCTGAAGCAGCTGGACGCGGATCGTGTGCCGCAAATACGCGTGTACAATAAGATCGACCTGATAGACCGCGCGCCGCGCCTGACGAGCAATCGCGAAGGCGAGGGGCGGGCGGTCTGGCTGTCGGCGGCGACCGGCGAAGGCATTCCGTTGTTACTGGAGGCGATCGGGGATCGATTACGCCGCAAGACCCTGCACCGCCTTATCCACCTGCAACCATCGCAGGGCCGGCTGCGCTCGAGGCTTTTCGAGCTCGGCGCGGTATTGAACGAGCAGACCGACGAAGAGGGCGGGTGGACGCTGGAACTGGAAATGGCGGAGCAGGATCTGAAGCGCTTCATAAAGCGCGAGAACGTCGATCCGGAACTACTCGAGCCGCTGCCGGTCATCAAGACGGCAGCAATGGCAAATCTGAAATAGACACACCGACAGAGATGAAGTTGTAAACCTATGGCCTGGAATGAACCTGGAAACGGCAAGGACCCCTGGAGCAGGGGCGATAAAGAGCCAAACGATCTGGACCAGATCGTACAAAACTGGCAGCGACGCCTGAGCAGCCTTCTTGGCGGGGCCGGCGGCGGCAGCGGCGGCAGTCGCGCGCCCGGGGGCGCGGGCGGTTACATACTGATTGTGCTTCTGCTGATTGCCTGGGCCGCTACGGGCATCTACCGTGTCGACGAAGCAGAGCGCGGTGTCGTCCAGCGCTTTGGCGCCTACACCGATACGACGATGCCGGGCCTGCACTGGCACCTGCCGCTCCCGATCGAGACCGTCGACATCGTCAATACCAACGCGGTACAGAACTTCCCGTTCCGCACCGAGATACTGACCGCGGACGAGCAGTACGTATTCATCCAGATGGTCGTGCAGTACCGTCGCACGGACCCGGTGAAATACAGCTTCGAAGTGGTCGACCCGGAATCGACGGTCCAGGACGTGACCGAGAGTGCCCTTCGCGAGGTGATCGGCACCAGCGAGCTGGAAACGCTCGTAACCGGCGAGCGCGACCAGATTGCGCAACGCACGCTCGATACCCTTCAGGTGACGCTGGATCAGTACGAATCCGGCATTACCGTCACATCCGTGTCGATCATCAATCTCGACTATCCACAGGACGTGCAGGCGGCGGTCAACGATACACAGAAGGCGACCAACGATAGTGCGCGTTTTCAGCTCGAGGCGGAGAAATATGCCAAGGACATCATCCCGCGTGCGCGCGGTGATGCGCAGCGCATCATGCTTGACGCGATGGCGTACAAGGATCGCGTAACCCGGGATGCGATGGGTGAGGCATCGCGATTCGAGGCGTTGCTCGCCGAATACCAGAAGGCGCCGCGAGTGACGCGGGATCGCCTGTATATCGAAGCGGTCGAGCAGGTTTACGGCAGCACCAACAAGGTCTTGCTGGATTCGAAGGGCAGCGGCAATTTGCTCTACCTGCCAATCGACAAGCTCATTGAAGGCACCAGCCGGCAGCAGTCTGCCCAGGAACTCGATCGTCTCACTGAGCAGTCGCGGACTACGTCACCGGAGAGGCGCCTCGAATTGGAAGATCGCGAAAGGAGGACAAGGCAATGAGTAACGCCATGTTTCGTGTGTTGGTCCTTATTGGCCTGATTGCCGTTGCCGTCGGCCTGTCACTTTTCACCGTCAACGAACGCGATCTTGCCATCAAGCTGCAGCTCGGCAAGGTCGTGGAATCCGGTTATGAGCCGGGACTGCATTTCAAGATCCCCGTGGTGCAGAACGTCCGCAAGTTCCCGCGGCGCATCCTGACGATCGAGGACAGCCCGGACCGCGTGTTCACCGCAGAGAAGAAGGCGCTCAAGGTCGATTTCTTCGTCAAGTGGCGAATCGTCGATCCCGTGCGCTTCTACACATCGACGGGCGGCAGCCTCGTGTTTGCCGATGATCGCCTGGGTGAGATCATCAAGAACGCGGTGGTCACCGAATTCGGTAAACGTTCGGTACGGGAAGCAATCTCGGCGGAGCGCGCGGAGTTGATGCGCGACATGCTGGTGACAGCAACGACAACCGCGGAGGACCTCGGCGTCGAACTGATCGACTTTCGCGTGAAGCAGGTCGAACTGATGGACGAAGTAAAGAATGCAGTGTACGCGCAGATGAACGAGGAGCGCGCACGCACCGCCGCCGAACTTCGCGCGGAAGGCCGCGCCGAAGCCGAGCGGATTCGCGCGGAAGCAGACCGCGAGCGCACGATTATCCTCGCGGACGCCAACCGTGAAAGCGAAAAGATCCGCGGTGAAGGTGACGCGGAGGCGGCCGAAATCTACGCGAATGCCTACGAGAAGGATCCGGAATTCTACGCGTTTTACCGCAGCATCAATGCGTATAAACGGTCGATGGGCAAATCCAACGATCTCCTGGTGCTTGACCCCAATAACGAATTTTTCCGCTATCTGAACCAGTCGGGCGGCGAATAACTCGGCTGGCATGGCCTGGACCGAAATCCTGACGGCCCTTGCGCTCGTCCTCATCATCGAGGGCATGGTGCCGTTTGTCGGTCCACGCAGATATCGGCAGATTGTGGCGCAGATGGCTTTGCTAAGTGACAATCACCTGCGCACGGTCGGACTCGTCATCATGATTGCCGGCGTCGTCCTGCTGTTCGCCGTGCGCGGCTTTTGACCAACAACAAGAGACCTGTCCGTCATGGGTAAGAACGTCGTCGTCATTGGCACCCAGTGGGGTGATGAAGGCAAGGGGAAGATTGTCGACCTGCTCACCGACCGCGCGAAAGCGGTCGTGCGTTTTCAGGGCGGTCACAATGCCGGGCATACGCTGGTTATCGGCGGTAAGAAGACGGTCCTGCACCTGATTCCCTCCGGCATTCTGCGCGAGGGAGTGAGTTGCCTGATCGGTAACGGGGTGGTGCTGTCGCTGGACGCGCTCGTTGAGGAAGCCAATGCGTTGTCCGCAAACGGCGTGCCGGTTTTCGAGCGTCTCAAGGTCAGCCCCGGCTGCCCCCTGATTCTTCCGTCGCACGTCGCACTCGACGTGGCGCGGGAAAAAGCGCGAGGTTCCGGGGCCATCGGGACCACGGGGCGCGGCATCGGACCGGCATACGAAGACAAGGTAGCGCGGCGTGCGTTGCGGGTTTCCGACCTGTTCCTGCGCGAGAAATTTGCGGCCAAGCTCGGCGAGATTCTCGACTATCACAATTTCCTTCTGAAAAATTACTTTCGCGCAGAGGCTGTCGATTTCGACAAGACTCTCGAAGATGCACTTGCAGCGGCCGAGCATATTGCGCCGGTTACGGCGGACGTCACCCAGATCCTGCATGAGCTTTCCCGCAAAGGGGACGGCATCCTCTTCGAAGGCGCGCAGGGCACGTTCCTCGATATCGATCACGGCACGTACCCGTTCGTCACGTCGTCGAACACGGTGGCCGCGGCAGCCAGCACGGGCACCGGTGTCGGCCCGCGCGATCTCGACTACATCCTCGGTATCGTCAAGGCGTATACCACGCGGGTCGGTGCCGGGCCGTTTCCCACGGAGCTGTTCGATGACCTGGGCTCGCACATCGCGCAGGTCGGCGCCGAGTACGGCGCCACGACCGGGCGTCCGCGCAGGGTGGGATGGTTCGATGCGGTCGCGCTGAAGCGCTCGATCATCAACAGCAGCGTATCGGGCCTGTGTGTCACCAAGCTCGACGTGCTGGACGAACTCGAGACGATCCAGATCTGTGTCGGATACACGATCGATGGCGAGCCGATTTCCGGCTTGCCGATCATCGTCGACCGCTTCGCGGATTGCCGGCCGGTCTACGAGGAGTTGCCGGGCTGGCAGGCGTCCACGGTCGGTATCACCCGTTACGAAGACCTGCCGCCGACTGCGCGCGATTACCTGCAGCGCATCGAGGAACTGGCCGGCATACCGATCGATATCATTTCAACCGGACCGGATCGCGAACAGACCATCGTCAAGCGGCATCCGTTCGAGTGACGCAGGCCGGGTCACTGAGATTCCGGGCCGGCCCGGGCGCACTGCAGACGATCACGGAGCACGGCTTTTCCCCGGAGTTGGTGGGGACAATGGCCGGCGCATCGGGCGGGGCCAAGTGGCTCGTCCTGAGCAAGCTGGACCGCGTTGTCGCCGCTACCATCGTTCCCGACCTGCGCGGACCCGTCTACCTCATCGGCTCTTCGATCGGCGCCTGGCGTTTCGCCTGTTACGCGCAGGACAGACCGCTCGAGGCTATCGCCCGTTTCGAAGAAGCCTATCTCGGCCAGACATACTCCGACGACCCGGATCGCGAGGAAATTACCGCGAAAAGCCGCGAGATACTGGACTACGTGCTCGGCCAATCCGGAACCGCGGAAATACTGTCTCATCCGGTATTCCGGACGAACGTCATGACCGTGCGCAGCCGTCATGTCACGGCCAGCGAACAGCCCGCACTGCTGGTGCCAGGCCTGCTGGCAGCCGCGGCGCTCAACGCAGTGACGCGGCGCTCGCTCGGCGCTTTTTTCGACCGCGTGCTGTTCTACGACCCGCGAGACCTGCCACCGTTTTTCGATGCGCGCGGATTCCCGCTGAGCCGGGTGGAGTTGACCGCGGCAAACGTGAAAGACGCGATCGTCGCGAGCGGTTCGATACCAATGGTGCTGTCGGGCGTGCGCGATATTGCCGGCGCGCCGCGCGGCATCTACCGGGACGGCGGCGTCATCGATTACCACCTCGACCTGCCGCAAAGCGCACCTAACAGGCTGACGCTGTACCTGCACTTCATCGATCGCATCGTGCCGGGCTGGTTCGACAAGAAACTGTCCTGGCGCAAGCCGGATCCGTCGAACGTGGACCGGACGATTCTCGTGAGTCCGTCGCAGGAATTTGTCGCGCGACTGCCGTACGCAAAAATCCCGGATCGGCGTGACTTCCTGAATTTCGAGCCGAAAGAGCGCGTTCGTGCCTGGCGCACGGTAGTCGACATGTGCGACGAACTTGCAGACGAATTCCACGAGGTGTTGGTGAAGGATCAACTGGCGGCACGGCTCGAGCCGCTGTGATAGTCTTTGCCGCAAAATAAGAACGACAAAGGAGAGTCGTATTGACTGACTCGACCATCGCGACGCACGCGGACAGGCCCTATCCCGAACTGACCTGGATTGCGGTTGGTGTCGGCTGGTTCCTCGGCGTCATCATCGCCGTCTCGATCGGATACGCAGCGCTGATACTGGGTTTCTCGATCGAAGGCTCGGAATTGGCCGCGATCCTCGGTTTCGGCATCCTGCGCGGCGTCCTGCGCCGGCGCAGCATCATCGAAAACAACATCGTGCAGACCGTTGCCAGCGGCGTGAACGGCGCCTCGTCCGGCATGATGTTCTCGGTACCCGCGATCTTCCTGCTGGGTTACGGCGACCGCTTCGATCCCATTCTCCTGACCTTCGGCTGCATCGCCGGCGCGTTTCTCGGCATTGCATTCATTATCCCGCTCAGGAAGCACATGATCGATTACGAGCGGCTCACGTACCCGGGCGGGGTTGCGGTCGCAACGATCCTGAAATCGCCGGGTGCCGGTGTACGCAAGGCAGTCATCCTCGTTGCCGCCGCGCTGGTGAGTGCGACGGTACACGTCATCAGCCTCAAGACCGGTGTCTCGAACTGGAATCTCGGGGCGCTGATCGGTCTGCCCGAGTACATGAACGGCATCTGGTACCTGTCGCTGATGACGATAGGCGTCGGTTTCATTGCGGGCCGTGGCGGCATTGCTTTTATCATCGGCGGATTCGTCGCCTACTGGTTTGTCTCGCCGTTGCTGTCCGTGACCGGGGCATTCCCGTTGAACGAAGCAGGCGAGCTGATCAACACGCCGGGCGATCTCCGCCTGCTGCTTTACCGGCCGCTCGGCATCGGCATGCTGATCGGCGGTGCGATCATGGGCGTCATTCTCGCGGCACCGCTGATTCTCAGCGCAATCAAGTCCATGCAGAAAGCAGCCAGCGTCGAGACGGGCGTCGCAACCGAGGAGATGCCGATCAAGCTGCTCTATATCGCAGTCATCGGTGCCGCTGTCCTGCTTAGCGTCATGGCCGTGACCGCGGTCGAATCAATGACCCTGATGGGTGGTATCTCGATGGCGCTGCTCGGCACGCTATGGATATGGATGGCGGGCATCATCCTCTCCGAGGCGATCGGCCGTACGAACTGGTCGCCGCTGTCCGGCATGACGCTCGTTGGCATTACCCTGTTGATTATCGTGACGCAGGCGTTCGGGATGGAGCGCAGCGATTCGATCATCGCCGCCATCATGGTCGGCGCCGCGATGTGCGTTGCGATGTCGCAGGCCACCGACCTGATGCTGGACCTGAAAACCGGCTACCTGGTAGGCGCAACGCCGAGGATGCAGCAGATAGGACAGTTTGCCGGTGCCTGGCTCGGACCCATCGTCGTGATCTTCGTGATCTTCGCACTCAACGAAGCCTACACGCTGGGCAGCGAGCGATTGCCGGCGCCGCAGGCTCAGGCGCTGGCGAGCACGATTGACGGCATCATGGGCGGCGACGTGCCGACGCAGAAGTACGTCGCCGGTGCAATTCTGGGCGGTATCCTCTCGGTCGTCATGGGCGGGCTCGGCATTACGGTCGGTCTGGGCTTCTACCTGCCTTTCAATATCGTCCTGACCTACTCGCTCGGCACGCTCAGCCGCGAACTCGCCGACCGCTTCAAGGGTAAGACGTGGGCGGAGCAGGTCGGCATACCGATTGCGGCCGGGTTCATCGTCGGTGAAGCGCTCGTCGGGGTGGGCGATGCGATACGACATATATTGATGGCGACCTAGGAGACGATGACCATGAAAACATCCGGTTATGTGCTTCTGAGTGGCGGATTCATCGTGGCGGCCTATGCGACCGCGCTCGATGTCGAAACCGTCAGCTGGCCGTTCTTCGCCGCTGCAGTGCTTGCTGCAGTCGCCGGAGTGTTCCTGATCAAGCGGCATGCCAGGTCGCTTGCACAGTCCGAGGAAGTCCTGGAGACGAATCGTGCGGAACTGCGCGAGTCGGTCGAGAACGTCGTCAATGACCTGCGCGAGATTGTCAGTAGCGGCAGTTTGCACGGTGAGGCCCTCCGCGATCGCATCGATACGAAGCTACGTCCCGATCTGATCCGTTTTGCCGATGCGCGCGAGAGCATGGTGCACCTGTTCGGCCTGCAGACGTATGCCGACATCATGAGCCACTTTGCGGCGGGCGAACGTTATATCAATCGCGTCTGGTCGTCGTCCGCAGATGGCTACGACGCGGAGGCAGCTCGCTACCTGGGCAGGGCCGAAGAACAGTTTGCGGATGCCCAGCGGCAGCTGAACGAGGCGGCAAGAAAGTAGCCCCTGCTATTTGCGCTTGCGGCGCGCGCTCGGAGAGCGTTTGCAGATCGTTGTCAGGTGTTGCTGCAGGGTCCGGACGTCTTCGTCCATCAGATAGTCAGCTTCATCCCTCCAGCCCCGGAGCATTGGCAACGTCCGCTCGTTGACGACGAGGTGGCCGTTGCCGGACTGGGTCTCCGCGTGCCAGCCCGGGACCGCAATAACGGAGCGAACGCGAACGGAGTTCCTGAGCAGGTCGCGAAACTCCTGCTCGAGGCGCGTGGTCTTCGCCGCGATGTCCGCGATAGAAATGCTCCTGCCGTCAGGCTTGAAACGAAGCTCGCTGTCGGAGAGGTGCACGCTATCCCTGCGCATTGCCCGGTGAGCGACTACGTTTATTGCGTAGATTCCGCCAGGTCCGACGATGAGGTGATCGACGACGCCTTCCGGTGTGGCGACATCATGAAAGACACGGCCGTGACCGACGGCTATGCGTTGCAGCGAGTGCCCTACAGCGATATTTGCGTCGCGCAGGAAGCGGACCTCGCGCCATTGCTGAACCGTGCGGAACAGGCGGTACGAGGCGAAGCCGGCCGCGGCGAGCAGGGTTCCGAGCAGCACGTACAGCTGCCACGCGGGGTAGCCTTCGAACAGCTGATGCGCCTCGAACGCGTGCGCCACGGCGAAGATAAACACGAACATCAGGCCGGCGCCGAGGTAAGTCGACTGCTTGCGGGAAAGCGACTCGAGTTCATCGCGGAATCGCTGCGCGGCCTCGCGCATGATGGCGTCCGGAAAGTTCGGGTGAGCGCTCATGGAGCGCGCGACCAGGTGCCAGGATTTCGCGGCCAGGAGAAATACGAAAGTGCAGGCGATTGCCACCGTTGCCGAGCCGCTGACCGCCTCGATATTCATGCTGCACCTCTTCGTGATGGATTCGCCAAGGGTATCCGGCGGCGTCCGGACACTCTGTGACGCACATCACGTAGATCGCAGAATAGCGCCGACAAGCCCGCATTTTTCAGCTTCCGTTCAGCCAGACGGGGGTATTTGTGATTGTCATCACGGCAACAAGCGTGATCCGGCTGCTAGCGTCGGGACCATTAGTTCATATCAGGGCGGGGTGCGTCATGAGCAGAGTTTTGATCAACGTGGGAATGGTGCTCGCGATCGCCGTACTCAGCGGTTGTGCGTCCATGAGTAGCGAAGAATGCGTTAACAGCGACTGGGCGGCCATCGGCTACGAAGACGGCTCACGGGGCTATACCACCGACAAATTCGGCAGCCGCCGCAAGGCCTGCGCCAAGCACGGCGTTACGGCGGACTTCAAGGCTTACCAGGAAGGGCGTGACGAAGGCCTGGTGGAGTTCTGCCAGCCGAGCCGCGGCTACAACCTGGGCGCTAGCGGCGGAACCTACTACGGTGTTTGCGACGTTGCCATGGAGGAGGAATTCCTCGATGCGTACCGGGTGGGTTCGCAGCTGCATGCCTTGCGTTCCAACGTCAACAACGCGAACTCGAGAATCTACTCGAAGGAAGCCGAACTGAAGCGCACAAAAGAGAAGATCCGCGCCAAGCAGGCCGAGCTCATTAGCGACGACGCGACCACCCAGGATCGCGTCATGTTGCTGGCCGATCTCGAGGATTTGTCCGAGCGGACCGGCGAGCTCGAGGCGGAAATCGAGGAGCTGATTGCCGACAAAGCCCGCTATGAATACGAACTCAGGGACTACGAACAGACCGTGGCGGTATACGACTACTGATCGGGCGATGGCTCGCGCTTAGTAATCGTCTGACTCGTCGCGGCGATCCTGACCCTTGCGCCGCTCGCTGGCAAAACTTCCGGTTGCCGCAGCCATCCCCCCCGATGTGAACGGGCTGCGGCGGTCCTTTCCGGATCGACGGTCGCTGTGATGAGTGAAGTGGCATTCGCATTCGGCTGCGTCGCAGCCGGGCAAGGGCAGACTGGGAGCTTCCGTCGCCAGGAATCGCTGACCGGCAATATCGTTGGCCGCGGAACAGGCATAGGCGCCGGGCTTGACCGACACGGCATGGTACCTGGCCCGGTCTTTTTGAGCGGGCGAGATACGCCGGTCCTTGCGCTCTTCGGGTTTGTCCAGGCCCTGCCGATAGAAGTACCACGCGATCAGCAGCCCGACCACCAGCAGCAATAGCACGGTCCTCATACCGGCCTCCCCGGGCCAACCTGATATGGGACGAGTTTACTTCAATTGGCCGCGGGATCGAGCCAAAAAGGCAATTTCCGGCACCTAATCCTGCGGCTTGGGGGCATCAGCCGCATCGGGTACCCGCCGTGACTCCAGGTCGCGCAGCGGCTGAAACACCGGCATGGCACGCATTTCCAGCGTCGAGTCATGGATCCTGACAATGGCCGGGGCAAGCCCGGGCAACCTTTCCAGTGTCCGCGCCAGGTCCTGCCGATACGATTCCAGGCCTTGCGCGTCGAGCAGGCCATTATCGTAGGCGACCTGTGCCGAGTAATAGAGTTTCACCAGGTGCTCTGCGAGACCCTGGATCTGAGATTCCTCGGTCGCGGTAACGAGGTGGTTGCCGGGTGCTCTCATCTTGGGGTACAGCTTCGCAAAGTCGGGCTTCGTGGCACGCTGCAGGTGCAACTCGTCGAACCCACTGTCGAGCCGCATCTCGACCTCAACGACCGCAATGCGGTTGGCCTGGTGAATCTCCCAGGCAACGAGCAGCAGTGCGGCGACGATGCTGATTACGCCGACGATCTCGACTATTTCGCGCAGGTGATTGTCCTTCATGGGCGGCTCGATCGCGCTAGTACGGCAGGACGCCGAACAGCGCCTTGTGCAGGTAGAAAGTGGCGGCAAATGCGATGCCGGCGATTACGGCGACTATCATGTCTGCGGAAAACGGTACCACATCCGGCTTTCGCCACTCGCCATCGCGCTTGTTGCACAGCACGATCTCGGCGATCGCCCATATGCCGAGCCCACCGAACAGGACGACCGACCGCGAGTCACCGTTCACGAGCAGGTGAGCGACGGACCACAGGATGACGGCAAGCATCTGCGGGTGACGAACGAGGCGTTTGTAGTTGCTGCGAGCCTTCGAGGTTACGAATAGTACGAACGCGAAAAAAACCAGCGTCGAGATGACGGGGCCGCCGCCGAAAGGTGGGGCATAAAGAGCGGTCGGTGTGGCCGCTTTCCAGCCGAAGACGATCCCTACCAGAGAGGCGACGATCACGACGGAATATATGCCGCGATAGGCGTTTTCGCCCAGCTTCGCTACAAGCTCGCCGCGTATGCCGGGCGATGCCGCCGGCAGCAAGTGGACGACGGTGAAAAGCAGCAATCCCGCGATGAGTAAAGACATTAATGCCACCCCTGGCTTTCGGTTCCGGCAAGTATACCGGTTTGCCGGCGCTCGGGCGGATCGGCTAAATCATGTACTATTTCCTCGTCGTTCCACTGAGGGCAGGGCATGAAGACCGATGGCAAACTGATGGACATGTTGACGGGCTATGCAGCCTCGCATCAACACCCTGTGAATATTTTCGTGCACATGATCGGCATTCCCACGATCATGCTCGGGGTTCTGATTCCATTGAGCTGGATCACCATCGATGTTCGGGGAGTCTCGTTCAGCCTGGCACACCTGGTCGTATTCGGTTTCTTCCTGTTTTACCTGACGCTCGATGTGCTGTTTGCGATCGTTTTCCTCGTATTCGGATTCGGGCTGACCGTGGTCGC
>Ga0209536_100007087_pt1 | contig 17042 bp, 10 predicted proteins | sample DeeMarSeWOR28_12_FD_187461 | JGI IMG/M metagenome (GOLD analysis project Ga0209536, IMG submission 187461) | Marine sediment microbial communities from White Oak River estuary, North Carolina - WOR-2-8_12 (SPAdes) (version 2) | ecosystem: Environmental > Aquatic > Marine > Intertidal zone >... | reverse complement strand
GCAGGCGGAGGTGGAGGGATCGGAGGGGCCATTCACATACAGAATGTGGTCAACTGGAAAGATCAGGCCAGGTTCAGGTACATTCAGGGGATCGGGAGTTACAAGACTTTTGATGAATTCCTGCAATGGGGATTCGGGTCGCAAAAGTTCCGCCTGAAGACCAGGATATACCACAATTATTCCAAAAACGATTACCCTTTTGTGAACCCGGGGATCGGGAACCTGGATCCCCTCACGGGCAAAATCACGCATCCGGTGGAGGTGAATGAAAATGCCGCCTATCTGAGATACGGGTTGTTGCAGGAGCTATATTTCAGGCCAGGTTCCAATCAGGTTTTGTCGCTTAAATACTGGGGACAATCGGCGGACCGTTCCATCCCGAGGCCCACCAGCTATGAAGGACCAGAACCCTCCAGCGAGAATAACCAGCAGGATAAGGACCACAGGATCGTGGCCGACTGGAACCATTATGGTGAGTTTGCCAAATGGATGATCAGAACGGGCTACTCCAGGAAATCACTGGGGTATAATCAGGAAAACCTGGTCCCCGGCCTGGGCAGGATTCCGGTTGTAGCATCCCGGAGTATCCAGCAAAGCTTATTCAACACGCTTTCTCATACCTACAACCCGCTGTCTGATCTTTCATTGGAGGGGAGGATCGATTTCAACCTCCACGACGTTCATACCGAGGATTCGGTGAGCCAGACCGGTTATGAAAAGCAACGGAGTGAACTGGCCCTCCTGCTGTCGGTCAGAAAGAGTTTTCAGGAGAGGGTGAACCTGAACCTGTTGCTCAGGCAGGACTGGATAGATGGCCAGAGAACCCCATTCAGCCCCTACCTGGGATTCGATGTGAGATTGATCAAGGAAGGTGATCTGATATTGAAGGGCAACCTGGCCAGGAATTACCACCACCCCTCACTCAACGACCTCTACTGGCAACCGGGAGGCAATCCCGACCTGCTGCCAGAGCAGGGATTCACCATGGAAGCTGGCCTGGAGTACCAGGTAGCCCTAGCCGGCCAATTGCTCCTGAACGAGGTGACCTTGTACCGGTCTGATATCAAACAATGGATTATATGGATTCCAGGATTCAAAGGGTACTGGGAACCGAGAAACATATCAAGGGTGCGCTCTTCGGGATTGGAATATACATTTCAGCTTCATGGCGGCATCAGGAAATGGAGCTATAAGGTATCAGGGACCTATGCCTGGACCCGGTCGTTAAATTTGGGTGATCCATTGGTCTGGGGAGATCGATCCCACGGCAAACAGCTGGTGTACATTCCGCTTCATTCAGGTAACCTGATGCTTCATCTTTCCTACACGGAATTTTACATTACCTATATGTACAATGCATACAGTGAACGATTTACCACATCAAGCAACGATCTTTCAAGCCGTTACAGGTTGTCACCCTACTTTATGAATAACCTGACCGCGGGATGGAGCATACGCTTCAACAAATTGGGGCTTTCTGCGGAAATGAGGATTTATAACCTGTTCAATGAGGCCTACCACTCCATTCTTTACAGGCCCATGCCCGGAAGAAATTATCAAATGGTCATCATGTTAAAAATATAAAATCCAATGCTTAAACAAGTCGCTCTTTTACTGCTCGCCCTTGTGCTGCTTCCCTGCTGCATGAGCAATGACGATCCTTTCGGACCCGGTGATCCGGCCGAAGGGGAAGGCTCCAGGGGTGTATTTATCGTTAATGAGGGGAATTTCACCTTTGAGAATGCCTCGCTGACCTATTATGACATTGAATCCGGAGAGGTTCTGAACGATGTCTTTTTCAATACCAACGGACTGCCACTGGGTGACGTTGCAGTGTCCATGACCATCCGTGACAGCCTGGGATATGTGGTATTGAACAACAGCGGCAAAATATATGTTCTCCATACGGGCTCCCATGCAATGAAGGGTAAAATAACGGATTTGACCTCTCCCAGGCACCTTCACTTTGTGCATGATACCAAAGCCTATGTCACCGACCTCTATGCCAGGGCCATTGCGGTCATCAATCCGCTGACCATGGAGATAACCGGAACCATCGATGTGAGCAATGACCAGGATAAATTTGGCCAGCATTCAACCGAGCAGATGATTTCATTCGGATCCTACGTCTACACCAATTGCTGGAGTTACGACAATCAGATCCTGGTGATTGATACCGAAACAGACCGGGTGGTCGATTCCATCGGGGTGATCAAGCAACCCAATTCCATGGTAATGGACAAGCAGCATGCGCTCTGGGTCCTTTCAGACGGGGGATGGATGGGGAGTCCCTACGGATATGAAACACCCGGACTGGTGAGGGTGGATGCAGATTCACACGAAGTGGAGACCATCCTCCGCTTTGAGGATGGTGAGCGTCCCACTGCCCTGAGGGCCAATGAAGCGGGGGATACGCTCTATTTTATCAACCGTCACGTCTACCGGATGGTGGCAAATCCCGCTGAGGAACCGGCCCTCTTTATAAACAGCCCTTATGAGGATACCTTCTGGGGTGGATTTTACGGCCTGGAGGTGGATCCCGTTACCTCGGAGGTGTATGTAACAGATGCCATCGATTTTTCACAACCAGGGGTGGTCTACCGTTATTCACCAACCGGGCAACCGTTGGATACGATCAGGGCGGGGGTGAATCCCGGCGCCATCTGCTTCACCCCCTGACCGGTTACCTGTTAAAGCAGTGCTGCATCCTCCAGTTTGGATTCAGGCAAGAATACCACATGCTGATCCCTTACATCCATCCGGATGTGGCTTCCCGTTTGCACTGTACCTTTCAGCATAGCCACGGATAATTCATCCAGGATTTTCTTCTGGATAAGCCTTTTGAGGGGCCTGGCACCGTACTGAAGATCATATCCCTCCTGCTTCAGGTATTTCACCAGATCATCGGTGATCCCAAAAGTGATGTTCTGTTTCTGAAGTACCCTTTCCAGTTGACGGAGCTGGATATGAATGATCCCTTCCAGGTGTTCTGCCGTCAGTGGCCTGAACATCACCAGCTCATCGATTCGGTTCAGGAATTCGGGACGCATGTTTCTCTTCAGGAGCTGGAATACCTGGTTCCTGGTCTGATCAAAGACCTGTTCCAGCTCCTCCGTCTTCACCCCGGCAAATTGATCCTGGATGATGTCGGAGCCCATGTTGGAGGTCATAATGATGATGGTATTTTTAAAATTGGCCACCCTTCCCTTGTTATCCGTCAGGCGCCCGTCTTCCAGCACCTGCAGGAGGATGTTAAAGGTGTCCGGATGCGCCTTCTCGATCTCATCCAGCAGAATGACCGAGTAAGGTTTTCTGCGCACCGCTTCGGTGAGCTGTCCACCTTCATCGTACCCCACGTATCCAGGGGGCGCACCTACCAGCCTCGAAACGGCATGTCGCTCCTGGTATTCGCTCATATCGATCCGGGTCAGCAGCGCCTCATCATTGAACAGATATTCGGCCAGTGCCCGGGCCAGCTCGGTTTTTCCTACACCGGTGGTTCCCAGGAATAGGAACGAACCAATGGGACGGTGCTCGTCTGCCAATCCCGTGCGGCTTCTCCGGATCGCTGCTGAAACAGCCTCAATGGCCTCATCCTGTCCAACCACCCGCTTGTGAAGCTCTTCTTCTATATGAAGCAGTTTTTCTTTATCACTCTGCAACATTTTATGAACCGGGATGCCCGTCCACCGCGAAACCACCTCCGCAATATCTTCGGCAGTGATCTCCTCGCGCACCAGCCTTCTTCCTTCTGCCTCATATAGATGCAATTTTTCTATGGTGCCCTGCAGCTGCTCCTCGGCCGAGGGAAGCTGACCGTACCTGATCTCGGCTACCGTCCCCAGGTCACTCTCACGTTCTGCTTTCTCTGCCCTGTACCTTAACTCCTCAATCTGTTGTTTGATCGACTGGATTTTCTCCACAATCTCTTTTTCTTCTACCCAGGCGGCCATCAGCTGTTTGTGCTCATCTTCCAGGTCGGCAATCTGCCTGGAGAGCTGTTCCACCCTGCTCTTATCCTTCTCCCTCTTAAATGCCTCCCGCTCAATCTCCAGCTGCTGGATTTTCCTTTCCAGGGTGTCGATGGACTCCGGCTTGGAATTCATTTCCAGTCTCAGTTGGGATGCAGATTCATCCACCAGGTCGATCGCCTTATCCGGCAGGAACCGGTCGGTGATGTAGCGGGTAGAGAGTTGTACAGCGGCAATGATTGCCTCATCCTTGATCCTTATTTTATGGTAATTCTCATATTTTTCCTTGATCCCCCGGAGAATAGAGATGGCATCCTCCTCACCGGGCTCGTTTATCAAAACACGCTGGAAACGCCTTTCCAGCGCCTTGTCCTTTTCGAAATATTTCTGAAACTCATTCAGGGTGGTGGCACCTATGGCCCTTAGATCCCCTTTGGCAAGGGCAGGTTTCAGGATATTGGCAGCATCCATGGCACCCTCCCCACCACCACCGGCACCTACCAGGGTATGTATCTCATCGATGAACAGGATGATGTTCCCTTCCGATTCCATCACCTCCTTCACCACGGCTTTCAGCCGCTCCTCAAACTCACCTTTGTATTTGGCACCGGCGATCAGCGCTCCCATATCCAGGGAATAGATCTGTTTGCTGGCCAGGTCATCAGGCACATCCCCGTTCACGATCCTCAGTGCGATCCCTTCCGCAATGGCTGTTTTCCCGACCCCGGGCTCTCCCACCAGGATCGGATTGTTTTTCGTTCTGCGGGTAAGAATCTGCAGCACCCTCCTGATTTCATCATCCCTGCCGATCACCGGGTCCAGTTTCCCCGATTCAGCCCGCTCGTTCAGATGAATGGCATACTTGTCCAGTGCCTGGTAGGTCTCTTCGGCAGATTTGCTGTGTACCCTGCTCCCCTTTCTCAGCAGCCTGATCGATTCAACCAGATCTTTTTCGTTGATACCGGCATCTTTCAGCATACGGCCCGCCTGGTTGTTCCCGCGAACGATCCCGAGCAGCAGATGCTCCAGTGCAATGTAATCATCCCCGAACTCCTTCAGGGCCGATTGCGCCTTGTTCAATGCCTCACCCGATTCCCTGGAGAGGTAACTCTCTCCGCCGCTCACTTTGGGAAGCTGGCTGATCATCTGGTCCAGCGCAGCTTCCACGTGGGCTGCGTTGATGGAGAGTTTCTTCATAATGAATGGAAGCACATTCTCGTCCACCATCATGATCCCTTTGAGCAGGTGGCTGCATTCAATAGACTGATGCTGCTGCTCCATGGCAATCTGCTGAGACCGCTGGACAGCCTCCTGTGCTTTAATGGTCAATTTTTCAAAATCCATATCTGTTTCCTCCGCTATTGTTGTTTGTTCCTGCCCGTTACCGGGCACCAGCTGTGGAACAAAGTTTGAGCCAATCCAGTGCGCGCCAAATCAAAGACAGATTGACATGAATTTGCCCGATTAATACTGCCATAATGACATAAAATAATATTAATAAAGCTTAAAAAATGTTAAACAACTGACTGAAATGAAGTCTGTTACGTTATTTTGTCAGTAAATGTCCTGAAAACTGTCCGTTTCCTTCAAAAAAAGTTGCCTGGCACAAAAATTGATCCTGATTGGATGCGCCCGTCAGGGTGAATACGAAAGAAAATAATGTTTAACCGTATGCGCAGTGCATACATTAAAATGGAGGGTATAACCATGACACTAGCAAGATTATCTGACAACACATTTCCGACTTTCCCTTCGTTTTTTAATAAATTCTTTGAAGGGGATTTGATGGACTGGAACAGTTCAAACTTTGCCGGAAATAACATGACCATGCCGGCCGTGAACATCAGGGAGAACAACGATGAATTCCTGATCGATGTGGCCGCACCTGGCATGTCGAAGGAGAACTTTCAAGTGGATTACGACAATGGACGGCTGACCATCTCATCTGAGAAAAAAGCGGAAAAAGAAGAAAAATCAGAAGAGAGGTATAACCGGAGAGAGTTCAGCTATATGTCATTCCAGCGGACTTTCACCATTGCGGAGAACCTGGTCGACGGGGAGAAAATAGGAGCCAAGTATGAGAATGGGATCCTGCATATTACACTTCCCAAAAAAGAGGAGGTAAAACCCAAACCGGCCAGGAAGATTAAGATCAGTTAACATTGCAACGGGGCGGGGAGGACAGCTCCCTGCCCTCTCATTTAAATTTATTTGAGACACAAAAGATAAGGAGGGACAAGCCATGAATTGGAGAAAATTTGGAATATTAATACTGGCAGCAATCATTGGAAGCGGATTTACCATCGCCACTTTTATGATGATGGGGAATGGAAGTAAAACCATCCAGGTGGAACACCTCTCATCCACACCGGTTGTAGGCGCTGCCTATACGGTAAACGCAGAGGGAGAAGTGGTCCCTCTTGAATTTACGGATGTCGCCAAAAAGGTGACCCCTGCTGTGGTACACATTAAATCAACAGTGGTAAGCCGTGGTCAGGAGTACAACAATGAACGGTCACCCGGTCCGTTCGGCGATGAATTCGACAACGACTTTTTCAGGCGCTTTTTCGGACCCGAATTCAGGTTTGAGCAGCCTGCGCCCAGATCGCCGCAACCGAGGATCGGGTCGGGATCCGGGGTAATTATTAATCCCGAAGGATATGTGGTTACAAACAACCATGTGATCCAGGGTGCCGATGACATTGAAGTGATACTGAATGACAACCAGACCTTTAAAGCCAAGGTGGTGGGGGCCGATCCGTCTACCGACCTGGCCTTACTCCAGATCAGGGCCAGTGACCTGCCCTACCTTCCCCTGGTAAATTCTGACGAGGTGGAAGTGGGAGAGTGGGTACTTGCTGTCGGAAATCCTTTCAACCTTAACTCCACGGTCACTGCAGGAATCATCAGCGCCAAGGCGAGGAACATCAATATATTAAGGGACAGGAGCGCCATTGAATCCTTTATTCAAACCGATGCGGCCATCAATCCGGGAAACAGCGGAGGGGCCCTGGTCAATCTTCAGGGTGGCCTGGTAGGGATCAATACCGCCATTGCGAGTGCGACAGGTTACTATTCAGGCTACGGCTTTGCCATTCCTTCCAATATTGTCAGCAAGGTGGTGGAGGATCTGATTGAGTACGGTATGGTTCAACGGGGATACCTGGGATTGTTGATCAGAAGTGTGGATGGTGACCTGGCAAAAGAAATGGAACTTGAGCTGACTCAAGGGGTTTATGTGGACAGCATCACCGGGAACAGTGCCGCAGGTGAGGCTGGTATAGTGAAAGGGGATGTGATTACTGCTGTCAATGACACGGAAACCAGGTCTTCAAGCCAGTTGCTCGAGATCATCGGCCGGCAGAGACCGGGTGATAAGGTGACACTGGATGTAAACCGATCGGGAAAAGAGTTGGAATTCGAGGTGGTTTTGCGTAACCAGCAGGGAGAAACAACCCTGTCAAAAAAGGAAGCGGAAGGTGTTCTTGACATCCTGGGTGTAAAACTTGAGCAAGTGGACGCAGTCACAGCACATAAACTCGGCATAGAATCCGGATTAAAAATCATGGAGCTTAGCTCCGGAAAACTTAAACGATATACGGATGTCCGGAAAGGCTTTATTATCACCAAAGTGGATGGAAAACCTGTCTCATCCCCCGAGTCCTTTGTCAGCTACCTGGAACGGGCAGAAGGCGGTGTGATGCTGGAGGGGGTGTATGAGGATGTTCCCGGAAACTATTACTATGCATTCGGGCTGGATTGATCCAATGCGTGTATTATTGGCGAGAATGTTGTAATTTGTTGATGGAATTTTCTCAACCTGAAACAATGACCATCCATCAATACCACAAGAAATGCTCCAAAGAGTATAAACAGAGCATCAAGTTTCCCGATGACACCACCTATTTGTACGGGAATCCGGTCAATACCGTGGTTCCCCTGCAAACCGCCATCGGAAAGGTGATGGTAGTGGGGCCCTATCCCAGTGCCAGGTTATATACCGTGGATAACATTCCCGATGTGCCGCTCTACGATCCCAATTCACCTTTTGCCACCGATCCCTATTTCGACGGTTCGAGGGTCAGAAACTCCCTTTCGGGTGAGGAGCTCACCGAGGTGATCCTGGAAACCCTTGAGGTCAAACTTGAGGATTGCTGGCTCACCAGCCTGGTGAAAGTATTTCTCTTTGATGAGGATCATGTGAAAAAATATCACCGGCTGGGCAGGGAGATCAAGGAGAACAAATCCCGTTTCATGGACTATGCCAACAAGAGTCTGAAATGGCTTCGCCAGGAGATCGAGATTGCCAATCCCTATGCAATTATCCTGATGGGCGAGGAATTAATTTCCAGTCTGCTCCTGGTCTCTGAGGAGGAAGCCAGGGAGCTGATGACAGGAAAGGTGGTGGAGAAGAAGATTATCTGGAAGAACAGCAACTTCATCTGCCTGCCGCGGCCCGGGCTCCTGCTGGATCGTTCTGCCAGGAATCCGTGGCCGCGAAAATTTGCGGTGAAGATTGGCCCCACCGCCATGAAGGAGATCGAGAGGTTGAGGGAACAACCTGCCCTGTGATCAACCTTCAGTTTAGGTCCGTCCTCCATCGCCGGGAATTACCCTTTGAAAAGCTCACAACTGCGAGAGGTTGTAAAATCGTTACATTTGAACAATCATGAAAGCTGCCCTACCGCTTCTGTGCGTCGCCATACTGGTTTTACAGGGCTATTCCCAGTCCGCCCCGGTCAAACCCACCTCCCTGCAGGTTGAATACCAGAAAATGGAAATGGTGGGATTTATTCACTTTACCATCAATACATTCACAGATAAAGAATGGGGGTACGGTGATGAGGATCCAGCATGGTTCGACCCGGAGGAACTGGATACGGAGCAGTGGGTCAGGGTGGCCAGGGATGCAGGAATGAAAGAATTGATCCTCACTGCCAAGCATCATGATGGATTCTGTCTTTGGCCCAGTCAATTTACACAACACAGCATCAAATACAGTCCTTACAAGGAGGGCAAGGGGGATCTGGTCAGAGCGTTCGTTGAGGCCTGCAGGAAATACGGACTGAAGGCAGGACTCTACCTGTCACCCTGGGACCGGAACCACCCCGGTTACGGCACACCTGACTACATCACCTATTATAGAAATCAGTTACAGGAGCTGCTCACAGGGTATGGAGAGATCAATGAAATCTGGTTCGACGGGGCCAATGGGGGGGACGGGTACTACGGAGGAGCCAATGAGGAACGGCGGATCGACAGGAAAACCTACTATGACTGGCCCGGAACCATCAAACTGGTGAAGGAACTGCAACCGGATATCAAGATCTTTTCAGATGCAGGGCCCGACATTCGCTGGGTAGGGAACGAACATGGTTTTGCCGGGGAGACCTTCTGGTCCACCATATCTGATGACCGGCTGGTGATCGGGGATTCTGATCCTGCCTATCTAAACACCGGGGATCCTGAGGGCAACAGGTGGATCATCGGACAGTGTGACGTATCAATCAGACCGGGCTGGTTCTATCACGCCAGTGAAGATACCCGGGTAAAGTCACCTCAGCAACTGGTTGATATTTACTATAAATCGGTGGGGCGAAACGGAGTGCTGCTCCTGAATCTCCCTCCCGACCGCAGGGGATTGATACATGAGAACGACGTGAAAAGCCTGATGGAATTCCGGGGGATCATCGATGAAACATTTGCCTCGGATCTGGCAGCAGGAGCAGTGTTGCGGGATCTGAACAGGACAAGCACCACTGCGGAGTACCTGCTTGAACTGGAGAACCGGGTGTTTTTTGACCGCATCCTCCTTCAGGAACCAATAGAGGAAGGACAGCGGATCAGCAGGTTCCGTGTGGAAGCTGAAACCAGTGATGGAGCATGGGAAGAGCTGACAATGGGCACCACCATCGGGTACAAGAGGCTCCTGCGCATTCCCACGGTCTCTGCAGGCAGGATCAGGGTGGTGGTGGAGGAGGCCACCCATCCGCCATCCATTGCCAGGGTAGGCCTCTACAGTTCATCCGACAGGGAACCCTCAATCTATTAGCAATTTGGACGACGCCCTTTCACCTCCCGTAAAAAACAGGTGGATCAGGTAGATGCCCTGTGCAGGGCGATTGAATAACAGCGTAGCTGAGCTTCCGGGTACATCATCCTCAGCATATACCACACGACCGTCAAGGGTAGAGATCTCAATCCTGTCGATCAGGCGGTTCGATTCCACGTGTACCTGATCGACAGCAGGATTGGGGAATACCCGCAGGATGGAAGTTTCGTCCGGGGGTGGTATTCCAAGATCACCCGGCATATGCTGGTCCAGCCAGTCCAGCCGTGTCCGGATCCAGTTCTTGAATTTGGATATCTCACCCTCAAAACTGTCCGGAACAGGTCCCACTTCCGGGGCACCTACATTTTCACCCAGTATTTCCCATCTTTGATAATGCCTCACCTGTGCCTCCTGCAAGTACTGCGTCACCGAATCTATGTAATGGTTCAGGGCCTGATTGGACATGAAAGTATCCCTGATCTGATCATACCGTTGCCTGATACCTCCGGAAAAGGTCTTGTCCTCCAGCAGCCTGGTCATATAGAGAGGCGGCGTGGGCCATACATCACACTGGTTTACCTGATAGGCCCAGCCTGAACCGTCGGTATGAGTGAATACAGGGCAATCCCATATGTCCTTCCAGGCCCAGTCATAGTCCCATGGCGGACCCGAATGAAGCTTACCTCCAAGGCTTTCCTTATCCTTGAAGAAATAGCGGCTTTTTTTATAGGCATCCACATTCCTGGTTACTTCGCTCAGTATGAAATAGTCCCGGAACGAATCCACATCCAGGTAAGCCGGATAACCGGTCTGCCGGTTCATGAATCCGTCGCCGTGGAGATTCGTTTCGAAAGCATAGACCCAATCCTGCAGGTACTGTTTCTGGGCTTCGGTGATCTCGTCAGGCTTTGGGTAGTAATAGACAAAGTGAACACTTTTATCGGGCCTGGAGTGGGGGGGATAGGCGCTGGTCCAGGAGTCCAGGTCCGAATAATAATCATTCTTGAAGATGTAACCTCCGGTGAGGTCATCTCCGCTGTTTTCCTCCGGATCGAGCCGGTCAATATCCACCCGGTCCCTGTCGCGCTTGATCTTTTCGGTCAGCACATAGATCCCTTCGTAGGAGCCATTGATCACCACCTCCACATGCCGGGTACGCGGGGCATAATGCCGCATTTCCCGGAAAATATATCCAGCTAGGGCATTGCGCAGGAACGATTTATCATTGTAGTTGGCCAGGAGGATCCAGTCGTTCTCCTCAGGCATTCCCAGCAGCGAGACATTCAGGTTTTCTCCTGACCGATCCCGGGTTTCAAATCCGAATGGTTTCTGGGGAAGCGATGCCGAATAGGCGCCCCGGATCTCGATCCCCACCAGGCCCTCGTAAACATTGCCAATGTCGGTAACCCGGTTGATTTGTCCCGGACCATGATCGATCACCTTCATGGTGGCAGTGATCTTGGGTTCATCAGGAATGGGGATGCCCCCGGGGGTTTCAATGACCACCAGGGGAATGTCACTACTGATCTGTCCCTGAACCGATGCTGTGAGCATCCAGGTCAGGATGAAAATAGGACAGGATCTCATCCTGTAACGGGCGCTTAGATCCCGCTGAAGCTGATGTTATCGAATACCAGGGAAGGGAGCCTCCAGGAGGATCCGGTATAGACATCGTTACCCACAGCGATCAGCTCTTTCCACACCTGTTTGAAATTACCGGTGATGTTCATTTCGGATACCGGCTGGGTCAGCTTTCCGTTCTCCACCAGGAATCCTTCGATCCCGTAGGAGAAATCTCCGGTGGAACCGTTGCTGTTCCCCCCGTTGAAACCGGTAACAAGGATTCCCCTGTCGATGCTGGCAATCAGGCCCTGGAGATCCAGCTCTCCCGGCTTAAAAACCAGGTTGGTGGTTTCGCCCGAAGTGGGCTCCATTTCAAGCTTCTTGCCGTAGTAGGTATCGATGAAATAGTTTCTCAGGATTCCAGCCTCCACAATGTTTCTTTTGCGGGTGGCCAGCCCTTCGCTGTCAAAGAGCCTCGATCCCCGACCGGAGACAATGAACGGATCATCAACGATGGTCATCAGTTCTGAACCTATTTGTTCCCCTTTCATATCGATCAGAAAGGAGTTCTTCTGCTGAATGGAAGATCCGTTGAGGGCTGAGATCAGGGGATCAAGCGCCCGGCCGGCCAACCGGTTCTCAACGATCATGGGCATCGATCCCGATTCGATCTTCTTCTGTCCCAGTTTATCCAGAGCCCGCCTGAGGGCCTGGGTTCCCACTCCCTCTTTTGGAAGTTCACCGTGAAAGATGGAAGATTCGTACCAGTAACCCTGTGGCCTGGAATCACCGTCGTTTACCGATACCGAGGCTACAAGGGAGTAGGAGGAATTCTCCCTGTCTCCTTCAAAACCATTGCTGGCCACCATCACACTTCCGCTCAATCCGTCGCGGTAAGTGGAAGTGACGGAAATGATCCTTTCATCCTTGCCGAGGATCTCCTTTTCGATGGCAAATGCCTGATCGATCTTCTGCTGTGGATCGAGGTTTTCAAAGCCGGTATCCACTGTTTTCAGATCCTCGCCACCACCTTTGTAGTAAAGATCGGGATCAGGCAGGGTCCTGAATTCATCCTCTGAGAGGTAACGGGTTCCGGCGATGGCCTCTTCGATGAACCTCCCCAGCTCCTCCTTGTTATTGATCCGGTTTGTGGAAATACTGGAATACTTGTTCTCCACATAGAGGTTGATCCTCATGTTATTTCTGTTGGCCTCCTCCAGTTTATCGATCTTCTCTTCGCGCACCTCCACCGTACTGTTGTTGCTGTTGTATATGGATACTCGGGCCGCATCTGCACCGCTTTTCAGTGCATGTTCCATGGCCCATTTGGCGATGTTATATTTTTCCTCTTTGGTCATGATCAGAAGTTTTCTGTATTATACACTGGTTCCACCTACGGTGAGTTTGCTGACAAGGACGGTGGGAAGTCCCATGGAGACCGGGACCGACTGGCCCGATTTTCCGCAGGTCCATGTTCCATTGTCGATTTTGTAATCCCCTGCGGCCATGGTGATATCGGCCAGTGCCTGGGGACCGTTCCCGATGATGTTGATGTCTTTGATGGGCATTGTCAGTTTCCCGTTTTCGATCAGGTATCCCGATTTCACAAAGAAGGTGAAATCACCGGCCCCGATGTTCACCTGCCCGTTGGTAAAGTTGTCCACATAGACACCGTAGTCCACGTTGGCCACTATATCGTCAGTGGTATGGGGTCCGGGTTCCATGTAGGTGATCCTCATCCTGGGAAGCGGAACATGCCGGAAAGATTGTCTCCGGCCGTTTCCTGTAGGATCCACCCCATAGAAACCGGCACTGATCCGGTCATGGATATAGCTTTCCAGGTTTCCGTCTTTCACCAGGTAGATCTTTTTCACATCGTTCCCCTCGTCATCCACATTGATCGATCCACGGTTGTTCTCCATGGTGCCATCCTCTAAGATGTTAATAAACTCCCTGGCCACACTTTTGCCCATTTTATCTGAAAAAATGGAGGTCCCTTTCCGGTTAAAGTCTGCCTCAAAGGCATGTCCCATGGCTTCATGAAGCAGAATACCGGAACCACCTGCCCCGAGCACCACCGGCATCTCTCCTGCTCTGGGTTTGCCGGCTCCAAAAAGGAAATTGGTGCGTTCAATCGCCTCCTGTGCCAGTTCTTCTATCAGGGCATCATCAAGGAATTCAACCCCTTTTCTGTATGCACGGGCACTGTATGCATTCTCAATCTGGCCATCACTTTCCATCACACACAGGGCTGCCAGGCTGGCCATCGGCCTGTAATCATAGGTAAGGAGGCCCTCGGAATTGTAGAACATCACATACCCGGTCTCGTCAGACAGGAAAGCCCTTACCTTGGTCACCTTGTCGTCCAGTTCAAATACCCGGTCGTTCAGTTTTTGCACATACGGTACCTTTTCTTCGACCGAGGCATCTTCCCACAACTTCGATATCTGATAATAATTGGGATGGTTCTTTTCCATCAGGTCACCCTGATTGAAGGTGACCGGATCGCTGGCAATACTGGCTGCCGTGGTGGCCACTTTCAACATATCATTGAGTGAAATGGTCTCGGTGTATGCAAATCCGGTCTGGTCGCCTTTCAACACCCTTACCCCCATCCCGTAATCTACGTTGGAATAGGCCTGGTTGACTTTCCCGTCTTCCAGTCCCAGGGTATTGGATATTTTGTGTTCAAAAAAGAGATCCGCATAATCTCCTCCTTTACTCATCGCTGCAGCGATCACTTTCTGCAACATTTGGGGGGTTACTTCAAAGTGGTCTAAATAGCTTTTCACATCCGGAGATATTTGTAAGTTTTGGCAGGAACTTAACAGTGGGGGGATGATCATGGTCCCCGCTGCCGCAGCACTGCCCGTTTTAATGAAATTACGTCTGCTAAGAATCATCTTGCGGTTTTTTGGATGGTTACATTCAAAACGTTTATTAAGGTATCGAAAGTACAATTTTTCAGCGGATTGCGAAATATGCTACTCAGCCTATCGGGATTGTTTAACATTTTTTATGTTAATTTTGGACAGATATGCCATAAAATTAAAAATCCTACGCCATGAAAATGATCCCTTTGCTGTTCACACTCACTGTAATCCTGATGTTTTCGGGATTTACCAATGATCCCTGGCTCTCCCTTTTTGACGGTGAAAGTCTGGATGGCTGGAGAGCCAGTGAAAATAAAGAGTCCTGGAAGATTGAAGATGGTGCCATTGTCACTGCCGGTCCACGCTCCCACCTTTTCTACGAGGGTGATGTCATGGACCACAATTTTAAGAACTTTGAATTGATGATGGATGTGAAGACCACCCCCGGATCCAACTCCGGGATTTACATACACACCGAATTCCAGGAGGAGGGATGGCCGGCGAAAGGGTATGAATGCCAGGTACTCAACTCCACACATCCCGCAGAGCCGGGGGCATATGTGGAGCATAAAATGGGAGGGAGTATCTATGCCATCCGGAATGTCTGGAAACCTGTTGTACCGGATCATGAATGGTTCAACTACCGCATCACCGTTGAGGGGAAGACCATCCGGACCTTTATCAACGGCGTGCTCGCTGCCGAATATACCGAACCTGAAGAGGTCTACAGGCCGGATGGATTCGCTGGGCGCTTACTGGGTACGGGCACCTTTGCCTTTCAGTGCCACGATCCGGAGAGCGTGGTCTACTACAAGAACATCCGGGTCAAACCGTTGCCTGATGACCTGCCAACCCCAGGGACTCCACCCCAGGACCTGGAATTCGAGAAAAAACTGATCGATCTGGCTGCGGCCAATTTTCCGCTGATCGACCTGCATACGCATCTCAAAGGGGGGTTGACCGAAGATGAAGCGCTGGCGCACGCCCGCAGTTATGGGTACACTTACGGAATTGCAGTCAACTGCGGATTGAAAATGGGATTTGAAGATGATGATTCCCTCAATCATTTCCTGGACAATTACCAGGCTTCCCCCTTTACCTGGTTTGCCATGCAGGCAGAGGGGAGGGAATGGCTCGACCTATTCTCCGGAGAGACCCGTGAACGGTTCGATTATGTGTTTACCGACGGGATGACCTGGACCAACAGGAACGGAAAGCGAATGCGTCTATGGATCCCGGAAGAGACCGAAGTGGGCGACCCACAGGATTTCATGGACCAGCTCGTGGAGAACATCGTGGAAATTGTCACCACCGAACCGATCGATATTCATGTGAATCCGACTTTCTTGCCAGCCGAGATAAGTGACCGTTACGATGAGCTCTGGACCACTGAACGGATGGACAGGGTGATCAATGCGCTGAAAGAGGGAGAAGTGGCCCTGGAAATTAATAACAGGTACCGGATTCCCAGTGAAGCTTTCCTCAAGCGTGCCAAGGCAGCCGGAGTAAAATTCACATTCGGCACCAACAACGGCGGTGCAGGTGACCTGGGACGCATGGAGTACGCCATTGAAATGGTCGAGGCGTGCGGACTGGAGGCTTCCGATATGTGGATCCCTGGAAAATAGCAGAACCGTTTGCCTGTTCAGTTCTCCAAGCGGTAGGAGGTCTGTTTTACTTCCACCGTGGTACGCAGTGATTCTGTGATCACGGGATTCCTGAGCAGGTAGTCGTGTCCCAGGGCCCCCAAATCCTCCCTCGATATGAGATCAGTGACCATATATATCCGGATATATCCCGGCAGCTCATGCGGATTCACCGGTCCCGCCAGACCCATTCTGGGTTTGGAGTTGAGGCGCTGGGACATCTGAAGGGGTCCGTCTATTGAATTGACAAATATCCTCACCGTATCTGTGAGCTCCTTGATCCGATCAAAACCTTTGTCCTCTTCAAAGGAATCCCATGCGGCATCGCTTCCAATAAAATTGATATTGTTATAGGTCTTGACCAGGGGGATTTCCTGCCTGGCCCTGTTCTGCAGGTATTTCTTGAGCAGCTGATTGCCCATGGAGGTGCATACCAGGTTCACCTCCACATCGTTGAGATAGGTGCTAACGAACACTGTGTCTGACAGCACCTCATCCAGCATGTGCTGGAATATGGCAAAGTCGTTGCCTCCCCTCTTTGCAGACACCTTTGCGCTGTAATACCGGTAAGGCCTCCATTCATCACCCCAGGCATACATGATGATGGCCGTGGAGTTTCGAAGCGAATCCCCGTAGGTGGTCTTGAGCCGGTACATGAAATCGTATACCTGTGTCTCGAATGTTTTGGAGTAGCCGGGAATGACAAAATAGAACTTGGTGATTCCGTGGTTGGAGCGGATGTCCTTCAAAGCCTTGTAGAGGAAATTTTTCTCCACCGGTTGGGTCGGGTATTGCCGGGATCTGTTCTCAGCCCTGTATTTCAGGTGGATGGTATCGCTGTTGTAGTCGAACATGCAGAAGTAGAGGTTATCGGTCTGGACGGTCGATTTGTCTTTAAACGTGACCGATCCATCCTCTTTATAATCCAGTGGACGGT
>Ga0209536_100007086_pt1 | contig 17043 bp, 12 predicted proteins | sample DeeMarSeWOR28_12_FD_187461 | JGI IMG/M metagenome (GOLD analysis project Ga0209536, IMG submission 187461) | Marine sediment microbial communities from White Oak River estuary, North Carolina - WOR-2-8_12 (SPAdes) (version 2) | ecosystem: Environmental > Aquatic > Marine > Intertidal zone >... | reverse complement strand
CTTTCTGCAAGGCAGCTGGGCCGTATCGATGAGCATCTGAAACAGCGCTATGTCGACCCCGGCAAGGTCGCCGGCACCCTGACCCTGGTCGCCCGCCGCGGCAAACCGGTTTATTTGTCGAAACTGGGCAGCATTGATCTGGCGCGCGGCAGACCCATGACCGAAGATACGATTTTCCGGATATATTCCATGACCAAGCCGATCACCTCGGTGGCGTTGATGATGCTTTACGAGCAGGGCCTTTTTCATCTCAGCGACCCGGTTCACAGGTATATCCCGCAATGGCGAGACCTCGGCGTTTACCTTGCCGGCAACTACCCGGATTTTGCGACCGCACCGCCGCGGCGCCCGATGACCATCAGGGACCTGCTGAGCCACACCTCCGGCCTGACCTACGGTTTCATGGAAAGGACCAATGTCGACGCAGCCTACCGCAAACTGGACATCGGCGTGCGGCACAACGGCATCAGCCTGCACCGCATGGTCGAGCTGATGGCCGGGCTGCCGCTTGAATTTTCACCGGGCAGCCGTTGGAACTATTCGGTTTCAACCGATATCGTGGGGCATCTGGTGGAGGTCATTTCCGGCCTGCCCTTTGACAAATACCTGCATGACAATATCTTCGAACCGTTGAAGATGGTGGATACCGCCTTCCAGGTGCCGCCGGACAAGGTGGACCGCCTGGCGGTCAATTATCGTCGAACTCCTGACAAAAAACTGGTCATCGAAGACGACGCATACGGCAGCATCTACCTGAACCCGCCCTCCTATTGCTCCGGCGGCGGCGGACTGGTTTCCACGATTTCAGACTACTACCGTTTCTGCCGCATGCTGCTCAACGGCGGTGAGCTGGAAGGGGCTCGCATTCTGGGACCGCGCACCATCGACCTGATGACCATGAACCATCTGCCCGGCGGCGCCGATATGCGCAGCCTGAATGTCGGCACCTTCACCCAGGTGGCCTCCGAGGGCTTTGGTTTTGGGCTGGGCTTTTCAGTGCATCTGGGATCGAATCAATCCCAGGTCATGGGATCAAAGGGGGTCTATGCCTGGGGCGGCGCCGCCAGCACGACGTTCTGGATCGATCCGGTCGAGGAGCTGATCGTCATCTTCATGACGCAATTCATGCCCAGCGGCACCTTCAATTTTGCGGGGCAGCTGAAAGCAATCATCTATTCTGCCATTATTGCTTAGCCCGGCGGTTATACATTCACAGGGGGAATAAAAATGTCTGATAAAAAATTAATGTCTTCAAGGAGAAATTTCATTAAAACTGCCGGCGCAGCCGCCCTGGGGTCGGTACTGATGCCCTTGAACGCGTTGACGCAGACGCAGGGCGGCGCTTCGGCGAAGGCGCCGGAACAGATGCTTGTGCCGAAGCGTCCGTTTGGAAAAACCGGTGTCGATGTTTCTATTCTCTCGCTGGGCGGGGTGTTAACGATTTCTGACCAGTTAATATTCAGGCAAGCCCTTGCGATGGGCGTCACCTACTGGGATACAGATAATTGGTATGGATGGGGAAAAAACGAAAAAGCCATCGGCAAATACTTCGCAAAGTTTCCTGACGACCGCGGAAAAGTCTTTCTGGTAACCAAAGCCAAAGCGTCAGACCCGCAAGAATTGACCGAAAAATTGAACACCTCGCTTCAAAGAATGAATACATCCTACATCGATATGTATTTCATCAGTTATGTGAGCAATGTCAAAAATGAACTGACAGAAGCCGTCAAATCCTGGGCCGAAAAAGCCAAGGCTGAAGGAAAGATTCGCCTCTTTGGATTCAGCGCGCATAAAAATATGGAAAACAGTATGCTTGCGGCAGCTAAACTGGGGTGGGTCGATGGAATAATGATGAGTTATAATTACCGGTTAATGGTAAAAGACAAAATGAAAAGAGCCGTCGATGCCTGTGCCGAGGCGGGCATAGGATTGACGGCGATGAAAACACAGGCGGCTTTTTCGGCAAATTTTTATGCATCGATCGGATCCGAAACCGATGATGCCCTGAAAATGACCGCAAATTTTTTAAACAAAGGCTATACCGCCGAGCAGGCCAGGCTGAAGGTGGTGTGGGAAAATCCACACATCGCCAGCATCTGCTCGGCGATGCCGAATATGACCATCCTGCGGGCCAATGTTGCCGCAGCCTTAAATAAGAAGCAGTTATCTGCGGATGACAAAAAACGCCTGGAACAATATGCCATGCAAACCGCCCCCGGCTATTGTGCCGGCTGTGCAAATATCTGCGAGTCAGCCGTCGACCATGACATACCGATCAGCGATATACTGCGCTATTCCATGTACAATTACGGCTATAAAGATAAAGACACGGCTGTGAGGTTATTCAGGGCGCTGCCGGCAAGTGTGAAGTCGAACATGCTCAGGGCGGACTATTCCAAAGCCGAAAAACATTGTCCCCAGCGAATTCAAATTGGCAAAATTTTGAAAAAAACACATCGAGACCTGGCCTGAACGGCAAGGCCCCGCACCCGGGCATCGTCCAAAAACGCTTGCGATATCCATTTGAAAAAGATAGTTTTCACCGCATCGTAAAATTTTTGATCCGGAGACTGAAATGATTACAGCGGGCATCGACATCGGTCATCAGCGCGTGAAAGCGGTAATACTGGAAAACGACAACATAATCAGTCATGAAAGCCGCGTTATCGCAGGAGCGGTGGACGCTGCGGCCAAAACGATATTCCACGGGGTTCTTGATCTGGCCGGGATGAATGCCGCAAGCATCCAACGCCTGTTTGCCACCGGGGTCGGCCGCGAGCAGGTAACTTTTGCGGATGGAAACAGCACCGAAATGTTGAGCCACGTAAAGGGCGCTCACCGGCTTTTTCCAGCGGCAAGGACGGTTATTGATGTCGGCGCAGAGGGCAGCCGGATCCTCAGATGCGATTCGGAGGGAAACCTGACAAGCTTCGTGATGAATGACAAGTGTGCATCCGGTGCGGGCATCTTTTTAGAAACCGTTGCCGCAATGATGCAAATTCCCCTGTCCGAAATGGGGCCTTTCTCCCTGGATTCAGCAGACAAGGTCGTATTGACGACCACCTGCGCCGTTTTTGCGGAGTCCGAAATTGTCGCGGAGATCCACCGGGGGGCCGCCAAAGCGGATATCCTTGCCGGGGTGCATGATTCAATAGCCGCCAAGATTGCCCTTGCCGCCAAGCGGGCCGGTGTAGAGGAAGAAATTATTTTTACCGGGGGTGTTGCCATGAATATCGGGGTGGCCCGTGGTCTCGAAAAACACCTTGAACGGGACATTCAGGTCCCCCAGAATCCTGAAATCGTAGGCGCCCTCGGCGCCGCCATCCTGGCTGGAAAAATGAGGAACAGATGATTACATGTGGAATCGATGTGGGCTCTCTTTCAGCAGAGGCCGCTATTCTCGTGGATGATAAGATTGAAGCATACAGCCTCATCCGGACCGGGCCCGACAGCGCTGAAACAGCCTTGAGCGCCCTGAGGGCGGCCCTCGAAAAGGCCGGCATGCTTCAACAGGACATCGAATTCACGGTTGCGACCGGTTATGGGCGGGTGATCGTACCCTTTGCAGACCGAAACATCACAGAAATTTCCTGCCATGCAAAGGGCGCTCATTTTTTCCGGCCTTCGGTTCGCACCATCCTGGATATGGGGGGACAGGACTGCAAGGCGATCCGCTGCGATCGAAAAGGAAAGGTCACCGGCTTTATCATGAACGACAAATGCGCGGCAGGAACGGGACGGGCCCTGGAGGTGATGGCCGCCCTTTTACAGATCCGACTCGAAGAGATCGGGGCACGCTCTTTGGATTTTGATGGCGATCCCGTCAAGATCAGCAGCACCTGCGTTATTTTTGCGAAATCAGAGGTCCTGTCCCTGATGCGCGAGGGTGTCCCGATAAATGAAATACTTGCCGGGCTTTGTGACAGTGTGGCCGAAAGGGTCAAAGCCCTCGTGCAGCGCGTGGGGATTGAGGACGATTTTGTCATCAGTGGCGGGATCTCCAAAAATTCGGGCGTGGTAAAGAGATTGGAACAAAAACTTAAGGTATGTGCCCACATCCCTGAAGAACCCCAGATCGTAGGCGCTGTCGGTGCAGCCCTTTTTGCCAGGGATCTGCTGCATAAATGAGAGGCTGAGGCAGTTTTTGATTTTCGCCCGTCTCCCCCACCCGGACTAGCGGTTCGGCTAAAGGAGAGATTCAACAAAAGACTGAATTCTCACATTGAGCTGTTCGATGGAACTCGGGTTATCCTCCGCTTCCAGTTTCAGATAGGGCAGATTCCATGCGTCGAATCTTTCCTTGAGGATAGCATATTCGATGGCGTATGCATCGCAATAGAGCTGGATGAGATAGATCATTCCCCTGGCTTCGGCCTTTGTCATCCTATCCTTGATCTCGGTCGCCCGTTTTTCGAAAGAATAGATTCCAGGTGCCGGAACTTTCCGAAGGTATCCCCGCGCAAGCGCTTCAAAAGGGTCGCCGTCCATGTCTATCGTATTCGAGCCATAACGGGCGTTATGCGTCAAATCGTCGGTAACCACGGTGCCACCGTATTTTTCGACCATCCGGATCACATCGATGGCCATATTGAGATTGATGGCACAAAGCATGAGCTTGATATCATTGCTTGCTCCAGAATCCGTGGCCAGGTTTGATAGCAGCCGCCTCATCATGTCGTTATGCTCTTCCACGGGGGTAACCAAAGCCGAGCTGAAGATGTATACCGCACTTTCCGCAGACAAAGCGGTTTTTGGGCGAAGATCATAAAACCGGCCGAATAGCTCCCTGCTTTCATTATAAAGCGCAATCGATGCGCAAAGGCTGTCTGCGGTTACTTTTGTGCCGGAAATCTTTTCCAGCTCCCCGGCCAATCTCTTTAGCTCAGCGGTATAATAGTTCACCGCCGTTTTGGATGCCGTGGATGGCGTCCTGACGAGGAACAAGTGAGAAAACAGTTTGCGATGCGCCCAGATATCGAGTACATGCCGGTTCGTGTCGCAGACGGTCCCCACCATGACCCCATCGACATAATCAAAGACATCCGCGTAGATCTGCCCGGTCAGATTCTTGCTCATGCCACAGAGATAGGGCAGCAGTTCGGACTTCTCTTCATACTGAGATTTTCTTTCCTCGATGAGCTGAATGGGAACAATGCCTGCGGCATGAATGAGTTCCTTGGGAACCAGCCCATAAAAACACGCAACGATTTTCTTACCATCATTCTTGAGTTGCCGGCCCAGCTCATGACGTTTCTCTATGCGCTCTTTGAATTCTGATATCACCCTTTGCCTCCTTGTCTGTTATCTGCCGTCACCGCCAGTTTATCTTTTTCTGGCCTCCAGGACCTCGACAAATCCATCGATTTTATTCTTGGCATCCTCCCAGCTGAACCCCTCGGCATCAGCCTGGTCCCCCTCGAAGATCAGAACAGGCAGTTCGTATTTTTGCCTGAACATCTCGACGGTTTCATCCTGGCCGATCGACTGCGGCCGGCAGCTGCGATTTGAAAACATCACCATCCCGTCAACATCGTATTCATCGACCGCTTGCTCAAAGAATTTAAACCGTTCTTCGATCGGTCTGTTGGTGAGTACATTGGTGTATTTTACTGCAAGGGTGCGGAAGGGGTCCTCCGGGTCGAGACGGCCCGAGGGCGTCTTGTTGCCCCAGCTCAAGGAGGTATAGGGTTCCCAGACAAAGTTTGCTCCCTTTTTTTCAAAATAGTCGATAACCTGCAGATTGTGCCAGATCGGAATCCCGTTCCAGATGAGCCGGTACTTTTCTCCACCGACTGCAGGGGTGACCCCCTGTTTTATCAGATCCCGGTAGTGATCATAAAAGGCCAGGTAAAAATCGGCGGCGTCTTTTTCGCCCAGTGCAGTTACAAGGGGAAGGATCTGGCCGGCGAGGTGCCTGAAGCTGGCCGGAGACGGCTTGTGCTTGCGCAGTTCCATGATCTTCTTCCAGTAAAGACCGGTCAGGTCCGAATTCCGAACCGTTTCTTTGAGCCTTTCGATGTCGAAAACACTGCCCGTGTTATCTTCTATAAACTTCACCATTTCCCGAAGCTGCTTCTCGTAATAGTCGATGTAGGCCGGATCGTCCGGGTCGTCTGTCGCCGGCTGATCGACAAAAAAGGTCGGTTTCTTGAAATGGTCCTCCAGGTAGGCCCACCAGGTGACATGCAGACAGCAGATGCTGACGTCCGTCATAAAAAGATCCGGATCCGGTATGGGACCGAACGCACACTTGTTCGTCCAGGATATTCCCAATCCGCATCGGGTATAGGAGCATACTGAACTTGAAAAATCGCGGGCCCGGGCCTCGCCAAAAAATTCTTCAGCTTTTCGTATACCCGATGAGATGGCCGCCAGGCTCTCCGGATATATGGGATAGACATCCATGGCAAACATAATCTCACTTGGAATACCCGCACTGGCCACACAGATCGGGCGCCCGGCCTCGTGGGCGGCCATCATCCGCCGATATGAGGCCCCTGCACTGAGTTTTTTCATCATGGATTTGAGATCCACTTTTTCCTCAGGGTTTTGTGCTTCAGCCATTTTGCCTCCTCCTTCAGATTGTCTTGAAATCCAGTCCTACAACGTATAAGAGGATAGAAGCCGATGTCAATAGAGAACTGTCTGCCGGGTGGTGTGCGGATCCAACCGCCGACAGTGCCGCATATTTGAATTGAAGTTTTTCGCCACTCCGGTTATCGTAAACTGATACCGGATGTAAAGATTTTGGAAAGAAACGAGCCCGGCGGTTTTTGAAGCCGGGCAAGCGACAATTTTGAGGGTACTTGAAAGGAGGGATGCGCGGTGAACGAATGGAGGGATATCTTGGATGACCTCGGCCCGGAGAGGATGTTGCATGTTTATGACCCTGCTGTCGGCCTGCAGGGGGTCGTTGTGGTTGACACTACCGTATTTGGCGGCATGTGCGGGGGAGGCATCCGCATGCTTCCGGATGTCAGCACCAATGAAATCAAATGTCTGGCCCGAGCCATGACATATAAATTTTGTTCTGCCGGCTTTCCCCTCGGCGGGGCCAAGTCGGGCATCTGGGCCGAGCCAAACCTTGGCGGAGAGAAACGCACCGTGCTGATGAAGGCATTCGGAAAGGCCATCAAACCCCTGCTGCAGTCCGGGCTCATTATCGGTGCAGATATCGGCACCTGCGCCGAGGATCTGGCCCTGATTCACGAAGGGGCCGAAATTCCCTTCAACTATACGGGTCTTTCGCTGCAGGAAAAAGAGGGCGAACCACTGGAAAACCACGCTACCGGATACGGGGCTGTTGTCGCTGCAAGGGCTGCCAGTGAGTTTGGCGGTTTCGATCTTCGCGGGGCCACCGTGGCCCTGGAGGGTTTCGGCAAGGCCGGTGGAGGGGCCGCCCGCTATCTTTTGGAGGCCGGTGCCAAGGTGGTGGCCATCTCGACCATCGCGGAAACCATATACAATGCCGATGGATTGGACGTCCGCGGCTTGCTGGCAGCACGCCGGACCCTTGGAGACAAAGCCGTCAGCAACTATGCGGATGCCCAGCATCTCGACTCCCGGCAACTTTATACACTGCCGGTGCAGGTGCTCATTCCGGGGGCCAGACCCTATGTGATTGACCGAGAGACCGCGACGGGTATCAAAGCCCGGGTGATAGCCAGCATCGCTAATAATCCAATAACCGCAGAGGCCGAAGAGATTTTGTTCAGCCGCGACGTGGTTGTTGTGCCGGATTTTATTTCCAATGCCGGCGGAATTGCCATTGCCGCCATCGATCTTCTCAACGGAACGGCGGATATGGTATTCAAAGTCATAGACGGTCTCATCGATAGCAATACCAGACAGATATTGTCAGATGCCCGTCGCGAGGGTATTGCCCCCCGCCGACTGGCAGAGCTCAGAGCCCGGGAAAAAGTTAAAGCAGCCGCAAAGGCATCTTCTCCGGTGAATTTCGAACAGGCATTGCAGGCGCTGCAAGCCCGTTTTAGCCTACAGGGGTTGGTTGATCAGGCATGATAAGGCAACTGCTGCTTCCCCCACATCCCGTTGAATAGTCAATTGAGGTGTCGGGGTGTTTTAAATTTGCGCAAAGCCCGCAGATTGTCCCCCGGGCTGGCTGCCGAAGATGCTGAAGGGCGGGTGTCCATCGCCGCAGGGGAGCTGGGAAAACGACTCCTCGGTTAATTTATTCCATTAATTCTGTTTGATCTGCAGCACTCAAAAATGCAGTATCCTTTTTTACAATGAATCGAATACCGGAACTGGCCCATGTTTTTACTTCACGGAAAAAGGAGGCGTGCATGACCGATCATGACCCCGGCAGCAGAGCGTGGCTCGATCAGGTGAAGGAAGAGATCATCGATGCCGAGCGCGAAATTGTCGACCCCCATCATCACCTCTGGAGCGCAATCAGATGGTTTACATACATGCTCGATGACCTGTGGACCGACACCGGTTCCGGGCACAATGTCAAAAAAACAGTCTTTGTGCAGTGCCGCTCAAGCTACCGGACGGAGGGGCCTGAACATCTGAAACCCGTTGGAGAAACCGAATTTGTGGCTGAAATCGCAGCGCAAAGTCAGAAAGGCCCGCAAAACCGGGCCAGAATCGCCGGTATTGTCGCTTATGCCGATCTGACACTGGGGGATCGGGTTGAGGAAATCCTGGATGCTCACCAACAAGCCGGGCACGGTCTTTTCCGGGGGATCCGTCATGCCGGAGCGCGCGATGAGAACCCGGAGGCACTGATGATTCCGGGAATGGCACAAAAAGATCTTTTTGCCCGCAAAGACTTTAGACAGGGGGTCAGAATGCTGGGGCGCAGAGGGCTTACCTATGAGTCATGGCACTATCATCATCAAATCAAATCCTTTGCCGAACTGGCCAAAGCAGTGCCCGAAACCGTAATCATCCTTGACCACCTGGGAACGCCTCTGGGTGTAGGGCCTTACGAGGGCAGGCGGGACGAGATTTTCCAGGAGTGGAAAAAGGATATCGCCGAGTTAGCCCGCTGTGAAAATGTATATGTTAAATTGGGCGGCATGGCCATGCCGGACAATGGATTCGGTTGGCATCTGCGGGCGGTGCCGCCGACCTCAGACGAGTTTGTAGCCGCGCAGAAAGAATATTATCTTCACGCCATAGAATGCTTCGGTCCCCATCGCTGCATGTTCGAGAGCAACTTCCCGGTGGACCGGCTTTCAATTTCCTATCATGTGCTCTGGAACGGGTTTAAAAAACTGGTGGCTGAATTCTCCGAGGATGAAAAAGATATGATGTTCAAAGGTGCCGCAACGCAAGTCTACAGCTTATAATCAAGGGTGATGGTATATTCGACACAAGCAACTTACGCTTTCACCACATTGTATAAATTCAACCCCCGGACAGGCGTTTCTCCGCCCGATATGAAGCCACTGCGAGAAGTCATGAAGCAGCTGACTAAAGGGCTGTTTTTTCAGCAACAATCTAACTTGACAATTTGAATAATGCGATAATTGTATTCGATGGTATCTGATTACAAGGAAATGGTGAAATGATCCGAAATGAAAAAAGCCCGCACTTTGCGCTGATCAAGAAAACAGCCGTTATCTTAATCGGCCTTTATGTTTTGTACGTTATCGCCACCTTGTGGGTTGTTCCGCCGCTGCTCAAACCCAGACTGGAAAACAAACTGTCCGAGCAAATCGGTCGCATCATTACCATAGAAGAGATTAAACTCAGTCCTTTTGCCCTTTCCGCTACCATAGCCAATCTGAACGTCCATGAAAAAGACGGAGAACCTTTTGCAGGCTTCGAGGAGCTGTTTATCAATGCCCAGATCACCTCCATTGTGAAATGGGCGCTGACGTTTAAGGAAATTCGCGTGCTGGCCCCGTTCGGGGTGCTGAAGCTATTCCCCGACAAAAAGACGAACATAGACGATATACTGGCGAAATTCAGTCAGTCCGAATCCGCATCGGATCAAAAATCAGAATTGGCTCCGGTCGTCGTTTCCAGCTTTCAGGTTAAAGATGGTAGATTTGCGGTCGACAATCTAATCGGTGCAGCAGCAATCCGGGAAACATTTTTTCCGGTTACCTTCACCCTGGAGAACATCAGCACCCTCAAGGAACGCCATGGTGCCTGCAGTTTTGTCGGCGTGGGGCCCAGTGGCGGGCGATATCATTTGGATGGCCGGATCTCTGTCAATCCCATCCGGATCGAGGGCAGCTTTTCCGTAAGGGGCACCGATTTAAAACACTTCTGGAGCCATCTAGAGGAACAGGTTGCCTTCCGAATCATAAAGGGAACAACCGGCGCGACCGGAAATTTTATAGTGGAATTAATCGATGGTGAGTTTAATGCCATATTGCGGGATGGCAATTTTGAAATCAATGATTTCCGGTTAACTGAAAAAGGAAAAGATACGGTACTTATTTCATTGCCATCTTTTTACATACAGGGCATCCGTGCTGATTTACGGACCCGGGAAATCATGGTCGAACGGATCAAGAGCGCTGATGCCAGAATCGAATCCTGGCTTTCACCTGACGGGGCGTTTAAGCTGCAAAGTCTATTGCTTGATGATCTGCAAAAATTATTGGCGAAGAAAAATGAAGCTTCTGCCGAACCGAAAACGCCCTCAAGCTCGGCCTGGCAAACATCCATAAACAACATCGCGGTCACCAACTGGGGCGTTGTCCTCGAAGACCGTACACTGCCAGAAGCGGCGCGCTTCTCTTTCGACAGCATCGGAATAACGGTAGACAATCTGAGTAACAAAAAAGATTCAAAGGCCGAAGTCGCAGTTACACTCCAAATTAACCAAACGGGAAAAATTATCGTAAATGGTTCTGCCGGCATCGATCCCCTTGAGGTCGATTTAAAAGTGGTTTCTGAAAAAATTGCATTAAAATCATTTCAAGCCTATGCCGATACCGCAGCCAAGGCAGAAATTGTAAAGGGCACTACCAGTTCAAAAGGGCGCATCCTTTACCGGGATAAAAACGGCCGGCCGCAAATTCGCTACCAGGGGCAATTCAGCCTTGATGATCTTGAGATCAAAGATCGCCTCAAGCCGGAAGATTTCATCAAACTGGCGCAAATCAATGCCAGTGGTATTGTAATGGACCTAAATCCCAACAAATTGCACGTCGCCGGGATTCTGATAAAACAACCCTTTGCTAGAGTAGCCATCGACCAAAACGGTACCGTCAACGTGGTTCAAGCGTTTGTGCCCATTGAAAAAGAGGGCCAGAAGGGCAAGGAGAATTTACTCCAGAGGTTGGTCGACTTTTTAACCCTGCAAATCGAGGGGCCCATACCGATTGAGGTAGAACTTGTTCAACTTTTCGATTTCCGGGTAGATTTTATCGATGAATCCATAACGCCGGCGTACACCACTCAACTTGCAATTACCAAAGGTTCCCTAAAGGGGCTGTCATCGGATCCTTCAGCCCAGGCCGATTTCGAAATAGAAGGCACCATCGACCAATCAGCCAGGATCGAAGGTGCCGGACAGATGAATCCCATGCATGCGTTCCGATACACTCAGGTTGCTTTTGCGTTAACCGATTTTGACCTGAAACCGGTGTCTCCGTATTCGGGTAAATATATTGGATACAACATTGGCCAGGGAAGATTGCAACTGAAGATGAAATATCTTGTCGACAAGGACAGGATCGATGGCAAAAATAAGATCGAAATCGATCAACTCACTCTCGGCCAAAAAATCGAAAGCCGGGATGCGACCAACTTACCCGTGGCCTTGGGGGTTGCGTTGCTCAAAGACAGCCGTGGTCGCATTAGGCTGGAGGTGCCCGTCGGCGGCAACGTCAAAGACCCCCAATTTGATATCGGCCAGATTATAAAGAGCGCTTTGACGAAAACACTCGATGATGTGGCCAAATCACCATTTTCGGCGGTTGAAGAGATAGACGGTATCAAAGGCGAAGAACTTCGTTATGTCGAGTTTGGACCCGGCCTGTCGGAGTTGAATTCGGAGGCGATAAAAAAACTGAATGCCCTGGCCCGATTCATTAACACAAGAAAAGAATTAACGGTCAGTGTCCAGGGTTGTGCCGACCGCCAGAAAGACGGTACCCGTATTTCAGGGAAACAACCAGAAAAAGAAAAGTCTGACGAAGAATTGCGAGCTGATAAGGATGATGTTCAGGAAAAAGATTCACCCATGAAAAACGTCGACGACGATAATCAATTGAAACAGATTGCACAAATGCGGGCCGAGCAGGTGCAAACATACCTGATTCAAAAAGGGAAGGTCTCACCAAAACGTGTCCAATTAAAACCCGCTCGAATAAATGGCTCCTCCACGAAGGACAATTTCGGGGTGGAATTGTTCCTGTCCACAGAGTAATGGCAATTTACTGAACATCTTGTCTGATGAGAAAGCCGGAAGATGAAAAAGGCTGTTATTGGGTCTGCAATCATCATTGTATATACAAATGTGGTTCCATACGTCTGCAGATTGTGGCGGGGTGCCGAATGGGCGTCTCAATATCTGCCGGATGAAGGCCACCGTCTGTCGGGAATGTTTTTTTTCGGCACTTTTGCAACACTGCCGTCAATACCGTTGGTGGTGGCCTTTCTGGCGCGCAAGTGGATCCCGCTTACGGCTTCCCTGTCGTTCATTGTTGCGACATTTTTTCTGGTGCTCTGGCATCATGATTACGACCTTGCATCAGATGCACAGTCCGCTATTGGTCTTTTGGTTATACCTTTGTATGTCACCTTGATTACGTTCATAATTTCCGGGTTTATTGCCGGGATGGAACTTTTGATTCGCAGAAAAAGAAAGATTTCCATTGGCAACGCCCACCGTGCCTGACAACAATATCGTTATTGAACGCCACATCTATACCGAGCAGGTTTTTAGGGAATGCATCATGATAAAGCGAATGCTGAAGACAAAAGCTGTCTTGCTGGTTCTGGCATTTTCAACCCATGGGGCGGCAGCTGGAGTCGCCTTGGCCGCAGGGCCCTCGTTCGACTGCAAAAAAGTGCAGAAAGGCAGTATTGAGGAGCTGATCTGCAAAGATGAAGGATTGTCTGAGCTGGATCGAAAGATGACGACTGTTTATGCCGAAGCCACCAAAATAGCCAAAAATGAACATCCGCCCGTGCTAAAGGCCGAGCAGCGCGGCTGGATCAAGGGGCGAAACGACTGCTGGAAAAGCGCCGATAAGCGAGAATGCCTCGAGCAGAGCTATAGACGCCGAATCGCCGAATTGCAAGCGCGCTATCGTCTGGTCTCCGCAAGCGGTCCGTTCTGGTATTTGTGCGATGGGGACCCGAGAAATGAGGTGGTGGTAACTTTTTTCAAGACCGACCCGCCGACGCTGGAAGCCGAACGCGGCGACCAGGTGTCGCTGATGTATCTTGAGCCTTCCGGAAGCGGTTCGAAGTATCAGGGCCGAAACGAATCGTTTTGGGAACACCAGGGTGAGGCGATGATTGTTTGGGGCTTCGGCAGTCCAGAGATGCGTTGCTCAAAAAGGCTGACGGCAGCGCAGCTCGCTTCAACTGCCGGGGCGGCAGGCTCACCTTCACCTTTAGCAGATTTGCCGGTCGTGGACATGAAGCTCGTCGACCCTGCGGAATACAGGGCGGCGTCAGATCTTGCTGCGCGCGGAAGCGCACCGCTTGATATCGTGCTCAAGATTGTGGGAGCGCTTGAGGGCTCGATGCAGCACATCATTCAAGTGAACGAGGGCAGCGAAGCGCCTTCAGCATCTCGCTTGGTGGTGCTGAGGGACGGGCTCCTGGACGATTCGGTCAGGGGTGTAAGGTGGGACATCACCCTGAAAAAAACGACGGCGGGTGTTTGGAGCATCAAGGAGGTCAAGCGGTCTTGGCGTTGTTGGCGTGGAGCGCAAATTGACCGGTTTGCAGCGACTTCCTGCCCTTAAGGGCCTTGGGCCATCACTTGAAGCTGGCGGGCGGCAATCGACCGCAACGCAGCAATGGGTATTTCGCGAAATCGGAGATGGTTAATAGACATTGCATTTCATGATGATTTTAAAACAAAAAAGAAGCCGAGGGATTGATTCACAATGAAGTTTTGTAAAATCATTTTCGGAAAAAGAAGCCGAAATCAACTTGCCGCTAAATTTGCTGCGCGGTGGTTACTGGTGACGATTACGCTGATGAGCCTGATTGTCGGTTGTGCCACAGCGCGGGTATCTTCGTCCTTTAGTCCGCGATCGATCAACGAAGTTAGATTCCGGGATCGCTCGCAATCGAAATATGACGATGAGGTGCGCGTAACGGTCGCCGTGCCGAGCGCGGAGGAAAATAAGGCGCTGTTTAGTGCAAATCTGGCCCTAAAAGAGATTCAACCGATCTGGGTGAAAGTGGAAAACCACAGCGATCGGATATATTATCTCATTTCAACCGCTGCCGATCCGAATTATTTTTCGCCCAACGAAACGGCCTTTGCCGTCCACGGCGGCCTCAGTCAATCAGACAAAAAAGATATGGAAAACTATTTCAGATCGATAAATTTCAGAAACCCCATTTTGCCCAACACGGCGGTTTCGGGCTTTATTTTCACGAATCTTGACGAAGGCGAAAAGGTGGTGCAAATCGACCTGATTGCCAGCCAAAAGATTAAATTTTTTACCTTCTTCGTTCAAATTCCCGGCATGCGGGTCGACTATCAAATGGTGGATTTCGACAGTCTCTATACCAAAGAACAAATGGTGGATCTGAATCAGGATCAATTGAGAACGGCACTCGAGAGTTTGCCATGTTGCACAACCAATGAGGAGGGAACGGATTTTGGAGACCCACTCAACCTGGTGATCATCGGCGATTTGATGGATGTTGCTGCCACTTTCTCCCGCCGTGGCTGGCTTCCGGCCGAAGAGACCTACTCCTCAGCCGTATGGAAAACAATAAAGTCCTTTCTTTTTGGTTCGCGGTACAGATATTCGCCCGTGAGTTCACTGTACACTTACGGCCGGCATCAGGATCTGGCGCGCCAGAAACCGCGCCATAACATCCACGAAAGAAACCACTTGCGCCTGTGGTACAGCCCCATGCGGTTTGAAGGCAAATCGATCTTCGTCGGTCAGATCAGCCGTGACATTGGTGTACGTTTTACCACAAAAACCTGGCCGCCGGTCACCCACAAAATTGATCCGGATATCGACGAAGCGCGCCATGCACTCATCGAGGATTTGCTGTTCTCTCAGACGCTAGCCAAAGTCGGCTTTGTGAAAGGGATTGGGCGGGTAACGCCTTCCAGACCCAGGGAGAACCTGACCGGCGATCCCTATTTTACCGATGGATTGCGCGCAGTGCTGATTCTCGAGCAGGGGCCCATTTCCATGAATCAGATCATAGCAATCGATTGGGAGCATCCCCGGACGTTTAAAATATCAGATTAAGGGGTAGCCAGATGCTTTCCCGAGCGGGGAGTTCCCTTTCAAAAAGATATCGACCGTATGAGAGAACTGGGCTACAGTATCGAAACCATCGCGATTGAAGGCCGATCGGGCAGCGGACGCGATGCGCATCGGATTGATTTGAAAACGAGTACCGAGTGCTCCTGTCGTCAATCGACATGTCATGACACCGGATTTATTAGCATGAGAAAGAGGCTCCAATGAAGAAAAAGCTATGCATCATCTTTATCGCCTGTTTTTTTGCGAGCGGCTTTTTCAGTGCTCTCCCGGACGATCTTCAAGCCGAAGACATCTTTATCACCATCGGTGGCGGGGATTTTTCCGGAGTTTATTTCCCCACCGGATTGGCCCTCGCAAAAATGATCAATCACAGGCGCCCCGAATACCATATTCGGGCCACGGTTGAAGCCACAATGGGATCGACGTTTAACCTGAATGCAATCATGGCAGGGCACCTGGACTTCGGCCTGGCACAATCCGACATTCAATATCATGCGGTGGCGGGCCTGTTCAACTGGGCCGAGAAGGGCCCCCAGAAGGAACTGCGGGCTGTTTTCAGCACCCACAATGAGCCGTTGACCCTGGTGGCAGCGGTGGATGCTGGCATACAAAGCGTTGCAGATCTGAGGGGAAAAAGAGTCAGTTTAGGGAACCCCGGCTTCACTCAGCGCCAGATCGTCGTCGATGCCCTTGAATCCGCCGGTCTCGACCCAAAGAGGGATATTTTCCCTCAAACGGTTTTTGCCTCCGAAGCTCCCACTCTGCTTCAGGACAATCGCATCGACGCATATTTTTTCACGGTTGGACATCCCAGCGAGACCATTCGAAGGGCACTATCCAACGAACGCAAGGCCCGAATTGTCCCGATTTCCGGGCCTGCCATCGACAAGCTGGTGGCCGGCAAGAAATATTACACAAAAATGCCGATTCAGGTGCAGCGGTTCTATCCCGGCCTGGCAAATTCAATGGATGAGGTGGCCACGTTCGGCGTTGTGGCCACTCTGTGCACCTCCTCCAGGATCCCGGAAGAGGTGGTCTACGTCTTAACGAGAGTCGTATTCGAAAATCTTGATGAATTTCGCCGACAGCATCCCGCCCTGGTCAATTCAACCAAGGAAGGCATGCTCGAGGGGCTCACTGCCCCGCTTCACCCCGGTGCACTGAAGTATTACAACGAAGTTGGATTAATGAAATAGCTTCGGTGATTGGCGCAGCACCTGTCATCAGATGTTGTTTTTACTGAATGCAGACGCCGCGATCATCAGCCGTTGTTTTCGAGAGCGATATCCTGTCAGCCGAACTGGCCGAAATATTCTATGAAAATGATTTGGCATACAGCCGCAAAGTCACACCGGAAGATGCCAATGAGTTCAACGAACCCACAGATGCTCTATATAAGCTCAGAAAAGAATTTGGTGGTCTTTTTGAATCTGAGCTCTAAATCAAATTTTTTTATGCGCTTATCCGTGAAGCACAAGTCAGGCGGATTTCATCCTGACGGCCGATCAGCGCGATTAAAAATTCGAAATCCGAAATCCGAAGCACGAAACAAATTCGAAGCACGAAATTACAAATCCCGAAAAAGACCAAGCAACCCAAAGCCAGGCAAGGGCTCAACCCTGTTGGCTGG
>Ga0209536_100007084_pt1 | contig 17046 bp, 16 predicted proteins | sample DeeMarSeWOR28_12_FD_187461 | JGI IMG/M metagenome (GOLD analysis project Ga0209536, IMG submission 187461) | Marine sediment microbial communities from White Oak River estuary, North Carolina - WOR-2-8_12 (SPAdes) (version 2) | ecosystem: Environmental > Aquatic > Marine > Intertidal zone >... | reverse complement strand
CGAGCGCGGCGGCGCGCACGGGCGACTCGACGATGGCCGCGCGCGGCGGCGGCGCGACGGCCGTCCGACTCACGGCGACGTCGAACGCGTACGGCGATCGACGCGTGCCCAGCACCAGCACGCCTCCCTTCGCCCCGAAGAACACGGGACCCGGATCGGCGGTCGGACCGCCGATCTGACGGCCATCGACCCAGGTGCCGAGCGTGCTGCCCAGGTCCATCACGCCGATGCGTCCCTCGCGCCGGATCAGGTGGGCATGCCGGCGCGACACCTGCCAGGGGCGCAGATCCGGAATCGCGAGGTCGTTCAGGACACCCGGATCACGGCGGCCGATGAAGAACGGGAAGTGACGCACGCAGAACGGCGCCGGGTCGTGTTCCGGCAGCGCGAAGGCCGCTTCGGGCGTGCGCGGGCGCAGCCACAGCAGCGGCTCTTCGCAAGTCTCGGGCGCCGGACTCGACGCCTCGCCCGCGCGCGGATCGGGCCGGGGCGCATGCTGACGCTCGAGGGCCTCGAGCAGCTCCTCCGCCAGCTCGCCCATCTGATGGTGCACCGTCGTCCGGCTCGCCTCGTTCAGGATCGAGAACGTCCGCCCCTCCGGGTTCGTGGCCAGCGCCTGCACCCTCGGGCTCCGGGCGATGAAGTTCTGGAAGAGCGGCAGGTCGAGCCGCCGCGCGGCGCCGACCAGCAGCCCCAGCACGTCGCTGCAGAGCGCCGCCGGGTACTTGATGCGCAGATCGAGCATCGAGAGCACCACGCGTGCCCGGCTTCGCGGTCGGCCCCAGGCGTCGAGCAGGTCGAACACCTCTCGGGCGGTGAAGAGCGAGGGCAGGTCGGCGACGGGCACCACCGACAGGTCGCTGGCGGCGATCGCGTGCCGGGTCAGGGCGCCGAAGTCGCTCCGGGTGTCGATGATCACGAGACCGGGAAAGGCCGTGCGCCGCAGCGCCCTCTCGAGCACCAGGGGCTCCACGACCTGGCGCCCCGGCTCGGAGAGCCGCGGGCTCGACGGGACGTAGTAGACGCCGTAGCGGCCGGGGCGGATCGCCGAGTCGAAGCAGCCGCGGCGAAGCGCCGTGTCGATCGTCTCCGGCGGCGACGTCTCGTCCAACGCGAACATCGCATCCGGCCCGGAAGGGTCGAGCCCCAGCACCAGCACCGGCAGGCTCGCGTCGACGGTCCGCGCGTAGACGGCCAGGTTGTTCGCGAGGGTCGTCTTGCCCACGCCGCCCTTGCCGTTGACGACGCTGACGATCCGCGTGCCCGGCCGCGAAGCGGGCCTCTCGCCCCCAGGGGGTTGCGCTGCGATCTGATCCGACAAGGTGCCGCTCCCGGAAGCCGACGCGTTCCGGCCCGTAGTTGCGTCGTCATGAAGCGGCAAAAGTGGCAGGACATTTGCGAAGTTCTTCGCGGGTGGCGCCCGCGCGCGCTCCCGCGGGGCGGCGAGCGGCGCCTCGGCGCCGGGTCGTCCAGGGTCCGAGCGGGCGCGGAGCCAGGGGCCCGCCCGGCAACCCGGGCGGGTGGTCAGCGGGTCACCTGCTCGATGTAGAAGCTCAGCGCGGCGCGGTCGGCCGGGTTGGCGATACCGGGCGAGACCATGGTCGTCCCCGGTGCGAAGCGCTGTGGGCTGGCGAGGAAGCGGTCGAGCGTGTCCTCGTCCCACACGACCCCGGTCTGGCGCAGGGCTTCGGAGTACGCGCCGAACGTGCTCTCGCCGGCCCGCCGCCCGAACAGGCCCGACAGGTGCGGGCCGATCCGGTTCTGCGTGCCATAGAAGTCGTGACACGCCCAGCAGGGGGCGGCGAGCTGGCTGCCGCGATCGAAGAGCGGGAGCTGGTCGTCCGGCAAACGCTGCCGGATCTCGCGGACACGGGCATCGCAGCCCGGCAGCGCTGCAACCGAGAGCGCCAGGCAGGCACCGATCGCGAGGCGCAGCAGCCGTCCGGAGCCAGGGTGCGGATTCCCGGATCGGGTCATCGGAGAACGCTAGCAGGGTGCTGAAAGACTCCGGACAACCGGCAGCTGCGGCGCGCAACGGCTCGACTATGCTCGAGAGCTCGCCGAGACGCCAGGCGATCCGCAGCAGCCGCCTGCGAGAGCCCTCTCTCGCAGCGCCGGGATGGAGCCGATCCGAGCACGAGCATGTGGAGGCGTCTGGCGATCTGCAGCGTGCTGGCCGGGTTCGGCCTCGGCGGAATCGGAAGCGCGGGGCTCGCCGAGCCCGCTGCGCAGCGAGCCGACGCGAGCTGGCGCAGCTTCGTCTCCGAGGCCGGTCGCTTCCGGATCGAGCTGCCGGCGGATCCGGTCGTCACGCCCGACGAGGAGCGCTTCACGCTGCTCGGACCGGTGACCGGGGAGCTGTACCGCGTGCAGCTGGACGACCTCGTACTGGCGATCGAGGTGCGCGACCTGCCGAGGCTCGCGGAGACCCTCGTCCCCGCCGACCGCATCCTGGAGTCGACGCGCGACGGCGTCCTCTCGGACCTCGACGCCGTCGAGATCCGGCGCAGCGATCGGAGCCACCAGGGCCTCCCCGCGCGTGACTTCGTCTATCGCATCCCCGAGCAGCCTGCCGCGTTCGAGCGCGCGCTCGCGGTGCTCGCCGGAGGTCGTCTCTACCTGTTGACGGGCAAGGCGGCGGGCCAGCCCGATGCGAGCCCGGAGATCCGGCGCTTCTTCGCCTCCTTCCGCCTCTGGGGGGAGGGGCAGCCGGGCGCGCTCGGGTTGCCCGCCGCGCCGGCGGACTCGCCGTGAGCCTCGCTCGGCGCTCAGTCGTCGAGCTCGGCCAGGAACTTCAGAAGTGCCTCGTGGAACCTCTTCGGCTGATCGAGGTAGGCGGGATGGCGCGCACCCGGCAGGATCAGGACCTCTGCCTTCGTGAAGCTCTCCGCCAGCAGCGTCGCCTGCGTCGCTGGGAACAGCCCGTCGTTCTCTCCCCAGACCACCAGCGTCGGGACGGGGCTGTTCCGGAGCTGCTTCGCGTAGTCGACGGATCCGACGGCCGCGATGGGAACGAATCCCGCCACCCGTTCTGGGTGACGCAGGACCAGCGGGAAGCCGATGCGGCCGCTCATCGACGGCGAGACCACCACCGCGCGCTCGATCCCGAGGTGGGCGAGCAGCTCGACGCCGAACGAGGACGGGTCGATGCGACGCGCCGGCGATTTCCCATGGCCCGGAAGGTCGACGGCGAAGACCCGATGGCCCGCGTTCGCCAGCGCGTCGATCGTTCCGAGGTTCCGCCAGGTGCTCGAGTCGAAGGCTGCACCGTGCAGCAGCAGCACCGCACGGCCGTCCGCCGGTCCGGCGCTGATGCGAAAGAGCGGAGCCCCCTGGAATTCCATCGACCCCTCCGAGGCCTCCACGTCCGACGCGCGAACCACGGCCGCTGCGACCATCACCGCGGCCACGCCCGCGAGCATGCCCGCCAGGCCGGATCGGATCGCGCTACGCATGCCGGGGGGATCGGACTGGACCGACCGCATTTCGACGACCTCGGCGCGACGCGCGACCGGGTGAGCCGCTGCCCGGGGCGGACGAGCGCCCGGAACCGCGAGTTGATCGGAGCTCCGTCAGTATGACACCCTCGCGGCATCGGAGGGCAGACATGTCGCGGCCCGGGATCGTCGAGACCGCGTGCTTCCTCGCCGAGCACGGCGCCATGACGAGCCTGCGCGGGCGCCACGAGGCCCACGTTGGCTAGGCACGAGACGATGCCTCCGCGCACCCTCGAGCTCGCCGGCGACGCGGGCATCCCGCTTCGGGCGACGGCGTGGGGCCAGGAGCATGCACCGGGGGTGCTCTTCCTGCACGGCGGCGGCCAGACCCGACACGCCTGGGGCGGGACCGCGCAACGCGTGGCCGAGAGCGGTCGCTTCGCCGTGTCGCTCGATCTGCGCGGGCACGGGGAGAGCAGCTGGCATCCCGAAGGCGACTACGCGCTCGAGTCGTTCGTGGCCGACGTGCGCGAGGTGCAGACGCTCTTTGCCGAGCCGCCGGTGCTCGTGGGCGCGTCGCTGGGGGGGCTCACGGCGTTGCTCGGTAGTGGCGAAGCCCGCGGCCTGTCACCCCGGGCCGTCGTGCTGGTCGACGTCGCACCCCGGCTCGAGCGACGGGGGACCGACCGCATCGTGGACTTCATGACCGCCCGACCCGACGGCTTCGCCTCGCTCGAGGAGGCCGCGGAGCTGATCGCCGGCTACACCCGCGGCCGCAGCCGGGCGTCGAATCCCAATGGCCTCGGGAAGGTGTTGAGACGGGGCGAAGACGGACGCTATCGCTGGCACTGGGATCCGGCCTTCATCAGCGCATCCGGGCCCGCGGCGATTGCCGATCGGCCACGCCTGCTGCGCGCTGCCGAGCGGCTGAGCTGTCCGGCGCTCGTGGTGCGCGGCCGGGAGAGCGACGTGCTCTCGCTGGAGGGGGCCCGGGAGCTGCTCGATCACCTGCCCGAAGCCGACTTCGTCGACGTGAGCGGCGCGGGCCACATGGTCGCCGGAGACCGCAACGATGCGTTCACCCGCGCCGTGCTCGAGTTTCTCGACCGGACCCTGCCCGTCGCGCGCCCGCCGGCCGCGGCGCCCGTCCGCTAGCAGGTCCCAGTCGGGACGTTTCACTGCGGGGCGACATCGGTTGCGGTGTCGAGCAGGATGTAGACGCCAACCGCGATCAGGAGGAAGGGGAGCATGACGCGCATCGCGCGCCCGAGGAGGTCCGCAAGCGGGCTGTGGCGCGCGAGCCAGAACGCAGCGACCGTCCAGGCGACGGACCAGGCGAGCAGGGTCATGAGCACGGTCGCGTCGAGCGCGCGGCTGGTGTCTGCGAAGAGCGAGACGAAGACCACGACGTTGTCTGCGCTCTGTGCGAGAGTGACCACGGCCACCGAGAGCCCGCCCCGCAGCGCTCGCTCCTGCGGCACCTGGGTCGTGCGCGTTCGCAGCTGCCAGAGCTGCCGAAGCCCCAGGGCGATCGGAAGGACACCCAGGTAGGCGATCGCACCCAGCGGCGCGAGCTCGACGAGATTCGCTCCCGCAAGGGAGGCGACGACGACGAGCGCGCTGGCAACGATGTACCCCGCCGCGATGCGGCGCGCGTCGAGCTCGCGCGTGGCGAAGCCGGCCACGAGCACGCCGAAATTGTCGAAGCCCGTCGACAGGAAGGCGATGCTGGCGACGACGACGATCTCGAGTAGCGCGACCGGTTCGATCTCCACGCCGTCTCCTGGCAAGAGCGAGAGCGCGGTCGCGCCCCGTTCCAGTCCAGGACAGGGTTTGCTGCGCGACGGAGCCCGACCCAAGCGGGGAGCCAGCCATTCTAGAACGCTTGCGAGCCTCGTTTCAGGACCGGGGCCGTCGCGATGGCAGCGAGTGTCAGGGAGAATCCCGACGGGCGGCCTGAAGGCAGAGCACCCGGACTTGCGCCCTCGACTGCGATCTGTGCGAAGATCGGGCCTGACACCGCCGGTGGTGCGGGAGCGCCGGGCCGCGCGGCGGCGGGAGCGCCCGATGCGAAGTCGACGGCGACGCTCGAAGCCCCGATGCCGGCGCTGGGGCTGCTCGCCGGCAGCGACGCGATCCCTACCGTCCCCGGTCGCGAGCTCGGCTTCGAGCCGGCGCTTGCCGTTGCCGGGGTGGACCGGGCTGCACCGCAGGCGGTCGCTGGCAGCCGGTCTCTTCCTCGTGGCGGTCGCAGTCGCAGGTGCGCGACCGACGCAGGCCGCCGTGCCTGCCGACACGCTCTACGCCTCCGTCAGCAACGCGGTCGTCACGATCGACCAGGCCGATGGGTCGCTCAGCGAGCTGGAGCCGCAGGCCGCGTCCTTCTTCGGCCTCGCCTTCGACTCGGGCGGCAGGCTCTTCGCGACGGTCTGTTCGTCCCCCTGCATCTTCCCCGATCTCCGGATGGAGCTCGTGGAGCTCGATCCGGTGGCCGGCGTGATCCTCGACACGATCGGGCCCATGACGGACGCCTCGGGCTCCCCGGTGTTCATCACCAGGCTCGCGGCGCAGCCCGGAACCGACGTGCTGTATGGCATCGGCGAGGCTCCCTCGTCCTATCCGAGCCTCTGGACGATCGACCGATCCACGGCTCTGGCAACGCTCGTCGCCTCCCGAATGCCCGCGGGCTGCGAGTCGATCGAGTGCAGTCCCGTGGCCGCCCCGGCGTTCGCACCGGGTGGCACGCTGTACGTCTCCGGGGCACGAGGGGTCTCCCCGGAGCCGGAGCTGATGACGCTGGACCCCAGCACAGGGGCGTTGATCAGCTCCGTGGCGCTCGAGGTCCATGGCAACGCACTCGCGGTTCGAAGCGACGGAGCCGTCTTCGCTGCCCCACCGGGTTCTCCTTGCCGAACGTGTCCGCCTCCACCCGTACCCTTGCCCTCTCTGGTCACCATCGATCCACTGACCGGAGGCGCGACAGTCATCGCTGCGAGCTTCAGGCCCAGGAGAGTCTCGGATCTCGCCTTCTCGCCGCTCGTCGTCGCATCCATCGGCATCGACATCAAGCCCGGCAGCGATACGAACCCCATCAACCCGCTGAGCCGCGGCGTGATTGCGGTGGCCATCCTGGGCTCGGACGCGTTCGACGTGGCGGACGTGGATGTCACGGCGCTCGCCTTCGGGCCACTCGCAGCCGCGCCCGCCCACAAGAAGGGCGGTCACCCCGCGGACGTGACCGATGACGGCTACACGGACCTGGTCTCCCACTACCGGACCGAGGAGGCCGGCATCGCCTTCGGCCAGACCGACGCCTGCATCACAGGCGAGCTGCTCGACGGCACGCCCTTCGAGGGCTGCGACTCGATCCAGACCGTCCCCGCGTGCGGCATCGGCTTCGAGCTGGTGCTGCTGCTGCCGCCGCTGAGGTGGCGCTACCGGCGCCGGGTTCGATTCCGGCCGCCCGGATCGAAGCTGGCCGGCGAGGATACGCTTGCTGCGTCGGCCGACCCAGGAGCGAGTCCTGGGTCAGCCTCCTAGCTGGCGAGGATACGCTTGCTGCGTCGGCCGACCCAGGAGCGAGTCCTGGGTCAGCCTCCTAGCCCACGTCGGCTGACAGATAGGCCGGTGCGAAGCCGTCGAGCGCCGCCAGCAGCGGGGGCGCGATCTCGTGCGCCTTGCGCAGGTGCGAGCGGGTAGCGCTCCAGCCCAGGTAGCTGAGAGCGCGCGCGAGGAAGAGGGCGGGCAGGCGCGCCAGGTGCGCCTCGGGCAGCGGGCGGTGTTCGCGGTAGCCGGCGAGCATCGCGGTCAGGCAGGCATCGAAGGGCGCCTCGCCCAGGAGGTCGAAGAGCGCCGTCGCGAAGTCGAGCAGGTACCAGCTGTCACCGCAGTCGTCGAAGTCGATCAGGCGCAGCCGCCGGCCGCAGACCATCAGGTTCTCTGCCAGGAAGTCGCCGTGGCACAGGCCGAAGCGGTCGGGGCCGTAGCCGAAGTCGGCGAGGTCCGCGCGCAGTCGCTCGGCGAGGCGTTCGAAGAGGCGGCGGCGAGCATCGTCCAGGCTCGCGTGCCCCCGCCAGTCGCCGAGATGGGCCTCTGCGCCGAAGATCCCCTCGGCGTCCCAGCGCGGGCGCGTGAAGGCGGGCGGGCGCTCCCACTGCTCGGCGACGAGTGCGATGGCGGCCGCCTGGCGGCCCGCCTCGGCGTAGGCCGATGCCAGCTCATCGGAGTCGAGCGGCGTCGCGTCACCCGTCGCGCGCAGCGGGTGCCCCTCGATCCACTCGAAGAGGTCGCATTGGCGCGCCTCGGGAACCGCGGGGCGCGCGACCACCACGAACAGCGAGCCGTTGCGAGCCGGCACCACCTCGGGGGTGAGCACGCCGCGCTCGCGCAGCGCGCGCATGAAGGCGAGCTCGCTCTCGATCTCCTCGTCGCTGCGGTAGCCCGCCTGGTGGATGCGCAGGGCGAAGCAGCCGCGCGGGCCGGCATCCACCCGGAAGGTCATGTTCTCGCGGTAGGCGACGGGTACGAGCCTGGCGCCCGCGAGCTGCCAGTGCGACAGCGCGGCGCTCGCCAGCTGTTCGAGTCCGCCGACCTGCTCGGACTCGGGCAGGGCGTAGAAGCCGGTCCGCTCAGCCCGCGACACGCTTCACGGCGGACTCGAGCTTCTCGAGCGCCTCGTCCACGTAGGCGCGATCGGCCAGCAGCCCTGTCTTCCACTGCAGGTAGCGGCGGTCGTAGCCGGCGAACATGGCCCACAGGCCGATCGGATAGAGCGCCGCAGACATCTCGAGGCCGCCGTTCGGCCGGTCGAAGCCGAGCCCCACCACGAGACCCCGCTGGCGGATGTCGCACAGGAAGGGATGGCGGCCGCGCACGTCGGCGAGTCCCTCGGCCAGATGGGCCGACAGATCCTTCACGTGACGTGCCGTCTCCTCGGCGGCGCAGCGCTCGAGCGCGCGCAGCGCCACCGCACAGCCGAGCTCCGAGCCGCCGAAGGTGGAGACGTAGCCCCAGCCGCGCTCGCGCAGCCACGCGCCCACGCGCCGGCTCATCACCACCACGCCGACCGGGTAGAGACCCCCGCCGAGGCCCTTGCCGGCGATCAGCATGTCGGGCTCGACACCGAAGGTCTCGACGGCCCACAGCCGACCCGAACGCCCGAGCCCCGTCTGTACCTCGTCGGCCACGAGCAGCGTCTCGTAGCGGTCGCACAGCTCGCGCAGCGCCGGCAGGTAGTCGTCGGCCGGGACGGGGAAGCCGAAGGTCGCCGGCATCGGCTCGATCAGCACGGCCGCCACCTGGCGCCCCACCAGCGCCTTCTCCGCCGCATCGAGGTCGCCGAACGGCACCCGCACGAACTCGTCGGGGTAGTCCGAGAGGAAGAAGGCCGCGTCCTCGGCGCTGCCCGCCGCGCCGGAGAGGCCCGACGTGCCGTGGAAGCCCGCCTCGAGCGAGACGATCCGGCGCCGTCCCGTCGCCCAGCGCGCGGACCGGATCGCCACGTCGTTCGCCTCGCTGCCGCTCGGTGTGAAGACCGAGTAGTGAAGGTCGCCGGGGGTGAGCTGCGCCAGCCGGCCCGCCAGGCGACCCCGCATCTCGGAGGGGAAGTGGTGGTTTCCCACGTCCAGCGTCTCGAGCGCCTCGACCAGCGCGGTCACGAGCTCGGGATTGCGATGCCCCAGGTTGTACGTCCCCCCGTTCAGGTGCAGATCCTGAAGCTCGTGGCCATCCATGTCCCAGAAGCGGTAGCCCTCCCGCCGCCCGATCACGAGCGGCACCCCCGCGCCGGTCCAGAGCTCGACGCGGTTGGGCATCAGATGGGTGTGATTGAGGGTCAGGGCCTCGCGCTTGCGCGGCGAGACATCGAGACGGTCGAGGATTTCACGGAACGACATGGGCCTCTCGCGACCCGCTCGAAGCTAGCCGACGAGGATCGAGCCAGCCCGCGCGCTTCGCACGCGGAAGTGCGCCGCATACTTTCCTTGCTCTGAGTGTGGCAAGGGACCAACATGGGAGCGGGGGCGCGACAGGAGGAACGGCGCGTCGATGCGGTCCGGAGCATCCCGGCGCGGTCGTCCCGAGCGAACGGCAGCGATCGGAGCCGCGGCGCTGGGATTCCTGATGGCGACTCCCGCCGGGCAGCCTTCCGCCGGGAGCGAGGTCACCATCGCCTTCATCGGGGACCAGGGGCTCGGTGTGGACTCCGAGGCCGTCCTCGAACTCATCCTCGACGAGGGTGCGGACGCCGTCGTCCACAGCGGCGACTTCGACTACCAGGACGATCCGGCCGCCTGGGATGCCCAGATCGACAGCGTGCTCGGTCCGGACTTCCCGTACTTCGCCTCCGTGGGAAACCACGACGAGTCGCTGTTCTACGCGCCCGGCGGCTATCAGGACCGGCTCGAGGACCGGATGATCCGCATCGGCATTCCCTGGACGGGAGACCTGGGGGTCCAGTCCACGCACTACTACCAGGGGGTCTTCATCGTGATGACCGCGCCCGACGTCTTCGGCGCCGGCGATGGCGACCACGATCTCTTCATCCAGGACGCGTTGGCCGCGGACCACTCGCTCTGGAGCATCTCCAGCTGGCACAAGACCATGCACGCCATGCAGGTCGGAGCGAAGTCGAACGCGACGGGCTGGGGGGTCTACGAGGCGTCCCGTCGCGGCGGTGCCATCATCGCCACCGGGCACGAGCACTCCTACTCGCGCACCCACCTGCTGAGCGACATCGAGCACCAGACGATCGCCAGCTCGAGCGATCTGTTGATCCTCGCGGCCGACGATCCGACCACGCCCGAAGACGAGGGACGCAGCTTCGTCTTCGTCTCGGGGCTGGGTGGACAGAGCATTCGCGAGCAGCTCTCGGCCGATCCGTGGTGGGCGAGCATCTACACATCGGACCAGGGGGCCGACTTCGGGGCGCTCTTCGGCGTGTTCCGCTACCTGGGCGATCCGAGGGTTGCCCGCTTCTACTTCAAAGACGTCTCGGGAGCGGTCGCAGACGATTTCCTGGTGGTGAGCGCGCTACCGGAGCCGGACACGACGATCTCGCTGCTGGCCGGCAGCGCCCTGCTCGAGCTGCTGCGGAGGCGACGACGGAGCGCCGAGCGACGCTAGCTCGGGGGACGCCACCAGAGGACCAGGGCGGCTCTGCGCGGCCCGCTCGGGAACCGGCGGGTCGCCGTAGATCGCGACGCCGAGCCTGGTGGGTCTGTTCGCACTGCGCCGGGAAAGCACGAGCGCCCGGCCCCCTCGGCAGGGAACCGGGCGACTCGTATACGTGGTAGCGGGGGCAGGATTCGAACCTGCGACCTGCGGGTTATGAGCCCGCCGAGCTACCAGACTGCTCCACCCCGCAACAAGAGCGCAGAACGTATATCCAGGGTGCCGGGGCCTGTCAAACTTCCGGATCGGCAGAAACGCGCAACCAGCCAGAAAAACTACGCTTTTGCTGACACGTTCTCGGGGATTGCTCCACTTACGGGGCGACACGAAGTGGAGGTGTCGCAGATGCGGCTCGCGAAGTGGATGCAGAAATCGATGGGGTTGGGCCTCGTCCTGGCGCTGGGTGGTCTCGCGGCCCCGGTGGGTGCCGAGACCTACGCGTGGAGGACCGAGGACGGCGTCTACGCCTACACGGACGATCCGAAGCACATTCCGGCGCGCTACGCGGACGATGCGAAGGTCCTGCGGCGCGGGAGCCTCTCGAGCTACGAGCGCTACACGGCTCAGGATTCGGCGGCGACGGACCGCTACGCGAGCCGCCTCGCTGCCCGCCTCGAGTACCTCCGCCAGAGGAACGCCCAGCCCAGCTACGCCGCAGCGGCTCCCGCCGTCGCGGCCGCGGGCCCGGCCTCCGGCGGCACGATCTCCTTCTCGACCGGTGGCCCCAACGACGCGCGCATCCAGGTGCCGATCGGGCAGCCCGGGCAGCCCGGGCAGGACGCGCAGGCGCCGGTCGTGGTGGAGCCGGTCACCGCCAAGCGCACCGGCGACCCGCGGACGCGGCGCGTGACCCTCATCAAGCAGGGCGACAAGATCGTCGCGGTGCTGAAGAGCAACCCGCACGTCTACAACCCGGCTCTCGACTTCCTGGACGAGGACGCCCTCGACGAAGGCGAGATGTAGGGGCGATCAGATCGCGGAGGAGGGCGGCTCGCCGTCGTCCACCTCGGCAACGGCCCGCTCGTAGATGTACTCGTCGATCTGGCGGGCGGCCTCGCGATCGAGCGCCAGGAACTGGAGACCGATGCCGGCGGCCTCTCCCTCGGCCGCCAGACGACGCCAGACCACCCGCGCGGTGGGCTCGAGCGGCTCCTTCACCTCCGGCAGCGAGAACGAAAGCTGCACCAGGGTGTCCGGCTCCGGGCAAGAGCGCTCGGTCTCCACGAACATCCCGCCCCGGGAGACGTTGCGAGAGCGCCCCAGGGCCTCGACGCGGGCGGTTGCCACGCCCACGTCCGTCTCCAGCGGTACGCGCACCAGGCCCCGCATCGACAGCCGCACGAAGTGGTTGACGGACTGGATGAGCGAGACGCGATTGATCGGCTTCTCGACGATGTCGTCGGCGCCGGCCTCTACTGCGGCGGCGTGATCGGCCGCGTCGTCGCGTCCCGTCACGATGATGACCGGGGTCCCCGATAGATCCGGGTCGGCCTTGATGTGCCGACAGAGCTCGTCACCTCGCATGCCGGGCATGTCGAGGTCGGTGACGACTACGTCGGGCTGCTCGCGGCGCGCGACGTCGAGACCTTCGATGCCGTCCGACGCCGTGATCACGCGGCCGGAGCGCGCCAGGAAGAGGCTCTCCAGTTCGCGGAACATGGGGGCGTCGTCCACGACGAGGATCTTCCGGGTTCCCTGCACGGGGCTAGTTCCGTCGGGCGGGGGAGGCCCGGCCCTGAAGCTTCGCGACGACGACGTCGAGCTCGGGTCGCACGCACCACTGGTTGTCGAGCCCCTCCTTGCGCTCCCACTCCTGCACCTCGCGGGCGGAATGCTCGACGTACACCGCCTCGGAGTAGCCATGGTAGGTCACCGTCACCGTGGCCTTGTCCTTGGTGAACTCGATCTCTCCGATGTCGAAGTCCGTGATGCGGAGGTCCTTCATGCTCCCCGCGAGCTCCAGGAAGTCCTCCCGCATGTCCTCTTCGACGTAGCTGACGGCGCGCTCGACATCGCCCCAGCGAATCAGCTCGGTGTACTTCTTCTGGGCGATCTCGAGGGCCTCCTCCCGACCGAGCGGATCGGTGGGGGAGATGCAGCCGCCGAGGGCGAGAGAGAGCGAGAGCAGGACGGCCCCCAGGCCGCACGAGCGCAACATTCGCGGGTGTCCTCCTTCGCGGCCCGGCAGGAGATCCCGCCAGTCCTCTGTCCCCGTTCCGCTTTCTTATCGGCGCATCGCACCGCGGGACTTGAGGGAGCTCTGGCAGGCGCGCAGCGGCTGCCGCAAGCTGCGGTTCCGGCGGGGGAATCCGGTGATCCTGGGCATCGACATCGGCGGCAGCAAGATCGCCCTGGCGCTGGGAGACGCGGGGGGAGCGATCCGGCAGCAGGCGCGCCTGGGACCGCCCGATGCGACTCCGGGGCGGGCCCTGGAGGCCATCGTGGCAGAGGCCCGACGCCTGCTCGATGCAGCGGGGGTCACGAGCCCCGAGGCCATCGGGATCTCCGCTCCGGGGCCGCTGGATCGCCGTGCCGGGACCCTGAACCACCCGCCCAATCTCCCGACCTGGCGTGCGGCGCGCGTTGCGGCGCCGCTGTCCGACGCGCTCTCCGCACCGGCCTTCCTCGAGAACGACGCCAACGCAGCGGCCCTGGCGGAGTGGCGTTTCGGGGCGGGCCGCGGGGCGCGTCGGCTCGTCTACCTCACCATGTCCACCGGCGTCGGCGGGGGCCTGGTGCTCGACGGGCGGCTCTACCGCGGACGCGCCGACCTCGCCGGAGAGATCGGCCACGCCCCCGTCGAGTGGGACGGCTTGGCTTGCGCCTGTGGCCTGCGAGGCTGCCTCGAGGCCTATGTGGGCGGACGAGCCTGGACGGAGCACCTGCGCGCCACGGTTCCGGAGGGCAGTGCCCTGGCGCGCGAAGCTGGGGGAAGCGCGGCGCTGCGACCCGAGCACGTGGTCGCGGCCGCGCGCGCGGGGGACGCCCGGGCGACGCAGGAGCTCGCGCGCTTCGTCGGCTACCTGGCGAGGGGCGTGGTGACGGCGGTCATGGCCTATGCACCGGACGTGATCGTGCTCGGCACCATCGCCGTGGCCGCGGGCGAGGCGCTCTGCTTCGAGCCCCTGCGAGCCCAGGTGCGTGCCCGCGTCTGGCCCGCGGCCTACGAGGGGGTGCGCATCGTGCCCGCGGCGCTGGGGAGCCGTGGCCCAGGCCTGGCGGGGATCTGCGCGGCGCTCGAGGGCCTGCAGGGCAGGGGGGCCGGATCGACGGGGGAGGGCTAGGAGACCCCCTCCTCCTCGTCCTCGTCTCCACGTCGCTCCGCACACCGCGCGAGCTCCTCGACGACCCGCGCGACCTCGGGAATCGTGGCGCAGCTGCGCTGGGCGATGTCGAGGAGCGACTCGAAGCGCTGCTGGACGGCCGCGCTGGCCTGGCCGTGGGATTCGGCATTGGTCTGGATCGACCGGATCATCCCCGTGATCGACTCGCTGTTTCCCGAGATATAGCGACCGGTGGCGCGCTGCTCCTCCAGGGCCTGAGCCATCTGCCGGCACATGTCGAGGGAGGTGTCGGCGTTGCGGAGCAGCGTCTCGCTGGCCTGGGCCTGCTCGGTCATCGCGCTCGAGATCTGGTGCACGTGCTCGGAGACGCGGCGCGCCGCATCGGCGACGTACTTCGAGTTGCGCGCCTGCTCCTCGGCCGCCCGGGAGATCTCGGAGACCTGACCGCTGGCCTCGTAGGCCGTGGTGCGGATCGCCTCGAGCGACTCGCCCGCGACACGCGAGCGGGAGACTCCCTCCTCCACGCTCTCGATTCCCGTGGCCATGGTGCGCACGGCGTGCTCCGACTCGCTCTGAACGCCGCGGATCATCTCCTCGATCTGCTTCGCGCTCTCGCTGGTCCGCTGGGCCAGGGTCTTCACCTGGTCCGCGACGACCGCGAACGCCTTGCCGTGCTCGCCGGCCTGGGCAGCGATGATGGCGGCGTTCAGCGACAGCAGATTGGTCTCGTCGCTCACGCTCCCGATCACCGTCGCGATCTCGCCAATCTCCGACACGCGCTCGGCGAGCCCCTCGAGGGCCTGCTTCGCACCGAGGGTCTGATCGCGAATCACGGCGATGCCCTGGATCGTGGCCATGACCGCATTCGAGCCCTCTTCGGCGCTCTCGCTCACGCGTTGGGTGAGCTCGCTGGCACCGCGGACGTGCTCACCGACCTCGTGGATCGCGCGGTCCATCTCGGTGGTGGCCGTCGCGGTCTCCTCCGCGACGCGCTTCACCTCGTCGCTGCTCTCGGCCACCCGGCGGATGTTGGCCCCCATCTCGTGGATCGACGCCGTGGAGGACTCCACGGTCTGCTGGAGGGAGTGGGAGTTCTGGGCGACCTGGTCGATGGCGGTGCCCATCTCCTGGGTGGACGCGGCGGTCTCCTCGTTCGACCGGGCGAGCCTCTCCACCTCCCGATTGATGGATCGGATCGAGGTGTTGATGTTCACCAGCAGCGAGGCCGTCTCCTCGACCGCCGCCTCCTGGTCCTCGGCGGCCCGCTCGACGTCCTGCATCGCCCGCGAGACGTGACTGGGAAGCTCCGCAAGTCGCGCGCGCAGCGCGGCGTGCTCCTGCTGTCGCGCGTCGAGGTGGGCCACCGCCCGCTCGAAGGCTGCGCTCCGCGGATCGCTGCCCCAATGAGGGGTCCGGGGTCGGTTCGGCGTGCGGCCGGCGGCCAGGTCTTCGAGGCCCTGCCGCAGCACCGCGTCCTGCTCGCGCAGAGGAGCTCCCGAGCGCTGGAAGAGCCCGAACGCGACGCCGACGCCCAGGACCTGGCTCGCGGCGGCCAGGGCGACACTGCCCGAGAGCTCGCGCAGGCCCAGCGCCAGGGCGCTCGCGACCAGCACGGACCCCAGGAGAACGAGGGTCCGGCCTTCGAGACCGGACGAAGAATCCACAGCCACTCGGCGCTACCTGCCACGGGGGACGGTTCGGGGAGGCCTTGAGATCGGCGGCGCCGGCAGAGGGCTTGAGGCGGGTCGAGGCTCAGTCCGCGTCGCCGGTGGTCGCGGCCACCCGGGCGCGCAGCGCCGCGAAGCTGCCCTGGGCGATGGACGCCCGGGCTTCCTCCATCAGGCGCAGGTAGAAGCGCAGGTTGTGGACCGAGGCGAGCCGCGCCCCGAGGGCCTCACCGGTGTGCAGGAGGTGACGCAAGTAGGCGCGCGAGAAGGTCCGGCACGTGCTGCAGTCGCAGGCGGCGTCCACCGGGCGGGCGTCGTCGCGGAAACGCGCATTGCGGATCCGCAGCAGGCCCGAGTGCGTGAAGAGCACGCCGTGGCGAGCATGGCGGGTGGGGAGCACGCAATCGAAGAGATCGACGCCGACCGCGACGGCCTCCACGATGTCCACGGGCCGCCCCAGTCCCATCAGATAGCGCGGCGCCGACTCGGGAAGCTCGGCGTGGGCGAGGGCGACCAGCGCCGTGCGCCGGTCCTCGGGCTCGCCGAGGCCCAGGCCTCCGTGGGCGTAGCCGTCGAAGCCCAGCTCCGAGGTGTGCCGGGCGCTGTGGCGCCGCAACGGATCGGAGGTGCCCCCCTGCACGATGCCGAAGAGCCACTGGTCGTCGCGCTTGCGGGCCCGGACGGCGCGCTCCGCCCAGCGCAGGGTCCGCTCCATGGCATGCCGGGCATCCGAGCCGTCGTCGGGCGGGATGCACTGATCCAGGACCATCGCGATGTCCGCGCCCAGGGCCTCCTGGATCCGGACCGCACTCTCGGGCGTCAGCTGCCGGCGCGCGCCGTCGAGAGGCGAGGCGAAGGTCACTCCCTCCTCGTCGATGCGCGCTTTGTGGGCCAGGGAGGTCACCTGATAGCCGCCGCTGTCCGTGAGCCAGGGGCCCGTCCAGCCCGTGAACCCGTGCAGCCCGCCGAGGCCCGCCACCACCGTCTCGCCGGGGCGCTCGTGGAGGTGATAGGTGTTCGCCAGCACGATCCGGGCGCCGGCGTCCCCCAGCTCTCCGGGGTCCACGCCCCGCACGGCCCCGTAGGTGGCGACGGGCATGAAGGCGGGCGTGTCCACCCGGCCGTGGGGAGTGGTGAGAACGCCTACGCGCGCCTCGTCTTCGCGAGCGACGACGGAGAACGCGAAGCCACTGCCCGTCACTGCACGAGCATCGCGTCGCCGTAGGAGTAGAAGCGATAGCCCCGCTCGATGGCCTCGGCGTAGGCCCGCAATACGCGCTCGCGACCGGCAAAGGCCGCGACCAGCAGCAGGAGCGAGGAGCGGGGCAGGTGGAAGTTGGTGAGCAGCGCATCGACCACGCGGAAGCGGTCGCCGGGAGCCAGGAAGAGGTCGGTGGTTCCGGCGCCGGCCTCGACGCCGCCGGCGCCGTCGGCGCGACTCTCCAGCACCCGCGTCGTGGTCGTCCCGACGGCGACGATCCGCCCGCC
>Ga0209536_100007083_pt1 | contig 17047 bp, 16 predicted proteins | sample DeeMarSeWOR28_12_FD_187461 | JGI IMG/M metagenome (GOLD analysis project Ga0209536, IMG submission 187461) | Marine sediment microbial communities from White Oak River estuary, North Carolina - WOR-2-8_12 (SPAdes) (version 2) | ecosystem: Environmental > Aquatic > Marine > Intertidal zone >... | reverse complement strand
GAGCCGATCGAGACGTACATCCAGCCGTCGGGACCGAAGCGGAGGGTTCGGGTGTAGTGGTTGCCGCCCCCGGGCAGCCCCTCGAGGATGCGCTGGTAGTCGCCCTCGACGCGCCCCGTATCCGCATCGAAGCGGATGCGGCCGACGCCGTCGGTCTCGGCCACGTAGAGCCACCCATCTCGCAGATCGAGGCCGTGGGGCTGGTTCAGACCCTCGAGCAGGGTGCGCTGCGCGTCGGAGCGTCCGTCCCCGTTTGCGTCCCGCGCGAGCCAGACGATCCGACCGTCGCGGGGAGTGCTCACGAGCAGGTCGCCGGCCGGGGTCGGGCGGAGCATGCGGGCATTGGCGACACCATCCGCGAAGAGCCCGATCGCGAAGCCCTCGGGCGCGCGGATGCGGCCCAGGCTGTCTCCCGACGGCGCGTCGGCCCCGATCCCGAAGATCAGGTGGAGGAGGGGCGCGTTCACGGCGTAGCGCTCTGGCAGGAGCCAGCCGCAGGAGGTCCCGCCCAGACCGGCCGCGGCCGCCGCCAGGCCGATCCCGACAAGGAGTCGACGTCTCATCGGTGGAATATCCCGGCGAGGCGCCGCCGGCGCCAGACGTCGCCCGGATCCCCCCGGGGGAGGGCTTGACGAGCGCGGGCGTCTGGCGCACTCCTATGCCTCTTTTCTTGGGAGGAGCGCGCCAGATGCCGTGGCGGATTCGAGTTGGAGACCTGGTGCAGGTGACCGCGGGGGCGGACCGCGGGCGTCAGGGGAAGGTGATCGCGGTCGATACCGAGCGCGGACGGGTGCGGGTCGAGGGCGTACGGATGCAGAAGCATCACGTGAAGCCCGGGCGCAAGATCGCGCGGGCCGGCGGGATCATCGACCAGGAGGGCTACGTCGACGCCTCCAACGTCATGCTCGTGGATCCGGACTCGGGTCGGCCGAGCCGGGTCGGGGTGTCCTCGGACGACAGGGGCCGGCGTATCCGTGTCTTCCGCAAGAGCGGCCAGCCGGTTCCTGCGCCGGCCGGGAAGTAGGGAGATTCCAGGTGGCAAAGAAGGGCAAGCGCGAGAAGATCAAGCTGGAGTCGTCGGCCGGTACGGGCCACTTCTATACCACGGCGAAGAACAAGCAGAACACGCCCGGCAAGATCGAGCTCAAGAAGTACGACCCGGTCGTCCGCAAGCACGTCGTCTACAAGGAGACGAAGCTCAAGTAGCGCGACGTCGAGGGCCGCGGTTATCCTCCCGCGGCGGTTGGTCTGTCGCTGCGCCAATCGCGACGTCGAGCCGGCACCGAGATCCGAGCCGGCTGCTCCGATCCGGAAAACTCCGAGGGAAGGAAAGCCGAATGGCCTGGGTGATTACGAGACTTTGCCGGGACTGCGTGGACCAGGCGTGTGTCGAGGTCTGCCCCGTCGACTGCATCTACGCCTACGACGGAGACGACGCGGAGAGCTTCCCGAATCAGCTCTACATCGATCCCGAGGAGTGCATCAACTGCGGCGTCTGCGAGCCCGAGTGCCCGTGGGAGGCCATCTTCGAGGACGAGCAGGTCCCCGACGTGTTCCAGGACGACACCGCCCTGAACGCGAAGATCATCGACGACAAGGACGCCTTCTCGGTGCCCGAAGTCGAGGAGAAGCCGAAGCCCTCTCCCGAGCAGATCGAGGAGAACAAGGCGAAGTGGGGCTACTCCGCCTGAGCTCCGGGCCCGCCGCGGATCGGCGCGCCGGCTAGCCGAAGGCCTTCGCCATCACCTCGACGGGGGCCGTCTGCCCGGTCCAGGCCTCGAGCTGGGCGACCGCCTGGTAGACGAGCATCCATCTGCCGGACACGACGCGTGCCCCGCGCGCCTCGGCGTCCCGGAGCAGGCGCGTGCGCTCCGGCTCGTAGACCGCGTCGAGGACGACGCCCCCCCGGCCCAGGTGGTCCGGATCCACCGGCGAGGCGTCCGAGCCCAGGCCCACGGAGGTGGTGTTGACCAGCACGTCGTAGGGCCGGTCCGCCAGCTCCTCGAGTCCCCCGGCGCCTTCGGCGCCGAGATCGTCGGCGAGTGCCCGGGCCTTCTCCGGGGTGCGGTTCAGCACGTGCACCCGGGCGCCGCGAGCGCGGAGCCCGTAGACGACCGCGCGTGCGGTGCCGCCGGCCCCGAGCACGATCGCCTGCCTGTCCTCGAGCCTCGTCTCGCGCTCGAGGGCCCCTACCGCTCCGAGCCAGTCCGTGTTGGTTCCGACGAGGGCATCGCCTCGCCGCAGCACGGTGTTCACGGCGCCGATCCGGCGCGCCGTCTCGTCCACCTCGTCGAGATGGGCCAGGATCGCCTCCTTGTGGGGGAGCGAGACGGAGAGCTGGCGGATCCCCAGCCCCCGCATCCCCGCGACGGCGTCGGCCAGCTCCGCCGGCCGCACGTCGAAGGCCAGGTAGACCGCGTCGATCGAGAGCGCGGCATAGGCGGCGTTGTGCATGGCCGGCGAGCGTGTGTGGCCCGCCGGGTGGAGCGCGATGCCACACAGGGCCGTCTCCGCCGTGATGTGCACGCTCGCCTCCCCGGGTCGCCGAGTCCGGCGAAGCCTATCCGATCGCGGCCGGTCCACCTACACTGCGACTCCTCATCAGGAGGAAGAGAGGATGGCCGATCAGGAGCCCCGCGTTGCGATTCTCATGGGCAGCGCCAACGACTGGGAGATGATGCAGGCGGCGGAGAAGGCGTTGGCCGATCTGGGGATCGCGAGCGATGCCCGGGTGATCTCGGCCCACCGCACCCCCGAACGCCTGACCCGCTTCCTGCGCGAGGCGGAGGAGGGGAGCATCGAGGTGATCATCGCCGGAGCGGGGATGTCGGCACACCTGGCCGGTGTCACGGCGGCCCACACGCTGCTGCCGGTGCTCGGCGTCCCCCTGGCCGCCGGCGATCTCCGGGGCTTCGACGCCCTGCTCTCGACGGTCCAGATGCCCGGCGGCATCCCGGTGGCGACTTTCGGGATCGGCAAGGCGGGTGCGAAGAACGCCGGGCTCTTCGCCGCCGCCATTCTCGCGCGCAGCGATCCGGGCGTGCGGGAGCGGCTGGCGAAGTTCCGCGAGGCCCAGTCCGCGGCCGTGCCCGAGCGCCCGTAGCGGGCCGTCGGATCGGGACCGGTCCGCCGGCGCTACTCCCGGGCGCGAGCGAGGGCGGCCTTCAGGTCGCTCCAGACGTTGCGCCGGTTCTCCGGCGAGTACTGGCGCAGGACGTAGGCCGGGTGCAGCGTGGGCATCAGCGGAATCCCGCGATACTCCTGCCAGGTGCCGCGTATGCGTGTGATCGCCACCTCGCGGCCGAGCAGCAGGCTCGTCGCCGGCTTTCCGAGCGCGACGATCACCCGAGGTCGTACCGCGTCGATCTGTCCGTCGAGGAATCGGCGACAGGTAGACGCCTCGTCGGCCAGCGGCGTCCGGTTCTCGGGCGGGCGACACTTGACGATGTTGCAGATGTAGACCTCGCTGCGGGGGATCTCGAGGCCCTTCTCGATCATCGACGTGAGCAGCTCGCCCGCGCGACCGACGAAGGGCAGTCCGCGACGGTCCTCCTCGGCACCGGGGCCCTCGCCGACGAAGAGCAGGTCCGCATCGGGGTTGCCATCGCCGAACACGATCTGGGTGCGGCCCTCGGAGAGGCGGCAGCGGGTGCAGTCCCCCAGCGCCTCGCGCACCGACTCGAGCGAGGGTGGGTCGCCGAACCCGCTCTCCGGGATCTCGAGACGCGGCTGCGCAACGGCCACGGGCTCCGGCCCGACGGCAGGAGCCGTCGGGGGGAGCGGATCCGGCGGCGAGGGCGGCACCTCCGCCAGCGCGGCGTCGCGGGGCAGCGTCTCGACGCCCTCCTCGTGGAGCTCTCGCAGCCAGCCCCGCGTCGCGGCGAGGACGGCCCGCGCTTCGGCCGCTAGCGCGCGGTCCACGGCCCCGCCGTCGCGCTCCGGTCGCGATCCGCCCATTGGAAGGCCGCCGCGAGCAGCTGCGGGGTCGTCTTCCCTCGGGTCGTGCTCGCGCTCTCGCCCAGGGGCTTGCCCGTCCCGGCCTCGATCGTGCCGTGCCGGATCTTCTCGATCTTCTCCAGCACCTCGAACTCGAAGCCCGGATCGTTCGCGTCGTCGTGGCAGCCGCCGCAGATCTGGAGGATCACGCAGGAGTCGCACTTGTCTCCGAGCGAGACGATGGTCCCCAGCCGCTTCGCCCCATCGGCGACGTGGCTCCCTCCCGGACCGTGGCAGGACTCGCAGCCCACCCGCGCCAGGTCCTCGTGAGCGGTCACGTCGGCGTCGGGGGGGAAGCCTCCGGGCTTGCCGAAGCCGGTGGTGTGGCAGCGCAGGCAGTCGGACTCGCCCTGCTTGCCCTGGGCGGTGAGCGTCGCCACGGCGTCCGCGTGGGGGCCCGCGGCCCATGTGTCGTACTCGGCCGTGTGACAGCTCCGGCAGGCCTCCGAGCCCACGTGCTCGGCCGTGCTGGGCAGCAGGTTCGTACGCACGGCACCGCGTGCAGCGAGGACCTGCTCGCGCTCCGCGGCGGGCAGGGCGAGGATCTCCGCATTCCTGGCGTGAGAGATGCGCGGCGAGAAGGTGGCGTAGTCGAAGCCCAGCGAGTGCTTCGCGTCGTGGCACCCGACGCAGGTAGGGCTGTAGTCGCCTCCCTTCACGAACTGCGGCGACAGGTGGGGACCGCCGCGGCCGTGACAGCTCTCGCAGCCGACGTCCTCGAGCTCGCTGGGGCGGTCGGTGAGATCGAAGCCCCCCGGCTTCCCGAATCCGACCACGTGACAGCTCACGCACTCGGGGTCCGAGTCGGAGGAATGCTTCACGAGCGTGTCGAAGGCCGAGGCATGCTGCGTGATCTCCCAGGTCTGCAGCTCCTTCTCGTGGCAGACCCCGCAGGCCTCGCTGCCGCTGAACCCCTTCGGCCGCAGCAGCATGGGGACCGGTGCGCCGGAGAGCTTCGCGATGCGCATCCGCAGCAGTGGGCCGTCCTTCTCCGGGACCCATCCCTGGCTGCGGTGTGCGATCCGCCCCTCTGCATCCACCAGCACGATGTCCGGGACCCCGGCGAAGACGCCGTAGTCCGCTCGGATACTGCCGTCGTCGTCGAAGGCGACGGGGAAGAAGTCGAGGTCGTGGGTGCGCATGGACTCGCGGACGGCGTAGGTCCTGCCCGTGACCTCGATGCCGATCAGGACGGGCCGGGCGTCCTCTGGCGACTCGTCGAGCACGCCCCGCATGTACTCGAGGAACTCGTGACAGTGCGGGCAGGTGTGAAGGAAGAAGACCAGCACGACGGCCTTGCCACGTTGGTCCGCCAGGCGGAATGGGTCGTCGCCGTCGAGCACCTTCGCCTCGAAGAGAGGGGCCTCGGGGCGGGTCCCGGCGGTCGCGGTGGAGGTGGGCCCGGGCAGACGCAGCGAGGTGCGCAGCTGATCCTCGACGACGCGCGCCGCATCGGGAGCGTTCGGTGCGAACTGGGCGACGCCGAAGGTGACGTATCCCTCGGCGTCGACGCCGAGGACGGCGACCGGTGCTCTCAGCCCCAGGCGGCGCGCGATCGCCGCGCTCGAGTCGTCGAGCACGCGGTAGTCGATGCCGTGCTCGGCGACGAAGGCGCGGGTGCGCTCGCCGGTCGAGGCCATGGCGACGCCGAGGATCTCGAAGTTGTGCTTCCCCCGCTCGTCCGCGATTGCCGCGATCGCCTCTGCGACGACGGCCGCATCCTTCTGCTCCGGGTTGAAGAAGAAGATCAGCAGCCGCCGGCCCATCAGCGACGACACCTCGAGGCGGTCGCCTTCGAGGGTCCGGCCGCTGAAGGCGGGCAGAGGGCGCTCCTTGCGCTCGTGTGCGTGGGGAGCCGGCTTCTCGAGCTCCGCGGCGACGGGCTGGGCTTGTGCCGTGCTCGGCGCAGAAGCCGCGTCGTCCCCGTTCGAGCCGGCGCCGCAGCCGGCGAGGAGGCCCGCGGCGAGGGCACTGACGAGCGCGCAGTGGAGCGGGCGGATTCGCACGGGCCGCAGAATAGCGCGGTCCTCGCGGTCTACCGCTTCCCCGGCCAGGCCCGCGCTACGCGCTCTTCTCCAGGATGTGGATGCCGCAGGCGCTGCCCAGGCCGATCACGTGGGTCATGCCGACCTTCGCGCCCTCGACCTGACGGGCGCCGGCCTCGCCGCGCAGGTGGGTCGCGATCTCGTACATGTTCGCAACGCCGGTGGCGCCGAGGGGGTGCCCCTTCGAGAGGAGTCCGCCGGACACGTTCACGGGGATCCGCCCCCCGTGCCAGGTCTGGCGCTCGTCGATGAGCTTTCCGGCCTCGCCGTCTCCGCAGAGGCCGAGGTTCTCGTAGTGGAGCACCTCGGCGGTGGCGAAGCAGTCGTGGAGCTCGACCAGGTCGAGGTCCTCCGCGCCGAGGCCGGCCATCTCGTAGGCCTTCGCCGCCGCCTGGCGGGTGCAGGTATTGATGTCGGGCATCACGAGGTCTCGCTCCGTGAAGGGGTCGCTCGTGAGCACCGAGGCCGAGACCTTCACGGCCCGGCTCATGCCGATCTCCCGAGCCTTCTTCTCCGAGACCAGGACTGCGGCCGCGGCGCCGTCCACGTTCACCGAGCACATCAGCTTGGTGTTCGGGTACGCGATCATCTCCGCGTTCATGACCATCTCGAGCGGGGTCTCCTTCTGGTACATGGACTTCGGGTTCTTCGTGGAGTGCTCGTGGTTCTTGACGCTGACCTGGGCAAACTGCTCGAAGGTCGTGCCGTACTTCCGCGCATGCTCCATACCCGCCTCGGCGAAGACCGCCGGCATCAGCTGGGAGCCGAGCAGGCCCTCCTTCGGGATTCCTCCTCCGCCGCCGCCGCCGCCGAGCAGGCCGGCCTTGCCGAGCTGCTCGACCCCGACGATCAGCACGGCGTCGTAGATGCCGGCCTTGATGGACATCCAGCCGCCGCGGAAGGCCGTCGCGCCCGTGGCGCAGGCGTTGGCGCTGTTCGTGACCGGAATGCCGGTCTGGCCGATCTGCTGGAGGATCCGCTGCCCGACCATGGCCGAGGCCTGCATCAGGTTTCCGCAGTAGAGCGCCTCCATGTCCTGGATGGTGAGCCCCGCGTCCTTCAGCGCGAGGAGCGCAGCCTCGGCGCCGAGGTCGGGAACGCTCTTCTCGGGGAAGCGTCCGAACTTCAGCATGTCGATTCCTGCGATGTAGACGTCGCTCATGGGAGTCCCTCCGGGTCGCGCCATCCGGCGCGAGATTCGGGTTGGAGTGGGGCGCTCAGGCTCGCGGCTTGAAGTAGTAGGTCAGGTACTCGTTGCCCTCGGCATCCTTGCGGGGGGCGATCTTGTAGACGACCTCGACCGGCATGCCCATCCGGATCTTCTCCGGCTTCGGCTCGATGTCGATCAGGTTGCCCTTCACCGTTCCGCCGCCCTCGAGATCGACGATGGCGGACACGTAGGGCACCTCGACACCGGGGAACGAACGGTGCACGATCGAGTAGACGTAGAGCTCCCCCTGATTCGAGAGCGGGGTCGGCACCAGGCTTCCCGTCGAGCCGCAGCTCGAGCAGGTCGTGCGCTCGCCGAGGAATATGGCGCCGCAGCCGCTGCACTTCTGGCCCTCGAGGTACGGATCTCCGCCGTCGGGGATCTTCAGGTACGAGACGACCGGTCGCGGCCCCTGGGCCGCGGCTTCCTCTGCCATGATGGGGACCTTCCTCGTAGGGGGGCCGGGACCCCGGCGGTGCGGACGGGTTCGCACACTCCGAGGGCTCGGACGAGCCGGGATCTGGGGAGCCGGACTCGCTGGGGTCCGACACGAGCCGTGGCTCGGCCGAGGGAGCATGCCAGCGGCCGCCGTCTGCTGTCAAACGCCCGCTGACCCCGCCGATGCCCCGGTGGCGAGCTAGCGCAGCTTCTCGCGGGCGATGGCGAGCTGGTCGGCGAAGAGGCGATTGTCGGGCTCGAAGGTGAGGGCCGTCTGGAGATTGCGCACGGCGGAGCCCCAGTCCTCCCGGCGCAGATCGCGCTCCGCCAGCCTGTAGAACTGGCGGCCCTGGGGGGTGCGTCCCTGCTCGGCGACCGACTCCCGGTCGGCCAGGGCCTCCGCCTCCGCGAGCTGGATGCGCACCCCGCTGCCCTGCTGCAGGCGCAGATCGTAGGCCTGTCGCCGTCGCGGATTGCGCAGCACGGCATAGGCCTCCGAGACGCGCATGGCGATCACCTCGACGGCCTGACGCAGGTCCGGTTCGAGGTGGCGGTTGGCGTCCGGATGGAAGGAGCGGGAGGTGGCGTGATAGGCCTTGCGCACGTCGCCGGAGCCCGCTCCCCGATCCAGATGCAGGAGCTGGTAGTAGTCGATCTCACCGATGATCCGGGCCAGGGCCTTGATCTCGGTGGGCTCCATCCCCGACACCCTCAGGCGCCTCCGTCGTCGTCCGAGAGCTCGCGGCCGTCGAGCTCGAAGAGTGCTTCCGGGTCCTCGTCGCTCGCGCCGGTGAGGTCCTCCACCGACTCGAGATCGTCGAAGTCGAGCTCCGCGCCCGCGATCATGTCCTCGTCGAGCAGCAGGTCGATGCCGTCGTCCTCGCTCGCGACGTCGCCCGCGGGCCCCACGGCCTCGGGGGCGGTGTCGGCTCCGATGAAGGCGACTGCCGTGGTGGCCTGGGAGGCGTCGCCGGGCTCCTCGACCGTCGCGGCGACCGGCGCCTCCAGCGGCGCGGGGATCACTGTCTCGATCGGGGCGGCGGCCGTGAGCTCCACCTCTCCCTTCTCGAAGAAGGACGAGTCGCCGGGTGCCTCGAGCTCGAGGTCGTCGTCGGACAGGGGCACCATCTCGAGGTCCGGGTCCGGCAGGAGGTCGTCCAGCTCGTCCAGCTCCGGGGCCTCGACGGCCGCGGTGCTCGCCACGACTGCGACCGGCGGATCGGCCGTGGGGGTCGGCTCCACGGCGACCGGCGGATCGGCCTCCACCACCGGGGCCGGGCGATGCGTCGTGTCCACCCGGTCGGCGACGCCGCGCTCGAGGATGTCCGACATCTCGGAGTCGGAGAGGCCCGAGGAGAGGGTGATGCGCGTCGAGGCCTCCTGCCCGGTCCGCCGGTCCTTCGCCGTGACCGAGACGATGCCGTCGGTGTCGATGGCGAAGGTGACGTCGATCTCGACCTCGTCCCTGCGTCCGGTCTGGAACCCGCCGAACTCGAACTGGCCGAGCAGCTCGTTCTCGGCGATCTCCCGCGATTCCCCCTGGTAGACGCGGATCGCGACCGACTCCTGATGGTCCTTGAAGGTCGTGAATGCGCGGGTCTGCTCGATCGGCACCGGCGTGTTGCGCTCGATCACCGGCTCGGTGAGGCCTCCGGCCACGCCGATCTGGAGCGACAGGGGAGTGACGTCGAGCAGGAAGGACTCCGTATCCTCGCTGGACAGGGACTCGGCGTGGATCGCCGCCCCCATGGCCACCACCTCGTCCGGATCGACGTCGGCCAGCGGCTCCTGCTGGAAGTATTCCCGCACGGCCTGGCGGATCACGGGCAGCCGGGTGGGACCGCCCACCAGGATCACGCCGTCGAGGTCCCGCGCGACGACACCGGCCTGCTGGAGCGCTTCGTCGCAGACCTTGAAGGAGCGCTGGAGCAGGTCCGTCAGCAGGCTCCCGAACTCCTGGGCGGCGAGCTTGCGCTCGATCGAGCGGGGATTGCCGTCGGGCCCCACGATGACGTCGGGAATGCGGATGTCCACCTCGTCCTCGAGGGACAGGGCCTTCTTTGCGTCCTCGGCCGCCACCTTCAGCTTCTCTAGGGCGAAGGCGTCGTTGCGCAGGTTGATGCCCTCGCGCTGCATGAACTCGTCCGCGAGCAGGTCGATCACCCGATCGTCGAAGTCGTCGCCTCCGAGGAAGGTGTCTCCGGCGGTGGCGAGCACCTCGAAGACGTCCTCGCCGATCTCGAGAACGGAGATGTCGAAGGTCCCGCCGCCGAGGTCGTAGACCGCGACGCGCTGGTTGAGGCCGCGCCCGAAGCCGTAGGCGAGCGCCGCGGCGGTCGGCTCGTTCAGGATCCGCAGCACCTCCATGCCGGCGATGCGCGCGGCATCCTTCGTGGCCTGGCGCTGGTTGTCGTTGAAGTAGGCGGGGACGGTCAGGACGGCCCGGGCCGCCGGCTGTCCGAGGCGCGACTCGGCGATGGACTTGAGCTCGCGCAGGATCATGGCGCCGACCTCGGGAAGGCTGAAGACCTCGTCCCGCACCTTGATGCGGACGCTCTTTCCCTCTCCCTCGACGATCTCGTAGGAGCAGACCGCCTGGGCCTTCTTGACCTCGTCCGAGAAGAAGTAGCGACCGATCAGCCGCTTCGACGAGTAGATGGTGTTCAGGGGGTCGTGGATGATGTTCGCCTTCGCGGCGTTCCCGACCGTGATCGAGCCGTCCTCGCCGATGTTTACGACGCTCGCGGTCGTGCTCTCGCCGAAGGCGTTGGGGAGTACGTCCACACGCCCCCGCTGCGAGACCGCCACGCAGGAGTTGCTCGTGCCGAGATCGATTCCGACGGCGATGTTGGCCATGTGTCTCCCGTCTGCCACAGCCGATTCGGCCGGCTTATCGGCAGGTTGCACTTGCCGCTGGAGTGCGGAGCGCGCCCCGGAAGTGCTTGGCCGCCCGCGTCGCCCGTGCTAAACCCCTAGTGTTTTCCGGGGGTTGCGTATGTCCGGGCACTCGAAATGGTCGACCATCAAGCGCAAGAAGGGTGCGGCGGACGCCAAGCGCGGGAAGATCTTCACGAAGCTGATCCGGGAGATCGCCACCGCCGCCCGCATGGGAGGGGGGGAGGCCGACGCCAACCCCCGGCTGCGCCTTGCGATCGAGAAGGCCCGGGCGTCCAACATGCCCAAGGACAACATCGAGCGCGCCATCAAGAAAGGGCTCGGCGGCACGGAGGGCGAGTCCTACGAGGAGGTCGTCTACGAGGGCTACGGGCCCGGCGGCACGGCCATCTACGTCGAGGTGCTGACCGACAACAAGAACCGCACTGTGGGCGAGGTCCGGCACGTCCTGACCCGCTTCGGCGGGAACCTGGGCGCCAGTGGCTGCGTCTCCTACCTCTTCGAGAAGCGGGGCGTGCTGACCTTCGATTCCGATGGTCTCGAGCTCGACTCCCTGCTCGAGGCTGCGCTGGAGAGCGGGGCGGAGGACGTGGTCGAATCCGGGGACAGCGTGGACGTGCTGACGGCCCCCGGGGACTTCGAGTCCGTGAAGGCGGCGCTGGTCGAGCGCGGCTTCGCGCCGGTTCAGGCCGAGATCGCCTTCGAGCCGACCACCACCGTGAAGCTCGAGGGCTCGTCGGCGGAGACGATGCTGCGCATCGCCGACGCGCTGGAGGATCTCGACGACGTGCAGAACGTCTACGCGAACTTCGACATCTCCGAGGACGAGATGGCGCGGATCGCGGGCTAGAGGGCCCCGGGCCGAGCGCCCGCCCTCGACCCGCAGCCTGCTAGACTCTGGCCCGCGGCAGCCCCCGCCGCGTCGAGCCGCGGTCTCCTCCAGGACCGCCGAAGGCATCGGGGCGACCCATCGAGAATTGGATTCAGAAGCGGGCGCGGAGCGACGTGTCCGAGCGGGAGTCGCGCATCCTGGGGATCGACCCCGGCTCGCAGGTCACGGGCTTCGGCGTGGTCGAGCGGGTGGATGGCCACGTCGTGCACGTGGCTCACGGCACGATCCGCTCGCGGGCCGAAGGCTCGACCGCGGGGCGTCTCGGCGACCTCTATCGCACGCTCTGCGAGGTGATCGAGGCGCATCGCCCGGAGGTGGCCTGCGTCGAGCAGATCTTCGTGTCTCGCAGTGCGCGTTCCGCGCTGATCCTGGGGCAGGCGCGAGGGGTCGCGCTGGCTGCGCTGGGCGCGTCGGGCCTGTCCGTATTCGAGTACGCACCGACGCGAATCAAGCAGTCCGTGACCGGCAACGGGCGGGCGGCGAAGGCCCAGGTGCAGCGGGAGGTGCGCCGTCGGCTCGGGCTGGGCGTCACCCCCGCCACGGACGCCGCCGACGCCCTGGCGGCGGCGATCTGTCACGCCCAGGCGGGGCGCATCGCGGACGTCGGGATTCGCACGCGGGCCCGGCCGCGCGGTCGCGCCCGGTCGCCGGTCGTGCGCGTCAGGCGAGCGCCTTGATCGCCTGGCTCGAGGGTGTGCTTCGCGAGCGCGCGCCCACCCGCGTGGTGGTGGACGTGCGGGGCGTCGGTTACGAGATCCACGTGTCGCTCGCGACCTTCGCCGCTCTCCCCGACGAGGGGAAGACCGTATCGCTGCGCGTCTACACCCATGCCCGGGAGGGCGCGTTGCAGCTCTTCGGCTTCGCATCGGCCGAGGAGCGCACCGCCTTCGAGCTGCTGCTGCGCGCGAGCCGCGTCGGTCCGAAGCTGGCTCAGACGGTGCTCTCGGGAATCCGCCCGGCGTCGCTCCTCGAGGCGATCCGGTCCGGCAACGGGGCCCCGCTGCGCGCGGTGCCCGGCGTCGGCGCGAAGATGGCCGATCGCATCCTCGTCGAGCTGCGGGATCGCGCGGACGAGTTGGCCGCCGCCATCTCCGGCTCCTCGTCCGGACCTTCGGCGCCGGCGGCCGGAAGCGAGTCGCGCCAGCAGGCCCTCTCGGCGCTCCAGAACCTGGGCTACCCGAAGGCCCAGGCCGAGCGCATCCTGACCGACGCCGAGGCGGAGCTGGGAGACGACGTGACGGTCGAGGCCTACGTGCGTGCCGCGCTGCGGAGGCTCGGGCGATGAGCCTGGAGCCCGAGTCCCGGGCGACGCTCTCGGCGCGGTCGTTCGCGGACGAGTCGGGCTTCGACGAGGCCCTGCGCCCGCGGACCCTCGACGAGATGATCGGGCAGGACCGGGTGCGCGAGAACCTCTCCGTCTTCATCCGGGCCGCCCGGGAGCGCGGGGAGTCGCTCGATCACGTGCTCTTCCACGGGCCCCCGGGGCTGGGGAAGACCTCCCTTGCCTGCGTCGTCGCCCACGAGATGGGTGTACCGCTGCGCTCGACCAGTGGCCCGGCGATCGAGCGGGCGGGAGACCTGGCGGCCCTGCTCTCGAACCTCGAGCCCGGCGATGTGCTCTTCATCGACGAGATCCACCGTCTGCCGGCGGCCGTCGAGGAGATCCTCTACCCGGCGATGGAGGATTTCCACCTCGACCTGGTGATCGGTCAGGGGCCGGGCGCCCAGTCGATGCGACTGGACCTCCCGCGCTTCACCCTGGTCGGTGCGACGACACGGGCCGGTCTCCTGACCTCTCCCTTGCGGGACCGCTTCGGCTGGATGGCCCGGCTCGAGTACTACCCGGCCGCCGACCTCGAGCGCATCGTCGAACGGTCGGCTCGGGTCCTGGGGATCGGCGTCGCGCCGGAGGCCGTGGCCGAGATCGCGGGCCGGTCCCGGGGGACGCCCCGCATCGCGAACCGGCTGCTGCGCCGGGTCCGGGACTTCGCCGAGGTGGATGGCGGTGCCGGCGCGGCGGTGACGCGGGAGACGGCACGCTTCGCGCTGGAGCGGCTCGACGTGGACGAGGGGGGCTTCGATCGCTTCGACCGCGGCCTGCTGCTGGCGATCCTGGAGAAGTTCGACGGAGGGCCGGTGGGGCTCGAGACGCTGGCGGCCGCGCTCGGCGAGGACAAGGGCACCCTGGAGGACGTGGTCGAGCCCTACCTCATCCACGAGGGCCTCCTGGCGCGCACGCCCCGCGGCCGGGTCGCCACGCGCCGCGCGCGAGAGTACTTCGGCATCGCTCCGGGGCCGGCGAGCCAGCCCAAGCTGCTCTAGCGGCGCGCAGCCCCGCAGGCCGCACCAGCGGTCCGCGCTCTGGAGAGCCTCAACGCCGCTCGCCGGGTCGCCGATACGCAGGACTCGGGTCCCCGGGGAGGGGGCGGGAGGAGCACGGGGTGCGCGGGCTGGTACGAACGCTGGTCACGACCGCGGCCGGCCTGATGGTGCTGGTGGGCGGTCTGGGCCTCCTGCTCCACTACGGGCCCGAGGCCCTGACGGAGCGGGTGGGTCCCGGGGTCCGGGGGGCGCTGTCGGCCGCCCTGGGCCTGATTCCGGGAGACCCGCCGGGTGAGCTTCCGGACCGCGTCCTGGCGGCCCTGAGCGACTCGGCGCTGCGCTTCGTGCTCGCTCCGGTGGGTCTCGTACTCCTGATCGCGAGCCTGCTGCCCGGCCGCGTCCGGGGGGAGGAGGCGGAGGAGGGCGACAGCCGCTTCGCCGAATCGGACGTGGACGACAAGGCGCTGCGCAAGACCCGCAAGCAGGCGGCGGCCATCGCGAAGAAGGGCGTGCCGCTCGAGGCCGCCGAGCTCTGCTTCGCCGTGGGGCTGCTCGAGGAGGCGGCGAAGTACTTCGTGGACGCCGGAGAGCTGCTGCGCGCCGCCGAGATCCGGCACGACCAGAACCGCTTCCTCGAGTCGGCCGAGCTCTACGCGAAGGCCGGCAGCCACGACTCGGCGGCCGCGATCTACGCCCAGCAGAACGAGCACGGTCGGGCGGCCGAGGCCTACGCGCACATCGGAAGCTTCAGCCTCGCCGCCGAGAGCTTCGAGAGGGCCGGTGACCACCGGCGCGCCGCCGAGTGCTTCGAGAAGGCGGAGTTCCCGCGCGAGGCGGCGAAGGCCTACGGGCGCTGCGAGCAGTGGCTGAAGGCGGCGAGCTGCCTCGAGCGGGAGATCGTGGACATGGGATCGGTCGGTGTGGGCCAGAACCCGGAGCGGGAGGCCGACCTCCAGAAGCTGTTCCGCGCCACAGGGGGGTTCTACGAGCTGGCCGGGGAGCTGGAGCGCGCCGAGGCGATCCTCGTGAAGGGGCAGCTCTTCGTGTCGGCGGGTGAGATCGCGGCGAAGCGGGGAGACGACGAGCGCGCCGTCGAGCTCTTCGTCATGGCGAAGCAGCCGGAGCGGGCGGCTCGGGTGCTGGGGAAGCTGGGCCGCACCGAGGACTCGGCGCGGATCATGGCCGAGCTCCACCGCGACCGCGGGGAGGACGCGCTGGCCGCCGAGCAGTACGAACGCGCCGGCGAGCTGGCCGAGGCGGCAGACCTCTACCGCATGCTCGAGCGCTACGCGGAGGCCGGCGAATGCTACGAGCGGGCGGGCGATCCGGCCCAGGCGGCGGAGATGTTCACCAGTGCCGAGGACCGGGTCCGGGCGGGCGAGAACCACGAGCGCGCGGGTCAGTTCACCCAGGCCGCCGAGTGCTTCGCCCTGGCGGGGGACACGGCGCGCGAGGCGGATCTGCTGCTCAAGGCCGGCGAATGCCTGCGGGCCGGTCGGATCGAGTTCGAGGCCGGTCGCCAGGACGAAGCCATCCGAGCGCTCCAGCAGGTGGAGCCCGGGCACGAGGACTTCGCGGCGGCATCGGCCCTGCTGGGGGAGATCTTCCGGGATCGGGAGATGTACCCCGTCGCGATCGCGAAGCTCCGCGACGCCATCGGCAGCTCGGACATCGATCGCGACAACCTGCGGGCGTACTACTGCCTCGCGACGGTGCTCGAGGCCAGCGGGGAGCCGGGGGAGGCCACCGGTCTCTACGAGAAGATCCTGGCCTTCGACTACCACTACGAGGACGTGGAACAGCGCCTGAAGAAGACGCGCGACGCGGCGGTTCCGGACCCGGCGGCTTCGGGACCGACCTCGGTCGGGGGCGGGTCGGCCGCTCGCTACACGATCCGCGGAACCCTCGGGCGCGGCGGGATGGGCATCGTCTACAAGGCCTACGACACGGTGCTCGACCGGCCGGTGGCCTTCAAGGTCCTGCCCGACGCGCTTCAGCAGAACCCGCTGGCGCTCCAGAACTTCCTGCGGGAGGCGAAGAGCGCGGCGAAGCTGAATCACCCGAACATCGTGACCGTCTACGACGCCGGCGAGCAGGAGGGCGTGTTCTACATCGCGATGGAGTACGTGGACGGGAAGACGCTCAAGGACATCATCAAGCGCCGCGGCCGCATCGCGCCGCGGGGCATCGTGCACGTGCTGTCACAGATGGCCGAGGCGCTTTCCTACGCCCACGAGAAGAAGATCGTGCACCGCGACATCAAGACCGCGAACACGATGTGGACGGTCGAGCGCAAGGCGAAGATCATGGACTTCGGCCTCGCCAAGGCGATCGAAGAGGTCCGGAACCACACGACGGTCGTGTCCGGCACCCCGTACTACATGAGCCCGGAGCAGACCCTCGGAAAGAACGTGGATCACCGGACCGACATCTACTCGCTGGGCGTGTCCCTGTTCGAGATGGCTACCGGAACGCTCCCCTTCACCGATGGCAACATCCCCTACCACCACGTGCACACGGCGCCCCCGGACCCGCGCAGCCTCGTGCCCGATCTGCCCCCCCTGCTCGTGGGGATCATCACCCGCTGTCTGTCGAAGAAGCCCGCCGAGCGCTATCAGTCCGCCCGCGAGATCCTGGCGGAGCTGCGGACCACCCTCGACGCCTGAGCACCGGTGTCCGCCCCGACCGTGACGAACGCGTCACAGTCGTGACGCGGTCGTCACGAAACCCAGCCGGGACGGGCAGGGATCCGCGCGGAGGTATTTCCTGCGAGGACACCGCAAGTGCCTTGAATAGCTGGGGAAAACGCAATTTTACGGATTGCGCTCACTCCGGCACGCCCCTTGCTCTCTACGTGTACCCGAAGGTCGGGCACACAGGGCCCGTTCGGGGGGGAATTTCGCCTTGTATCAGCAGACGATCGCCGAAAAGGTTTCCTGCACGGGAATCGGTCTCCACAGCGGAGCGCCGACCCACCTCACCCTGCACCCTGCGCGTGCGGGCGAGGGGATCGTCTTCGTGCGTACCGATCTTCCGGTGCCGGCCGAGATCCCGGCACGCTCGAACCAGGTCTCGTCCACGGCGCTGGCCACCACGCTGGGCCGCGGCGAGGCGACCGTCGCCACGGTGGAGCACCTGATGGCGGCCCTCTACGGCCTGGGCATCGACAACGTCCGGATCGAGGTGGACGGCCCCGAGCTGCCGGTGATGGACGGCAGTGCCGCGCCTTTCGTGTACCTGGTGCGCTCC
>Ga0209536_100007082_pt1 | contig 17048 bp, 15 predicted proteins | sample DeeMarSeWOR28_12_FD_187461 | JGI IMG/M metagenome (GOLD analysis project Ga0209536, IMG submission 187461) | Marine sediment microbial communities from White Oak River estuary, North Carolina - WOR-2-8_12 (SPAdes) (version 2) | ecosystem: Environmental > Aquatic > Marine > Intertidal zone >... | reverse complement strand
GCTCCTACAATATTACCGCAATAGCAGGTAGCCCGGATGAAGTGCAACGTAATTCGGGCTACATATGTACGAGTCTTAAGAACAAGCATTTCCTTGCCCCTCGCAACTCGTCCCTTGCACCTGTTTTTATCCCCCAAGCATGGCGTCCTTCAGCTTGCTACTCGCCGGTTCCTCACCCAGCCAGATATCCAGCATAGCGTTGTTAAAGTCTTTACCTGCAATCACACCCTTGTTTTCGCCATTAATACTGACCCGGGTACCTGTACCCGGAATGTAATCGAGATAAATCACATCACCTTGCCTGACTGTTGGGAACATCGCATTGAACTTGTCGATTCGAGGACGTAATTTTTCCAGATTTTCATCCGACAGATTTTCTTCAAAACCTTCATTCCATGCAGCGACCAGTTTTTCCTGGCTGACCTCTTCATGTAAAAAATGCATCACTACCCGGTTGGGCCCATCCATCGCGACAACCTCGTCCCTGCTCCTGGCCAGTTTTTCTGTATAAAGCGCACCGATGTAAACCTTAACGAAAAACTTCTTTCTATAACCTACGCCGTTCAGTTGAACGGTTTTTGCTGTGTCCGGCAAGGCCACCTTGTCTGGAAACTGTACTCCGCCGAATTCACGCGCCTGCAGGGAATTACTGCTCAGCACCAGTACTGATGCCACTATCGCTAAAATGATTTTATACATGTGTTTCCCCCTAATTAATGAAACGTCGATGATTTTCATAATATAATCAAAATCTTGTTGAAGAACGGGATGGTTCTTTGAATGCCATGATCATGCATGAAACCAATATACCTGCTGGCGAAAAGTTACTGGTGTACTTTCTGTACATAGCAATATCCTGTCTGTTTACATCAGGCCTGAATATTATCCATGCAGAATACATGCTCAATATACCACTTACGCCTGCAGCCTTCATCACGCCGATAATTGCAGGATTATTGTTCGGTTACCTGCTGGCAAGGATAAAATTACTGCATCAGCAGATGAGCCTGATGGCCTACACAGACCCGCTGACAAATATCTATAACAGGCTGCATTTCGGCCATTTCCTTGATGCTGAAATCGACCGGGTGAAACGCTATGGTGGCACTTTTTCCATCATTTTTTTCGACCTCGACCGGTTCAAGGAGGTCAATGACGAATATGGCCACCTGGTTGGTGATGAGGTTTTGAAGCGGGTTGCCGAGATTGTGGAAAAAGCCAATCGCAACGCCGATATATTTGCCCGCTACGGTGGCGAAGAATTCATTATCCTGGCACCCGCTACGGATATCGCGGGCGCCCGCGTACATGCAGAACGCCTGCGTAATGATATTGAGCATCACCGGTTCAGCGAGATCAGTCATCTCACCTGCAGTTTTGGTGTCGCAGAATACAAACCCGATGCTGATGACGTTACATCCTTATTCAAACGCGCCGACACCGCGCTTTATAATGCCAAGAAGCTCGGACGAAACCGCGTGGAAACCGGTTAATCTAACCAGCTGGAAGTGCCACAGGTATGCACTCTCGCAAAGCTGTTTGGGGTAAGAACTAAATAAATATTGGTTTTCTCTGCGCACCCTGCGCCTCTGCGAGAGAAAAAACAATTAACTCTCGCCAAGACGCAAAGCACGCCAAGATGTTTGGGGTAAGAACTAAATAAACTTTGAAATTCTCTGCGGCCTCAGCCTCTGCGAGAGAAAAAAACAATAGAATCTCGCAGAGGCGCAGGGAGCGCAGAGGGATTTTGGGGTTATAAAATTATCGCCTTATGAATTACCTGGCGACCTTGGCGCCTTTGCGAGAATAAAAAAAATAAAAATCTCGCCAAGGCGCAAAGTACGCAAAGGTGTTCGGGGTAAGAACTAAATAAACATTGAAATTCTCTGCGGTCTCTGCGCCTCTGCGAGAGAAAAAACAATTAACTCTCGCCAAGGCGCAAAGTACGCAAAGGTGTTTGGGATAAGAACAAACAGGAATACGAAGTTCTTGGCGTTCTTGGCGCCTTTGCGAGAAATAAATACTACTAACTAACCACTATAGGTAACAGAACTACCCGGCCTTCCACCTCAAATCGAGATTACGTGCGGCACTGACCTCGTCAAGACGTTTAACCGGCAAAGTATGCGGCGCGGTGGTGACAAGCTCGGGACTGGTTTTTGCTTCCTCACGAATCTGTTCCAGCGCATCCATGAAACCGTCCAGTGCCTCTTTTGCTTCTGACTCGGTTGGCTCGATGAGTAGGCATTCCGGCACCAGCAGCGGGAAATAGGTGGTCGGTGCATGGTAGCCGAGATCGAGCAGGCGCTTGGCAAAATCCATTGCCGTCACATGCAGTTCACTGGCCTCTTTTTTCAGGGTAATAATAAACTCGTGGCTGGCGCGACGATCCGGTATTGCCAGCTGAAAGCCGCGTCGTTTTGCTTGCGCCATCATGTAATTGGCATTCAGTGTCGCAAACTCGGAAACCCGCTCCATACCTGACTTACCCAGCAGGCGCATGTAGATGTAGGCACGCAATAACACGCCGGCATTACCCATAAATGCTGACAGACGTCCGATCGACTGCGGTGCATCCCGCTCTGACAGACAGCGATAGTTGCCGCTGTCTTCAACCACGAGTGGTACTGGCAGAAACGGCTTCAGCCTTGCAGAAACACCGACTGCACCCGAACCCGGGCCACCGCCGCCATGGGGCGTTGAAAATGTCTTGTGCAAATTGGTATGGATCACGTCGAAACCCATGTCTCCGGGGCGGATCTTGCCGAGTATGGCGTTCAGGTTTGCGCCGTCGTAATACAGCAGGCCACCGGCTTCATGCACGATGGCCGCGATTTTTTCGATCTGGCGCTCGAACACCCCCAGGGTCGAAGGGTTGGTCAGCATCAGGCCCGCTGTTTGCGGACCGACCGCCTTCTGCAGGGCTTCGAAATCAACGTCGCCATTATCAAGCGTCGGGATTTCCCTGACGCTGTAACCGCACATGGTCGCCGTCGCCGGATTGGTGCCATGCGCCGCATCCGGCACCAGTATTTCCCTGCGTTCATCATCATTGTTCGACTGGTGATAGGCGCTGATCATCTTGATGCCGGCAAACTCCCCCTGTGCACCGGCCATCGGCGCCAGTGAGAACGCCGCCATACCCATGGCCTCGCATAACATCGACTGCAGCTCGTACATGCAGGCGAGGAAACCCTGGCTGTGCTGATCGGGAGTCAGCGGATGCCGCGCCAGGAAACCGGGCAGCATTGCCAGCGAGTTGCACGCACGCGGGTTGTACTTCATGGTACAGGAGCCGAGCGGGTAGAAATGGGTATCGATGGAGAAATTCTTCTTCGACAGACGCGTGTAATGTCTCACCGCCTGCAACTCGGAAACCTCGGGCAAAGCCGCCCTGTCCTTGCGCAGCAGATGCTGAGGAATGTCGGAAAGGTCCGCTTTCGATATCGGCGCCTGTGGCGCACCCTTGCGTCCGGGTCGGGAATGTTCGTAGATCAGCATCAGGCGATTTCCTTATGCGGGGTTTCAACGGCAAGCACAGCCTGCAACGCAGTTCTGTAAGCCATAATCTCTTCTTCGGTTCTGAGCTCGGTCGCGCACACCAGCATGGCATTGCCCAGCTCGGGATAATCCATGCCCAGGTCATAGCCACCGAGGATATTCTGCTCCGCCAGGGCCTGCAGCACCTCGCCAGCGGGCCTGTCCAGCAGCAGTACCGACTCGTGGAACACCGGGCTGTTAAAGGCCGCACGTACGCCATCAATGCCCGTCAGTTGCGTAACCAGCTCGCGTGTATTTGCGTGGCAGGCCGCCGCTGTATTTTCCAGTCCGCGCGGCCCCAGGATAGCCATGTGGATGGTTGAAGCCGTAACCACCAGGCCCTGGTTGGTGCAGATATTTGATGTCGCCTTGGAGCGCCGGATATGCTGTTCACGCGCCTGCAGGGTCAGTACAAAGCCTTCCCTGCCATCGACGTCGGTAGTACGGCCGACGATGCGCCCGGGCATTTGCCTGACCAGCGCCTGCGAACAGCATAAAAAGCCGTAATACGGCCCGCCGGACGACAGGGGCGCACCCAGCGGCTGGCCGTCACCACAGGCGATATCTGCACCATTACTGCCCCACTGGCCGGGCGGCTTGAGTACCGCAATACTCAGTGGATTGGTGATTGATATCACCAGCGCGTTGTTTTCGTGAGCCCAGTCGGTAATCGCGTCGACATCTTCAAGCGTGCCAAAGAAGCTGGGCTGCTGAATCACCACCGCAGTCACATCGTCGCCAGCGGCCTGCTTCAGTGCATCCAGCTGAACGGTGCCGCTGCTGCGATCATAGTCAACCTCGACCAGCTCGATATTCTGGCCACTGACAATGGTGTCAGTTGTTTTACGATAGTCCGGATGCACCGTTCTCGGCAGCAGAATACGGCGCGATTTCGATTTGCGGTTACCCCTTACCGCCATCAGCACCGCTTCAGCCAGTGCGGATGCACCGTCATACAGCGAGGCATTGGACACATCCATGTCAGTCAGGGCCGTAATCATGCTCTGGAATTCGTAGGTAAGCTGCAGCGTGCCCTGCGACGCTTCCGCCTGGTAGGGAGTATACGCAGTGTAGTATTCGCCGCGCGTTGTTAACTGCCATACCGCCGCGGGAATATGGTGCTCGTATGCACCTGCGCCGATAAAACACACCGCCTCCCTGTTTTGAGCAGCACGCTTGTGCATCAGGCGGGATATTTCCATCTCGGTCATAGCCTGCGGAATGCCATCGAGACCTGAAATCTTCAAATGGGAGGGGATTTCTTCAAAAAGCTCATCGGTATCCTTGATACCTATGGCTTCAAGCATCTCATCGATTTCCTGCTCGGTATGGGGTATAAATGGCATCGCTAGTCTTCGGCTATCTCGGCGTCGTAGGAGTCAGCATCCATCAGGTCTTCGAGCTCATCCGGATTCGACAGCTTCACCTTGATCAACCAGCCATCGTCATAAGGTGAATCATTAATGGTTTCCGGTGCATCAGCCAGCTGGTCATTCACTTCAATCACTTCACCGCTGACCGGCATGTAGACATCGGATGCCGCCTTGACTGATTCGACCACGCAAGCTGCATCTTCAGCCGACATCTCTGTTCCAACTTCAGGCAGCTCAACGAATACCAGGTCACCCAGCAGTTCCTGCGCATGGTCAGTAATACCGATGGTCACGCTGCCATCGTCTTCATCCCGAACCCACTCGTGAGATTTTGTGTACTTCAGTTCTGAGGGTATTTCGCTCATTTTGTTATCACCTTATAACAGATTGAATATATTCAAACCAATGGACAATTCTCAACACCAGATTGTCGACAGGATACCGCCTGGAAAATGAACTCCAGAACATAATCAATTCTTAATAACACATCGTTATTCCAGAAGCGGATAACTTTATATCCTTCACGCTGTAAAAATCCAGTCCGAATTTCATCCGCCAGAACGCAATCAATTGATATTATATCTGTCGTAGGAGCGGCTTCAGCCGCGAATTGCTCGCGACATCAAGGTTTGTTCGCGGCTGAAGCCGCTCCTACGGAAAAGCATACCAATTCCTGTTCCTGGGGGGGGTGAGGGCCTATACCGATTTGCCATCACGTACGAATACAGGTTTGACGATCCTGGCATTCAATAATTTACCGCGTATTTCGACCTGGCAATGATCACCCGCCTGTTTCGGCACGCGTGCAAAGGCAATCGACTGCTTCAGGGTCGGTGAAAACGTGCCGCTGGTGGTCTCGCCTTCGCCTGAATTCTCGACGATGACTTTCTGGTGACCGCGCAAAATACCCCTGTCCTCGAGAATGAGGCCGACCAGTTTTTGTGTGACGCCCTTATCGCGCTCTTTTTGCAGCGCGTCACGGCCTATAAAATCGCGTTCTGCGGGTTCCCAGGCTATAGTCCAGCCCAGGCCTGAAATCAGCGGTGATGTGTTCTCGGTCATGTCCGTGCCGTACAGATTCATCCCGGCCTCGAGTCGCAGCGTGTCACGTGCACCCAGGCCACATGGCTTCACACCTGCCTCGGCGAGCCTGTCCCAGAATGCGGGCGCTTCGGTGTCCGGCAACATGATTTCAAAACCGTCTTCACCGGTATAGCCGGTGCGTCCGACAAACCACTCACCGCAATCGCAACCGAAAAACCTGTCGAGTTCTGACGCTGCCTCAACCACATCAACCGGTAATGCCTCGATCGCCTTTTCTCGCGCATGGGGTCCCTGTACCGCAATCATTGCCAGGTCCGGGCGTTCATTGATCTCGACTTCGTAGCCGGCTGACTGTTCGTCAATCCAGGCCAGGTCCTTGTCACGCGTGGCCGCATTGACCACCATGCGATACCAGCCATCATTCATGTAATAAACGATTAAATCATCGATGACACCGCCGTCATGGTTCAGCATGCAACTGTACAGCGCCTTGCCCTGCTGTTTCAGCTTGTCCACATCATTGGCGAGCAAATACTGAAGAAAGGCCTTGACGCCCTCACCGCTGAGATCAACGACTGTCATGTGGGAGACATCGAACATACCGGCATCGTTACGCACCTGGTGATGTTCATCCATCTGTGAACCGTAATTTACCGGCATTTGCCAGCCGGCAAAATCAACGAGCTTGCCGCCGTATTCAATGTGTTTATCGTACAGTACTGTTTTCTGACTCATAATCTATTCAGCAAAAATAAAGAACGGCAATCCTACACCTTTCAGAATAAAAATTTCCAGACAAATAGAAAGATAAATGGCACAGCCCGACAGGATCTTTAATGCTCGCCCAGGGCCTGGTTGATCAGCATCTGCTTGATCGGGCCGGCATGATCGGCAGCATTCAGACCGATATTGCGTATTTCCGTTAACAGTGGATTTGCGTTGCCAAACAGGTACTTGAAGCCCGTCATGGTGGCTTCCATCAGCCGGTTGTCACCCTTGCGTCTGCGTTCATATTTTCTCAGGGTGTGAACCGCGCTCCATTGCCTTTGTGCCCGCAATGCATCAGTGATGGTTTCCGCCAGGCAGGCGGCATCCATAATTCCCAGGTTGGCGCCCTGCCCCGCCAGCGGATGTATGTTATGTGCAGCATCGCCAATCAATGCCAGCCCCTGCTGAACATAGCAATCGACATGGCCATGCCCCAGCGGGAACACGGCACGCGGTGAAAGCGTTTTAACCGCACCCAGCCGGTATTCGAACGATTCCCCGAGCCGCTGCGAAAACGCTTCGTCATCCAGCGCCATCATCTTTTCTACCTCGCTTTCATCCAGCGACCACACGATAGAGCAGCTACCATCCGCAAGCGGCAGGAAGGCCAGCGGCCCTGTGGGCAAAAAACACTGCCACGCCGTCTGCTGATGTTCGTATTCAGTCGCGACCGTGCAAACGATAGCCTGCTGTTGATAGGACTTGCGCACCAGTTCGATGCCCATCGCATGACGCACGACAGAATTTGCGCCGTCTGCGCCTGCAATCAGTTTCGCCGTTAGTGCACGCCCATCCTTCAGGCGGACCAGCTTCAACTCTTCACTGATATCAAGCGATTCAATTTCCGCAGGGCACAGCCAGTCGATCGTTTCCGCCTGCTGCACAATCTCCTGCAGCGCAAGCTGAACAACATTGTTTTCGATGATGTATCCCAGTGCATCCAGCCCAAGCTCGGCTGAATCAAAATGAATCTGCCCCGTGCCGGTAGAGTCCCATACCTGCATTTCAAGAAAAGGCGATACGCGCAGCTGCTGCATGTGTTGAAAGGCGCCGGCAGCATTGAACACCTTAAGCGAAGCACGATTGATTGCCGATACACGCAAGGCATAGTCCTGTGTAAAGGCCTCGGGTTCACGCTGATCGATAACACCGATGCGCAGTCCCGTATTCCTGAGCGCACAGGCCAGGGTTAATCCGGTGATGCCACCACCGGCGATAATGACATCATACTGGCCTGTGTTCGCTTCAGACATTAGCCCGCATTTCTCACCAGGATTTGGAATTTTGGGGCAGGCTGGCAAAGCAGGTTGGGCGATCGCCCGCGGATTCATAGCCATAGCTATGGATCAAGGGGGGTCGTCCAAGATGCGACGCCAGCTTGTTCCAAAAACCAAATAGCACAGAGTGTAAATAAACCATCATTGTCTTAGCTGCTTAAGTTGATGAATCTCATTATGTTCTAAATTAAAAGTGTGCGCCTGGTGAGAAATGCGGGTTAGACCGGCCTTCGACCCAGTTGAGATGTGCGCCCGCTCAGGCCCATGCTCTGCTTCGCCAGTTGATGACGCAATGGCGGTATCAGGCCGACAGCCACCAGGCCCGCCGCACGCAGATGGCCCAGCGGTGTGCTGTTGTTGGAAAATATTTTCACCAGGCTGTCGGTAAAACGATAGACACGCCTGGCATCATCTTCCCGCTGCTCAACATAAGACTGCAGCAGCTTGCTGTCACCGGCATCTTCCGCCGTTGAAATCAATTCTGCAAGTATGGCGATGTCCCTGAGCGCAAGGTTGAAGCCCTGGCCGGCCACAGGATGTATGGTATGTGCGGCATTGCCGACGATGACGACACGATTGCGCACAACCTGTGTCGATTCGATCAGCTTCAACGGGTACGCATGCCGCTTACCGACTTTATGCAACTGTCCGAGGCGAAAACCGAAGCGCTGTTGCAACCGCTGCAGGAAGTCGGCATCGCCGAGTTTCATCAGTTCGTCAGCCTGGCTCCCCGGTACCGTCCACACCAGCGAGCAACGATTATGCGTCATCGGCAGAAACGCGATCGGCCCCTGGTCGGTGAAGCGTTCATAAGCAACATTGTTATGCCTGAAACCGGGCGTCACATTGGCGATAACGGCAGTCTGGCCATAATCCTGAACGCTGCTGCCTATATGCAGCAGATCGCGCACCTGTGAGACTACACCATCAGCCGCCACCAGCAGGCGCGCGCTGACGGCTTTTTCCCTGCCGCTATCCTCGACGGTTGCGATGACGCGATCATGTTGCTGCTCAAGACCTGTCAGCCCGGCAGGGCAATGAAGCTCAACACCGGCGTTTTGCTGCAAGCGTTGATACAGCACATCACCGAGAACGCGGTTCTCGGCAACGTAGCCCAGTGCCTCGACATGTTCTTCTTCATGGCGAAGACGTGTCGCGCCGAAATGGCCTTTATCCGAAATATGTATCGTCCTGATGGCTTCAACCCGGTCTGCCATTGCCTCCCAGAGACCCATGCCCTCAAAGATGCATCGACTTCCCCAGGACAGCGCAACGGTGCGGTCATCATAGCTGGGCTGCGAATCGGATTGATACGGGCAGGCTTCGACAATATGAACAGAAAGGCCGGTGTTTTCCAGCGCGCAGGCAAGACTGGCGCCGACCAGGCCGCCGCCAATGATCAGTACATCACAGTCTGTTGCTGTTTTGCCTATGGTTTGATTGTTCACTGTTCTTTGTTTTATCAGCCCGGATTTCGCTATGCTACATCCAGGCTACCCACCGTTTTTCTAAAACCCGGGTTACGCTGCGCTAACCCAGGCTGCACGCGAATCAACTGTTCACTGTTAACTATTTACTGTTAACTGTTTCAGCTGGCCATGACAGCTTCTATTTCTTCACACGTCCTGGGCAGTCCCGCCGAAAGTATTTCATGGCCGTCCTTGGTCACTGCCACATCATCTTCTATACGCACGCCGATGTTCCACCAGCGTTTGACACCACGTGTTCCCGCCGGAATATATAAACCCGGCTCAACCGTGAGCACCATGCCTTTTTCCAGCAACCGCCATTCATCATCGACTTTATAATCACCCACATCGTGAACATCCATGCCCAGCCAGTGACCGGTGCGGTGCATGTAAAACCTGCTGTAGCCGCCTTCCTTGATCAGGCTCTTTACGTCACCTTTCAACAGGCCGAGCTCAACCATACCTTTGGTAAGCACTCTCACCGCGGCTTCATGTGGATCATTCCAGTGATTGCCCGGCCTGACCTTTTTTATCGCAGCATCCTGCGCTTCCAGCACCAGTTCATAGATTTCTCTTTGTGCAACATTGAAACTGCCATTGACAGGAAATGTGCGGGTGATATCTGCAGCATAGCCCTGGAATTCAGCACCGGCATCGATTAACACCATCTCGCCGTCATTCAGTACCTGGTCGTTTTCGGTATAGTGAAGAATACAACTGTTGGCGCCGCCGCCGACAATCGAATGGTATGCCCAGCCCGCACCCTCACGATGGAACTGGTACATCAATTCGGCTTCAAGCTGATATTCATGCATGCCGGGCTCACAGGCCTTCATTGCATTGATGTGCGCCTGTACCGATATTTTTGCCGCCTTGCGCATCAGGCGCAGTTCATCACGGTGCTTGAACAGGCGCATGTCGTGCAGCAAATAATCCAGCGAGACAAATTCATAGGGCGCATGCGTACCACCGCGCGACTTGCTGCGCAGACTGTTGACACAGCCCATCACATGCTTGTCGAACTCGGGATTGAGCCCGATGGTGTAGTACACGCTCTCGCAATTTTCCATCAGGCCGGGCAGGATATCGTCCAGGTCTGTAATCGGAAAAGCATCGTCCGCGCCGAAGTGCTCAACAGCGCCTTCAGGCCCATAGCGTCTTCCGTCCCAGGTCTCCTTTTTCATGTCGCGGTCGCGGCAGAACAGAATGTACTGCCCCTGTTTTCGACCAGGCACCAGCACAATCACGGACTCAGGCTCGGTAAAGCCGCTTAAATAATAGAAGTCGCTGTCCTGGCGAAAACCATGCTCCACATCGCGATTACGCAATAACACCGGCGCCGATGGCAGTATCGCAATGGAGCTTTCACCCATCATGCGCATCAGTTGCTTACGGTGCTGAGCGTGGATCCTGGCGTTCATCTTTTATTGGTTTAAAGGCACTTGTACGGATGAGATTTTATTTTCAGTCAAGGCGAAAATGCGCACAGAAGCGCAGTTTATATGCAATAAATGAGCATTCGAGCACATTTTCAACGCAGGATGAGGATAAAAGATCATTCGTACAAGTGCCTTTAATGAATGGTTTGTGTTGACTGTAATGGCTGCAACTCTTCATAGATCAGCAGTACGCCCATACGCACGTATTCTTCTATTTCCATGTAAGCCTCTTCATCGTCGTTGTCGTCCGACTCTTCCACGCCTGTATCATCAACATCGTGGCCGGCGCGGGAAATTTCAATCATATCTTTCAATAACTCGGCGGTGTCTTCGGGTAATTCACTGCCCTCCTTGATGCCCCCCGCGGCAAGACCATAAATAAAGCCCTGACACCAGGCGGCGAGTGCCTCGACACGCTCAGCCAGGGGATCATCATCATCCATCAACAGCAATTTGAAATCGCCCGTCGCATCGTTCATCATTTCCAGTGTCGACTGATGTAACTCTGACAACTTGTGTACGACATCGTGCAGCAATTCGTTGCCCTGCTCCTGTTCGCCGATGACATGATCAACCCATTCTGACAGTTCTATAGTACCCCGGGCACAGATCATGCCGCATAATGCACCATGCGCATCTGCTGCACCCATGGCTGCGTCAATCCTGTATAAAAGCTCTTCGAGCTCGACGATTTCCGGAAACTGTCTCATGCGGCGATTCTATCACGATGATTTAATTTGCTTATGCTCTAATACTAATATCACTTTCATTTGACCCGTCAGCTTTGACGTCCTACTATTAGTACTAACCTCCTACAGCACAGGGGTTTTTTGGCACTACTGGATTCAACATCCTTATGCTGTACCCGTACAATAACCAGAACAAACAGCCATGAACGATACCACATCAAAAATTAACCGCCTGGAACAACAAGTCAGCGAGCTGCTTGATTTGTGTAAACGCCTGGGCAAAGACAACAATGACCTGCGTGCGCAGCTGCAGCATCTTTCCGGGGAGCGTGCTACACTGCTCGAACAAAAAGAACAGGCAAGATCCCAGGTTGAAGCCATGATCACACGCCTGCGCTCGATGGAATCCGCATAACAAAAACTGAATAAAAACAGGTTAATAAATGAACAATCAGGACTCTCTCAGCATTATTATTCTTGATAAGGAATACAGGGTTGCATGTCCGCCTGGTGAACAGGACAGCCTGCAGGCTTCTGCTAACGAGCTCAATCAAAAGCTCACGGAAATCAAAAGAAAAGGCGCGGTTATCGGCACCGAGCGTATCGCCATCATGGCAGCGCTCAACCTGTGCCATGAAATGCTTACAGGAAGATCCCTGCAAGCCGAGCATGCTGAACTCAATACACGCATTGAGTCACTGTCAGAAAAAATTGACAGCAGCATTGGTGAAATTCAGCTATCATAAATACAGGAAACAGGGTGCTGATGATCAGTCAGCGCTCGATAGAAAACAGGGTTTGGGTGTCTCTGGGGTGTGCGTAAGCAGTCTGAAATATCCCTTGAGCCTTAACTACTAGCCCGGGGAGTCATGCTGGTTACACTGTGTGCAATACCGCCGCGAGCGGGAAGCCTGAAGTGTAGTCGCTATCCCCACCTGAACCTCTGGTTCAAGGTTAGCAGTATCTGCTACGGCATTTTCGGAGACACCTTCTATCCTTGTTACGACATACCCTCAGTCATGCCCATAGACAGCAGCACTCTCCGCACCGGCAAACGCCGGCTACGCAAACAACTCACGCGTCTTGAACAATCCAGGCACGCCATCGGGCTGGCTAACCAGGTCTGCCGCCAGCAGGCTTTTCTGAACAGCGACAGAATCGCCTGCTATCTCGCCAATGACGGCGAAATCGACCCCGAATACATTATTCGAACCGCCTGGCAATTGCGCAAACAGGTATATTTGCCGGTGCTTTCGCCGTTTCAGAGCAAGCTCTACTTCGCGCCCTACCGGGCCGGTATGAAAATGCAGCTTAACCGCTTCGCCATCCCTGAGCCGGCATGCAGGCCGGCAAGCTGGGTCACCGCCTGGCAGCTCGACCTGATGCTGCTGCCGCTGGTCGCATTCGACCATGACGGCAACCGGCTGGGCATGGGTGGAGGTTTCTATGACCGCTCGCTGGCATACAGGCGCTCCCGAACACATTCATTACGACCGAAGCTCATCGGCCTGGCTCACGAGCTGCAGCGCGAGCACAAACTCGCCGCCAACAGCTGGGACATCCCGCTGGACATGATTGCCACCGAAGAACGGGTTATCAGAATTTAGGACTTATTTTTTTAGCCGCAAAAGACGCAATTAACGCAAATTGTTTAAGCATGGGCGGCTTTAGCAACGGATTGCCAGCATTGCTGACCTGCTAAGACAAAATACCTTCGCGCTGTTTGCGTCTTTTGCGGCCATAAACCACGCCAATCCAGGTTTGACATTGAGCTAAAGAAACAGCTTGTAGGCCGGATTCTCGGTCTCTTCCCAGTAGCGGTACCCCAGCCTGTCCATATAGCTCACCAGTTCCTTGCGCTCATCAGCGGGTGTTTGCAGACCCACCAGTACACGGCCGTAGGCTGCGCCATGATTTCGGTAATGGAACAGGCTGATGTTCCAGCGCTTGCCAATGCGGGTCAGAAAATCCAGCAACGCACCCGGTCGCTCGGGAAACTCGAAACGATACAGCACTTCATTGCTGACATCGGGGAAACGTCCGCCAACCATGTAGCGCACATGGTTCTTTGCCATTTCATTATCGGTCATGTCCACCACCGGGTAGGCATTCGCCTTGAGCTTCTGCAGCAATTCTTCTTTTTCCTTGAGACCATTGACCAGCTTCACACCGGCAAATACCTGCGCATCATCATCGTCGGAATATCGGTAGTTAAACTCGGTAATGCCGCGCTTGCCGATGGTTTTGCAGAATGTCCGGAAACTGCCCGGTCTTTCCGGAATCGTGACAGCGAACAGCGCTTCACGCTTTTCGCCGAGCTCGGCGCGCTCGGAGACGTGCCTGAGCCGGTCGAAATTCATGTTGGCGCCGCTATTGATCACAACCAGCGTCTGGTCCCTGATCTGTTCGTTGGCAACGTATTTCTTCATGCCGGCAACAGCGAGTGCGCCGGCCGGCTCCATGATCGAGCGGGTGTCGTCAAAGATGTCCTTGATAGCGGCACAGATCTCGTCAGTCGAAACACAGATAACATCATCCACACACAGCTTGGCAATGCGGAAGGTCTCACGACCCACCTGCTTCACAGCCACGCCATCGGCAAAGATACCGACATTATCCAGCACCACGCGCCGATTCTTGCGCAATGCTTCAGCCATGCTGGGCGCATCTTCCGGTTCGACGCCGATAATTTTAGTCTCCGGCCGCAGGTACTTGATATAGGCGCCCACGCCCGCAATCAGGCCACCGCCGCCAACAGGCACAAACACCGCGTGTATGCCATCATTGTGCTGACGAAGAATTTCCATGCCGATGGTACCCTGCCCGGCAATGGTATCGGGATGATCATAGGGATGAATGAACTCGAGCTTCTTTTCTTTAGCAAGCCCGATCGCATGCTGATAGGCATCATCATAGGCGTCACCAATCAGGACCGTCTTGCCGCCCCTGGCCTGAACCGCCTTCACCTTGATATCCGGTGTGGTTTTGGGCATGACGATCGTGGCATCGATGCCCTGACGGGTCGCAGCCAGCGCCACACCCTGGGCATGATTGCCCGCAGAAGCCGCGATCACACCGCTGATTTTTTTCTGCTTCATCAACTGGTAGATGCGGTTATAGGCGCCGCGGCATTTAAACGAGAACACGCTTTGCAGGTCTTCACGTTTCATCAATACGCGGTTATCAAGACGCTTGCTCAGGTTGAGCGCAGGATCCAGTGGTGTCTCTATGGCAACATCATAAACGTGCGCTTCAAGAATTTTTTTGATGTATTTGGTCGTCATCTGTAGCAATAGCAAGGTGTGCTTATTGTTTGCGTTATGTCGCGACTATATCAGATAAACCGTAACGAGGGACGAGTGACGAGGGACGAGTAACGAGGAAAATCTGTGTGCAGCGCTTTATTTAAACGCTGTCGTTTGCCAGTGCATTTACTCTGTAGCGGCCCTTCGGTAAAACCCAGGGCAGGCTTCAGCCGCGAACAACGCTAAAGGCGCAAATATATTTTAATCATTGAAACATTTCGCGCCATTGGCGTTATTTGCGGCAAAAAACAACCTGCCGGGCGAAAATAGTTCGCGGCTGAAGCCCGTGCTGAGCGAAGCCTAAGGGCGGCTCCTGCAAACTACAAATATTTTTGCGCTCTCTGCGACTCTGCGGCCTTTGCGTTTATTGAACTGTTGATTACTTAGAGTAAACCGTCCGCGCCCCATCCGGTGTACCCAGTATCAACACATCCGCCGGGCGGTTGGCGAAGATGCCGACGGTAACCACGCCGGCCAGTTTGTTGATTTCGTTTTCCATCCTGATCGGCTCCATGATTTCGAAATCATGCACATCGAGAATGATGTTGCCGTTGTCGGTAATGAAGTTATCGCGCCACACCGGACGCCCGCCCAGTTTGACCAGTTCGCGCGCGATATAACTGCGTGCCATCGGGATGACTTCAACCGGCAGCGGGAATGTGCCCAGTACATCGACCAGCTTGGTTTCATCGGCGATGCAGACAAACTTGTCAGCGGCGCCGGCAATGATTTTTTCGCGCGTCAGCGCGCCACCGCCGCCCTTGATCAGGTTGAGGTAGTGATCAGATTCATCGGCACCATCGATATAGACCGGCAGCTCATTGACCTCATTCAGGTCATAGACACGGATACCGTGCTTTTTCATGCGCTCGGTCGAGGCTTCCGAACTGGACACGGCGCCCTCAATCTTGCCCTTGATATCAGCGAGCAGGTCGATAAAGTGGTTGACCGTAGAGCCGGTGCCGACACCGACGATCGAATCCGTCACCACGTATTCCATAGCAGCCTCGGCCGCCTTTTTCTTCATTTCATCCTGGGTCATTTTTATCGCCTCTTCTCTGCTCACAATAATATGGGCACGGATTTTACCCGTCTGCGCAACGGAAGTCATGAATACCTGATGACCGGGTCTGTTATTCACCACACAGCCACACAGAGATTTTTATAATTAGCCGCAAATAACGCAAAGGACGCAAATGACGCAAATAAATTGATTATTTTCTGGAGCGGCTTTGGCCGCGAAAAAATGCATTCGCGGCTAAAGCCGCTTCTACCGAGTTACTGCAATAATATACATAAGGCTCTAAATATCGCCTTGAAGGGTTTTCCTTGCCACTCGTACACAGCGACTAGCCACTGTTATTTCCTCTGTGTACTCTGTGCCTCTGTGCCTCTGTGGTGAACATTTTTTTTAACCCAAAAAAAAACGGGATCCGAAGATCCCGTTTTTTCAAGCCTGTTGTTTATTAACTTGCGTCAATAAATTAGAAGCTCTTGCGGATACCCAGAGTAATGACCGTACCCTTGTCCCAGTCATCAACACCGGCTACATTGCCCGCCGAGTCAAAGGTAACCTTCTGCCCAACGCCGCCGTAGCTGCAATTTTTACCGAAGGTTGTGTCTTCACACTTGTCAGCGTCAACCTGACCGTAACCCACATAGACATTGGTCTGCTTGCTCATGCTGTAGACATATGCCAGCGCATAGGACTGCGAGATTTTGTCCTGCTGACCAAGTGACAGGGTCACTGTGTTCTTATTGTTGATGTTCCAGAGACCGTTCACGAAGATGTAGTCACCACCCAGCTGATCTTTGGTCATTTCATACTGAGCAGATACCTGGAAGGCTTTGTTGCTCCACTTACCACCGATCTTGGCGATAGACTCGTCAGCCGGCACATAAGTTGTTGAATCAGCCGGACCTACACCCGGTTCATTTGGATCCAGGTAGTCTGCGAACACCAAGAAGTTCTTGTTCGACCAGCGAATACCGATACCGATGGTTTCATCGCAGCCTAAACCACTACAGTCTGTGCCCTTGGCTGCAACCGTTGTGTTCAGCACGACCTCGATACCAGCCATCTTCGGCGTGGTGTACTGCAGGGTCTGTTCCTGACGACCCTGGCCGTCGGTACCGGAACCACC
>Ga0209536_100007081_pt1 | contig 17049 bp, 11 predicted proteins | sample DeeMarSeWOR28_12_FD_187461 | JGI IMG/M metagenome (GOLD analysis project Ga0209536, IMG submission 187461) | Marine sediment microbial communities from White Oak River estuary, North Carolina - WOR-2-8_12 (SPAdes) (version 2) | ecosystem: Environmental > Aquatic > Marine > Intertidal zone >... | reverse complement strand
CGTTGCTGGCGCGAATTGCACACCAACGATAAGCTGCTGTGCTATTTGGAGCAACGTGGGCGGTTACGGTGACGTTTTACAGCCGGAAATGATCGACAGCGGCTATGTATACAGCGCCGACCCGTGTTTTTGTGATGTCAGTGCGGACGACTTTGCTCTTTGTGCAGATTCCTGGTGCTTGCCGGAGAATCATCCCTGGGGTTGCAGTGATATACTCATTGGGGCTCTCGGCAATGGCTGTGTAGGTTGCAGCTGCCCTTCTCCCGTCAAAGGGGAGCCTGTGACATGGGGCAATGTCAAAATCATGTATCGGTGAGGTCCGGACTCACCGGCTGAAAACCGCCCCCAAATTCACACCGCCTTGTGGTATCATGATTCCGACCGCGCCGTCTCGCTCACCATACTGTCGAACCAAAATGGGGGCACAATATGAAGTGGCGATTCCTAAAGACTGTGGCCGTCACTGGCATGTGGGTGCTCCTTACCGCCGGCAGTTTTTGCGTGCAGGCACAGGATTGCCTTCATTACGAAGGATATCTTCACTGGGTGGGAAGGGTTTTCACCCTGGGTGATGCCAGCGAGGTCGTTCCGCTCGGCGATTTTGCTTATGTGGCAAACGGATTTGCTGGTTTGCGGATCATTAACATCTCGGATCCCACCGCTCCCACCCTCCTCGGCTCCCTCCCGTTGGATGATCAAGCTCTCGGTGTCGACGTGGTGGGTGACTACGCCTTCGTGGCGACACGAGAGACGGGTCTGATGATAGTCAATATCACCTCCACGACGAATCCATTCCTTGTCGGTACGGTCGATATTCCAGGCATCGCTTACGGGGTGACCGTTGTGGGCGATCACGCGTATGTAACCAGCGGATTTTATGGGCTGCACGTGGTCGATGTGTCTGAACCGGCCTCGCCCGTGATCGTTGGCTCGGTGGATACTCCAGGTTACGCACAGACCGCAGTTGTTGTGGGAGAGTGGGCTTACGTGTCCGACGGGGAAGCGGGGATTCAGCTGATCTCGGTCTCACAGCCGACGGCACCTACTTTGGTCAGTTCGCTCGACACACCACACTATGCGGCTGACCTGGTGGTCATCGATCACTACGTATACGTGGCCGACACGGATGCGGGGATTCAAGTGGTCGACGTCACTGATCAACTCCAACCGGAGATCATCGGCTCCCTGGATATCCCTGGATACGCACGCGGGATCAGCGTCGTTGGGCACTTTGCATTCATTGCAGCTCATGCCCCCGGGCTTGTGGTCGTCGATGTCAGCCAACCGGATTTGCCGATCCTGGTTGGGTCACAGGAGTTCGGAAGCAGCACCGTCGAAGTTGCTGTTCAAGGGGATTTTCTCTACATGGTCGATCGTGATCCGGGCACCATCAATATCCTCGACGCGAGCAACCCTGAGGTTGCTCAGGGAGTTGGCGCGGTGAGTGTCCCGGGCAGCTCACGTGGTATCGCAGTGGTCGAAGACCACGCCTTTGTAGGTAGCCTCGGCGCCGGCCTCCAGATCGTCGACGTCACCCAACCCACATCTCCTGTTGTCGTCGGTGAGGTCGCGATACCTGGTCATGTCAGGGGAGTTGCCATCGAGGGCGATCGTGCCTACTTGGTTTCGGCGGATTATGGTCTTTATCTGGTGGATGTCTCAGATCCTAAAGCGCCCTTCCTCATCAGTGAGCTGAGTATACCGGGCTACATGCGTGATATTGTCGTATCTGGTCACCTTGCCTACACGGTCGGCGCAGCAGGATTGCGTGTGATCGATGTCTCCGATCCTCTGAATCCTCACATTATCGCTGCTCTGGGCTTGACGGATGACTGTTACGGAGTCGACCTTGCTGGATCACAAATCTACGTGGCCTGCACCTCCGCCGGCTTACAGATCATCAACGTGGTGGATCCTACTGATCCAGAAATTATGTACGCCATTGGCACGGTCGATTGGGCCCTCGATGTTGCAGTCAGAGACAACATGGCCTTCGTGGCCGTGCGTCGGGTGGGTCTCGTTGTCGTTGAAATCACTCAAGTCACCCCGCCCACGATCGTGAGCGTGACCTACTCCCCGAGCACTGCCAACGGCATTTCTCTTGTGGATGAATATGCCTACCTGGCGGTAGAGGCAGCAGGCATGCAGGTGATCGACATCTCGCAACCGGAAACTCCCATAAACCTTGGCGTATTGAACACGCCGGGCGTCGCCTATCGTGTGGCCGCCACACCACGCTACGCTTTCTTAGCCGATGGAAGCTCGGGCCTCGGAATTGCCTATCTCCAGTGTGGATCGCCCTTGTCGGCACGAGGCGAGACACCGGCTATTGCGCCGACTGGAATTCGTCTTGCGGTCAATCCGAATCCCTTCAACCCCCAAACCGGCTTGAGCTTTCAATTGCCCGAGGACTCGCGAGTCAACCTGGCCATCTTCGACGCGGTAGGTCGACGTGTCACCACGCTCGTGGACGGGCAACTAAACGCCGGCGATCACGAGATCATTTGGCGCGGTCGTGACAGTTGCGGCAGGCAAGTAGCCGCAGGGGCTTACCTCGCCCGCCTTGTGGCCGGCAATCGTTTTACAACGAGCCGATTGATGCTGGTAAAATAATCGGCATCTTTATTCTTATTGGCGTGATCCCAGCTCATTGACCCTTGGTGGATCGTTCGACCAATATCTTGACCAACAACTCCACCTAAAGCCTCCGCTATCAGTGTCCGAACTTAAATCCGTGGGGCAGCATCGGTCTGTCTACACGCAGCCATGATTTGCTTGAGAATGAGTCCCCCGACGGGAGGTTGATGATGAATCGCCGTGTGACCCTGATTGGAGTAGCCCTGACTGTTTTACTGGCGGGTTTGTATGCAGGGTGCTCGAATCCCACAGAAAACGAGGATCCGCCCCGGCCGCCAATCTCCTCGACTCTCATCCGCGATAATGTCTTCGTTGCCGGGAGTGGAATGAACCTGACCGACGTTGCGGACACGACCTACACCTATAGTTATAGTGGGGCCGTGCCGGAGATTGCGCCGGGGGATGTCCTGATCGACGGATCCGAGGGCGGCCAAATTCGCCTTGTGAATTCTGTCACAGTCAACGGCAGCACACTCACCCTCCAGACAGCTGACGCTGCGCTGACCGACGCTATCATTCGGTGCAGTATCAACGACTCCTTCTTTGTATCCCTCGAACCCATCGGATCTGGTAAGGCTCCCCAGCCTGGCTTTATTTCCTCCCAGGTCAACTACACCGCCCCGGGTGTTTCGGTGAGTAGTGGTGGGTTGAACTTCTCGAGTGTCGAGCTGATGGACGAGACGGTGCGCTCCAAGGATGTCGCAGCGAACATCAATGTGGGCAGCCTGAATTACGAGCCCAACCTGGCCCTCAGTTTTCAAATCGACGGATCATATGTGTGGAGTTTCGAGGCAAAGCTCGTCGGCGATTTGGACTTCACGGGCGATTTGCAGGTCACGGCTAGTGACTCCGTTACCCACGCAGCGGCTCCGGCATTGCTTCATTCCATCACGCACAGGTACGTGAAGATGGTCGACTTCGTGCCTGTAGTTTTCGGGATTACCCTGGAGTTCTTTGGTGGCTGCGAACTCGACCTGGAGTCCGACCTGAATATGCAGTACAACCTCAGCAGCACAAACGAGCTCGAAGCTGGGGTTCGGCATTCCTCGTCGACCTGGTACCCGGTTTTCGAAAGCGAGGTGGAGGCTGGCGCCGGTCAAGCCCAGGTCAATGGTTATCCTGAGGGCAACGTCCGCTGCTACGTCAAACCGGTTGTCACGCTCGCGCTCTACTCGGTCCCCGGTATGGAAATAGGAATACACCCGTATCTTGCTTATCAATCCACCTCGGACGGATTCGTTTGGGAATATAGTATGATGGCTGGCTACGATTACGAACTGATTGCTTCCATGCCAACACTCGCCCACGGTTTAGACGCCATCCATGGCTACTGGCGTAATTTGGATACGGCGCTCGCAACTTCCGACAGCGCCATTGTTGGGGGCCTGATCGTCGAGAGTACTCCCCCGGGTGCCAGTGTCATGATGGATGGTAGCGGTACCGGCGTGACGACCCCGGACACCTTGACCCATTTCAACTTAGGCCTGCATGAGCTGCGCTTTTACCTCGAGGGTTACAACGAGCACATCGAACAGATCGATTACAATGGCGGCTACACGACTGTCCATGCGGTTCTCACGACTCCCGGTTGGCCACGCCCAGTTTTCTTCAACCTGGCACCCGAAGACAGCGCGCACTTCGACGATAACGTGATCAGCATCGCAGGGAGCGTGGAACTGGAGGACGCCGGTGGAGGCCGCACTCCGTTCGACAGCGATGTGGTGATCCTGCGTCTCAATGGCGCCGATCAAATGATTCCTGTGTATGGTGGCAACTTCAGCAGCGAGGTGAGTATCTTCTCCGGCGATAATGCCCTCGTCTACCGTGCAACCGGAGTGAATGGGCAGACCGGAGTGAGCGACCCGCTCACGATCATAGGCGATTTCGTGCCGGATGACATCGTTATCACCTTGGGCTGGGACTCTCCTACCTCGGATCTCGACATGCACGTTTGGAATCCCTTGGGTGAGCATTGCTACTTCGGCCATCAGCAAATCTCCGATGGATTCCTGGACATCGACGACGTCGATGGTTACGGGCCGGAGACCTTCACGGCCACCAATGCGATAAACGGTACTTACGTCGTGAAGATCAACGCCTACAGTATGGATAGTGACCCTCTTTCCAACGCCAGTGTGGCTATTTGGCTCAACGGTGGAGCCCCGGCGCTGTATGGGCCGCACGAGTTCACCGTGGGTGATCACAACGGGTCCAATCCGGCGGCCTGGTGGGAGGTCGCGGTCTTCACTATGAGCGGCGGCGCCAAGAGCATCACGGTTCAACCACTCAGCGCCGAGCGAATCGCACAAATGGAAGTGGACATGCGAAATCTGTCGCCAAAGGAGTAGAAACCCCAGCGGGCATCTATGCCGGCGGGCAAGGCACCTGGAGGACATGCCCGATTGTGACGGCTTTGTCAGACCAAGAGGGCGGAGAGTCTTCCTCAATAGCGTTCTGGATGCCGGAGGTGAAAGTCCGTCGCTTCTTGATAGGCTCTCGCCACTGCCAACAGTGTTGCTTCGTCGAATAACCGGCCGGTGAAACTGATACTCTTTGGGGCATTGGGTTCGGTGAATCCATTGGGTAACACGACACAGGGATGCCCCGTCAAGTTGGTCAAAAGCAGATTGTCGCCCCCGAAGGAGGGAGCCACGTAAACATCGATTTGGGCCATCAGCTGGGCCATCTCCTGAATAAGGAGAGTGCGGAGACGGTTGGCCTGAATGTATTCCACGGCGGGAATCAGGCGTGAGGTACGAAACACGTTGGGCCAGGCGTTGCGGATTTGCCTCACCATAAGATCGTCGCGGTTCGAGCGGGTCAGCTCGTCGAAAGCCGCCGCCGCTTCGGCTGCAAGGATGAAAGCCAAATCCCCGACCGGTAGATCGGGCAACTGAATGGGGAAAAGATCCGCGCCGAGAGCACGTAAAACGTCGAGTGTTGCCTGATCCAGCTCCTTACCGGCGTAATCTTCCTCGAATGCCGCTTTCAGGTAACCGATGCGTAGACTTTTCACGTCGATGTCGGGATGATAGGGAAAGGGTGTATCGATGACGGTTTGATCCACGCCGTCGGGGCCACGAATGACGTCGAACACGAGCGCACAGTCTTCGACAGTACGGCAAATGGGTCCAATCTTGTCCATCGACCAGCTCAGTGCCATCCCCCCAGCGCGGCTGACTCTGCCGAAGGTGGGACGCAATCCCGTCGCGCCCACCCGAGTGCAGGGAGAGACGATCGAACCCCAGGTCTCGGTGCCCAAGGCGAACGGCACCAAGCCCGCCGCCACCGCCGCGGACGAGCCGGCCGAAGAGCCGCTCGAACCCTGCTCCAGGTTCCAAGGATTCCGGGTTTTGCCGCCAAACCAAACATCGCCCCAGGCCAACGCGCCCAAGGTCAACTTGGCCACCAGGACGGCTCCCGCTTCTTCCAGCTTACGGACCACGGTGGCAGTCTCGTCGATGACTTGGTCTTGAAAGGGTACGGCACCCCACGTGGTCTTAGTGCCTTTGACTGCGAACAGGTCCTTCACGCCGTAGGGGATCCCGTGCAGCGGACCGCGGTAGTGACCCGCTTGGATCTCCGCATCTGCCAGTTCCGCCTGGGCTAAAGCGATTTCTGGAGTCAAGCTCACCACACATTCGAGCTGCGGACCGTATTTCTCGAGTCGCTCCAAATACAGATCGGTCAGCTCACGGGACGTCACCTGCCGGGTTGCGATGAGTCGGGCGAGCTGGGACACACTGAAGAACGCCACGTCTGCCAGGTTCTGAGGTCGTTTCACATCGCCCGGATCGCTCCATTTTGGTTCGAGAACTTCAGCCGGGGTTTCCCTGGCGGATTGTGGCTGAACTCCTGCGGGCAACGGCTGAAACAGCAGGGCAGGCGGAACGTGGTTAGGAAGGGTCACCGTTCGGAGTGTTTGGTAATTTTCGAGCAGCTCCAGCAAATCCGGTAGCATGGAATCCTGTTCGGCCAGTGTGAAATCCAGGCCGATGATTTCCATTGCTGGCTTCAGATCATCCAACTCGATAGGAGGGGGAGACGCACTCTTCGGGGTCTCCGAGGAGGCCCAGGTGAACTGCCAACCAAAAATGATCAACAGTACCCAACAGCATACAATTCCGGCAGCGTGTTTCATTTGTCACTCCTCGGATTAGGTTTTGGACGCCGTAATTCTAGCATCTTACCTCTGGCGCGTCTTGTGTCTGACACGTCTTGCCTTGGTCAAATCTCCTCGCGGTTGTTTGTCTTGCACAGTTTAGTCTGTTATCATGCCTGCAACGAGAGACACGAACGGGCACCCATTTTACGGCGGAGGATTGCCGCAATGACGAAGATTGCGGTCATATCCGATATCCATAGCAACCTCCACGCTCTCGATGCCGTCCTGACCCGGATCGAGGAGAGGGGTTGTGAAAAGACCTATTGTCTGGGTGATGTGGTGGGTTATGGCGCGCGTCCCAATGAATGCATCGAACGTTTGTGCGATCACAACATCATATCCTTGCAAGGGAACCACGATGCTGTAGTCAGCGGCCTCAGTTCGGGTGTCGAATTCAATGAGTATGCTTTCACAGCCGCCATGCAAAACCGTGATAATCTCACCCCTGCAAGCCGGGATTTCTTGTTGCACATGGCCGAGACGATCCGCGTAGATGATCACACGCTCATGGTGCACGGCTCCCCCGCTGGTCGGGATCATTATCTGTTCGGCAAGGACCTCATCGCTCACATGAGTCATCTCGTGTCCCAGCAGGATGAGACCCGCCTCTGTTTCTTTGGTCACACGCACGATCCCTGCCTCTGGAACGGTGAAGACCTCGTTTACAGAGAGGCGGAGGATTACCCTCTCGACCCGGAGATCTGCATGATGGTCAATCCCGGGAGCGTGGGGCAGCCTCGAGACGGCGACAACCGGGCTGCGTTTGTTTTTTGGAATAAAGACCTGCAAACTCTCAGGTTCGAGAGGGTGTCTTACGATGTTGAAGCTGCCTGCCAGGACATCATTGCGGCTGGTTTGCCCTCGTTCCTGGGCCTGCGTCTGCGGGATGGCGTCTGATCGACTAAATCTCAAACCGGCCCCAGCCAAAAAGGCTCCAGGGATCGTTCCCTGGAGCCCTCATTCAATCAATGAGACGCGGACTATTTCACGAGCATCATGCGTTGTGCCGCCTGATAATCACCGGCCTCGATGCGGGCGATGAAAGTACCAGACGCTACGGGCCGTCCCGCGTCATCCTTACCGTGCCAAACCACGGCGTGGTTGCCAGCCGGTCGGGTTTCGCTGACCAATGTCGCCACCTGCCGCCCATCGAGACTGTAGACGGCCAAGCGCACCGGACGGGTGTCGGGCAAACTGAACCGAATCGTTGTGGAGGGATTGAACGGGTTGGGATAGCACGAGTGCAGTTGACAAACTGAAGGCAGGAGATCACGTTCTGTCACGGCCGTTTCTTCGCTCTGTTGAATGAACAGATGCTGGTCGACAACTAGCTGAGGGATGGTTTCCACAACACCGCCAGGCCATGTCACGACTACGCTGTCCACGAGAGTTGCGGCCCCGAGGCCAAAGTGCACCCGGAGTGGGTTTTGCGAGTAGTATCCCGAGCCGCCCGTGATTGTCCGCAGCTGGCTCAATCCGCTGGTGAACACACGCACCTGGGCTCCGATAGCGGATCGGTTGGCCGTGGTACCGGCCAGGCGCACGTCGAGCCAGTGATGCGTGCCGTCGGCTTCGTTCTCGAGTAGCACGTTGGGTTGACCATCGTTGGCGACATAAACATCGAGATCCCCATCTCCGTCGTAATCACCACATGCTGCCCCACAGCCGTTGCCTTCCACACCACTCCAGCCGAGTAAGACGCGCCTGAAGGTATCACTGCCAAGATTCTGCAAATACAGATCCGCTTCGCCATAGCGCGAGACATACAGATCCAGATCAGCGTCGTTGTCGAAATCGCCCCACACGACCCCCCGTCCATGGCCGGGATCACTCAAATCATCCCCGATAACCAGAGAGAAATAGCCGCCACCATTTCTGAATAGCCTGTCCGCCGAGCCGTCATTCGCCATGTACAGATCCAGGTCGCCGTCGTTGTCGTAGTCACTCCAGGCGACACCTGATCCGTTGCCGAGATCGTCCAGGATCCCCGAACCCGTTGCATCGAAAAAGCCCAGTGGACCGTAGTTCTGGAACAATTTGTTGGACCCGTAACGGTTGGTGAGATAGATGTCGCTATAGCCGTCGTTGTCGTAATCACCCCATACCGCACAAGTGCCCGGACCGTTGTCCGTAATGATTCCGCCGACGGAAAGCCACAACCAGAAACCACCACCCATGTCACCATAATTCTTGAACAGCTGATTCTCGGCACCGTAGTTCACGAAGTACAGATCGACCAGGCCATCGTTGTCGTAATCGGCCCAGGTCGCGCCACAACCCGGTCCGGTGTTTTCGAGACCGAAGTCGGCCACATCGGTGAACGATCCCGAGCCGTCGTTTTGCAAGAGTTGGTTGGCTTGGTTGTACCGGGTGAGGTAGATGTCCAGATCACCGTCATTGTCGTAATCAGCCCAAATAGCGGCTTGTCCAGCCCCCGTGTCTGCCAAAGACCCACTGGCGATATCCACAAAATTGCCACTACCATCGTTGCGCAACAGGAGGTCGGCTTGGTTCTCATTGATCACATGGATATCGAGGTCCTCATCCGCGTCGACATCCAACATGGCCACCCCGCGGCCGGCACCGTCGTGGCCAAGAGGACCGGCTGTGATTTCCGAAAAAGGCCCGCCACTGTAGTTGCCGGTAAAGGTGATGGTGTCGTCTTGGAGCACTACTTGGGACGTGGGATTGGGGTTGGGAGTGTCCCAGCCGAATACGGGTAACCAGGTCAGAGAGTATTGACCTTCGTACCAAACCGGGAGGGTCCGGTCACCTGCACCTGCATAGCTGTAATCGTTGGGGCCAGAAATAAGCCACGGAGCATTCAATCCGTTGGGATTCGGATCGATGACGATCGTAGCGGTGTAATCCGGTTCGGCATAGCAGGTCTGGAGAACCTCCTTCGTGTCATGGCTTTGCACATATACAATGACTTTCAAGTTCTCCAAATTCCACTCTGCTTCCAAATCGAAATTTTTGACGATGTCGTCATTCTGTCCAGGTATGGTGAGATCGAAAGGCTCGTTGTCCAACATGAGGCGGGCCAAGTTCACCTGATCGTGTGCATCATCCTCGACGATCACGAAACTGACTTGGTTATTGGTGGATGTGATGTTGTCCGTCACCTCGAACTGGACGTTGAGGCTGCCATTCAAACCGGCCAAAGCATAAAACGCCGTCATCAACAGGGGGCTGGAGGTATTGACACGTGAAAAGACGATGGGATCGTAAGTGGGGAACATGGAGCCCCCTGTATTACCGCCCACCACGTCGACCAGGCCATCGAACATGACGCTGGGTGTGCCGGAAAAGCCGTACCAGGGGAAGCGTTGTTGGCCCTCGGGTATCGCGTATGAACCTGCAATGTACCAGGTGATCGGAACGAATTGCTGTTCGGTGTAATTGGCGACGAGGTCTCTGAATCCCGCGACCGCGGAAGGGCAATACGTTCAGTTGTCCATGGAGAAGAGTTCGCCAAGAACGGTGCGGTCACTCCCCAAAGTCGTCGCGGCTGTGCCGAGGAGGCCGATGGAGACAGCCAAAAGCAGGAGAGCGGGTCGATGTATGAAGGGAGATCGAACAAAACGGCGCATCAGATTCTCCTTGGACAGTGGACCGGTCACGTGGGCATCGACACCACCGGCAATCGCGTCCCCGCTCTTGGGATCGCCTTTTCTCTTAATCTCTCAAATACTCTCAGGCGCTCACAGGACGGCCGAATTCCCGGCATTTTGATAGGCAATGATATCACAAATTAGGGACTAGCAGCGGAGTGGGTCAATACTATTCCGGTAGATGAATTTGAACCCGCAGATATGGATTTTATGCTAGAATGATATTCCCAGCGCGTGCTTTGAAGAACCGCCCCTTTTTGAGGGGCGGCTTTCATTAAGGGGTTGACCACGACCTGTTGTAACTAATCCCCCTGCTGGCCGTAAATATAGGATAAATTTGGTCGCCAATAGAGGCCTCAAGCACTTTATTGGGTTTCTCGAACGGGGCGGGTAAGAATGAGGACGCGGAGCAACTCCTTGTAGTATAGCATATTCGCAGCTGTGCCGAGGAGTTGGAATCTCCCCGCGCCCTCCCGGCCAGGTGTCCGCGGCCATAGCGCGAGGACATGACGAAAGGGTAGGAAAACATTCGTGTTTGTTATCGAAAAAGAAAATTTAAGACTAAAATGGTCGCGAATTTTATTGAGAGAAAGGCCGGATAGCATGAAGGACGAGAAAAAAGACCAGGAATTCGTAATACCCCACGAACAACCCGCGGCTGAAGCTGGAGCTGACGGCAGGCTCGATGTATGTGATCTGGGCAGTTCCGCGCTGAGCGGCAGCATGGCTCAGATGCAATTCCTGGCCGAAGCTGCCCGCGACTTGAATTCGAGCCTCAAGGTCGAGGACGTCCTGCAAAAAATAGCTCAACGGGTTTACAACCTCGTCGATTGCCACCTCTTCTGTGTCATGCTCTGGAACGAGGAAAAAAAGGTCCTCGAGCACAGCTATTCCCTGAAGTTTGGTGAGCACCTCGCGCAAGAAGGTTCCTTCCCCCTGGGTTATGGTATCTCGGGCACTGCGGCGGAATTACAAAGGCCCGTGCGTGTCGGCGATGTGACCCAGGATCCGCGTTATGTTCGCTTCCGGCACGTGGAAGTAGCTACCCGCTCGGAGTTGGCTATTCCATTGATTTTTCAGGACCGGCTGGTGGGAGTCTTGGATCTGGAAAGCATGGAACCGGATCTGTTCACCGAAGAGCACGAACAGATGCTCACGGCACTGGCGTCCCACATGGCCACGGCCTTGGTGAATGCGCGCTTATACGAGAAGATGCTGTACCAAGAGAAGGATCGAGAGCGTAATTTGGCCACTGCCCGCAAGATTCAACTTGGCCTGTTACCAGAAAGAGCGCCGAAGCTCGAGGGCTTCGAGATCGGCACGGCTTTCTCACCGGCTCGCGAACTTGCGGGTGATTTTTACGATTTCTTGCCGTATGGCGAGGGACGCATCGCAGTGGCGGTGGGAGATGTGGCTGGAAAGTCGACAGCGGCGGCACTCTATGCTGCCCTTGCAGTGGGCATCATACGAGGGCACGTTATGCAGCAAACCTTTGCCCCAGCAGAATTGCTGAGTCACATGAACGAACACCTCCTCGCGCTACGCACCGAGACCCGCTTTTTGGCCATGCTGTATGCCCTTGTCGACGCTCCCGCTCGCACGTTGACTTTAGCCAGCGCGGCCTTTCCTTATCCCCGTCTGGTGCGCGACGGTAAACTCCAGGACGTGAACGTTTCCGGCCTACCGCTCGGTCTCTTCGACACCCCAGAATATCAGGAGATACAACTCCAGCTTCAGCAGGATGATGTCGTCGTAATCTGTTCCGATGGTCTGGAGGACTGTCTCTACGAGCAGGGCGAGCAGCTGGACGATAATCGGTTGGATGCCTGGGTGCACAAGCTGTCAACTCGCTCCGCCCAGGAGATTGCCGAAGAATTGATCATTGCCAGTGAACCCGCTCTGCACAGGGTTCCCGCCGACGATCGCACGGTAGTGGTGCTGAAAGTGACCTAGAAGCTCTTCTACTGACGCGGATTCATCTCAAGTATACCACAATGAGATTGCCTCGGCCGTGCTGAGGAGAAAGTGGGTGGTGCGAGGATTGCGGCCGTTATAGTGCATCCACTGCCTGACGCGTTCTGACACGACGGCCGCGTTATCGGGGAACAGGGTACGAATCACCGGGGTCGGCCTCATGAGGGTCAGTAATGCTACCGTTCGTTCATCGACGATCTGATTTTCAGTGACCGCACGATTCAGGCGACTCCGTAATTCTTGTCCTACACTCAAATTCTTGGCTGGATACGTAGAATAGGGAAACAGACCGAACAACCTTTGGCTGTCTTGCTCGATGATTTCCCGTTCCAGCAGGTGGTGTAAGAATTCGTTTTTAAATTTGTTGCTTTCGGTAAGTTCGTTGATCCAAAAGATGAGGCTGGAAGCAGTTTGCTGGGCAACGATTCGGTTAAAAACGCCATCCAAAACTGAGTGACCCGTTGCTTCAGACTCACTTGGGACGATATCAGCGGAGTTGTTCAAAGATATCATTTGCCGGAGAGCGAAGTCGTAGAGGATCGCCGCGCTGACGAGATAGAAGTAATCGTTGAGAGAGTCTCGCCGGTATGCTCCCTGATCGTCATGGATAGTAAGAAGTAGCATTTCTTCACACAGTGCTAACATGGTGCAACCGTTCCTGAGGTCGTTCGGAATGTTCGAACAAGGTCCCGTGAGCGGAGCCAGTTGAAGAACGTTAGGAAATGAGTATTAAGATTTGGTAAAAAGCAGATCAGATATTGATGAGAATTATTGGCAAAGTTGACTCTTGTAAACTCAGACTCGGGCTGCCAGGTATTTGGACAGAGTTTCGATATCGGGCGATTTCACCGTCATGCCGTTCGGCCCCACTCCAACATGGGTGATATGCTTTTCCGGTAATTCGCCCCCGGTACCCGCGAGAAATACCCAAAGACAACCGTCGACGATTTTTACATCGAAGCCTTGTTTGGTTGATAGATATTCCAGGGCTGTATTCCGATCGAGGGTTTTGATGGTCAAACCGAGGGGGCCGGTCCCGACGAGAGTGACGTGCTTCTCCTGCTTTTGTTGTCCCGGTTTGAGCACCCACAAGCGACCATGTTCGATTTCGACTGCGAAGCCCGGTTTGGCGGCCAGGTACTCCAGAGCAGTATCGCGGTCAGGAGACTTTATGCTCGCACCGAGAGGACCAGCGCCGACCAGGGTGATGTGTTTCTCTTGTTTTTGTTGCCCCGGTCTGAGAACCCACACTCTGTTTTCCTCGATTTCCACCCTGTACCCGGGCTTGATAGCCATGTACTCCAGTGCAGTGGCTTTATCGACAGCTTTCAGGGTCATACCAAGCGGGCCGGCGCCAATCAGGGAAATATGTTTTTCTTGTATTTGCTGACCAGGTTTGAGTACCCACAGGCGATCGTCATCCACAATTGTCTCGAACCCGGGCTTCATGAAGATATCGGCTTGGTCCTCTTGCACCCGAATGACAGCAGATCCCAGGTTAGCGGTCATGACCAGAAAACACAGAATGAGGCCAGTGGTTCGTTTCTTAGACATTTGATTCATCGATCGGTTCCTCCGTTTACCACATTTATGAAATGGTTCGCCAACCCCTTCGTTCTGTTTTTCTGATTGCCTACTTATCCACCTGCGAATTTGCGCCGAAAGGATTGCGGCCGTTTTTAACCGAAGCGGCCGGTGATGTAATCCTCGGTCTCTTTGAGGTGAGGATTCGTGAACATTTCTGCGGTGGGGCCATATTCGATGAGTCGGCCGAGGTACGTGAATGCTGTATAATCACTGACTCGTGAAGCCTGCTGCATGTTGTGGGTAACGATCAGTATCGTGTATTCGCCTCGCAGCTGGTGGATCAACTCCTCTATCTTTCCCGTGGCGATAGGATCCAGGGCACTGCACGGCTCATCCATCAGCAAAACTTCTGGTTCCGCGGCGATGGCGCGCGCAATGCAGAGGCGTTGTTGTTGGCCACCAGATAGCCCCAAAGCACTTTCACCCAAGCGGTCTTTTACTTCCTCCCAGAGGGCCGAGCCTCGCAGCGACCTTTCACTAACTTCTTTGAGCACGTTCTTGTTCCGCTCTCCATCGATCTCCAAGGCGTAAACTACGTTCTGTTCGATACTCATGGGAAATGGGTTTGATTTTTGAAACACCATCCCCATCCGTCGTCGCAACTCGATGACGTCGACGCCGGGAGCATAGATGCTGTCCTTGTTCAAATACATATCGCCTTCGATACGTACGATATCGATCAAATCATTCAACCGGTTGACGGAGCGCAACAGAGTGCTCTTGCCACAGCCAGAAGGTCCGATAAGAGCGGTGACCTTTCCGCGAGGTACGGACATGGTAATGTCGAACAGCGCCTGCTTGTCTCCATACCAGAGATTGAAGTGATCGATATCGAGGACACTGTCTTCGGTCTTGACTTCCGCGTGGATCTCGCTCGTGATCTGTTCACCGCGGATGATCGCTTCGAGGCGATTTTCTGCTGGAGTCTCCACTATTTCTCTACCTGCTTCATCTTCGTTTCGGCCACTGCCCATTTCCTGGACGCCGGCTTCACTGGGACGGGTTGATTCCTGCTCCGGCTTTTGGCCGGCTTTCGTCTGCAGATTTATCAGCGGTTGTGGCTGTGGCGCGTTCATGCGAGCTGCTCCCAATATGCGGACGCTTCTTTTTTCGTTTCGGTTAAAACTGGGCCGACTCGTATTTTTTGCGCAGTCGGCTGCGCAACCAGATAGCCGAAATATTCAGGAACGTTATGATCGCGATCAACAAGAGAGTCGTTGTGAACACCATGGGCTTGGCAGCTTCAGAATTCTGACTTTGGAATCCAAGGTCATAAATATGGAAGCCGAGATGCATGAAGCTCCGTTCGGGATGGAGGTATGGGAAAAGACCGTCCACGGGGAGTTCCGGAGCGAGTTTTACCGCGCCGACAAGCATCAGGGGGGCTACTTCGCCAGCGCCCCGCGCCATGGCCAGAATGGTACCAGTCATGATGCCAGGCATGGCTCGGGGCAACACGATGCGGCGAATGGTTTGCCATTTACTCGCTCCACAGGCATACGATCCTTCACGCATCGAGCCCGGTACGGCAGCCAGGGCTTCCTCGGTGGCGACGATCACTACTGGCAGAGTCAGTAAAGCCAGGGTGAGCGAAGCCCACATGATGCCGCCGGTACCCAGGGTCGGGCTGGGAAGCTTGGCGGCGAAAAAGAGTTGGTCGATGGTCCCGCCGATGATGTAACAAAAGAAACCGAGTCCGAATACACCAAACACGATACTTGGCACCCCCGCCAAGTTGTTGATTGAGATCCTCACCGAACTGACGAGAGGACCTGCCTTGGCATACTCGCGCAAGTACAAAGCCGCCAGAATACCAAAAGGTACCACCAGAACAGACATTATTAGCGTCATCGTCACGGTCCCAAATATTGCCGGGAAAACGCCGCCCTCACTGTTTGCTTCCCGAGGATCGTCGGTCAAGAATTCGACCCAGCGGGAGACGTAAATCCCAATCTTCTCCACGCCGGTCATACGGTTGGCTGGATAAGCTCGGACGATATCGGCAATCTGCAGGGTTTTTTCGGTTCCGTCAGCTGTTTCTACTAGTAACGCGTATTTATCGTTTTCTTGGTTCAGGATAGCGATTTCGCTCCTGATTTCCCGGAAGCGAGCCTCGACTCGGGCCTGGACCTCTTCCACGCGTGTTTGTTGCGCAAACCATTGAGGGGAAGTGCGACCGTGGTCCAACTCAATCTCTCGCAGCCGTAAGCGTTCCTTTTCTGACTCGCGGTTGATCTTGCCGAGGTCGTGTATCTCGAGGTGACGGCGTTCTTTCCAGCGTTTTCTGACCTCGGGATGGTAGCGGCGAAAAAGATTCCAGATCTGATCGGGTGCCATAGCACGGTTCTCACCGTCAACCAAGAAGGCTCGGGGCATACCATAGAAACGTCCCCAGGCCATACGTTCGAACACCATGGCCCACTCTGGCTTGGTTTCGCTACCCGGGACAATCTCAAAATCGTTGATCCATTGGTAGTGCTCGTTTGTCAATTCGAAATTGCCCGTCCGTACGAGGCGCCGTTGCACAAAGCCATCGCCGGCGGCAAGTTCCGTGCGAGCGGCTACGGTGACCTCGGGTGAAAGGGACGTGAAAGCATGTTCCTGTGGTTCGAAGCGGTCCTGCCGAGTCACTTCACCCATTACGGATTGACCAGAGAATTTCTCGAAGCTGATGACCGGAGAAGGCCAAAAAGTGGCACTGCCTTGGTAAACGACGAGAACCAATAAGCCCACGATCATGACCAGGCAAATAGCAAGCCCTCCGCCAGTTATCCAAAGCATGGGCTCACCGTGGGCCAACATCGAGGTGGCGACCCGTGAGCCTCTCTTGCGACGGTGTGTGGCGACCACCGGTTTGATTGCCGGGAGCTCAGGAACCACGGTTTCGACGGCGGGCTTCATAACTCGAACGCCTTCTTCCGGAAACGGATGCGAACGGCTTCCGCGACCGTGTTGAGCACGAAGGTTATCAAGAACAGGGTCAGAGCAGCCAAGAACAGAGTTCGGAAATGAGTACTGTTTTGAACGGCTTCGGGCAATTCGACAGCGATGTTGGCCGAGAGGGTACGGAAA
>Ga0209536_100007080_pt1 | contig 17049 bp, 14 predicted proteins | sample DeeMarSeWOR28_12_FD_187461 | JGI IMG/M metagenome (GOLD analysis project Ga0209536, IMG submission 187461) | Marine sediment microbial communities from White Oak River estuary, North Carolina - WOR-2-8_12 (SPAdes) (version 2) | ecosystem: Environmental > Aquatic > Marine > Intertidal zone >... | reverse complement strand
CCCAGGAAATCCCACCCATAGTCGGCAACGATGTCCGTGGTGGCCAGGTAGGCCCGCACCTGGCGTTCCAATCTGGATGGCGTCAGTTGGTCATCGTCGTAGTGAATACCACCCGTCTGCTCGCTAAGCCAGGCTATGCCGGCTGCCACCCGCTCCGCGCGGACTGCATCGGCCCGCCGCACAATTTCTCCCTGATCTACGTGGTCGGTATCCACTCCGAAGTATCGAACCCACAGGTTGGGTGCCGGGGCGGCACTGTACAATCCCATACTTCTGCCCCCCAGCAAGCCATAGACCTGGCCCCTAAGCCGTCGCACAGCCGAGGCGGCTCGAACGAAGGCCAGCACCCGAGCTAACACCCCAGATTCCTCTATGTTGTTCCAGATGCGAACGTGCGGGATTTCCAACTGGGCAAAGGCGCCCCCTACCGTCAGCAGCCCGACCAGTGAGGGGTAGTTGGGTTCCCTAGGCGACAGAATAAGAAAAGGTACATCCAGTATCTGGGCTGCAATAACGGCAAAGTGGGGGAAACCGAAAACTGGCTGGTGGAGAATGACGCCGACTACGCCAGCCTGCTTCAGTCTCTCTGATTCGTGCCGCGCAGCCTCTGGATTGTTGAGGGGGGTTGAGCCCCGTATCACCTCTACCTCGTCGGTGGTTTCCAGAACTGCCACCAACGAATCGTTGTACTGCTCGATGACCGGGACCAATCCTTTATGTACGCGCTCCCGCCCATCAGACAGGGAAAGCAATCCTATTCGGTGCTTCACATTATGCCTCCTGAAACTATCAATTGTCTCCCAGCCAGTTCATGGCGGCTGCGTATGCTTCTCCTATTTTACGCATATCCCAGTAGAAGTCGGTAATGTCATTGTCTGTCCAAGTACCATCAATGATACATATGGGAATCCCCACTGTGTCAGGCGACAGGCTCTCCAGCATATACTGGAAGCCGGCTAGCATTTCTTCCGGGGTCTCTCCGTTGTCAAACATGGGCTTCACGATGCCCCAGCCCGCAAAGATCTCCCTGAATTGCGGGAATTCCTGGTGAGAGTATCGGTAAGAGCAGTTGAGATACTTGATCTTGGGGTTGTGCGTCAGATAAAGATTTTTGCATGGATTTGGTCCGCAGTTATGCAGACCGCCACTACCCCATGGTTCGTAAAGACGGTTGTTGTAGGGGATGCTGAATTCTTCGAAGAGACCAGGGCCTATGGTGGCGCATACGTCGTCGCTGGCGAAACCCTTGTATTTCTCTGGGGCCCAATCAGGATCAAAGTCAATACAGGTCATGCGATTTATGTCGCCAACGACATTCACCAGTGTATGGTATATCTCGAGTTGGACATCTGTGACGATGTCCAACAGATGGTGCATGGCTTGTGGATTGTCGTAGAAGCCTAGATAAAGCAGATTTGTGTCCAGCAAGTCCTTAAGCGTGTTCAAGGGTCCCCCACTGTCAATGCCTGTCACGTGCACATCGGGCGGCAGATGCGCGAGGTTATAGCGCAGACGCCGGATGTTATCGGGCATCAGGCCATGTTGCATGGTGGGGCGCTGCAGACTGTAAACCTGTTCCAGGTCGTCGATCAAGGGACCCATCACCCCCGGTGGTTGGTCCGGGTCGTGGCCCCAATATAGCTCCATCCCGAACATGGTGGCGATGGTCATATATCCCGGCGTCACAAAGACGCTGGGAATGTAGTCATAGGGGATCAATTCCAGGGTTTTGCTCACGGCCATCAGGTTGGCTGCGAGCTGGATCTCCGGGTTCCGCAGCTTATCGTGAAGCGTGGTTCCACAGCCAAGGATCAACCAGGGGAAGAATGGTATGTGGTCAACCGGCTTATAATCCCACAACTCTCGACGCAGTCGCTTATTCTTTTCCACCAGGTTGTGGTCTATATCCAGTTTGGGCTTGGTCATAGTATTTCATATCCAGCATTCTACAAGACCCGGGCCTCAAAAGCGCGCATGGAATCGTGCAAGATGGCCATGATCTCATCGATCTGCTCTTTGGTGGTGATCAGGGGCGGCGCCATCAAGATTGTATCCCCCGCCACACCACGCAGCGTGCCTGCGCATGGATAGGTCACCAGGCCACGCTCAAAGGTCAACTCTGAGAAAATGCGCGATGTCTCGTTCTCTGGTGGGAAGGTCCTCTTAGTCTCTTTGTCGGTGACGAATTCAAAGCCGACCATCAGGCCCTTGCCGCGCACATCGCCAATCGTCCGGTAGTCAAGCAGGCTCTGCAACTGTTGTATGAAATAGTCGCCCACCAGACGGGCATTTTCGACCAGGTTGTGTTGTTGGATGTATTTGATGGTCTCGATCGAGGCAGCCATGCCGATGGCGCTGGCGTTCATGGTGTGCCCGGCGCGGAAGTGGGCGTTGTCCGAGCGTAACGCCTCCCATATGTCGTGCCGGGCGATGACGGCCGACACGGGGAAGTGGCCACCGGTGAGGGCCTTTGACGCGGCGATAATATCGGGCGTCACGTCCCAGTGCTGGATGCCCCACATCGTGCCGGTGCGTCCCAGTCCGGTCATCACTTCGTCCACGATAAACAGCACGTCGTATTTGTCGCAGATGTCGCGAATGACCTGGAAATAGCCATCCGGCGCCGGGCTGGCCGCCAACGCCGAGCCCACCACTGGCTCAGCGACAAAGGCGGCCACGTTCTCCGAGCCGGCCTGGCAAATGGCATCCTCAAGTGAACGAGCACATAACAGGTCACATTCCGGGTAGGTTTTCTCAAAATAGCAGCGGTAGCAGAAGGCCGGGGGTATTTTGGGCATGTCGCGAAACATAGGCGTGTACATCCGCCGCCGCACCGTGAGGCCTGAGATGCTAACCGAGAAGATGTTGTCGCCGTGGAAGGCCTGCCAGCGACTGATGACGATGTGTTTCGAAAGCTCTCCCTTGACCACCCAGTACTGGCGCGCCAGTCGGGCCGAGTCGTCGGTGGCTTCACTGCCGGTAACCGTCATCCAGGTTTTGCAGTCGTTCCGCAATTCGCCAGGGGCTATGTCGGCGATTAGGTCGGCCAACTCCAGCAGTTTTGCGTTCGAGAAGGTGTGCGCTGGGTAGAAGGAGTAATCTTCGGCCTGCTTGGCCATGGCGGCAGGGATCTCCTTGACCCCATGCCCGATGGCAGTCACCACGGAGGAACCACCAGAGCCATCAATGTAGCGCTTACCGTCGGTATCCCACAGGTAGATACCTTCGGCGCGGGCAATAATCGGGTAGGGCCAGTCCCAACGGCGTTGTACAGCTCTTTCATTTGGCTTGCTCATAGGGTAATCTCCTTCATCGAGAACTTTCGCGAGTTTCACGCGGATGTAGCTACACGTTACCTTTTTGGGTTTCCTCTACTGCCTTGCGCAGCGCGCGCTTCAGTTCTGCGTCCGCGCCGGGAGGTAACGGCACGGGCCCGGCTTTTTCCAGCATTTCCAGAACTCGCTGGTGTGCTACCTCGTGGACCATCTTGCTGCCGTTCTTCACCCATTGATCAATTGTCTGGCGCGCGAACAGCTTGGGGAAGAACATCTCTTGTCTGAAATGCTGCACCGTGTGCTCGTGGCTCAGATAATCCCCGCCGTATCCCACTTCTCTGATCACATCCACGGCGAGCGTGTCATCGTTGACAGTGATACCTTTCATGACGCGACGGATCATATCCACGATCTGGTCGCAGATCACGACCATCTCCTGCGAGCCGTACAGGCCCCAGGACAAAGTCCCCAGGCTCTGCGACATGGTCATCCCGGCTTGGGCGTTCATCAGCATATTTAGTGCAGCTTCGGAGGCAGCCTCGGCATCTGGCACCTTACACTCGACACCGCCCCCTAGCCCGTAGATGGGCAGATCGTAAAAACGCGCCAGCTGAATCATAGCCATCTTGCCCAGGTTTTGCTCGGGGCTGCCGTAGGTGCATTGGGTGGTTCTCATATCAAAGACGTTCGTGTCAGGCTTGAGAACTACGGGTGCGCCCGGTTTGATGAGCTGGGTCAATACGACGCCGAACAGAACCTCGGCGTTGCTGAGCACAACTGTGCCGGCCACGGTAGCCGGGCCCGTTGCGCCCATCAGCGGCCCCGGCGAGTAAAGGATGGGCACACCCGCCTCTACGACGTCCACGATGCCCTCGTTCATAATGGCGATTTCCAGGGGGGTGACTGGGGTAACGATGCCCAAGACACTGGGCTTCTCGCGCAGAACGTCCTCGCCACCCGAGGCTGCGGCGGTCATCTCCAGCAGCCTTCGCGTGAAAGGTCTTTCTAGTATGTTGATGACGGTTGGCTTGGTAGTATTCCGAAATATCGCGTCGAAGTCATGGAAGAAAATCACATCAGCAGGGTAATCGCCCGACATGCATAGCGTCTGGACGAAATCTATGTTAGGGAGAGCGTGACCGACCCGTGTGCTGCTGATCATATCCGCCTTGGTCGGCTGGCGCGATTGCCATTGGTCGTAATCCCAGAAAAGCGGCTCGGACGTGCCACCCATGCCGTAGTACACACGGCCCGGCTCGATAAGCATATCCACGGTGGCATCATTGCGACCATAGAGCACAAACGACCTGGTTGCGGATTTTATGGCCGCCTCGACCATATCACGCGATATGCAAATGGTGCGGGCTGCGCGATCAACCCTTGCGCCTCCCTTCTCGAAGATATCAAGAAATAGATCGGACTCGCTGAAAAGGCCAGGATCTTCTAATAAGGAAAGCGAAGCTTCGTAAATGAGGTGGAGTTCCTCTTCCGATAAAATATCAAGATTCCAGCTCTTTATGCCTGTCTTCATCAGATGCATCTCCTTCGAGAGGTAACGTCGACGATGGAGGGCAGGTTAACCGCTTCGGAAAAGAGTGTCGGGCCGAGCTCGGGGCACGAGCAGAAGTGGCTCCATTTGACCTGAGCAAAGGCCTATTTGACGGCGCCGCTAACCAGCCCCCGAATGAAGTATCTTTGACCGAACATGTACAGCACGACAATGGGGATGGTGGCAATCAATAGACCTGCCATTGTAGCTGGGATATCGACATAATGCCGTGAACGCATGGCAGCAATACCCACCATCAGGGTTTTAAGCTCATCCTTCTGTAGGAAGACCAGGGCAATCAGTAATTCGTTCCATACCCATAGCGCGTTTACTACTACCAGGGTCATCACCGCTGGTGCCGATAGAGGCATCATGATTCGCCAGAAGACGCCAAAATTCGAAGCGCCGTCAATGAGGGCTGCGTCGATGATCTCCCTGGGGATAGTACGGAAGAAGTTTGTCATCAGAAAAGTTGAAAACGGCAACATCAGCCCGGTGTAGATAAGAATCACCCCCTGATAGGTGTTGACCAGCTTCCACTGTACCATTGACACGAAAAGCGGCACGATCAAAACCACGGGCGGGATGACCATGAGCGATATAAGCAAGTTGAACAGGGCACGCTTGCCTGGAAACTCCATGCGAGCAAAAGCGTAGGCGGCCAGGCAGGCGATGATCAAAGAAATCAACACCGAGCCTACTGTGAGGATGGTACTGTTCGCAAAGCGGATGAAGAATCTCTCGCCGGAGAAGGCGGTAGCGAAGTTGTCGAGTATTGGAGCTGCTGGCAATCCCCATTTGTTGGCAATGTACTCGTCTTTAGTCTTGAAAGCTGAGACTGCCATAAAGTAGATAGGGAAAAGGGATAACAGCGTGGCCAGAATTACCACCAATTGCCGAATACTTGACCCCATCCAAAAGAAGAATCGGTCTGATCCACTCATCAGATTTGCTCCCATCCATCTTCGCCTTCCCGCAGGCGAAATTGAACAAAAATCAGAACTATGGTTACAATCAGAATCAACACCGAGGTGGCCGCAGCCAAGTTCATCTGGTTATATCGGAAGCCTTGAAGGTAAACGTATAACTCTGTGACCATGGTGGAATTGCCGGGGCCTCCTGCGGTCATCACGTAAACATAGTTAAAAACCCAGGAGAGCATCGTGATTACGGATATGACCGTGAAGAACTCAATCACTGTGGATAATTGCGGTATGGTGACGTACCACTGCATCTCCCACCAACTGGCCCCGTCGATCCTGGCCGCGTCGAATAACTCCTCCTCTACCGACATAAGGCGTGCCAGAAATAGCACGACGCCCAGACCGACCTCCTTCCACACAACCACAAACATCACGGTAGGTAGGGCCAGCTTGGTGCTGCCCAGCCAGTCTAGGGCAAACCGTTCCAGGCCTATAAGGGTCAAGAATTCGTTTAGCACGCCGCTAAGTTGAAAGATATAGGAAAAGATAAGCCCTACTACTACGATAGGAAGGAGGTAGGGTAGAAAAAGGGTGGTCTGGTAAAATCGCCAGCCTTTGATACGCTCGAAAAGGAAAATAGCGAGTATCAAGGCCACAGCCACCATAATGGGGACGCTGATCAGCAGGTAGAGGTTGTTTCCGACCGCCTCGAGGAAAACGTCATCTTTGAATAACGATCGGTAGTTAGCCAGGCCTACAAAAATCATCTCCCCCTTGGATCTGCGCTGCATACTCAGTATAACCAGGCGCACCACTGGGTAGGCGAAGACCAAGACCAAAGCCAACAATGTCGGTGCCAGATAGAGCCAGGGCTCGTACTTCTTGTATCGCATAGGATCTAAGAACCCTACTGTTTTGCAGGTTGTGTAGTCATGTGGGATTGAAAAAGGGGAGGGAGGGTATTCCCTCCCCGCGTAGACCACTTACGGATTACTCTGCCCAGATTCTGAAGTTCTCCACGGCATCTGGATTCTGGTCACGCCATTTGGCGGCCACGTCCTCCGTCATTTGGGCCAGCTCTTCCGGGTTCTTGTCGCCCGCGAAGAGGAGTTGTGCGCCGGCAAAGGCAGCCTGCTCATCCAGCATACTGGGGATGAAGTTCTCCATATTGGGGCCGGGTACGGTGGTGTCCCACTCGTAGACTTGCTGAAGCTGGGGCTGGGTTATTGCGCTGGGGTCCAGCCGGTCGTCGGCCGGGATGACGCCGGTGTACTCGAACCAGGCCTTGAGGCGGTCAGGGGTATGCATGAACATCAGGAAGTCGGCCGCCTCTTGCTTATGCTCTGACCAGGAAGTGATACCCAGGCCCTGGGCGGTGGTGACGTACTGGTCAGCCATCGCGCCATCGCCATACTTGGGCACCAACATCAGGCCGATGTCGTCCCAGCCGCCCATGGTGTCGGCCCAGCCGGCGAGGAAGGTGTCGTTGCCGAAGATCATAGCCGCCTGGCCTTGGACGAAGTTGTCCATTCCTTGCTGGTAGTCCAGAGAGTTGATGTCCTCGTTCCAGCAGCCGGCTTCCTTCAATTCGTTGAGGCGTACCCAGTACTCGGCGAACTCGGGATCGGTGAAGCTGGCCTCGCCGACCGCGGCTTTCATGTATTCCTTCTCGCTGTCGTGCGTCTGGCGCGACAGGATGGAGTACAACCAGCCGCCGAACCAGCCATCCTTGAGACCGCCGGAGATGGGGGTGACACCGATGGCGTTCAGCTTGTCGCAGGCTTCAAGTAGCTCATCCCAGGTTTCGATTGGCTTGTCGGGATCGAGTCCTGCTTGTTCGAACAGAGACTTGTTGTAGACGAAGGGGTTACCGGACATGTACCAGGGCACGCCCCAGATTTGGCCGTCGTAGGTGCGCTCGAAGTTGTTGATGTAGTGCGCCAGTTCCTCCTCGGGGATGAGGTCGTCGACCGGAGCCACGCCGCCTCCCCAGGCGAACTCCAGCGTCCAGACGCCGCCCCAGAAGTATTGAATGTCCGGTCCTTCCTGGGCCGCCATCGCTGACTGGAAGGCAGGGATGAGGCTATCGGTGGATTGCAGGACGGTCTCAATAGTGACGTTGGGGTTTTCTTGCTGGTACAGCTCCACCGTCTCGTCCAGCCACTCCTGCGCGCCGGGCGCTTCCTGCTCGCCCCACCACCACATCACCAACTCGACCGGCTCGCCCGCCTCCTCGGCCTCCTTTGCCTCGGGTGCCTCGGTTGGCTCCTCTACCTCCGGTGCTTGGGTAGCTGGTGGTTCCTCAGGGGTTGGAGTGGCGCATTGCGCGGCGATCATGCTCAAGATCACCAATGCTGCCAAAATTGCCCAAAGATGCTTTTTCACTTTTTTCCTCCTTTGTCTTTTGAGTGAAAGGATCTCCCACGTGATACTCAGAAGCATAGCGGCGCATGTCTATGCATCAACACTCAGAACGTCGTTGTCAGCCCTCCATCGACAGTGATCACCTGACCGGTCAGGTACGTAGCATCCGGCCCTGCCAGGAAGAAGGCCACCCCCGCGATCTCTTCAGGCTGCCCGGCCCGTTTTAGCGGTAGATGATGCCCTACTACGTAGTTCTGTTTGAACCACTCGGACTCAAGCTCGCTGGCGCCGTTGACGATGCTCATGGGGGTTTCTACAAACCCCGGGGCAATCGCATTGACCAGGATGCCTTTGGGTGCCAAATCGATCGCCATAGATCGGCAGAACTGGTTGATTGCTGCTTTGGCCATGCTGTACGCCGCTGCGCCGGCCTCTGTGATCGCTCCGTGGATGGAAGTAATATGGATGACCCTCCCTCCAGATATCATCAACGGCACGGCCGTCCTGGTCAGGTTGATGGCTGAGTCGACCAGAAGATCAAAGACTTGCCGCCACTCTTCGAGTGGAGTGTCGATGGCGTCGCCGGTCATCCACACACCAACGCTGTTGACCAGTGCATCTAACCTTCCGCCCCATTCCTTCTCAATCGCTGCAGTGATTTTCTCGCCTGTCGAGGGATCCGCTGCGTCCCCGGGACAAACCAGGTGATGGCCGATAGCCAACTTATCCTTGACTTCCATCAGTTTCTCCGTGCGACGGGCGTTGAGACAAACATCCCATCCTTCCCTGGAAAAACGAATGGCCGTGGCTTCACCGATGCCCGACGACGAGCCGGCGACTAGGACCTTGTTCGATTCCTCCATACTCCCTCCTCATATGGCTCTCTTTGCTGCGGGCTGAGACTGTCTGGGTTGCTCACACTTATCTTTTGGTCGGGCCCGCAAACATTGCGACATGGGTCTCAAGCACCTCGCCGGCCTCAAGCACTGAGCATTGGCCCAGATTGGCAGCTTCATTGACCGAAATGGGCATCGTCGTGCATGGCTCCAGAATGGCCATGTAGTGGTCGTCAAAACCACCGAACGAAGCAAACATCCATGCGTACGGGAATACGTTCAGGTCAAACTCGTAAACAAAGGTGAGGCTCCCGTCCGCGCTTTCCCAAGCCATTCGTCCCTCTTCGAGGTCGTAGAGATAGAGGAAGTCCATAGTGCCGTCTTTCTCCGGAACGATATCAGCTCGCTGCCCTTCCACGTATGGCCACCTGAAGGGCTGCGTACTACTCCAGCGCGAATATTCGAGGTCTCCCACTACGGCAGCATGGGCCGGGCAAATAATCCGGTCTCCCGCGCCGATTGTCAGGGCTGAATGAAGTTTCCACAAGAACTCCCGCCGTGCGCCGGAGATATTCTCAATGTGGTAATCCAAATTGATCGTGGGGCTATTGGAGGCCAGCGTCATCCGTCTTTCGTACCGCAGACCAAAAATGGGGAGCGTCCCGCTCAAAACCAGCGTCTCCCCATCAATCCGATAGTCAAGTGATGCCGTCCACAGTTCGCCGTGATCCGGGCATTCGATGCCGTTGATAATCTCAGGGATATCGTTGGGTATTAGCTCGTCAATCGTCCCATAGAAATTTGGGTCGTACGCCGCGCCCGGTTCCAGCTTTTCCAGCTTCAAAGCTGTGTTGTGCCAGAGGAATTGGTGGTTGGATGACTTCTCCACAAGATTGACGATTCTGCCGCCTACACCAGGGGCCACGTCCACTTGTAAGAAGTCGTTTGCAACGCGGACGATGGGTATCCCATCAATAAGCTCATCTTCCTTGAAAACTGTCATAGTAACCTCTCCTTTGAGCCTCTCTATGTCAGGGGTGCGGGGTTTAGGAAGCCAGATTGTCTATATACCCACTGGCCCTCGCATCCTCAGCTACCTGTTGCATGTGTTTCTGCATAGCCTCTCGAGCTGCACTGGCGTCTTGCCTTTCAATAGCCTCGTAGATGCGCCGGTGCCAAAGCTGACCTCTTTGCGGCGCCCCGGATACCTGAAAGATAACTTGCCTGGATTCTCTCAGTAGATCTGCTATGACTTCTATCAACAGTGGAAACATCTCATTATGTGCCGCCTTGGCCAGAGCCAGGTGGAAGTCCATGTCGGCGACGATGTATTCCTCCGCTGAATCGATACTTTCGTCCATCTCCTGAATAGCCTGACGCATTTCTTCGAAATCCGCAGGAGTTGCCCGCTGAGCGGCCAGGAAGGCGATCTCAACTTCCAAGATCCGCCTGAGCTCGTTTAGGTCGCTATGCGATTTACTTCCCAACCTAAAAAAGCGACCAAGGTGATCAGAAATTGCGTCGGGGCTCATTTCGGCGATGAAGGTGCCTCGCCCTGGTATGACGGTCACCAGGCCTCTGGCACCCAGGAGCTTCACCGCCTCTCTAACAACACCACGCGCTACGCCAAGCCTCTCGGCCAACTCGCGCTCAGGGGGAAGTCGGTCACCTTGCTGTAGCTTGCCAGAGCTAACCAGTTCTTCGACGTGGTCGGCGATTTGTTCGTACAACCGCTCTCGCGAAACCCTTTGGTACAAATCTTCGGTCATTCTAATCTCTGTCCGATCCATGTGGTACTACCACCCAACCTCATACCACACAGCCATTTTACCACACTTGTGCAAATCTTGTCAAGCATTTCTTGGCCGATCTAGCTCTTATTGACGTACCAACCGTGTCCTGATATGATGCCTGCGTCATTTCTTTTCAACGGGAGAGCTGACCAATTCAGGAGGCGAAGAATGCCGGTCCGATCTTTGAAAGCACGCTGGTTGAAGTTCCTCACCGACGACCAGGTCCACGATCTCCACCAGGCAATCTTGGAGGTTTTGTGGGAAGTCGGAGTCCGGGTTGAGTGGCGTCCGGGCCTTGAAGTTTACGCGGACGCCGGATGTCGCGTTGAAATGAGTACGCAACGCGTCCAGATACCTGAGCACGTTCTTAAGGTTGCCCTGCAGTCTGCTCCCAGCACCTTCACCTTGCACGGCAAGCAGCCCGAGCACGATGTGTGCGTCACGCTGGATGATGTTTATACTGTGGCGGGATCTTCGGCGCTATTCGTGTTAGATCTGGAGGGCCAACGTCGTTCGGCTACCCTTCGAGACCTGGAGGACTTCACCCGGCTGATCGACGCTCTCGACCAGGCGCACATCATGCACGCCATGGTGATTCCCCAGGAGCTGCCCCAGGCAGGGGTTGACCGCATACTGTTCAGCACGATCATGAAGAACACTACCAAGCACTACTATTCCCAAGGTCAAGGGGGGCCAAGTGTGCGTGACCAGGTGGAAATGGCGGCCGTCATTCAAGGCGACACGCAGGCAGTCACGCGCCACTCTCAGTTCAGCTTTGTCGTTTGTTTCATTTCTCCGCTGGTCCACCCACCCGAGCCAGTGCAAGAGATGATGGAGTGCGCTCGCTTCAATATCCCCGTCTGGCTTGAGCCTACGAATATGATGGGCGCGACGGCTCCCCTATCTATTGCTGGCGCTCTAGTGGAACTTGCTGCCAGTTCACTCGCGGGGCTGGTTCTGATGCAGATCCTGAACCCGGGTCACCCTTGTATTTTGTCGACCGCCTCGGGCGGATTCAATATGCAATCCGGCACCTATGTGGCCTCTTCGCCCGAAGCGGTGCTGCTCCATTGTGCTACCGCCCAAATGGCTCATTTCTATGGCCTCCCTTTCCAGGGTGGGAGTGGCCTGGATAGTTGTCTACCCGATGCTCAGGCCGGCTACGAGCGTATGCTTCAAGTTGCCCCGATGAGTTTGGCGGGGGTGAATTTCATCCACTTGGCGTTTGGGATGATGGATCAACTTTTGACTTCAAGTTATGAGCAGGCTGCAATTGACAACGAGATTCTCGCCGCCGCGTTTCGCCTGTCAGAAGGCATTGAGGTGACCCAAGAAAGCATTGCCATTGACCAGCTTAAGGGAGTGGGGCCAGGTGGTCAATTTCTGGATCACGACTACACACTTCAGAACTTCCGTCGGTTGCAGTGGTATCCAAAGCTTACGACTCGGGTCGCTTGGGACGAGTGGCAGAGGCGGCATGAAGGTAGGGATATGCGCCAGCGCGCAAATAGGGTTGTCCGTGAAGTCCTGGCTCAACATCATCCCAAACCCCTGAGCGACGACCAAGAGTACGAATTGGACCGCATGGCTCAGGCTTTCCAGGAACGGGCCCGTACGTAGTGCCGTCATTCGTCGGGGATTTAGGACGGACTGGCTTATGCTTGACCAGCCTGGATACAATCTAGAATATCGATTTCCGCGTCGGCGTAGTTCAAGCGAGACACATAGCCTCTTTTTCCCCGTGAGGCAACAAAATCCTTGACAGGCTGGACAGCATTGGCGGGGCAGCAGGCCAGACCAACCTGTTTCATCCCTTCGATGTCGGGCACTGAATCTCCGATGTACGCGGCTCGCGCGGGGGGAGTTCCATATCTCCGTAACAAGAACTTGACCCCATCCCCTTTCCCGATTGGCAGCGTGATATCTACGGCACTTGCCGATAGTATGATGCGGACAGATCCATCTTCACCGAACGAGCCAAGTGGTCCTTGAGCCGCTTCGATTACGCTCTGGTAGAATTGTGACGGGTCCACCTGCTCGGTGGTCCCTTCGAAGTGCGGTATTCTTGCTGTTACACAGAATTCCTTTTTGATCAAGTGGATGGGAGTGACATCTCTTCCAAAATCCTCTTCAAGTCGCTCACGCATTTTGTCCAGAACGAGCTCTAGTTCCTCGCCAGTGTTTTTGATGCGTTCGACTACGGGTCTGAGGTGATCAAGCTGCGCTGATTCGTCGATCAATGACGTTCTCTTCCCGTTGATCGGGTCGATGATCACATCTATTCCATTCTCGCATAGGACAGGCTGGTCTGGCCAAATCCTGAGCTGGTTGGGCAGGAAGTTGGCTCGCCTCAATATCCCGTATGTGTTTACCCAGGCCCGTCCTGTGCACAGGACAAGTTGTGGACCCGAGTAGTTCCGGTAGTACTCAAAACAAGGTTCTGAGTCCTCGTCTGCTTGAATTGACCCCAGGGGATCGTACCCCTCGGGTACAAGGCATCCGTCTATGTCGCTAAATATCACATCGATCAATTTGTCCCAGCCTCTGTGAATATATCCTTGAGTTAGCTCGCACTTTTCCTAGTGTCGGCCGCCTTCCTCCGATCTCAGATGACTTCATTCGGTCCGATAGCGCGTTAAGGCTTCATCATCTAGCTCGACACCGTGTCCCGGCCTCTGAGGAACCTGGATCACGCCGTCCACCGGCTGCAGCGGCTCGCGAACCATCCGCTCGAAATTGAAAACGTCTTCTTCGAGGACGAAGAACTCAACCGCGATCCCGTTAGGCACTGCTGCCAGGAGGTGAACGTGGATGTTGGCCATCCAGTGGGGGGCGATGGGGATGTCCCAGCCGGCGGCCATATGTGCAATTTTCATCCACTCCGTGACCCCGCCTGCCACGGTAGCGTCCGGCTGTAGGATGTCAGCCGCGCGTCGTTCCAGCAATTCCCGAAACCCCCAGCGTGTGGCCTCAATCTCGCCGGTGGCCACCGGTACGTCTAGCGCAGCCGCCACTTCAGCACTGGCCGGAACATTGTCCGGAAACACTGGCTCTTCCAACCACCAGATATCGTATTCTTCTAGTATCCGGGCGGCGCGGATAGCCGCCGGAGCATCTGACCAGGCGTTGTTGGCATCTACCGCCAGTTGCACGTCGGGGCCGACTGTCTCGCGCGCCACGCGGACGCGCTCCGCATCCTGCCGTGGGTCGAGCCGTCCGATCTTCATCTTCACCGAGGTGAAACCCATGTCCATATAACGTTCCATCTCCGCCGCCAACCCGTCGAGCCCCTTGCCCTCGCGGTAGTATCCGCCGCTGGCGTAGGCCGGGACCTCGTCACGGTATCCCCCCAGCAGATGGTACAATGGCTGCCCGGCGGCCTTGGCGATGATGTCCCACAGCGCGATGTCCAAAGCACTGACGGCGCGTATCACCGCGCCGCGCCGGCCCATCAGCAGTGTGGTTTGAAACATGCGCTCCCACAGTCGCTCCACGGCGAAGGGGCTCTCGTTGACGATGAGGTGTTTCAGATTGTGCTGGATGGCGGTATGGATGAGGTGCCCTTCACCGGCATAGCGCCCTCCAACGGTAAAGCCCAGGCCTCGCAGGCCCTCATCGGTCTCCACCCAGGCGACCACGTACTCGCGGGCCGTGACCAACGTAGTAGCGAATGCGGTGGGCTGCTGCAACGGAATGGACAGAACGGCGCTTTGCACATCGGTGATTTTCATAAGTGACCTCCCTCGGAGTCTCCCGTATCTACTTAGCGTCGGTTCTGGGCATTGTATTACAATTGCTAAGTTGAATCAAAACCCCGCCGCGCAGGCGGGGTTTGGTCGACTTTCTCGTTTCGCTCCCATTGCTTGTTCTGTCTTTAGGGCTATCCTCTAATCGTCAGCACCAAGCCTACCAGGGCCACGATCACACCCACGATGGTGCCCGCAATCTGATACGGCCCGAAAACGGGTGATGAGCCTCCAAGCCCCAACGTGTCGGCAAACAGCGACACCAGCAGAACGATTATCCCGACCACTAGCAACACAATACCGATTGTCTTCCTGGCTCCCATATATGTCACCTCCTTTTTTCGGCGCGCTGGCAGCCTTAGATCAAATCACAGAGCAACGCGTCCCACGCCCGCAACCCGATAGCTGTCCGGTTTGCATCGGTGCAATCTTCACATTGCCCTGGAAGTGTTCGTAAGTGGGGGGGCAAGGTCAACGGGGCGCCGCAGTCCAGGCAATGTGTCGGGACTAGATGTTCGGGCAGGGTCCCTTGCTTGCACTCCGGGCAGGTTAGTTGTGGGGTCTTTCGCCCGCAAGCGGTACAAACATTTGTTGATGCGGCCGTCATGACATTCCCCCTTTCCCGCTATGTTCTCCCACTTTCTAGTGCCCAATCAAAGTGGATTTGATAAACTATAGGTAGTCCACCTGGGCACGAGCATTGGTATATCAACATCGTCCTGAAAGGGTACTAGAATAGAGTCTCCCTAAGTTAACAGTGTATCATCAGATGACTAGAGATTACCATGAAATTGGTGTGAACTTAATTAGAATGAGACGCTCGTTTGTCGGCTGTTGGTCATCGCTTCCTTCATCCAGTCCATTTTCCTGTTCTGGGACCTATTTGCCTGGCTGCCTTACTTTGAAACGCCCTGGCATCCCATACCGTTGTAGGGACAGGCAGGTTGGGGACTGCTCACGTGTCCAGCAGATACTGCCCTCCGTCAATCAGTAGTTCACCTTCGACGCGCACAGTCGGTTGGCCGACGACACCATCTTCATGGATGGGCGCCTGGTTCTCGCCTCCAAATAACATGTTGCGGCCGATGGCGATATGTATGGTGCCAGCCACCTTTTCGTCGGTCATCAGATTCCCTTGTAGGCGCGCCTTGGGGTTGGTGCCGATGCCTAGCTCCCCGATAACCCGCGACCATTCGCCATTCGGTTTGCGCTCACCCTCTGCGATCAACTCCTGCAAATGTGCTGCTCCCGCGCCGCCCTGGACGTGCGTGACGCGTCCTTTGTCAAACACCAGCCGCACCGGTTCCGAGAGAGGGAATCCAGGCAGGCTCTTGTCGATGACCAGGATACCCTCAGCGCTATCCTCAATGGGCGCCACGTACGCCTCGCCCGCTGGCAGGTTGCCGAACACACCTTGGCCGCGGATAACGCCTGTGTCCGCCTGCCACTCGCGCCCAGCCACCGAAAGTCGAAGGTCTGTTCCCAAGGGCGTGGTGATGTGGACTGACTCGCGGCCATCCAGCCAATCGACCAGGGCCATGGTGAGATCCGCAATCCCCTGATAGTCTGCGCTCAATTCATTGTCCAGGATGCCCTGGTCGATGTAGGAGCCAAAGCCATAGCGCACTTTGCTCTCGCGCACCGCTCCCAAGATCGGTATGTGGATGGAGCTTTCCTTGACGGGGTCGACCGCTGCCAGGAAGCGGATGGCCACATCCACCTGCCCCATCAAGTCTTGCATACGCGACGGGTACTCGCTGAGGGGGCGTGCCGCGTCGGGGATCGTGTAGCTCCACAGTTCGGCCGGGTGCGCCTTGATCGCCTCGGCCTGAAGCGCATCGCGCACGAAGCTCAACGGCTCGTCCACAACGATGAGCACTTTCTCGTCGGTCTGCACGCCCATGCAGGTGTGAATGATATTGGTCGCCCATATGGGACTTGTGTCGGTCATTGTCTCTCCTTATTTGAACATACGACTGCCGCCTTGCTTGGGCTCGACTGGCAGCGCCTCGTCGCGCTGGCGGCGAGCGGTTGCGCTTTCTGAAAAGTAGGCCTGCCAGCGGGCGGGAGCGTCCGGGTCTTCCGCGCCGTGGCGGGTGATGCGCTGGCGTACCCGGCACAGCAGGGGCGTGTTGACCGCGCTCCCGGCCACAATGACCTGGCCCTTGGACAGGGCCGGCAATTCCTTGAGCAAATCGCGCCCCACCGACTCCACGCTCTCGGCGACCCGGCTCTGGTCGATTGGGTTGACGATGCGCATAATGCATTGGGTCATGCACTGTGACAGCACATCGCTGTCCAGCCGGCCTGGGCGCTGGCTGATGAGGCCGACCGAAACGCCAAACTTACGCCCCTCGGAGAGGATGGTCTTCAGGATGCCCGTCGTCACTACGTCGGCGTTGGCCGGTGCGTAGTTGTGTGCCTCCTCGATGAGGACGAAGGTGGGGTAGGGTAGATAACTCTCGTCGCCTTCGGCGGCCAATCCTTTCTCGGTGTCCATGCGGGCCTGGTTCAGGCGGAGCAGCAGCGTGGCCACGATGACCTGCTGCTCGCGATGATCGAT